>Ga0207023_10324_pt1 | contig 10135 bp, 9 predicted proteins | sample Alteio_BWMinCont_47_FD_153464 | JGI IMG/M metagenome (GOLD analysis project Ga0207023, IMG submission 153464) | Enriched cells from forest soil in Barre Woods Harvard Forest LTER site, Petersham, Massachusetts, United States -... | ecosystem: Environmental > Terrestrial > Soil > Temperate forest >... | reverse complement strand
ACATGCTCTATTTTTCTTACTACAATAATTCAAAGATATATTTATCATTTCATCTTGATTGGTGGCAAAATAAAAAAATAGATGATTTTAAATATTTATTTGATTTTTTTAAAACTAACTGTCCACAATCTGACGTATGCGAATACATTAAGCAAAATCCATTTGCATCGCTCCTTTTTGAACCAATTAATAATGCAGGTGTGCTTATAAAAAAAAATATACCAGCTATTATTATTGGTTACAATCAATATACCTATATTAAGAATATGGTCTCACAATTAGAAAAATATACCTCTGATATTATAATAATAGATAACAATAGTAGTTACAAGCCATTATTGAATTATTATAAAAATGATTTTAAATATACATTACTTCAACAAAAAACTAATAAGGGCCATACAGTTTACCAAGAAGATTCCCTGCAAAAATTAACTGGTGATGTTTTTATATTGACAGATCCTGATTTAGAATTCAATTCAAAGTTACCCATAAATTTTATTCAAAACCTTATTGATATATCAAACTATTTTCAAGTGGTTAGAGCTGGATTTGCTCTTGAAATTGATTCTGATGATATAAATACTACTATTAAATGTGATAATTATACTATTAAAGATTGGGAAATTCAGTTTTGGAAAAAACAAATGAATTATCCAAATGATTCAACACTGAAATTGTTTAGCGCTCCTATTGATACAACTTTTTCTTTGGTTAATAAAAGATGGCTGCCTCCTAATCACTTCATCTGTCATGATAATTCCAGTATTCGTGTCGCTGGCAATTATACCTGTAAGCATCTTCCATGGTATAAAAATTTTAAAAACGAACTTGATCTTGGTGAATATGAAGCATACTTGAACGATAAAAAATCAGGAGCTTGGTTTTATTAATTAACGCCAACTCGATCTAAGGTTTTTAAATTTTTCAGTTGTTGTTCCAAAATGATAATGAGTTTCAAGAAATGCTAAGGAACTAAATCACATAAATAAATACAGATTATTGCCTTTGGTATTTTAATCCCACAGAATAAGAGTATTTCCAACCCATTAATTACGAATAATTTTTAAAGTTACAAAGAAACAAATTTTTTTAAATTCTTACAATGTATATGTAAGTTATTAATTCTATAGAGTTCATTATTAAATTTTATAAAGGGAACTTTTCTGGCTTTTTCATCCATCATCCATTCATGAGCGAATTTAGCGGGGTTAAAAATACAAGATTCATTAATAAAACCAGGTTGGAAATTAACATTAATAGGATCTAGGCCTCCTAGATATTGGCCCAGAGCAGCGGCATCAAAGATTGAGTTAAATAAATTAAAATTTTTGCTATATCTCTCTTCAAAAAAACTTTTTTCATTATTTAAATTTTTTAATTCATAATATCTTTTATAACTGCTTGGTATAATTGGTAAATTATCAATATGCTCTGGATACTTATTTCTGAACTTTCCTAAAATATACATATCGCTAAAATTCAATTCTGTAATAAAAGAAGAAAATTTATTCAGCTTAGAAATCGCCAAACAATCATTTATGTACACGAAACCTGGGATACATCTATGGTCATTATCAAATGTCGCTGCAATTCCTTTATAATTATTTTCAAAAATTGAGATATAGTCTTCTAAGTTTATATACAAAAGATTATCATTCTCCAAATGAAAAATATTTTTTAATTTATACTTTTTTATAACTTGCTCAATATAAAAAAACCTTTCTATAGAAAATTTAAAAAGACCGCAAAATTTTATCTTTTTTAAAAATCGTTCATGTGCATCCGTAATAGGCAATTCTTCATTAGCTATAAGATGAACATGTAATGCATTCATAACAGAACTAACTATTTCAATATTTTTTTTGCAACAAACAATAAATATGGATGCATTTTCATTAAATAAACGTGTTTGTTTTACAGAATCAAGGAGATAATCTGGTAAAGAATCACCTAAATGTACATAAATAATTGAATAGTTTGTGCAATTTATTTTAATTGATAAAAACATACAAAAAAAAATAAAAAGTGATAATTTTTTCATATAATTTATTAAACATACCTTTCTTTAAAATCTTAAACATACTTTCTAGCAATATGCTCAATCCACATAACAAATTAATTAAATTGGTAGATAATTTAAACATATCTTTCAAATAAAAAAATAAAAAAAATTTTTAAAATTTTATAGTACAAAACAATAATCAAATATTATGCCTAGAGTAAACAAACCATACGTATTGAAAAAATGATTTACACCAGATCGATTAGTTATGTTTCATTAATATTTATTATAATCAATATCAGGAATGTTAGATTCAAAATTACTTCCTAAAAGAGTTGGCGGTCCACTTGCTCCTGGCCAAGGCTTCGACGGAAAAAAGACTTTAAAATATTTAAAAGTATTACTAAAATCATAAATTCCTGGAATACTATTTTTAGCATCAATAGGTGTTATTGTTTTACCAAAAGATTCAAATTCCCTCGTTGCAAAATAATCACAATCATGCAAGATAATGTATTTTATTTTATCTTTTACGCGCATTATTGTTTCGGTTCTACCTAAGAAGGGTGCTTGGTCAATAAGGCAAAGATCAAAACTTGTATTTTTTAATAAATCAAAATTGTCTAAGAACTTAATCCAATGTTCTGGACTTTCACCCTTTCTTCCAGGAACAAAAAAGATTTTATGCCATCCTGAATTATCTTTTTCATAACCGTCACCCAAATATTTTTGACTAAATTTATTGATCCATTCTAAATCATCATCTACAGTAATTAAGAGTCGTTTACTTTTTTTGCAAATTTCATGCATTAAACCTGTACTATTATCTCCACTTCCGAACTCAATGATAGGCCCAGTTGTCATATTAGCTATTTCATACAAAACTGGCTGATGAGTACCATATGGATCATTCTTAAAATTCAACTGTATTTCAGCATTTAATATATTAAATGCTAAAATCATAATAAATCTTAATTTCATTTTTTTCTCATACGTTAATTAATTTTTAAACACTACTATAAGATATAATACAACTAAATTTTTCTTATATTTTTTGCAATGAAAATTAGCTTATTATATTAAATGTAGACAATCAATACCTCCTAAGATTTTTTAAAATTTTGACAATTGCTATTACTATTCTATCGTAACATTTGTATATTATCATAAATACTAATTTAATTTAATAAAAAAGGGAACCTATGAAATATTTTTTATTGATTTTATTGTTTTTTAACATAAATACTGAGTGCTCTAAAGTTTTATATCCATTAACAAATGATCCTATAGATGTAGTTATGACATGCCATGAAAAAGATTTGAAAACTGTTGATTTATCAATTGAAGGAATAAAAAAATGTGGCAAAAATATAAGAAGAGTTATTGTCGTTTCCGAAAAAAAATTGACAGAAAATGCCGAATGGTTCGATGAAAGTAAATTTCCATTTTCTAAATATGATATTGCATTAGCAATTTACAATGACAATGAAAAGAAAGCATATAATTATTCAAAATTACCAAGGTGTGGATGGATTTCTAAACAGCTAATGAATTTTTATGCCGCATTTGTTATCCCAGGAATTTCTCCGAATATTCTAATTCTCGATAGTGATACTATTTTTCTAAATGATGTCGAATTTATTGATGCCCATGGATTTACCTTATTTAATGTCAGTAATCAATACCATGAAGCATATTTTGAACATGCAAAAAAACTTATTTCAGGAGAAAATCAGATTAAAAAAGTTTATCCTGAATACTCTGGAATAACACATCATATGTTGTTTCAAAAACCTATTCTTGAAGATTTGTTTAAGTTAATATCAGAAACACATAAAATGGAACCCTGGAAAGCTATATGTAAATGTATAAAAAATGATCCCATACCTGGAAGCCCTATGGCGGAAACTGAAATATATTTTAATTTTGCGCTAGCAAGAACTAATCAAGTAAAAATAAGACGATTGAAATGGCAAGATTTAAAATTTAATTTGCACGCTATTTTTCAACGTCAAAAAGATGGCTATCATTATGTTTCATGTCATCACTATTTGGCAATTAAGAAATAATATTCATTGGAGTTTAAATCTTTTATCTTCTATTTTGACCTTATCTTTACATGCTTTTCAAAATTTATTATTTTAAAAATTATGAAAAATATCTTTTTGGTTGTTTTAAATTTAGCTATTTTTAACATTATTTCAAAAGAACGATCTTCAAGTGAACCATATGTTTCAGGAGATACTTTTAGAAAGTTTTGTAATTTCATTGTAGATGAAACTGATACACCGTTTGAGCCATCGCAAGTAAAAAATGGCAACACAATCTTTGTATCAACAGAACCACTTAGTAATTTAAAGAAATTTTTTGAAGAATATCATCCTAAAATCAATGCGCAATATATTTTAATTACACATAATGGCGATAGAAATATGCCAGGCGAGTTTTTTAAATATTTAGATGATGAAAAAATTTTCGTTTGGCTTACTCAAGACATGGATTTAAAATATCATAAAAAAATGATTCCTATTCCAATAGGTTTAGAAAATAAGCATTGGAACAGAAATTATTCTGAAATAATTGATAAACTAATCGGAAAGAGAATTAACTTAGAACCAAAAAGATATTTGTTGTATGCAAATTTTAATATTTCTAATAATCTCAGAATAAGAAAACCAATAGAATTTTTTTTTAAACAAAAAAATTTTTGTTTTTTTGAAACATCAAGAAAAAATGTATATGACTATCTTGTAGATGTTTGTCATTCAAAATTTATTTTGAGCCCTCATGGAAATGGGCTTGACTGCCACCGAACATGGGAGGCTTTATATCTTGAGACTATACCGATTGTCAAAACCTCAACGTTAGATAAGCTTTATGACGATTTACCTGTAATAATTGTAGATAGCTGGAAATCAGTAACGCCTGAATTTTTGGAAAAAAAATATATTGAGATGCAAAATAAGGTACATAAAAAAGAAAAATTATATTTTAATTACTGGGCAAATTTGATTACTGAATATCAAAACAAATGCAGAAATGTGCGCCAATAAAAAAAGTAATTAAAAAAAAAGGGAGAGAAATGAAAATCGTAAAATTTTTTTTAATAGTTATCATTTCATTTATTTTAAATGTACAGTCAAAAGATATATTAATTTATAAAAATCAAGATCAAGATTTTGATTTGCATTACCAATTTCTAAGCAAAATCTTTTTACAATTCAACATTAAAACAAAGACAATTGAAGATATAAACACAAATGATGATGATAATTTACATATCATTTTTAATCCAATAAGCGTAAAAGATTTTCCAAAGTTTTATATTATCTATCAAACACAAGAATTGCATGATTTAGATATTTCAAATGATTTTATTAATAAATTATCGCGAGCCGTAGCTGTTTGGGACTACAAATGGGAAAATATAAATAAATATTCATCGATTTTAAGTAACTATTATTACTTTCCAGAAAATTATGAATTTGCAGATCCAGTAATCTTGCCTTGTTTATTGCCTATTAAAGCTCTTGAAACATATAAAGAAATACTAAGACAAAGTAATACAATAAATTGGGCTGCATCTAGTCTTCTGCCAATTATATTTACTCATTGTTTATTGAAAGAACCAAAAACGATAATTGAATTTGGTGTATCATCTGTAGGAACTTCATCTGCTAAAGAAATACTAAGACAAAATAATATAATAAATTGGGCTACACCTGGCTTCCTTCAAATTATAGCTACTCATTGTTTATTGAAAGAACCAAATGTAGGAACTTCCTTCGCATTTTACAAAGCCGGGTTATTTTCTGATGCTCAAATAATTGGAGTTGATACACAAGAAATTTTTCGCAACACATATAATAATTTTAAAAATTCAAAATTTCTGTGTATTAATGATTTAGATTTTCCAAAATATTATAATAGTTTAGATTTTAAAGCTGACGTAATTTTTATAGATACAACGCATACATATTTCCATACAATGGACGAAATTGAAACTTTTGTTCCATATTTAGCCAAAGATGCTATTTTATTATTCCATGGTTCTAATGTTACTCCTTTAAATAATTATACAACCTATTATCGACTTAATAATAGTTATGGATCAGCCCCAGGAAATCCGAGGGGAGTTGCTAATGCAATTAAAGATTATTTTTCACTCGAATTTGACGAGAACAAATACTACAATTTCGAATTTATAAAAAATAATATTAAATGGAAATTTATTCACTATCCGTTTTGCAATGGTCTAACAATATTAAAAAAAATGGACAATTAACGGTTTATAATAGACCTGATTTTATTGAAATTCAATACAAAAGCAATGCAACCACATATAAAATTTTATTTACAAGCTCAATGCCAAAATTACCCCATGCAAAAAAAATGAATTTTCGTATAAACTTAATAGATTCACATTTATTAGATTGCTGTGGACAACTTCAATTTTATTTTGCTGAATATCCAAAAATTAAAATAAAATTTAATCATGATAATGATAAATTATTATATATAAAAGACGTTGTAAATCATACTTATAATCGATTAATTAAAAAGTGCTTTACACATGAGCTTGCAAATTTTATTATAAAGTATGTAGAAACATTCAAAACTAATAAATTATACGAATTTCATTGATACGATTATTTAAAAAGATATGGAAATAAAACTAAAATTTTCACAGTTTAGCCTTATTTTAATGTTGATTGCGCATAAAACTCAAAACAGCACTAATATTGAAAAATTCATTAATCCTGTAAATAAAACCAATGAAATTAAAATTATTTTGACTGCAGCGCTGATAGATACTCAATATGAAGAAAGAAAGAATGAATATTTAAAGGTTGCTAAAATTCTTGATGATTATGGTTATTCAAATCCTTATATCATTGAAGCGATTAAAGAAAAGAGTGAAACATTTCTTAATGGCTTATCAAAAAATGTATTCTATTCAAATGTTAATAATTCGACTTTAAGAAATAAGGGAGTAAATGAAGCAAAATCTATCATCGAAGGATTTAAGCATTTTGATTTTAAAGATGATGATATGATACTTAAAATAACGGGACGTTATTATTTTAGTTCAGATGCATTTATTCGGCTCATTGAAAAAAATCCAGAATATGATGCATTTGTAAAGACAGACTGTTACGATCAGGCATTTGCTGGCTGCTTCGCCTTACGTTTTCATTATTTCAAGGATATGTTAGAAAATTTGCATTATGAAAAAATGGAAATTAATATGATTAACATTGAGAAAGAAATAGCAAATTATCTTAAAAAGATTAGTAGTGAAAAAAATGCCAAGATTATGTACATTGAAAAATTAGATATTGTTGCAAACATTTTTGGAAAAGGTGAAAATAAACTTACATATTGGTAAATAATTTTCTAAAATTTGAAAATCACTGAAGAAACATACAAACAGGTATTTGATTAGAGCATTTATGAGTTAATTTGTTTAACTGAGAAACATATAAATCTTATATCGAGTTGGCGTTAATCTAGATAAAAATTTTAAAAAAGAATTAACTTTCAAACAAGCAAATGTCGACTCATTTCATTTTTATGGTTCGATTTGCTTTATTTTTAAATGTGACTAATTTTATTGTTACAAACTATTTGAAAATAATGAAAATCAATTCAAAAATGAAGAACAAAATTATTTTATATAATCTTTTTTTATTGTTAATACAGCTGCACTTTATTACTTTTATCAATTCAAAAATTGAGAAACTTACTATTTTAACTCAACCAATTGGCGACAACACAGAAGGGTACACTGGGCATTATGGAGTAACACGGAGTCTAATTGAGGGTTTAAAATCTACTGATATTATTTTTAATTACAATCCCAAGAAATTTAAAGATGTTTATGATACTGTATGGGTTTTATCTAATATTGAGGCACTGCAGCAAGCAATTTATTTACGCAAAAAAGAGAAAATTAAAAAACTAATTGCAGGTCCAAATTTAATGGTAAGATCTAATGAATACAATAAAATACTTGTAAGCCCCGAAATCGATCTTTGTATTGTCCCATCTGAATGGGTAAAACAAGCTTATATTGAAGATGAACCTTCATTAACAAATCGAATAAAAAGTTGGTATGCAGGTGTAGATACAAATTTTTGGTCCAAATCAAAAGATCAAAAAAAAAATACTGACAAACAAAAGGTTCTTGTCTATTGGAAAACAGAAAATCATAACTTTTGCCAATCTATTGAAAATTTATTAAAAAAAAATAATTGGAATCCGATATGTATTAGGTACGGATGCTACGGTAAAAATGAATACAAAATTTTGTTATCAAATGTTAAATTTGCAATATTCATAAGTCGATCAGAGTCACAAGGGCTCGCGTTGGCTGAATGTTGGTCGATGAATATTCCCACTTTTGTATGGGATCCAAATGAACCTCTTATAATTAATGGAAAAATGCATGCTCAAGTTAGCGCAGCACCATATTTAAATAAAGATGTAGGTATGTCTTGGAAAACCTTAGCCGAATTTGAACTAATATTAAATAATATAAAAAATATATTACCGCAATTTAATCCAAGAACATGGGTTTTGGAAAATATGTCTGATCAAATTTGCGCACAGCTTTTTCTTAAAAAAATAGATGAGTTCAATAATTAAAAAAATAAACTCTACATTGGAAAAATTTGATAAATAAATATAAGAAAGTTATTATGGAATATAAAAATTTTAAGGAGATATTCTTGATTTATAAAGTTTTATTTCTTTTCTTTATGCATATGTTTGTGATAGTAGCAAATGCTAACGATAAAATCTTACAACTGATGAAAGTCAAAAATCCGGATTGTACATTGAAAAGTGAATTTCTTATAGCATTAAAAAACTTATTTAATGCGGAAATTCTTGTTGAAACTGGAAGCAGTGGTGGAAACACCACTGATTGTGCAAGTAAAATTTTTAATAATGTATACTCAATTGAAATGATGGATGAACTATACAAAGAGGTATTTAATAGATTTAAAAGTATAAATAATGTTCATGTATTTCATGGACGATCTGAAAAAGTTCTTTTGAAAATTTTACCTAAAATTGAAGGAAAAGTAATTTTTTGGTTAGATGCACATTATTGTGGATCTAATACTGGAATGTCAGACTATTTAATAACAAAATCACAAACACCTATAATTGATGAATTAGACGCAATATTTGAAAGTAAAATAGAAAATCCAGTAATTTTGATTGATGATGTTAGATTATTTTCTGATCCTTATTGGCCATCACTAGAACAGGTTCACAATAAAATAAAAGAATTATTTCCTGATTATGATTTTATCATTTTTGGAGATATAGCAATTTCATTTTCAAAAAAAGAAAATGTTACCGTATCAAAACTATTAAAATCAATAACAATTAGTAGATTATTTGATGACCAAACAAAGAAAAATATTACGCTAAATTCCGTTTTAGAATCAGAAGATACTATTTTAAAAGCAACGGGATCAGAATGCGAAGATCTCTTATACACATGCAACATTTTTTCAAATGAAAGTCATTTAAATTTATGGTCAGGACTTATTCATTATAATAAAGGTAATTTTAGCAAGGCATTAAATGATTTCAAAAAAAGCCAAGACTATCATCTAAGAATTAGAAATTGGCGAATTTATCTATATATGGCCAAAACCGCATTAAAATTAAATGATTTTGAACTATATAAAAAACTAGTTAGGAAAGCAATGAATAAAATTCATAAGAACGATGAAATAAATTCTTTTACTAATGTTAAACGAGATATTACTTCAATCAAAAAATGATAATATCCGTTGGAACTTTTTTGCAATAAATGAATACCCTTTTCTATTTCTATTATGTTTTTATCAGAAATATTGTTGATTTGATCAAAAACTTCATATTTATTGTAAAGCAGTGATAATTTTTGTTTTTCATTGAATATTGCACCCGCAGAAGAAGGATCTATATACCAATTTGAAAGTTTAAGCAAGTAAGGCATTCTTGGATAGTCTATATCATACCATGGATCAGGTAAATTTAAAGGTTCACATGCATGAGGACAATTTTGAATTGTTTTTAGCTGTTCTAAAGTCAAATCTTCTGGAATTCCTCTTAAAAAAGGCGATTCAT
>Ga0207023_10323_pt1 | contig 10170 bp, 5 predicted proteins | sample Alteio_BWMinCont_47_FD_153464 | JGI IMG/M metagenome (GOLD analysis project Ga0207023, IMG submission 153464) | Enriched cells from forest soil in Barre Woods Harvard Forest LTER site, Petersham, Massachusetts, United States -... | ecosystem: Environmental > Terrestrial > Soil > Temperate forest >... | reverse complement strand
AAATCAGCAAAGGACATATTTATGAAAAAGATGTATGACTATGGCACCGCCTGGCGAATACTCAGAACATCCTCCATCACCGATCAAATATTTATAAAAGCCCAACGCATACGGAGCATTGAAGAAAAAGGAACACAAAAAGTAGGGGACGATATAACCGGAGATTTTATAGGGATATTCAACTATGCGGTAATAGCGCTGATACAATTGCACATGAAGGATGATGCCCGCATGGAAATACCGGCCACTGAAGTAGAAAAGCTTTTCGATATACAATCGGCCGAAGCCCGCAAACTGATGCAGGACAAAAATCACGATTATGGTGAAGCTTGGAGAGAAATGCGAATATCATCACTTACCGACATCATTCTTATGAAGCTAATGCGCATTAAACAAATAGAAGAACATAAGGGGCAAACACTTATTTCCGAAGGCTTAGATGCCAACTACTACGATCTGATGAACTATGCTATATTTGCCTTAATACGTTTAACCGAAAAAGTAGAACATGAAGAAGGTCGTTAAGATTAGCCAAATACTGGTTGGCATATTATTTATTTTTTCAGGATTCGTTAAGGCAGATGATCCGTTAGGGTTTACTTATAAGTTGCAAGAATATTTTGCAGCCGATGCATTAAACATGCCTTGGCTGGACAAGTTCAGCTTTGCCATGGCATTTACCATTCCTATTATTGAAATGACATTGGGCTTTATGCTGCTGTTAGGAGTCCGTAAAAGACTCACCCTTACGCTCATCTTTTTAATGGAAGTATTTTTCACCTTCCTTACCTGGTATACTGCACACTATAACAAGGTATTGGAGTGTGGCTGCTTTGGCGATGCCATTCCTATGACATCATGGCAATCGTTCTACAAAAATATTGTGCTAATGGTGTTCGTATTAATCTTAGTAATTGGAAGCAAGCATATCTCCCCTTCGATAAAAAAGAATGCAGCACAAAATGTATTAGTATTGCTTTTTCTGGCAGGCTCAACTTATTTTTCATATTACTGCTACAATTATCTGCCCGTAATTGATTTTCGCCCTTATAAGGTTGGAACCGATATTAAGAAAGACATGCAAGGCACTCCTGATGTGAATAAATTCTACTATACTTTAAAAAACAAAAAAAGTGGAGAGACTAAAGAATTTGACAAATTCCCGGATAACTACCAAAATGATTGGACTTATGTTGGCAGCCGGACAGAAGTAATCACTAAAGGCATTGAAGCTAAAATAAAAGACTTTAATATTTCAGCTATGGCCGGAAATGACGTTACCGATAGTATTATTAACCTTTCAGGAAATCAATTCTGGCTAGTATGTATATCCATCAGCGACGCTAATAAAAATGAAGATATTATTAAGAAAATAAATACCCTTGCAGCTAATTGTATTAAAAACCACATTGGATTTATTTGCCTTACTGCGTCCGATTCAGCAGCTATTAATTCTTACAAAAAGAAATATCATTCGCCGTATAAATTCTATACTACCGACGGCACAGTACTTAAAACTATGATCCGATCTAACCCCGGGCTTATCTTAATTAAAGGCGGAGTGGTGAAAGCCATGTGGCATTATCATTCTATACCTTCATACGCAGAGGTAAACGCACAATATATTCACTAAGCGTGCTAAGTTTTATTGTTAAACGGATATTGCACGGCTTCTTAGTATTATTCGGTGTGCTTGTGCTTGTATTTTTATTGTTTAACGTATTGCCCGGCGATCCGGCCCGCCTGATGATGGGACAAAGGGTAAATCAAAAATCACTTGACATTATTCATAAAGATATGGGCCTTGATGAACCTGTATACACACGCTTTCTATTATACGTAAATGACATTTCTCCAATCTCTATCTATAATGAAAGTGCCCCTGCCAGCCATATTTATTTAGATCCCGAAAAATACAACCATGCGTTGAAGCTGATTCCATTTACAAAAAACCGCACCCTCATCCTAAAGTTTCCTTATTTACGACGCTCTTATCAATCCCGAAAAAAAGTAACCGATATTATATCTTCTGCCCTGCCAAATACTGCCGTGCTTGCATTCACTGCCATTATTATTGCCTCCATACTGGGAATAATCATGGGGATAATTGCAGCCCTTTTTAAAGATTCTGTTTATGATAAAGTCTCTATAGTTCTTTCTGTACTCGGATTAGCAGGCCCTTCTTTTTTTACCGGACTGATAATTGCCTGGTTATTTGGACATGTATTAAAAAACTATACGGGACTTAATATTACAGGTAACCTATTTATTATTGATGCAGATGGGAATAAAATATTACAACTAAAAAACCTAATTCTTCCAGCTCTTACATTGGGTATTCGTCCCCTTGCTATCATAGTGCAATTAACACGTAATTCCATGTTACAGGTTATGACTAAAGATTACATACGCACTGCTTTTGCAAAAGGTTTAAGTCTTCGAACTATTGTATTGAAACATGCTTTAAAAAACATGCTTAACCCAGTAATTACAGCCATTTCAGGGTGGTTTGCAAGCCTTATTGCAGGCGCCGTTTTTGTGGAGTATATTTTTGGGTGGGAAGGCATTGGCAAAAATATTGTAGATGCCCTAGGGCAATTTGATATGCCCGTTATCATGGGGATTATTTTAGTAACATCCGCCTTCTTTGTAATTATTAATATCTTAGTCGATATTTTATACGGACTACTTGACCCCCGAATAAAAAATGTCTAACCTAAATAGAAATCATAGTAAAGACAATATGAGAAAAAAAATTGTAGCAGGAAATTGGAAAATGAATAAACTCTATTCAGAAGCAGTTGAATTGGTAGATGAAATTACCATCATGCTGAAAGACGATACAAAATCGGATGATATCATAAAAATACTAATTCCTGCATTCCCTTATCTTCGCAAGGTTGTGAGGCATTCTCACGGGGTACCTAATTTATTTACTGGCGCACAAAATTGTGCCGATGAAGAAGCCGGAGCCTACACAGGTGAGGTTTCAGCCGCTATGCTAAAATCGGTAGGCGCAACCTATGTAATAATTGGTCATTCTGAAAGAAGAAGTTATTATAAAGAAACCCATGAAGCGTTAAAGAAAAAAGCAAATATCGTTCTTGGGCAATCTATAACCCCTATATTTTGTATAGGAGAAACGAAAGAAAAAAGACAAGCCAAAGAACATTTTACAGTGGTTGAAGCACAAATAAAAGACAGCTTGTTTCATTTATCAGCTGATGAATTCAAAAAAATTGTTTTAGCATACGAACCTGTGTGGGCAATAGGCACCGGACTTACAGCCACTAGTGAACAAGCGCAAGAAATGCATCATTTTATCCGCTCACTAATTGAAAAAAACTACGGCAAAGAAATTGCTAATTCCATTTCCATTTTATACGGTGGAAGTTGCAATGCAAAAAATGCAGCCGAGCTTTTTGCCTGCCCCGATGTTGATGGAGGCCTTATTGGCGGTGCAGCCCTTGTAGCAAAAGATTTTATAACCATTATTCATTCCTTTCCAAAATGAGATTTTTAAAGAAAGTATTGTGTGTGTTACTATTCCTACCCCTTGCTACAATATGTAATGGGCAGGCAAATCAAGTCACTCAATTCCAGCACGATTCTATTAAATTTTTAGATGATTTGGCCATTTATTTAAATACAGGACTGGCAGAAAAAGGCGATGTAAAAGAGTACATGAAACAATTTACCACTTCCTGGAAATCGAAAGATTTTACCTCGTATTACAAAAAGGTAACCTATCGTATTTCGGATGAAATGCTTGCAAAAAAAATGCAAACATACCCCACCTATCAAACATTTCTTAATATCATGCAGGCCTTTGTAAAATCGGGTTTGCCTCAAGAAAAATTTGATGAATGGGAAATTTGTTTTCAAAAACAGATGAAGCAAAAACCACTCACCAATCTAAATTTATTTCTGTCTATATCTGAAACCATGTTTGAAACCGGCGCCATGTACACATCGCCCACTTTAACATGGAGTACCTACAGCAGTAACTATACGTTTAAAGATGACAGCACACAAGAAATAGTTTTTGATAACACAACACTAAAATGTACAAATGAACGGAACGATACCATTGTAATTTATAATACAAAAGGAATTTATTTTCCATTAAAAGGAATATGGAAAGGAAAGGGCGGGAGAACAGACTGGAGCCGCACAGGCCTTTCCAGCTCTGATGTTTACGCTGAATTAAAAAACTATACAGTTACGTGTAAAGAGGGTGGATTTGTAGCAGATTCTATTACCTTTTGGAATAAAAATTATTTTGCAAAACCGTTGCAGGGTAGAATTATTGAACGAGATGTTACAGAACCTAAGGAAACTGAAACATATCCCCGTTTTATATCCTATAGCAAGCGTGTAACTATTCCTAATCTTCTCCCTGAAGTTACATACAATGGTGGATTTTCTATGCGTGGGAACCGGTTTGTTGGAGCAGGCACACAAGAAGAACCGGCACAATTAATTTTTAAAAGGAACAACAAACCCTTTTTAACCACCTCATCGCTTTCCTATAGCATTACAAAAGATAACATTAAAACAGATGATGCACGTATGCTATTTTCAATAGATGGAGATTCTATTTATCATCCTGACGTGCAAATGATATATAACATTAACAAAAAGCATATATCTCTTCTTCGCTCTACGCAAGGATTATCTCAGGCCCCATTTTTCGATACCTATCATAAGGTTAATATGTTTTTCGAAGAATTATCCTGGTATACCTACCAGTCAAAAATGGAGTTCCGGATGATGGAAGGAAATACCCAAACTGTTGCTGATTTTGAATCACAGGATTTTTTCCGACCCGAACTATATGAACAATTACGAGATCCATCCGGCATGAGCCCTATGACTGAAATTGCAAAATACTCCAAAGCCATTAATTCACGGGATATTGCAGTAGAAGATCTGGCGGCCCAACTACACGCTTCAGCCGATCAAATCCGGCCACTAGTTTTTAGATTAGCCACCATTGGTATAGTGGATTATGATGTGCAAACAGATAGGATGCATGTACAAGACAAACTCTATACATTTATTAATAACCGGGCAGGCAAAGCCGACTATGATGTACTTGATTTTCATTCGGAAAATCCGGCCAAATATGCCGCTAATGATTCTACTGCCAATGATAATGGAGTTATGGACCTGAACACGAACGACATTAGTATAAATGGAATAAAAGCCATTGACGTAAGCGACTCTCAAAATGTTTATTTCTATCCTGAAAAAAACCATATTATATTGCATCGGAATAGAGAAGCAACCTTTGCCGGAACAATTCAGGCAGGAAGGTTTGTCTTCTTCGGAAGACAATTTGATTTTGATTACAATAATTTCAAAATCAAAATGAAGGATGTAGATTCACTAAGACTTTATGCTAATTCATACACAAAAAATGCTAAAGGAGCTTATCCTATTGTTAAGGTACAAAGTGTTATACAGCACTTAAGTGGAGAGCTTATAATTGATAAAACAAGCAATAAATCCGGATTAAAAGTACTGAAACAGTACCCCGTATTGATAAGCGATACAAATACATTTGTTTATTACAATGCAAAAACCATTCAGAGTGGCGTGTATAAAAAAGATAATTTTTACTTTAAACAAGACCCATTTACAATTGATAGTTTAGGTAGCTTTTCAAATGCCAGGCTGCATTTTGATGGTACCTTTGCTTCTGATGATATAGTACCGGAAATGAGGGAAACGCTAAGGTTACAACCCGATTACTCACTCGGATTTGTACATGATATAGCTTCCGATGGAATGGATCTATATAAGGGAAAAGGACGACTTTATACTAAATTAAAACTAAGCAACGAAGGCTTAATAGGAGATGGATCCTTCAACTATGTAACGTCTGTTTCTAAATCTAACAAGTTTATATTCCTCCCCGATTCTATGAATGCCCGTGCACAAACATTTACAATAGCCGAGCAAAAGATAAAACCCGAATTTCCGGATGTAAGCGGCGATACAGTATCTGAACATTGGCTACCCAAACAAAATAAGCTTTATGTAAAAGACTTATATCGTCCATTCTTATGCTACAATAAATTTGCCACATTCCATGGCACATTTACCCTATCGCCCGAATTACTATCGGGTAATGGACGAATGGACTTTCTTAAAGCTTTTGTAACCTCTACTTATTTTACTTTTTTGCAACACAAAGTAACTTCCGACACGGCTGATTTTAATTTGAAAGTTTCTGATTCTACCTCCGGCATTGCTTTTGCAACCAGCAATATGAAAACAGATATTGACTTTAAAACAAGGGTTGGCGAATTTAACTCCAATCAAAGCGGGTCCTTGGTTAAGTTCCCTCAGAACCAATACATCGCTTACATGGATGAATTTAAATGGTTTATGGATCAGGACGATATTGAATTAGGGTCTAGCAAAGAAAAACAAACGGAAACAGAAGATGGAAAAGATATTGAGCTTTCGGGTTCAAGATTTATATCTGTTGCTCCCGGCCAGGATTCGCTTCAATTCATATCCCGCCAGGCACGATATAGTTTAAAAAAGTTTCTAATCAGTGCACATAAAGTATCGTATATTGATGTGGCAGATGCACGAATAGTTCCGGACAGCGGTAACGTTACAGTCCACAAAAACGCCTATATGCAGCCATTTACTAATTCGAAGATCACTGCCAATAAAATTACCAAATACTATAACATCTATAAAGCAAATATTAGCATAACCTCACGTAAAAGCTACACCGGCTCGGGAACCTATGATTTTATTGACGGTTCAAAAAATAAAAGACCTATGTTCTTTAGTAATATCCACGTTGATACTTCCCGCCAAACAGTTGCTACCACTGAAATTTCAGATACGGCAAAATTCTCTTTAAGCCCTAATTTCAGGTATAGAGGCAAGGTTATACTTAAAGCAACCGATCCGTTTTTGTATTTCGATGGGGTCTGTCGCATTATTCATAGTTGTAATTCCGTTAAAATTTCATGGCTTAAGTTTTCATCGGAGGTAGATCCGGATAATGTTCAAATACCAATTGGCCATGCTCGAAGCGACGAAAAAGTTCAATTATCGGCATCATCCTTGTTCTCTACAGCCGATTCAATGGGTATATATCCGGCATTCCTTTCACCTATCGTTAATCTAAAAAAGGATATTATAATGGTACCCGATAGCGGCTACCTTACTTATGACGCGCCAACCCGACAATATCGCATTTCCAGTAAAGAAAAATTGGTGGCACAAACACTGCCTGGAAATTATGTGAGCTTAGATACCCGCAAGTGCATAGAATATGGGGAAGGCAAGTTAAATCTCGGTGCAGATTTCCAGGCGCTGGATTTAAAAACAGTTGGATATATGACTGATTATATAACTCCGGATTCTGTTGTATGTAATACAGCCATGCTTATAAATTTCTTTTTCGATGATGGAGCTATTGACAAAATGGCTGCTGATGCCACAGGCTCCGCAGAACTAAAACCTGTTGATTTTTCAAATCCTGACTTCCAGAAAAACCTTCAGGAGTTAATGGGTAAGGCAGAAGCTGATAAATTAGTTACCCAATTATCACTTTACGGTCCTCCTAAAAAATTACCAAAAGAATTAGAATCTCAGCTTTTCCTGAGCAGCGTAAAACTAAAGTGGCATAATGAGAGCCATTCTTATATTTCAGAAGGGGCCATTGGCATAGGAAGCATTGGTAAAAGCATGATAAATAAAGTTGGAAGCGGTATTGTTGAAATACGCAAAAGACGCGGTGGCGATGAACTAAATATATACTTAGAGCTTGCACCTATGCACTGGTACTTCTTTACTTACTACCAAGGGTTGATGGAGGTAACTTCATCTAACGATGCATTTAATGCCGCATTAAGTGCCGTTAAGCCGGATAAAAGAGAACAAAAAACAGATAAGGGTAAATTCTCATATAGTACAGCTCCTGCAACCAAAAAGTCAATCTTTATGCATAGGGTTTATGGGAACTGATAAAAGTTTTGTTTCAGGGTCGTAATAATTTGGATGCTTTATTATGTCATGCTGAAACAAGTTCAGCATGACAATACCCATTTAATAATAGCCAGTCGGGCTCCGACTATCTATCAAACAATACCCTTTGCCCTTTTGCAGTTTCGGTAAAGCGGCCATTAGCATAAACTAAATTGCCATTAACAAAGGTGTGTGTCACTTTGGAGTGGAAAGTCTCTCCCTCTAATGGACTCCATTGGCATTTATATAGAATATTGCTCTTTTCTACTTTCCATGGTGAATTAATATCAACCAAAACAAGGTCAGCCCAATAACCTTCGCGAATAAAACCACGCTTTTCAACATGAAAGCAGGTAGCAGGCGCATGGCACATTTTCCGCACAACCTCTTCTAACGATATATTGCCTTGCTTGTGTAGTTCAAGCATTACAATAAGCGAATGCTGCACCATAGGCCCACCCGAAGGGCAGGAGAAATAAGCTTGTTCCTTTTCATCGTGGGTATGTGGGGCATGGTCGGTAGCAATAGTATCTATTTTATTATCAAGCAGGGCTTGCAATAATCCTGTTTTATCATGTTCCGTTTTAATGGCAGGGTTCCATTTTATCATGTTGCCTTTTTCGGCATAATCTTTATCCGAAAACCAAAGGTGGTGCGGACAAACCTCTGAGGTTATCTTTTTTTGTTCAAGCGGAATAGTGTTATCAAAAAGACTTGTTTCTTTTTCTGTAGAAACATGCACTATATGAAGTCTTGTCCCCATTTTTTTTGCCAGTTCAACAGCATGAGAAGATGAAACATAGCAGCACTCCTCATTGCGGATTACAGGATGACAAGCAGGCGGAGGATTATCGCCATACTGTTCTTTAATTCGTTTTGCATTTTCTTTTATAATGCTTTCCTCCTCACAATGTACAGCTATCAGCAAGTTGCTTTCCCCAAAAAGCTTTTCAATACTGGCCGGATTATCTACCAACATATTTCCGGTAGATGAACCCAGATAAATTTTTACTCCACAAACATTTTTCGGATCTATTTTAACAACCTCATCAAAATTATCGTTAGAGGTTCCCATGTAAAAGGAATAGTTGGCAATCGATTTCTGAGATGCTATGGTATATTTTTCCTCCAACAATTCTTGCGTTAGCACGGGAGGAAAGGTGTTGGGCATATCCATAAAGGTGGTTATACCACCAGCAACTGCCGCTTTTGATTCGGTATAAATATCAGCCTTGTAAACCAGCCCCGGTTCACGAAAATGGACATGCGTATCTATCACTCCGGGCAAAAGGTACTTGCCTTTCGCATCAATAATTTGGGTGTCGGGTAGTGAGTAGTCAGTAGTGGGTATTGGGCTTGGGCTTACTTTTTTTATCAGCCCATTTTGAATTAAAATATCGCCCCGGAACTTTTTTCCTTCATTAACAATAGTAGCATTTCGGATAAGAACGCCCGGCATCTATTTTATACTTTAAGAAAGCGCATTTTTATAACTCCGAAAATTGCTTCTTTGAAAATCTTCCCGCTCATTTTAGATACACCAACAACCCGATCAGTAAAGGTAATTGGTACTTCCACAATTTTAAAGCCTTTACGGTAAGTGCGGTATTTCATTTCTATTTGGAAAGCGTAACCAACAAAATGAATATCATCAAAGTGAATAGCTTCTATAACCCGACGGCGATAGCACTTAAAGCCTGCCGTTGTATCTTTTATATTCACCCATAAAATAAGCCGTACATAGATAGAAGCGCAATAGGACATCACTACCCTTTTATAATCCCATTTTGAGATTTTTCCACCATTAATATAGCGGGAACCTATAGCCAAATCGGCTCCATTTACACAAGCTTCTTTCAGGCGAATAAGGTCATCGGGGTTGTGAGAAAAATCGGCATCCATTTCAAAAATATACTCATAGCCATGTTCCAGCGCCCAGCGAAATCCGGCTATATAGGCAGTGCCTAAGCCTTGCTTGCCTTTTCTTTCTAATATAAAAAGGCGGCCCTCATATTCCTTCATTAAAGATTTTACAATGTCGGCAGTACCGTCGGGCGAACCATCATCTATAATAATCAAATTGAAATTACCTTGTAACGACATCACCTTACGGGTAATATTTTCAACATTACCCTTTTCGTTGTATGTAGGAATTATGACTAGGCTGTC
>Ga0207023_10321_pt1 | contig 10217 bp, 8 predicted proteins | sample Alteio_BWMinCont_47_FD_153464 | JGI IMG/M metagenome (GOLD analysis project Ga0207023, IMG submission 153464) | Enriched cells from forest soil in Barre Woods Harvard Forest LTER site, Petersham, Massachusetts, United States -... | ecosystem: Environmental > Terrestrial > Soil > Temperate forest >... | reverse complement strand
TTCTTTCTGGTCTATTTCAGCTTGGCGCTTCTGTTTCATTTCGTCTGTTAGCAGCACTTCATCAGCTTTATAGGCTTTATATAACTGGTCTATTTCAGAGTATTTAGCTTCAATCTCTTTTTGCCATTGAATAGAAATCTGATCAATTTGGTTTTGTGCAGATTTGTATTCCGGCATTTTTGATAAAATATACTGAGAGTCAACATAAGCAAATTTTTGCGCGGAAGCAGTAAGCATACTTGTTGCAAAACCAGTTGCAAGTACAAAATTTTTTATGACTTTGCTTTTCATTGTAAGTATAATTACGTACTTCTTTTTATCAAAAGTATGTGCAAAATTAATATTTTTTTATAGTTCTCCCAAGTTTTGTCCAATGGTAAATATAAATTGGCTTCGTGCCATTCCGGCATTGTTAGCTACGTTGTCAAACCTCCAGCCATAGTCAAATCCAAGTAATCCAAACATGGGCAAGAAAATCCGTACTCCCGGCCCTGCAGCCCTATATAAGGAGAAAGGATTAAATTGGGATACAGATCCCCAACTATTTCCGGCATCTATAAAAGCAAGAAGATAGACTGTAGCTGATGCGTTTAGGGAAATGGGGTATCTTATTTCGGCGGTATATTTTGTTACCGATACAGCTCCGGTGGCCGGAGATACAGCGCCGTTATCATATCCTCGCAGGGCAATGATTTCGCGGCCATCAATAAGTGAATAACCGGTTAATCCGCTTCCACCCATATAAAATCGGCCAAATGGCGAATATCCTATCTGCGAATTATAATAACCCATAAGTCCAAAACCTGCATAAGTATATAATACAAAATTGTGAGCTAATTTGCCTTCCGATTCTTTGTTAGCCCAATTGGTTATATTGGTATACCAGGTGCCTGTAAACTTATATTTCTGAAATTCAATAAATTTATAAAGCTGTTGGGGTGTTTCATCTGAATAGTTTGTTCCATGCTGAAAAGCTGAATAAGGAGGGGTCCATTCGCCTGATAGTTTAATATTGGAGCCATACGTTGGATAAATATTAGGGTCGGCAGAGTTTCTTGATAATTGTAGTTTATAACTAATACTATGGGCATATCCATTAGCAAAAATAAATGCCGAGCCATAATTTTCAACCGTATAGTATTGGTAGTTTATAGACTGATAAAGAGTGAAATAATCGTCAGGGAATTTGAGTGGAATTCCATAGCCAAGTGTAATACCTTTTATATTGATGGCTTGGCGTACACCACTGCTTGCTGGTTCTCCATTACTTTCGGTGGTGGTGAATAGTGTTGTACTAAGTGAATTGGGCTTATGTCCGCCAACCCACGGTTCTATAAAGGTGAGGTTTACAGACTGATATGGCAGCCCGTTAGATTGGAAGTTAAGGCTTACTTGTTCCCCATCTCCGCTAGGAATAGGCCTCCAAGCATCTTTGTGAAATATATTGGCTGCCGAAAAGTTTTTAAGGGTTATTCCTGCCGTACCTACAAAGCCTAAGCCACCACCCCATCCACCCGAAAGCTGGATTTGGTCATTTGATTTTTCGGTTACGCCATAGGCAATATCCACTGTGCCATCTTCAGGATGAGGTACTGGGTTTACGGTCATTTTTTCAGGGTCAAAATAGCCTAATTGGCCTAACTCGCGTTGTGTACGAATTACATCAGACCTCCGGAAAAGTTCACCGGGCAAGGTTCTTAACTGGCGCATAATAACTTTATCGCTTGTTTTATTGTTGCCGGTAACGGTAACATTATTTATTCTTGCTTGTGTGCCTTCATATATGCGCATTTCAAGGTCAATGGTGTCATTATGTACATTTGTTTCAATCGGATTTACCTGAAAAAAGAGGTATCCATTATCCATATAAAGAGAACTTACATCTGTACCATTTGGATTCATGGTAAGGCGTTCGTTTAAAAGAGAAGAGTTGTAGATATCGCCTTTCTTAATTCCCAGTATGTTAGAAAGCATTTTAGAAGAATACTTTGAATTACCAACCCATGTAATATTTCCAAAGTAATAACGATGGCCTTCATCTAGCGTAATTTCAATATTAACCCGGTTAAGAACCTTTGATTTGTATACTGTATCTTTTACAATTTTAGCATCCCTGAATCCTACTGTGTTATAAGCTGCTAGTATTTTATCTTTATCTCCCCTATAATCATCCGGTATCAGCTTTGAGGTGTGAAAAATATTATAGAGTCTTTTCTCCTTGGTATCTTTCATGGCTCTGTGCAATTTTCCCGAGGAAAGAGCAGCATTTCCATGAAATAGTATGTTTTCGATTTTAATTCGTGCTCCCCGATCAACATTTATATACAGAGTAACAGAATTAGCGGCATTTGTATCAGTCTTTTCGTCAATAGTAACTTTTATATTACTGTACCCATCATTTACATAGTGGGCAATAATAGTTTGTTTTATATCCGATAAAACAAAATCAGTAACAACCTTACCTCTTACCAGTTTTATTTCGTCCCGTAGCTTGTTTGCTTCTCCTTTTTTTATTCCAATAAAGGTGAATTTCGATAATCTTGGTTTTTCGACCACCGAAATGGTTAGATAAATCTTTTTACCTTCAATTTTGTTGGCATATATCTGCACATCTTCAAACAGGCCTTGTTTCCAGATATTTTTAATAGCAGCTGTTATTTTTGTTCCCGGCACTTCTATTTTATCTCCTTTGGTAAGGCCTGATATAAGGAGCAAAACGGCAACATCCATGTGCTGGGCTCCTACTACCGTTGGTTCCTGAGCTATTTCATATTCTTTAGGAGCTGCAAGGTTTAATACTTTGCTGGTATCAATATCTTTTACGGTGGCAACTTTACCGGTATCTGTGGTAACTTTGGTGATAGGATTTGGCATCTTGGTAGAGTCTTCGCCGCCAATTTTTATTTGTGCCGAGGAGGACAGGAAAAACAGTCCAAAAACAAGGGATGAGAAGATTTTAATAGTTCCGTTTGACATAATTACTGTAACATTTTAGTAAGTTGTTCGCTTGTTTTTCCAAATCTCCTTTCGCGTTTCTGGTAGTCGGCAATAGCAGCATAAAAATCTTCTTTACGGAAGTCGGGCCAAAGTTTTTCGGTGAAATATAGTTCAGCGTATGCTATTTGCCAAAGTAAAAAATTGCTGATACGGTGCTCTCCGCTGGTGCGTATAAGTAGTTCAGGGTTAGGGTATGGAGCCGTGTTAAGATAGCTGCTGAAAAGCTTTTCATTGATGTTAGAGGATGAGATTTTCTTAGCCTCAATATCTTTTGCTATGGAACTAACAGCATTCAATATTTCCCATTTCGAGCTGTAACTCAATGCCAAGATAAGCTTCATCCGTTTATTAGACGATGTTTTTTCAATAGCCTTCATCAATTCCCTGTAACAGGCTGATGGGAGGCTTTTTAAATCGCCAATGGCATGGAGTGATATGTCATTCTCCATCAGGGTTTTAATCTCCTTGTTAATGGTAAAAACAAGCAGTTCCATCAACCCGTTAATTTCATCTTGTGGCCTATCCCAGTTTTCGGTTGAAAAAGCATAAAGGGTAACATGCTTAACTCCTAATTCAGTAGCCGCTTCAATAGTTTCACGAACGGCTTTCACTCCATTCTTATGCCCGAATATGCGGTTTTTGCCTTTTTGCTTTGCCCAACGCCCGTTGCCATCCATTATCACTGCTACATGATTAGGCACAAAATTCTTATCTATTACGGGTTCTTTCATTAGGTTAATGGGGGAACAAATGCAAAAAGGCTGCAAATCTACAAAAGGTAACGGAAAGGGCTCTATATTATTGTTAAAAAACCTTAAGTCCTATAGTTCGATAGAATGTTATGTGGAGTTTCACTTAAAAGTCAATGCCTTTATTATTGTCGATCGGGCTCCGACCCGACTAAAAATCCAGGTACATATTTTCTATAGATGTTCTGAAACCTATATAAAACAGCGTGGCAGTAGGTTCCTTGTAGACATCATTACTTAATGCCCTGCGAGATACGCCTATGGTAAAATTCATATTTGTCCGAGGGTTCATCAGGTACGAAATGTGGGCATCCATATAAGTCAATGTGCTTTTTATGCCTTGCAGCATAGCCACATTCCCAGTATTGGTTGGCGTGGGGAGAAAAATATTGTTTCCATAATTGCTGCTTGCTGAATCCAAACCTTCCAAGGCATAATTTCCTTGAAGATTGAGTGAAAAATGATGGTAGCGTAAATGCATTATTCCAATAAGCTCCCTGAAATTGGCTCCCAGCGGGTCGCCCAAGGCTTGGTCGTAATGCGAATAGTTTTGCAGAGAATCTTTGCTTGAATAAGCGTAAGGCCGCACCTGATTATATTCCAGTTGAAACTCTCCAAACTTATTAAAGTATTTTATGCCTGCCTGATATCCTGTTTGGTTATAAATAGAATGCATGTTACCGTTTGATGGGAGTTTATCAATTAGCAATTGACCATAAGCCATAAAGTTTTTATTGATTTTATACTTCAGGGTAGAACCCAACAACACGTTATTTGTATTGTTAAGTCCATAACGCAATGCACTTACACCTATAACAGGGTTAAAATAATAGGCATTAAATGATTGATGGTTATATGGATCTGCAGCGGTCCAAATTATGCCTTGAAAGACGCCCAATTCCACTTGCGGAACAATATTCCAACTCAGGTATTGAAAGGCTCCTGCCTTTCGTTGAATTACTCCTTCAATATTTCCTACCGTAGTGCCCGGGTTTGCAAAAGGGTCCTGAAATTGGGTATAGAGATTAGTGTATTGTAAATGCCAGTAGGTAGTAGTAATTCGGATATAGGGATATGCAAAACTGTTATCTGACAAGAGTAAAGAGCGATACCCATCGCCAATAAAGTTTTTACCATAACCACCCTGAAAGTTAAAATGCGATGAAGGAGAAAAAGATAGGTAAGCTTCGGACATAGAAAAGTCATACTCATTGGCGCCAAACGATTTCGTTCTTCCATAGCCGGGCACTACATAGCTTTCTTGTATAAATTGATTTAGGTACGGCGGAAAACTGGCTTGGTTTTCCCAAAAAGTAGAAGAAAATGCAAAATGATTTCCAATATTACCCTGTACTAATATCCCCCTCGTATTTTGAATGTATTTTTTATTAGAATCGCTATGATTTATACTTGCTTGAAAATTAAATAAAGGGTCTATTGTGCAATAAAATTTGCTTGCACTGTCGTGAATGATAAAAAGGTTTTCTTGATAGAGTTTGCGATAGAGCCAAGATTTTTTTTCAGCCGGAAATACATATCCGTTTAAAGAATCAGAATTTACATAACGGTTAACATCCGCTTGTATTAGAGGTTTAAACCCTGTATGTAAGCTTGATTGTGGGTTATTAAGGCCTTTATCGAGATAAGAACTGTACTCCTGATTTAAGTATAGATTTGATTGCTGAGCATTACTAATAGTGGAAAAGCCAAGTCCAAATAAAAAGATAAATAAGATTTTCAGTTTTACAATGGAACGCAGATGACGCGGATTTTTTAAGATTAAAAATGATTTCTCATCTGCGTTCATCATAATAATCTGCGTCATCCGCGTTCCATTGTTATTCAGCAAAAGTCATTTGCTCTATATCCTTATAAACCATCCTTATTCCTTCCTCTAAACTTATTTTTGGTTTCCAGCCGAGGTTCATCAACTTGCTTACATCCATCAATTTGCGGGGAGTTCCATCGGGCTTAGTACTATCAAACTTTATTTCGCCTTTGTATTCTGCTGTTTTCATAATTAATAAAGCAAGCTCCTTAATAGATACATCAGTTCCGGTTCCAATATTAACTAATTCCTGTTCGTTGTAGTTTTCCATTAAAAATAAGCAAGCGTCAGCAAGGTCCTCTACATGCAAAAATTCTCGCATGGGTGTTCCCGAACCCCATACTTCCACCGTTGGAACGTCTTTTACTTTTGCTGTATGAATTTTGCGAAGCAGTGCCGGTAATACGTGCGATTTGGCAAGATCGTAATTATCATTCGGACCATATAGATTAGTAGGCATTACCGAAATAAAATTACATCCGTATTGTAAACGATAGGATTCGCAAAGTTTAATGCCTGCAATTTTAGCAATAGCATAAGGCTCGTTGGTGTACTCCAAAGGGCCGGTTAACAAGCTTGATTCTTTTAGTGGTTGTGGCGCCATGCGCGGGTATATGCAGGAAGAACCCAAAAAAAGAAGTTTTTTAATTTTATTTAAATAAGAAGCATGAATAATGTTTGCTTCAATCAATAAATTATCATACAGAAATTCTGCACGATAGGTGTTATTGGCAAATATGCCTCCCACCTTTGCTGCTGCAAGAAAAACGTAATCGGGCTTTTCTTTTTCAAAAAATGAAAACACCTGTTGTTGGTTTCTCAAATCAACCTCGGCCGAAGTGCGGGTAAGTATGTTGGTATAGCCTAATTGCTCCAGCCTTCTTGTAATGGCAGAACCTACCATTCCTCTATGGCCGGCAACATAAATTTTTGCGTTCTTTTCCATGGAAGAATCTATCTATTCGTGAAAGCTCATAATATCATGTCCACCTTCTAACAAATACTTGTCTTTGCTAAAAAGCTTTAAATCGGATGCTACCATTTCCTTTACTAATTCAGCAATGGTATGTTTAGGTTTCCACCCGAATGTTTTATGGGCTTTGCTTGCATCGCCAACTAATAAATCAACCTCGGTAGGCCGGAAATAACGAGCATCTATCTCAATAAGTGTTTTGCCATCGGCTGTATTAATTCCTTTTTCATCCACTCCTTTGCCTTTCCATTCCAAGGTTATGCCCACTTCTGAAAAAGCCATTTCCACAAATTGTCTTACCGATATTTTTTTGCCGGTTGCCAGTACATAATCATCTGGCACATCATGTTGCATCATCATCCACATGCCTTCCACATAATCTTTAGCATGGCCCCAGTCTCTTTCCGCATCCAGGTTTCCAAGAAATAGATTCTTCTGCAAGCCTAATTTTATGCGAGCTGTGGCGCGGGTAATTTTACGGGTAACAAAAGTCTCTCCTCTAATGGGGCTTTCGTGATTGAATAATATGCCGTTACAAGCAAAAATGCCGTATGCTTCGCGGTAGTTTTTGGTAATCCAAAATGAATATAATTTAGCTACTCCATAAGGGCTACGAGGGTAAAATGGAGTGGTTTCCTTTTGCGGAATTTCCTGCACCTCGCCATATAATTCGGACGTGGAGGCCTGATAGAATTTTGTTTTTTTCTCTAACTTTAAAATCCGTATTGCTTCCAACAGACGGAGTGTTCCTATACCATCGGCATTGGCTGTATATTCAGGTGTTTCAAAAGAAACTTTTACATGCGATTGGGCTGCCAGGTTATATATTTCATCGGGCTTTACTTCCTGTACAATCCGAATGAGATTGGTAGAATCGGTAAGATCGCCATAATGAAGAAAGAATTTCGACTTTCCATCATGAACGTCTTTATATAAATGATCGATACGATTGGTATTGAACAAAGAACTTCTGCGTTTTACGCCATGTACAATGTATCCTTTTTCCAGCAGAAAATCAGCCAAATAAGCTCCATCTTGTCCTGTAATACCTGTGATAAGTGCAATTTTTGCCATGCTAATACGTATAATTAATTCTGCAATATTACTGAGAATAAGCGAAACAGTGAGTATATCACTTAATTAGTAAACTAAAAAATCAGGATTATAGAGGCTGGGTTTATTGTATCTCAATGTCTCCATGGTATCATAACAAACTAATTTCTTGCCTGTTTCAGCCACTATAATATGGCCTGCTCCTGTGTCCCATTCCATCGTTGGGCCAAAACGCGGATAGGCATCTGCAAGGCCTTCGGCAATTAAACAAAATTTTAAAGAGCTGCCAGCTGAAATAACATTTACAACCGGATGTTTTTCTTTTTCTTTCTTAATGTAGGCATCCGTTTTAGGTGATCCATGCAAACTGCTTGTCGCTATTGTAAATCCCTCTCTTGCTGTGTTTTCCAAGGGTAATTTCCTGCTAATGGCTACAATTTTTTCGTAGCTGTCGGGCATGTTGGTTGAACTTAAAACTGTGTAAGAACCATGTCCTTTAAGAGCAAAATACAACTTCCTGCTTACAGGCACATAAATTAAGCCAAAAATAGGTTCAGTTCCTTCTATCAGGGCTATGTTTACGGTAAAGTCTCCGGTGCGTCTCACAAATTCCTTTGTTCCATCCAAAGGATCAACCAGCCAAAAACTTTTCCATGATTTTCTTTCTTCGTAAGGATGTTGTGCTACTTCTTCGCTTAATATCGGTATTCCTCCAAGTTTAATGAGCCCCTTACATATAATTTCATTGGAATGCTGGTCGGCAAGTGTAAGCGGGGAATTGTCATCTTTTATCTCTACGTCAAAAGCCGTTTTATAAACTTCCAGTATTGCATTTCCGGCTTCCACAGCTAGGTTAAGCAGCTCCGAAAGATTATTTTTAATGAGCGAAATTGATTCCGGCATTTATTTGGAATGAAGGTACGTTACTAGCATGGGATAGAGGTATTGATAAAAAGCATAGAAAAATATATCCCAGCATACTATCGATACTATCATGTAGGAGATTACCTTCTGCTTGTCGGGATAAAAATAAACCGAAAGTAACGTGCCGATAGGGATGGATAAAATAAACGGAGTAAAAAAGGCTAATCCGTATAAACCCCACTTTTCACGTATCCTTTTCGTCAGCCCGCTTTCCGGAACATGTTTATGCTCGTGATGAGGACGATATTTTTTCCGAAACCGGTGCCATTTATCCAGTAGCCACTCGCTTAAATAAGCAAATAAAATAGTGCTGGCAACTCCTCCGGCAGTGGTTATAGTTATGGCTTTAAAAAAGGGAAATTTATCAACCATTACAGCCAATGGCACACCACCGAAGCCAAACTTAATGGTACTCAATAAAAATACAGTAACTATTTGTAAAAAATTGTGTAAGTTCATTGGGGTTAGTGTAATAACTTCAACTTATGTACTTTATATAGACGTACGAAAATACATTATACCCACGTAATAGATTGTTTTTCCCTCAAATATACAAAAAATTTAGGCGTGCCTCATATAATTTTTAATGTTAGCAACCTTATGCTAGCAGTGTAATACAAATGCGTCGCATTTGCCTGCGCATTTTTTATGCAACACTTGCTAAAAAGGTGTTGCAAGGGCAAAAATAGCTACAGTAAAGGCGTAGGGTGCTATTGCAACACTTGCAAATACGTGAAAAAGTGTTGCATAACCGAAATTTTAAAAATGTAGTTTTTTTGAATAATATCTGCGAATGATTTTACATTTGTAATTTCTATAAAATGGAGGCGGACTTAATTTATAAAATAGGGCTTACTTTAATTGATCATGTGGGGCATGTAACCTCTAAGGTGCTTGTATCCTATTGTGGCAGCGCCGAAGCCGTGTTTAAGGAAAAGAAGCAAAATCTACTTAAGATACCTGACATTGGCGAAGTTACTGCCGAAGCTATAATTAACCAAAACATCCTTCATTTGGCAGAAAAGGAAATTAAATTCATCGAGCAAAATGATATTACGCCGCTTTTTTACACAGATAAAGCCTATCCACTAAGGCTTAAGCAATGTAATGATTGTCCGGTTATTTTATATTATAAAGGCAACGCTAATATAGATGCTGGAAGGATTTTAGCCATAGTAGGCACACGTAATGCCACCGAATATGGCAAAAAAATGTGTAACGAGTTGGTGGAAGGACTAAAAGATTCAGGCGCATTGATAGTTAGCGGGCTCGCTTACGGAATAGATGCGGCAAGCCACAAGGCTGCTTTAAAAGCAGGGTTGCCCACGGTGGGAGTTGTTGGGCATGGGTTAGATACCATCTATCCTGCAGACCATGCTAATATTGCTAAAAAAATGCTCGAAAATGGAGGGCTGTTAACCGATTTTATAAGCGGAACCAAACTTGCTCCAGAAAACTTCCCTAAGCGAAACCGTATTATCGCCGGCTTATCTGATGCGGTAGTTGTGGTAGAATCAAAAGCCTCTGGCGGAGCCATGATTACGGCAGATATTGCTTTCTCATATAGCAGGGAGGTATTTGCTTTTCCGGGACGCTCAGAAGATACGTACTCGCAGGGATGCAACAGGCTTATTCGACAAAATAAAGCAACGCTTATTCAATCGGCCGATGATTTGTTGCATACTTTGGGGTG
>Ga0207023_10318_pt1 | contig 10254 bp, 9 predicted proteins | sample Alteio_BWMinCont_47_FD_153464 | JGI IMG/M metagenome (GOLD analysis project Ga0207023, IMG submission 153464) | Enriched cells from forest soil in Barre Woods Harvard Forest LTER site, Petersham, Massachusetts, United States -... | ecosystem: Environmental > Terrestrial > Soil > Temperate forest >... | reverse complement strand
CGGTTGCCTCTGCTCCGTTCCGCACGCGCCAAGAACGCCTTTGCCAAGATTCTAGGGGAAGTCCGCGAAGGCTACGGCTTTGCCCTGGTGGGCTACGTGGTCATGCCCGAACACATTCACCTGCTGATCGGCGAGCCCGCGCGCGGCACACCCTCCACGGTGATGCAGGTGCTCAAACAGCGCGTCTCGCACCGACTGCGACGCAAGCGGCGGATCTTGCCCGCGCAGTTGCGGCTGCGCTTCGACGGTTCCGAAGACTCTTTGCCGCGCTTCTGGCAGTTGCGCTTCCACGATTTCAACGTCTGGAGCCACAAGAAGAGAGTCGAGAAGCTGCAGTATATGCATCTGAATCCGGTGAAGCGCGGCTTGGTGATTCATCCCAAGGATTGGCCCTGGAGCAGCTTTTCGTTCTACTCCAAACGCCAGCCCGGATTGGCGCCCATTGATCCGGTCCAGTGAAGTGCAAACGCGGAGGGCCGAAAGGCCCTGCCCCCGATGAAGCCGGGGACAGGGCACCCTGAAAACCTTCTCCCACGCAAAGGTCGGGCTACCCGTCCGCGAACTACACGACGCTCTTGTCAAAACGTATGGAGGGGGCAGTTAGTGATATGAATAACAAGCCTGAAAAACTTGCGAGGGTGGACCTGCGGGAAATCTGGAAAAATGAGGAATATGATTTTTCCAACTGGCTGGCTGAGAAAGATAGTCGCCAGCCTCAGCGGGCAACTCAAATCTTGAAGACTCGGAGGGATCCTTCGCTGCGCTCAGGATGACAATCCTCACCGGATTGTCAGTTCTGGTCGATGAGGCGGTGGTGGATGGCGTAGAGGGCGAGCTCGAGGCGGTCGGAAACGCCGAGCTTATCGAAGATGTTGTGCAGGTGGTTCTTGACGGTTTGCTCGCTGATGAAAAGTTTTTCGCCGATTTCCTTATTGCGATAGCCCTGAGCGACGAGCTGGACGATCTCTTTTTCGCGCTCGCTGAGCAGCGGCTTATCGCGCCGCGAGCCACCCTCGGAGCCCTTGGCGAAGGCCTTCATGACTTCGGCGGTCATGCGATTATCGAGCCAGATTTCGCCGCCGTGAACGCGCTGGATGCTCCTCACAAGCAGGTCGCTGGCGGACTGCTTGAGCACGATACCGCGGGCGCCTAGTCGCATGGCGCGGACGACGTCGCGATCGTCCTCGGCCGCTGTGAGAACAATGACTTTCGTGGGAAGCGAATCGAAATTGACTTCTTCGAGGACGGCCAAGCCATCTTTATCGGGCATACGCAGATCGAGCAGGAGAATATCGGGCTTGAGCTTGGTGAGCATCCGGATGGCTTCGTTGCCGTTGGATGCTTCGCCAACGATGGTGATCTCTTCTTCACCCTGGAGCAGCTTGCGCAAGCCATCGCGGAAGATGGCGTGGTCGTCGGCGATCAGGATACGGATGGTGGCTTTGGCGGTTGTTTTAGCCATATGTTAGCCCAGCGGAACTTCCACGGTGAGCCGAGCTCCATGGCCCGGCGTCGATTCCACGGTGAGCAGTCCTCCGACACTTCTGGCGCGTTCCTTGATGGATATCGGACCCAGCCTGAGGCGTTCGAGTTCATCGCCCATGTAGCGGCCTGCAAAGCTGAATCCTTGACCGTTGTCGTCAATCATCAAGGTCACCTGCGTGTCACTCTGCCACAGTTTAACAACCACGTGCGTGGCGTGTGCATGTTTTTTCACATTGTGTAACGCTTCTCTATATATCTGGAAGAGGTCACGGCAGACCCTGTCGGGGGCCTGCAGATCGTCGGCGTCGAGGAGCAGGTCGAGCGCCAAGCCGGACTCGTTTCGGAAGCGTTCGGCAAAACCTTGCATAAGTTCAACCAAATCAGCGCTTTCGACGCCAATGGGGCGCATGTCGGTGACCATGCGCCGGAGTTCGGTGGTTTCACTGCGAACGGTCTGCTGCAGGGACTCAATGCCGGCCGCGGCCTGGTCGGGCGCCCGGCGCACCTTGCGCTGAAGAACGCCGAGCTGCATATCGACACTAAGCAGCGTCTGAAGTATGCCGTCGTGGATGTCACGGGAGATGCGGCTGCGCTCGTGTTCGATGGCGCGGGCGCGCATGTGGCGCAGCAAAAAGAGATTGTGCAGGGGCAGGCCGAGGTGGCAGACGACCTGGTCCAGCCAGTGCAAGTCCTGAGGCCACCAGCGGCGGCGGCCGTTACACAGCATGATGCGAGCGGCAGAATGGCCGCCAAAATCCATCGGGACGTTCATGAAGGACCGCAGGCCGAGCTCTTTGCGAGCGTCCTCGGGGATCACCGGTAGTTCGGCGAGCGCGCGGCCGGTGCGGCGGTCCCAGCCGAAACCGCGGCCGGGCGAGTCGATGCTGTTCCAGCAGACCAGTGCTTCCGGACGGCTGAGGAGAAAGGCATCGGCCTGAGAAAGAGGCCGGCTCTCAGGAGTAATGCGTCCCTGCTGATCCTCTGAGACGATCCACAGGAACATGCGCTCCAGGTCGGTATCGCGAAAGGCCAGGATGGCCTTTTCGCATTGAAATGCGTTGGCCAGCTCGTGAAGCGTGAAGCGGAGCGATTCGGCCGTGCCTTGCTCAACCTGGAGCATACCGACGAGACGAGCGAGCAGACTCTGCTGAGCGGCCTGGCGCTGATAACGCTCGCCGAGAAAGGAGAGGCCGACTCCCGCGGTTGAGGTGCCTGCCAGAAGAGCTACCCAGGAGAGAAATTGCGACCACTCCGGACGGGCGTAGTACGCAGTGTGCAGCAAGACCACCAAAGTGACGCCACCGGCCAGTTCAATCGATCGTTGGAGGCCCCAGCGGATGCCGGCTGCCCAAGCCACGAAAAGATACAAGAGCCAGAAGGGGACAATGGAAGGCGCGAGTAAAAGGACGACGCCAAGGACCCCCAGATCGACGGGCATGGGCACACGCCAGTCGATGTGCCGCTGCGTCTGCTGCAACCAGAGCAGGCCCACGGCTACAACCAGGTAGGCCAGCAGAAAAACCAGGCAAGCCCGGCCGTGTTGCTGAGGCTCTTCCAGAAAAAGGGCGGTCAGGGTAAGGATGAGGAATACGGCCCGGGCGTATGTAATTTGCCGCTCCAGGTGGCGTCGTTCTGCGGCGTGAGGTCGCATCGGTAGCGGAAAGGGCCTGCCCGTCCAGAATAGCAAGCCGGCGGTCCCGAGAAATCCACCGATTTCCACACAGTTGCACAGGTTGCAATGTTGCCGGACAGGAAACGGGAGAATATGCTGGTTGTGGGAACGGCCACAGCGGAACTCGCACTTGGACCAACGATTCACGCTCGAAGAAGTCGAACGAATCACCGGAACGACGCGCCGACAACTGGAATATTGGTCGAGGCTGGGACTGGTGCGTCCGCGCGCGCGGTGGGGCGAGCGTTTTTTTAACTTTACGGATCTGGTGGCCGTCGAGACGCTCAATCGGCTGGCGGCGTGTCGCGTGCCAGCCAGGCGGCTGCGGCGCGCGATGGACGCGCTCGAACAACGGCTCGGACGAACGCGCGCGGAGTTGGCGGCGCTACGGATTTCCACCAATGGCGCAGAAGTGGTGGTGCACGAACCGGGAAACCGCGGGCTGATCGAGCCGCTCACAGGGCAATTCGTGCTGAACTTCGAAACGGCGGCGATCGAGCGGAAAGTGCGCGCGCTGCACGAGCGCACAGCCGAGCAATGGTTTGAACTAGGGATGGAATGGGACGCCAGCCCAGACTTGCTCGAGGACGCCGTGCGGGCCTACCGGCAGGCGGTGGAGGCGGCGCCGGAATGGGTGGAAGCGTACATTAACCTAGGGACCACGCTATTCCAGTTGGGGCGGATCGGCGAGTCGCGCGAGACTTTCGCGGCCGCCATCGAGAAGGATTCGAACAACGCGCTGGCGCATTTCAATCTGGGTTGCGCAAACGAAAGGCTGGGCGATTCCGTCGCGGCGATCGGAAATTTTCGCACGGCGCTGGGCCGCGCTCCACGCATGGCGGACGCGCATCTGAATCTGGCGCTGGCCTACGAGAAAACCGGCGCGAAGACCGACTCCCTCAATCACTTTTCCTTGTACCTGCGATATGATCCACAGGGCCCGTGGGCGGAATTCGCTCGCGCGCGGATTCGCGCCGGGCGCGGAGAGTCGCGGGGAGGCAAAGTAACGCCTTTTCGCGGCGCGCGGCGCTAGAGGCTTGCTGGATTGGTGTGACGTCTTCCTTTGATCCGGGGCGTGTATTTTTGGTCAAGCGGTTTTTCTGCCAGCCCCGTCCCACTCGGAAGAATGGATAAGACTTAGCTATGCGAATGCGGATGGCGATGTTGTTCGTCGCGGCGCTCAGCGTGCAGACGTGGTGCGCCGCGCAAGATGCTGCTCCGCCGGCGAGCGCCTCGGAGCAGAATGCCGCGCAACCAGCAGCGCCTGCGCCGCCGTCTGTGGCCGAGATACACGAAAAGGGCTTCTACCGGGACGGCTGGAAGCAGGTCGGGCCCGACGTGGTGCGGGACCAGAAGCCGATCTGGCTTTTCCCCGTTTCTGTCGCGCGAGGGCATCACGTCAAGGCGACGTTGGTGCTGATCGGCGTGACCGGGGCGCTGATTGGCGTGGATCAGTACATCACAGGGTACTTTGCCAATACGAACTCCCTCAGCGGATTCAACCGCGTATTCAGCGGTCCCAATATGGCGCTGGCGACGGAGGTGATTCCCGCGTCGCTGTACGCGGTTGGCCTGGCGCGCAGGGACAAGTATGCGCAAGAGACTTTTTTTCTTGCGGGACGGGCGGTCATCGATTCTGAAATTCTCACGACCGTGATGAAGGACATCGATCGGCGCTCGATCCCGGCGAATGGCGATTTTTCAGAGACCTGGTTCAATAAGACCGGGGGGAGTTACATCCGAGGAAATGGCAGTTTCCCTTCGGGGCACACGATCGCGGCGTTTGCGGTGGCGACGGCGTATGCCGAGCGGTATCCGAATCCAGCTTGGCATCGGTGGGTAGCTTACGGACTGGCCGGTCTGATCGGTTTTTCGCGCATCTCGCTGCACGTTCACTATACATCCGACGTTTTCGCGGGCGCGGTGCTTGGTTACGCCATCACGCGCTACGTCGTGGTGAAGCCGCAGTGAGGCCCGCCAGTACACCGTCCGCCAGCAGCATGCTATGATTTTGGCGCCGGTGGTGAGCGTAGCTCAGGCTGGTAGAGCATCGGTCTGTGGCACCGAGGGTCGCGGGTTCAAATCCCGTCGCTCACCCCAATTATCCCCATCCCGCGCGACCGGGTTGCATCTATTTACGGCGCGCCAGCATCTGTCCCTCTATAACTAACCACACAGGCGCCGGTACGACGCCCAGTTTTGCGAATCGATGATGAGGATTCCGATGAGCAAGAGAAACGGCTCGTTGATATCGACGCTGATTCTGGCCGGCATAGCTGGTATGGCTTTGCCGATCGGGTTGCACGGTCAGGCACCGCCCGGCCCAATTGTGGCGACGCCATCTGCGCCTGGGGGACAACAGATTTCCAGGCCACTACCGCCTCCAGCCCAGGCTACCCGGCAGGAACCACCTCGAACGACTTTAGCCGGCGCGTGGAAATTTAACCGGGACGAAAGCGACAATCCGCAACAAATCGCGCTAGGCACAAATGGGGGCGCGAACGGGCCCTACGGCGGAAATGGTCCCAACGGTGGAAACGGACCTTACGGTGGAAATGGTCCTTACGGCGGGAACGGCCCCTTTGGCGGCGGCCAGCCCCGAGGTGGAATCGGGTTCCCGGGCGGCGGTGGCGGCAACGGACCGTATGGGCAGGGCGCTAATACTGAAAACGCCCAAGACCGTCAGGCGATGCAGCAGCTTCTGCGTCCTGCCACAGTGTTGAACGTGGAGTTGAAGGATCACGAGTTTGATTTCAACGATGACCAAGCGCGAAAGAACGCCTTCTTTACGGACGGGCGGAAACTGCAAAAGTCGAACGACCCTTTCCGCGCAGAGATTGCGGCAAAATGGGATGGAACCCGGCTGGTTTCGGACGAAAAGGGACCGGGCGGAGCCAAGGTCAGCCGCACCTTCGAGTTGTCTCCAAACGGTTTGCAACTTGAGGAAGCAATCAGCATCGATAACCGCCGAACCAATTATCCGACGACCGCTCACTACGTCTACGATGCCGCGCCGGAGCGTAGTCGACCATAAGAAAGCGCTACCCTGTTGGGACTGCCGAATCTAGAGGTAGGGCTACGCTCTGACCCCGCTCTGCTTCATCGCGAGGGTGGCAAACGCAGAACGAAGTGGCGGGCCTTGAAAGGAGATTTTTCTGGCTTGGCGGTGCGATGGGCGTTCCACGAGAAGATAGAAAGTGTACGAAGCGCCAAGAATGAAGGCATTGGCCGCGAACCAATTGACAAAATAACCAAGGTTCGGCATCCGCACCCTTTCTGCGAAGAAAAACATGGCCGGCCCGTGAATGAGGTACAGCGAATAGCTCCAGGCACCGGCGGAAACCAGTGGCTTCCAAGGTTGCGCGCCGCTCATACCGTGGCGGATTTCTTGCAAGATCCAGAAGAACGCAAGAACTCCGAACGGAAGCATCGTGAACGTGTAATAGACGTGGAATTCAAAATGCAGGATTTCGCATACCCAGCTTGCAGACCAGATGCCCAGGCGCCAGGTCCAAATCACTGGCGATGATTCGAGTGGCGCAAGATCGGCCGCTTTTTCCGCCAGCAAGCACCCTAGAAGCCAAACTGGCAGCAGAATAAGGGCGGTCCTTATAGGACCGTAGCCCCGCCAGTCGTCCGCATACTGATGAGTGGCAAGGACGGCGATAGCTGCCGCAAAGGAAGCGCTCAGAAGCGCCGTCCAGCCTAGGCGCATTCTGCCCAGGCGCAGCAGCGGATAAGCGGCGTAGTAAATTTCTTCACACACAAGGCTCCAGAGCACTGACACCCACAGAATGGAATTGTCGCCAAGGAGGTCAATGTGAATTCCGACGAGATAAAACACGCCCACGCCGCAGGCCAAAGGAACCAGAATTCGCAGATACCGGCGAGCATAGTAGCGGCTGAGTACGAGGGTCTCGCCATTCCGGAAGGGAAGGTGGATGCAAAATCCCGAGATTATGAAGAAACCGATGACGGCCGCGGTGCCGAAAGTGATCGTGTTCCATCCGTGGACTAGGCCGCGACCTAGACGCGAGTTGGTATCCGCCCCCGCAAATAAGGGGAAAACGCCGAAATGGCCCATCACGACCCAGAACGCTAAGACGAATCGCAACGCGTCCAGGACCGGAAAACGGGTGATCGCGCGGGGGGGGTGAATAAAGTGCCTGCCGCTGCCATAAGGCAGTTTGGCGCGCCACCTTTGAAACGGCAACGCCTTCATTCGGGGGGTGTCAGCTTTTTGTAACGAGGGCCGTTCAGTTTGCTATGCGGTTTTCATCCAGGCGACGCAGCGTTGGAGATGCTGGTGCATCTGTTCGGCAGGGGCGTGGCCGATGCGTCCGTGGCCGGGCAACACCCATTCAAAACGATAGTCGAGCAGGCGTTCCATCGAGCGCGTCTGGGCGGGCCAGGAGTCCCAACAATAGTTGCGGTGAGCGATGAGAGTCTGACGTTCGGGCGACCAGGAGAGATGATCGCCGGTGAACAGGACCTTATCGCGATAGAGAAGGACTTGGTGGCCTCGGGTGTGGCCGGGCGTGGGAATCAGAATCAGATCGTCGTCGAGGCGCACCGGAGCATCGCCGGAGATCACGCGTTCGATGCCGAGGCGCGCGGCGTAGTCGCCCTGGTGCATCAGGCGCGGGCTGCGGAAGTGCTGCGCGTAGCGAACGTGGTCGGCGATGTCGTCGCGATGGGAAAGAAACATCATGCGCACGCCGCCCATCTCCTCGATGCGCCGGACCAACGGCGCGCTGAAGCGGGGCGAATCCACCAGAACATTTCCGCCTGCAGCGGGAGGGCGCGCGATGAGGTAGGACCAGGCGCCGAAGCTCGATTCCGAGGTAAATCCGCAAAAGTAGACGTTGTCCACGACGGGCGCCGGAAAAGATGTGACCCCGGCGCGAGCGCTCTGGTGCGAGACCGTTCCGATAGAGGCGGTGGGACATGCTACCAAGGCCATGAGCGCGCGCTGGAGTTCAGCGGGCGTACGCGGCTGCTCATAGACGACGGATTGATCGTGATACTCGCGGAAAACCGCGGGAGCGATCTGCCGGCAGGCGTCGCAGTCGATACAACTGGAGTCTACGAAGAAATCGCCTTCGACATTTTGCGGCAAGCGCTCGGCAATTTGAGCCATGGCAGGCCTTCGGGCGCAACCTGTGCGGTCCGGAACGGCGGCACCCATTACTCGCTGGATGTGGCCATTTTAGTCGAAGGGTCAGGCAATCGCAACGAAGCCGGCTAAGCCCAATCGCATGGACCGCGCTTCGGCTGTGTAGGTAAAATGAAGGACGTGGCGGATGCGATTAGAGACTTTGCTCGGCCCCTGTTCCAAATTGAACAGACTCCCAGCGCCGCTGGGATCATTCTAGTAGGGGTCCTTAGGAACGATTTACAGAATGGGAAATCTCGTTACAGTGCCGATGGTTCACGGAGCGTGGGTTGGCAAGTGCCCGGAGTGTGGAACCTGTTGCTACTTTCCGAAGCTTCCGGCCACCGACTATGCAGGCCAGCAGGTCGTGCGCCCGCAGAACTTCAACTTGGTGTCCGTGCGTTGTGCTTGCGGCAGCAGGTTTGGGACAGATCGCAACGGACTGACATTTGTCACCTGCGCCTCGCTGTCGATTGAACGGTTATCGCCGGACTGCTTTGCCGTCACACAGAGCTACGCAGAAACTGAAACCAACCTTGGGCCGATGAACGAGATCGAACTGTGGACCTACCTCAACTCGCGGACCCTGATTGACATCGTTCCATCACAAGTACTCATGTTTCTAAACAAATGTAACGTTCTCGATATGGACACGGTTCTTTCAGTCGTGCGCCTGCCTGTCACTGATTCAATGGCTGCGCCCTGAGCGCCTCGATTCGTTATAGCGATTCCTCGTCAGGAGAACTACAGATGAACTTACCGTGGACGACCTTTTTGATTTGGCTGGGCACTCGCAGCCCTTGTTGTGGAGCGAAGATCGGCTATCACAAGAATTACGACCGAGTTGCCTGTCTGAATTGCGGCCGTCGATGCGGCACTGGGAAATTCCGGAAACCGCGATTATTGGATCTCCATCGCTAGGCCCCAATCCATACCAAATCCGGCATCTACCGGCTAGAATCGGCCTGGCTCATCGGCGAATCTCATGAGAATTTCCGCTACACATTCCACGGTGTACCGCTACGATTTCCCGGTGTATCTGGAGCCGCACATTTTTCGGCTTCGGCCGCGCATGAACAGCGCGCAGAGGTTGCTGGCGTACGACCTTCAGATTACGCCGACGCCCGCGGGAACCACGGAATGTCTGGATCAGGATGGCAATCTGGCCTTGAACGCCTGGTTCAATGCGACCACCACGGAGTTGAGCGTAGCGAGCCGGTTCACCGTGGAACTGCTTCGGGAGAACCCGTTCGACTATCTTCTCATCGGCGAGTCCTTGAATCTTCCACTGTGGTATCGCGAGCCCTTGTGCACGGCCTTGACTCCTTACCGACAAGACGCCCACATCGCCGAATCCGTCAAACTGTATGCGAAATCGGTTGGGGCCAAAGCGCAATGGAACGCGCTGTGGTTTCTGACGGCTCTCAGCCGGCAAATCTATCAAACTTTCCGGCAGACGGTCCGTCCCGACGGCCTCCCTTGGCCGTCAGACCGAACCCTTGGCCGGGTGGAGGGATCTTGCCGCGATTTGGCGGTGCTCTTCTGCGACGTTTGCCGCGCGATGGGAATTGCGGCCCGCTTCGTCAGTGGATACGAATGCGCTTCGGCGGACCGGCAGGATTCGTACATGCACGCCTGGGCCGAAGTATATTTGCCGGGCATCGGCTGGCGGGGGTACGATGCTGCCCGAGGTTTCGCGGTGTCCAACACACACGTGGCCGTGGCCGCTGGTTTCGATCCTGACCTCGCGTCTCCAGTGGCCGGGTGGTACTCGGGTGGATCACAGTCGAGAATGGAGGCCTCCCTGCGTCTGCGCGTAGACGATGCCTCCCTAGAGAGTGCCTAGCCTCGCGTCGGTGCGGGTGCTCGAGAAACTGATGGCACTTGCAGAGCGGGAAACTGGCGACCCCGGTCGGAATCGAACCGACAACATCCAGCTTAG
>Ga0207023_10309_pt1 | contig 10503 bp, 6 predicted proteins | sample Alteio_BWMinCont_47_FD_153464 | JGI IMG/M metagenome (GOLD analysis project Ga0207023, IMG submission 153464) | Enriched cells from forest soil in Barre Woods Harvard Forest LTER site, Petersham, Massachusetts, United States -... | ecosystem: Environmental > Terrestrial > Soil > Temperate forest >... | reverse complement strand
GCCCGGGGGGCAAGATCGTGGCCAACTATTATTGGATCGGAGGAACCGGTGACTTTGGAGCGGCCTCCAGCTGGGATGTTGCAATTACCAACGAGTTCGGAACGACCATTCTTTGGCCGGCAAATTTAGACTACACATACATCATCAGTCCGGGAACCATCGGAACCCTTTATCATGCGGGTCCACCCCCCGCCAATTCATCAGACCTTATTGATACCGGTGGCGTCGTTACCGGCAGCGGAGTCGCAGCCCGGCTCCAGATCGATTCTGACGTATCGATCGACGCGACGACCACCGCCCCTGTGTATATCGGCCAAACTGCCCCCGCGACGGTATCAGTCAATGGCGGAGAATGGCACTCCGGTAGCCTCCAGGTCGGGTATGCGACCCTTGGGACCTTGGAGGTCACGAATGCAGGTAGTGTTTTTGTGCCTGCGTTGTTCGTTGGGCAGTCCGAGATTTCGAAAGTCCCAAACTTAGTCACGGTCGACAATGGCCTGCTTTCCTCGATTGCCACGATCGAAGTGGACACCGGCACACTGTCAGTTAGCGATGGCGGCGTTGTGTCTGCGGGTGGGAATCTCAGCATTTTCCCCGGAAGCAGACAAGCAGCCGAACTATTCGTAATGAATGGTGGTACGGTTGTCGCTCAGAACGTCTTCGCAGTTGGTGGGGGCGTGCTGTCGGTAATGAATGGCGGCACGCTATCAAGCAATCCTGGTGGAAGCATAAATCTTCAGCAGTTCGGAACACTTTCCGTGGCGGCGGGAGGGCAAGTTTCAACTACGGCGCTGAAAATTGGAGGAGGGGCCGCACCCTCCACTGTCCTCGATGAAGGAGGTAATTTCACGATCAGTGGCTCGGTGAGTCTTTCACCAGGGGCGCATTTTTCGGGATATGGGACGGTAAGTGCCGATATCAGCAACGGCGGCAGCATTATCGCTGCGAACGCGACGGAAATATTGACCCTTACGGGATCCGTCATCGGCACGGGCTTCATGACCATTGCCAGTGGTGCCGAATTAATTCTCGACGGCTCCATTTCATCCACACAGACAATCATATTCCAGGCACCTTCTGCGTCGATTGGTGGAACACTTGGCATTGGTGCAACTGCCGGCTTTGCATCCGCGATAGACGGATTTCAGGCAGGGGACACCATAGATGTCAGTGGTGTCGTGGCCGATAGCGTTGTCTATGACGCCGCAAGTGGCAATTTCCTGCTGGAGAAAGACGACCCGGTTGTACTGGGCGCTCTTGATCTGATTGGCCTGGTTCCCACCACACAGTTGAGTGCACAGCCGGATGGACACGGCGGCACTGACATCACATTTACAACCACTCAACAGGCAGTCGATTTGGGATATGCGGTCTGGGGTGGTGGTTCAGGTGAAATTTCAGCATTTAACTGGATCAGCGGATATGTCGAGAGCGTCACCAATGGAGTGGCCAGTTTCGAGGGATGGATATATGGACCTGCTCCTGTCGCCTCGTCGTCGCTCTCGATTCAAGCGACACTTCGGGCGCTCGGACAGACAAATACGGACGTTGGTGATGTAGGGACGCTCTCAGGTAATCTGAGTACGTCGGACAACCTAAATTTCGGCCTAACCAGTGGAAGCACAGATATTCTGACCGGGAATCTGGCAGTGTCTGACGCTGATATCACGTCCGGCTCTCTAACTGTCGATGGAAACACGGCCGTCCTGACCGTGGGTGGATTGCTGAAGGTGGAAGGAGGACAGCTATCGACCGACGATGGGGGCGCTGTATCAGCGTTCGCGGGATTTTATGTCGGCTACGACACATCTGGCGGCGGGACCATACTCGCACCAGATGCAGCGGTCATGCTCAGCGGAACGGGATCGACCCTAGATGACGCTGCCGATTTCTACCTTGGTGGTACTCTGGATGTAATCCATGCCGCTCAGGCAACCTTCGCTGGTTCTGTGAACCTCTTCGGCCAGTCCTCACTCACCGTGGATCCAACGGCAGAAATGGAGATCGGTGGAAGCGGCAATCTCAGCAACGGCATCATAGTCGTGGATGCCGGACATTCGATTTCGGGCAGCGGAGAAATTACCGGCAGCATCGACAACAATGGCCAGATCATCGCGAGCAACCCGAATGAAACTCTCACGCTAAACGGGGACATCGGAGGTAACGGTGTCGAGATCATTGATGACAATTCGACACTGGAGATCAATGGTGTTGTTGACGTCGGGCAGACGATTTCCTTCGATGGGTCTTCGGGCACTTTGGTTCTGGACGATCCGGCCTCGTTCCTTGGGACGATTGAGAATGTCGATGTCGGAGATACTATCGTCTTGGCGAACACAGGTTTTGCTACAAGCAATGGCGTCGTGGCCGCAACGATAGGAACTCTGGGCGGCATTCAAGGCTTACAGACCATAGAAAAGCCGACACCTAATCGAACGTCACTCGTGAATCTTCCGTACGTCAACATTCCTGTGACTGCTATCGGAGCCGCTCCGTATGCAGCGTCGAACTACTATTTCGGCGTCACACAAAGTGTTACGGATACGAATCTGACGCTTCAGCAAGGCAATCCAATTGCTCTGTCTGTAGGGGCGCCTACCGTGTGGCAGGAATTTGGAGTCGAGGGTGCCGGTGTCAAGATTGGAGTCATTTCAGACAGTGTCAACGCGCTCGGCGGAGCCTTACCTAACAACGTCACAATTCTTCCCGGTTTCGCCGGATTAACCCAGGGCGCGACCGACGAAGGTGGTGCGATGGTACAAGTCATTCAAGATATTGCTCCCGACGCTTCGATAGAGTTTGCGACGGGCCTTAATTCCTCACATCTAGTGGATCAAACAGTGATGTCCGCAGCGATACAAGGTCTGATTGCCGCCGGGTGCAACATCATCGTTGATGATGTAATATTTAATACGATAGGGGAGGCAGATACCGGTACTCCTGTTGAAACGGCGATCAACTCTGCTTTTGGTTCTGGCGTATCCTATATCACGGCCGCTGGTAACAACGGGTCAACCTCAATATTTGGCCATGCCACTGACGCTGATGCGCTCACAGTTGCCGCAATGAATATTCTGGCGACGCCATCATCCGTTGGAGGCTATATTACCCCCTGGCAAACCGAAGGTTTCGATTCTACCAGCACGACCACCGGAAAACCCAACATCACGGGCCCTGACGGTGGTGCGACGTCATTCTCACTATCGTCTGGCCTAAGCCCCTTTTTCGGCACTTCTGCCGCCGCGCCGGCTGTCGCCGCGGTTGCGGCATTGATGATGAGCGAAAACCATAGCCTTACCCCCTCTGTGGTCTACCAACTACTCGAAGGCTCGGCCTTCAAGTTCGGTGAGCCATCAAGTGAAATGGGAGCTGGATTTGTCCAAGCGCCACAGGCGGTGGCGCTGGCCGCCGATTTTGTTCAATGCTTCGTTGAGGGCACGCGGATACTATGTGAAAATGGAGAGACGGTGGTCGAGCAGTTGCATGTTGGCGACCTAATTTGGGCACAATACGGCGGACTATCCCCTATTAAGCGGATTGTTCGACGTTATGTGGTTTGTAGTGAGTGTGCAAATCCTAAAAACGTCTGGCCAGTTAAGATTTCTGCTCATGCCTTCGGTGACAACGTCCCAAGCCGTAATCTATCGCTCTCACCGAACCACGCAGTGGTTGTCTGCAATAAGTTGATTCCAATAAGATATCTCATCAATGGAACGACGGTCGTGCAGATGCCGGCGAGCGAAGTTGCATATTATCACATAGGACTTTCTGATCACGACGTGATAACAGCGGAAGGTATGCTGGTAGAGACGTTTCTTGATATGGGCGATCACGAGAGAGTCCATATTGGTAGTGGTAATTTGCCAAATTGGAACTCGTTTCATGCTGGTGCGATGTGGGAAACGCACAGTTGCATGCCCATCGTTATTTCAGGCGCGTTTTTAAACGCGGCTCGGCTCCTGGTGAGCGACCGAGCCGCCAAGCTTTTGAACGTAATTTCGTCGCTCGTTTGATTCTAGTCGAGGCCGATCAAGCAAGCCCATGAGTGAGGAGCTAGCAGTCCTCTGCAACGGTAGGGAGAAGCCATCAAAGGAAGGACATCTACGCGATATTCTGTTCCTATGCAGTAGCCGTTGAGTGCATACGGATTAGGAGTGGACCAATCGAGATCAACAAAGCGGTTATGGCATGTTCCAAAATAGCGTGCTCCAGCTGCCACGCCCGCCAGTGTAAGAATGATTGCCAAGGCGAAAACTACATATTTATGCTTCAGTGGTAATGATGGGAGCCTCGTAAGCATTACGGAATGTTACATAATCCACCGCAACGGGCAATAGTAAACTGGACGTTCTCTGGTTGGGTTATTCAAAACCGAGAGAGTCACCCCGGTCGCTTCCTTTCCTATATCCGATAATTCGGTTTATCGGGCGCAGCGGGGAATGTCCCTTCGGGCCGGCGTGTTCGATCACATATTTGTTGACCGCGCGGACGAAGGTTAGAACTGAAGCTTATCGCGGATGCTGGGGATTGCGCGCGCGTAGGAGCCAAAGAGTGCCGGCGTGACGGCATGGTCGAACATCTCAAGGCTGAGAGTGTTGCCGCGCCGGATGGTGGCGGGGATGCCGCGCAAACTCGCCTGAGGGTACGACATGCGAAAGCACAACTGTGAGATGTCGATCGCCTCGACATAGAGCTGGGTGCCGATATCGAAGCCCTTGCGCGCAAGCGCATCGGCAGCGGCGATCATGGCTGCTTCCTGCCCCATATCCGACGTGGTAGCCTCCGAGCAGCGGACACAAACACCGGGTTGGGTCGTAGGAGCCGATGCCGAATATCGACGACATGGTCCTGTTAAATGAACACTCTGTACGAAAAGGTAGAAACCATTAATGACGCGTGCGCAGCCAGAATTTCGAGCAGAAGAAGGCCGCTTAATCGTAGGCGGTCAAGAGTTCAAGAATTACCAGATCCTTGAGAAACTTGGTGACGGTGCCAACGGCGTCGTATACCGGGCATTAAATACGATCCTTCAGAGGGAAGAAGCCATAAAGGTATGGCGTACGCGCAACTCGCGGGACGTCCGCAATAAAGTCGAACAGGGCTTACGTGAGGCTCAGAAGCTTGCACGAGTCTCGCCACAGTTTGCAGTGACAGTTTACAGTGCCCAAGAATTTGGCGGAACGTTCCTCGCCACTATGGAATATGTCGAAGGTAAAACACTTGAGTGGCATCAGAAGAATTCAGATCTAAGCCTGCGCATTCGACTGGCAGAGGTATATTTGAACTCAATTGTGCAAACCACTACCGAATCGACGCGGCATGGCGACGCCCATATGAAAAACGTCTTGGTCTTTGAAGAAAAAAAGTCAAAATACGAAACTGTGCTTAGAATGAAGCTTTGCGATTTCGGCACCTCCATTTACTCAGGTAAAGAGGCTTCTGAACAGAGACACTGGCGGATCGTATCGAGGCCGTGGGCCTGGAACGGGTCGGCCATCCTCACGTGAAGCATCTCCGCGGCAAACTCTGGGAAATGCGGTTCAGCGGGCGGGACGGTATCGCTCGGGCGATATACGTCACCGCCGTGGGCCGCCGGGTCATCGTGGTGCATGCCTTCGTCAAGAAGAGCCAAACGACGCCCAAGGCCGCCCTGGACCTGGCGGAGCGGCGGGCAAAGGAGATCGAACCATGACCAGTCTCGCGAAACTCCGCCGAAAGCTGCTGACCGATCCCGAGGTCCAGGCCGAGTACGACCGCCTCGGCCCCATCTTCGCCGTCGTTGGCGAAATGATCGACGCACGGCTGGCGGCCGGTCTGACCCAGGCCGATATCGCGGCCCGGATGGGCACGTCGCAATCCGTCGTCGCCCGCCTGGAGAGTGCCCGGCACATGCCGACCTTCGACATGGTGGCGCGCTACGCGGCGGCGATCGACCGCCGAATCGATATCCACCTTGTGCCGGTGGGAAGCGGGCGCGGGGTTTTGGCACAGGCCTGATGTGCAAAGGCTCGCAATCGCAACACCGCCGACGGGCGCAGAAGAAAAATAGCTTGCGCAAACGCCGTCATTTGTGTAAAAATTCCTAGTTCAACGCAACCCCCTCCCGGACCACATCGAACACGAACCCAATCCCAGCCACCTCCGCGACGCGCTCCGCGTCTGGGCGGAGGCAGCGCTCCGGAACTCCGGTTATCAGCCGGCCGCCCATCACCTCTTTCTCATCTCGGAACTGGAAAAACTGGCGGCCGGGGAATTCGACCGGCTGATGATCCTGATGCCGCCGGGGTCGGCCAAATCGACCTATACGTCGCTGCTGTTCCCGGTCTGGTGGTTCCTGCGCCACCCGCGCTCCATGGTCATCTGCGCCGCCCATTCCCTGGGCCTGGCGCGGTCCTTCGGGCGGCGGGCGCGCGATCTGGTGCGGGACCACGCGGACCAGCTTGGGTTCTCGATCGAGCCCGGCCATCGCGCGGCGGAGAACTGGGCGACGACGGCGGGGGGCGAGTTCCTCGCCGTCGGCGTGCGCGGGGCGGTCGTCGGGCGCCGCGCCGATCTGATCATTATCGACGACCCCGTGAAGTCCCACGCCATCGCCGACAGCAAGCGCCAGCGCGACTTCATCTGGGACTGGTACAGGTCGGACCTGTCCACACGGTTGAAGCCCGGCGGCCGCGTGGCGCTGGTGATGACGCGCTGGCACAAGGACGACCTCGGCGGCCAGTTGGAGGCGACCGTTGAGGACGGCTGGCGCGTCCTGCGGCTGCCCGCCCTGGCGGAGGCCGGCGATCCTCTGGGGCGGCCCCCCGGAGAACCGCTGTGGCCGGCGTGGGAGGGCAAGGACGCTCTGGCTCGCCGCCGCGCGCTGCTGGGGGAGCGCGCCTGGTCGGCGCTGTATCAGCAACGGCCTCAGGCGCCCGGCGGTTCGCTGTTCCGGATCGACCGCATCACCGAAACCGCGGACGCCGAGCCGGACGGCCACGTGGTCCGCGGCTGGGACTTCGCCGCGACGGCGAAAGACGACGGCAACGAACCCGATTGGACGGCCGGGGTGAAACTCTGGCGCGCGGAGGATCGGCGTTGGGTCGTGCTGGACGTCGTCCGCATCCGCGGCTCGGCGCTGGAGGTCGAGGAACTGCTGCTGCGGACGGCGGCCCAGGATGGGCGGAAGGTTTTGATCGCGTTGCCTCAGGATCCGGGCCAGGCGGGCAAGTTCCAGGCGTCCTGGTTCACCGGGCGGTTGCGCGGGTTCCATGTGGTGTCGTCGCGGGAAAGCGGGCCGAAGACCGGCCGCGCGCGATACGTCGCGAGTCAGGTCGAGGCCGGGCACCTCGCGATCGTCCGCGCGCCCTGGAATCGCGCGTTCCTGGAGGAGCTGCGCGACTTCCCGGCCGGCGCCAAGGACGATCAGGTCGATGCGCTGGCGCGGGCGTTCAACACGCTGGAGTCGCAGTCTGAGCCGGGGGCGCGGGCGATGCGGGTGCCGGTGCACCTGATGGGCCGGTGATGACGCATTCCGGCGAAGGCGGCCATTATTCAACTACGGTCCTGATCCCGCGGGGGCATACGCGCGCACCGCCGCTTGTTCGTCCGCGGCAAACAGCCGCTCGGTCTCATCCATGATCGTCGCGGCGAGGCTACCGCGCCGGCGATGCGGGCCAGCCACAGCACGTGTTGCTCCGCCGCCATGGCCAGGGTGAGGTCCGGCCAGGGCAGATGTTCCGCGGCGCGTAGCTCGGCCAGGATGCCCGCAAGCTCCTCCAGCGGTGGACGAGCGGGGTAGTGGGTCAGTTTCAAGAAAGAGATTGAGGACATAGGAATTTCAGCCTTTAGCCAAGGAAGCTGGATAGCGTGCTGGCTAACCTGTCTTTGTCTTTCGTCTCGCATTCCCAAATCACCAAAACCCTCCATCCGGCTTGCTGTAACGCCGCCAATGTCATGGCATCGCGTCGCTGATTGCGTGAAATCTTGGTAGTCCAATAATCGGCGTTTGTGGCTGGCATCCTAGCGCCACGAGCGCATGAATGGCCATGCCAGAAACAGCCATGAACGCAGACCACCTTAGAGCGGCCTGGAAATGTCAGGTCAGGCGTCCCTGGCAAGTCTTTTCTGTGCAGTCTGTAACGATAGCCGAGCCGGCGCGCCAATCCTCGGACGATCATTTCCGGCGCGGTGTTCTTCGACTTGACCGCCCGCATGATGGACGAACGATCTATTGGTCGTCTCCATCGCCTTCAATATCGGTGGCCAGTTTTAACAACTCCCGGTGATATTTTTGCAGCCTTTCAAAATGGGCCTGGATCGCTCCGGCTATCTCCCGAGAGTTCTTAACAGCCAGATAGTGACCGACAATCTGAGAATAATGTTCCGCCTGTCGTGGCAGCCGTAAAACTGGGTCTTTCTTCTCTTGAATTTCTGACTCCGCCATGACACGCAAAATTTGCGATGGCGATGGCACCGGGATTGCGTGGGATGGCTTTCGCGGAACCTTGCCATTCATAAGAGCGGACTTCGGGTGGAATTCGTGAAACAACGCATCTTCCAACGCCGGAATATCCGCCGTAGCCGCAACCGGGTACGCCCACACCCACGCGATTTCCCATACGTCCACCTGACGATTGGCTATAATATCGGAACGCGCCGATGTGAGATGGCGGTTTACTCGGGCGCGAATGCCGTCAACGGATTGGCCCACATAAATCGGGACCTGATCCAAATCGCATAATACATAACAGCCAATTTCATTGGTCAAAGCGCGAAGCGCCCGACGCCGGAACGGAAGATCAATCGCCATTCTATGCGGCCAGTGCGTCGGTTCTCGGAAGGCTCCCGTCAAGGACAGGCTCAAGAATCATAGAAGCGATATGCCGCACAACTGGCACGCATACACCATCGCCAGCGACATGATAGGCATCGTTATACCGATCTGGGAGTTTGTATTCATCGTCCAGACCCATGAGGCGTGCAGCCTCTCGTGGCGACAGCAATCGAGATCGAATATTTCCGTTTTTTATCACCAGAATTGTTTGCCGACTGGAACCGCCCGCCGGGGTTCTCAGACATCCCGCCACGTCGTCGAACCTAACCTCAGCCCGTTGATGCTTGATACCATCCTGATCAGGTCTCGTGCGTCGGTACACGCCCCCTATGATCTTCCCTTTTCGTTTGGTTGCCGCTTCGACTTTAGCTTTGTTTACTGGCGTCATCATATCGAGGATATGTTTCGTCTCCCGCTCTGTGTGCCATAAAACTCCACGAGGGCGGTCTTCAATTAGATCGGCAAAAACAGTGTTCCGATAGGATGGCGCAGGGATTTTCCACCAAACCCATTTCTTTTTGGCGTCTGCGGGTAGGTTGGAGTAAGCCGCGATCAACGCTGGCGGGTGCCATATCGACAGCAGTTCAGCGCCCACCAGTTCAGACGGAACAGGGACATCGTTGCGGACACATACGAAAAATACCCTGGGACGGGATTGCGGCACAAACAATCTGGCGTCGATGACCACAGCGCCAAACCTGTACCCAGCGTCAGAGACCGCCGACGATATGGCCGCGAAATCTTTGCCGCCATGCGAGGTCAAAGCGCCATACACATTTTCGAGGACGATAAGGCGCGGCGCTCTCCCAGCCTGTATCAGATCGCGCATCAGTTTCCAGAAAGGCCAGAACGTTCCCGACCTGGTTATCGCAGGGGAAGTAGCCCGCCCCAAACCGCGATAGTCGCCAGCAAGCGAAAGGTCCTGACAGGGAAAGGACGCCCAGGCGAGATCGGCGGTGCCTGGCAGCGCCATTGCATTAAGTTTGGCCACATCCTCGCACACCAGGTGGTCCGCGCCCCAGTTGTTCCGGTAAGTCGAGGCTTTCATCGGATCAAAGTCGTTGGCGAAGGTGCAGGTCCATCCATGCCCGAGACCAGCGCGCGCCATCCCGCCGCCGGCAAAGAACTCGTAAAAGGTCCGCGTCATCGCCATCTCCCCAGGAATAGCACGCTCGCCGTTAGGGAAGCGTCTCCTACCGCACCAGATTCGGTCAAGTAGGGGTCGATTCGCGGAACGAAAATAGCAATGCGGTCATCAATCGGTGTTTGAGAATAGGTCTATTGGGAATGCTTCTCCATCATAAAGCGTCGCGCTGGCCACCGGTTTGTGCATATCAGGCGTGAGGCGAGTTGTCGCCATTTCATCGAAGAACTGCCGAGCGACAAGGTAGTCAGTGAAGGTTCAATGGGCTTCATCTCCCTCCACGTCGGCAAAAATCGCATACTCAGGCATTTGCCGCCTCCTTCTCGTTGCTCGCCTCCCAATCCTCTAGTACCTTCACCATATCCGCAAGCTCCCAGAGGCTGGTTGTCACGCCAGCGGCCATGGCGGGCGTGCAACGTAGCGTCTGGTGAATGCGAACGAAATTGTAGTGCATGGCGTGGATCGCGACAGAATGCGCGTGGTTTGAGCTGGTCCCCGAAAACTGGACAGGTAGCTAAGAGAGGGTCTCCCCTTGGAGCGGCCA
>Ga0207023_10033_pt1 | contig 10545 bp, 11 predicted proteins | sample Alteio_BWMinCont_47_FD_153464 | JGI IMG/M metagenome (GOLD analysis project Ga0207023, IMG submission 153464) | Enriched cells from forest soil in Barre Woods Harvard Forest LTER site, Petersham, Massachusetts, United States -... | ecosystem: Environmental > Terrestrial > Soil > Temperate forest >... | reverse complement strand
GAATCCATCATTTTCCTGGTCGAAGGGGAGCTGGAGCTGATTCGGGGCGGAAAAGTCGTCGCGCGCCGCGGCCGACATCAGGTGTTGGGGAGCATGGCCGCCCTGGCCAGCGGCAGCCATTCGGAATCGGCGGTCGTTTCGCAGCCGACGCGGGCTCTGCGCATGGACCGGGAGGAGTTTTTCGACGCCATGGCGGATGATTTTCGCGTGGCGCGCGGAATCGTCAAGGCGCTGGCCGGAATGGCCGACGGGGCGGCTTGAGGCGCCGGATTTTCGTCACTATTCCGTTCGCGAATGGAGCACATTTATGCGCAATCGCCGCACGTGGATTTTCCTGGTTGCAGCGCTGTGTCTGATTTCAGTGAGCTGGCTGGGGGCGCAGAATCCCGCGAGCCAACCCAGCGATCAGGCCCTTACCGAAGAACAGATGAAAGATTTCCTGCTGCACGCGAACGTGACGGCCAGCCGTCACACCAGCCAGGGAATCACGAGTCCGTGGCGGCTGACGCTTTCCGACGGCAAGACGACGCACGACGCCATTTTCCAGACGATCGACGAGCACAAGCAGAGCATGCAACTCGCCGACGGGCGCACGGAAATAAACTTCGTCGATTCGTATCACTACAACATCGCCGGTTACGAGCTCAGCAAACTGCTGGGCATGAACGACGTCCCGGTGTACGTGGAGCGCGAGTGGAACCAACAGCGCGGGGCCATGGGCTGGTGGATCACGGTGAAAATGGACGAAGGCACGCGCCTCAAGCAGAAACTAAACCCGCCGGATCAGGATGCCTGGAACAAGCAGATGTATAACCTGCGCGTCTTTGACCAGCTGATCTACGATACCGACGCCAACCTCACGAATTTCCTGATCGCCACGGATTGGAAACTCTGGAGAGTTGACTTCAGCCGCGCCTTCCGCCTGAGCCAGCAACTGCAGAGTGAGAAGGACCTTCCCATGGTCAGCCGGGATTTGCTGGCAAAGCTGCAGGCGCTGAACAAAAACGAAGTGCTGGCGCGGACAAAACCGCACCTGACGAATGGAGAGGTCACCGCGATCATGGCGCGGCGGGACAAGATTGTGGCTCATTTTCAGCAACTGGTCGCACGGCAAGGCGAACGCACAGTTTTGTTCTAGCCGGAGGGCGGGCGTTTGGATGGCCTCGATTGGAGGCCCACGACGCTCATTTGCCGAAGATCATTCTGAGCGCAAGCAACAGGAGGAACACTCCGAAAACTTTCTGCAAAGTGGCGCTGGACAGATCCGTGGCCCATCGGGCGCCGAAATAGCTGCCGAAGAAAAAGCCCACACAGAGGAAGGCGGCCATTGGAATGTTCACGTAGCCCTCCCTGTAGTATTCCCAGGCGGCGAGAATCCCAATGGGAGGAACAAGCATGGCCACGGTAGTCCCTTGGGCCTGCTGCTGGGACAGCTTGAACAGGTAGACGAGCGCCGGGACGACGATGATGCCGCCTCCGAAGCCGAGGAGTCCGCTCAGTGCGCCCACGACCAGACCCAAGAGCACGTACGACGAGATGGCTACCATATTTTGCCTCTGCACGGTGCGTCAGGTGAATGCAGCCTGAAAAATATACTGGCGCTGCCCGGCGAGGTCAAAAAAATACACGCGCGAGTTTCCAAAAGCAGGCTTATGAGGAAGCGCGCCCGAGATCGAGGAATTTAGGTCTTGGCCCGTCCGGTATCCAGGGCAAAGGCGTTGTCTTCGATTCTGGCGATCAGTACGTAATAGTAGAAAACGTACGCCATCTGCAGGCCGATCGTGTTCCAGTCCTGGCGTGTGCCCGTTCCGAAGACCAGGATGATCATCGTCATTGCGCCCAGGACCAGCGCGGTACGCGTAAAGAGTCCGAGAATCAGCAGCGCGCCGATGATGGCTTCCGGAAACGGCAGGAAATACAGGAAGCCGCGCACCAACGCCATGGGCATGGGGCTGCTGCCTTCAAACAGTTTCGCCGTGGCATTCACGAAAGCCGTTAGGTGGGGAATTCTCATCGCTCCGTGCATGAACATGTCCACGCCGGTCGAGATTCGAAAGAGCGCGAACGCGATCTGATAATTCCGCCGACTGGATTGCTCCATGAGTCCTCCTGGCTGATTCATTTCTCAGCCGCGATTCTGTTGCGCGGAGTCTAGTCTCGGCGGAATGGCCTGTCAACGACCGGAAGGGTTAGTGTATGGCGACGGCAAAAGTGCTACACCCGTGCCTGGAATGGATTGCGTTGGGTAGCGTCGCGCGGGGCGGGTCAGCGGAGGGATAGCGGCGGATTGGGTCGAGCGTAAATTATTCGGATTCAGTCATTCCCCTGAGAACGAAGCCATCGAAGCCGGGCCAATCCGGCCTCACTGATCCGATACTCCAACGTGCCCTTGCCTCTTGAGCGCCTCTCAAGAAGACCAAACCTCCAAAGCCTCTTAAAGTATGTCCACGCCGAACGCGGGGGATAAAAATTGAGCCGTTCGGCAACCTCGATAGGTCTCAACCACTCGCCGCTCGCGAATAACGACAGTGCATGTCGTTTAAGTTCGTTGTATCGATCCATCTTAGAGCCCCCTAACAGAACATCTCAAAGCCATATCAAAACCTAGTTGATGAGCAGTACCAAAACCTTGCGTTTGTAGTGCTCCCCTCTAAAACTGGACACCTCATCTAGGTAGAATCAGGGCCTCCAAAAACAGGAGGCATCATGGGCAGGAGACCACGCGTAGATCGAACCCCCGAAGAGAAGTGGCAGATCGTGCAGGAAGGAATCAAGAACGGGAACGTCTCGGAGACTTGCCGGCGACATGGCATTTCACCGTCACTGCTATATCGATGGAGGGATGAAGCGGAGGCGGGAGCAAAGGCAGCGCTTGGGGGGAAAAGCGCTGCCGCGGGCGAAACTGAGAAGGACCAGCGCATCCGGCAGCTGGAGCGCACGCTGGGCCGGAAGTCGCTGGAGATTGAAATCCTAAAAAACGTCGTGGGGGAGTGAGCTGTGGTGTGGTTCACTCCCAGGCGCGGGAGTTGATGGCAACGGGATACGCGGCCACGCTGGTGGCCGCGACCCTGGCCATCAGTCGGTCGAGCTTGTACTACCGGAAAAAGCCGCGAGGCAGCCGGGCCGACCGACAATACGATGAACAGATCGTGGTGGCCTGTGGGGCGAAGCCAGCCTACGGTTATCGGCGAGTGGCTTGGTGGATGCGGCGAAAGGAAGGGCTCACGGTGAATCGTAAACGAGTCTTACGGGTTATGCGCGAGCGAGGGCTATTGGTGCGCTCTCGTCGTTTGCGAGCACGCCGGCGCAAGGAATGGGGCCGTGTGGAAGCAGCCGAGCCGAATCAGATCTGGCAGTCGGATATGACGAAGATCTGGGCCGGGCCAGCGATGGGTTGGGCTTATCTGGTGAGCGTGATCGACTGTTGCACGCGGGAGATCGTGGGCTGGGATCTTTCCAATCGTTGCCGAACCGAAGACGCGTTGGCAGCGGTGGAGCAGGCCGTATTGCATCGGCTTCCTGCAGGAAGCCGCGAGACCGGCTTGACGCTGACCACCGATAACGGCACGCAGTTCACTTCTTCCCGGTTCCTGGACACACTTGCACGGCTGGGGATCACGCATCGGCGCACGGCGTATCATCACCCGGAGGGCAACAGCTACATCGAACGGTTCCATCGCAGCTTGAAAGAAGAGGAAGTCTGGACCGCAGAGTACCGCACCTTGGAGGAAGCGCGGGCCAGCATCGCTCGTTGGATCCAGGAGTACAATCACGACCGGCCTCATCGCGGAGTCAAAAATCGCACTCCGCACGAGGCCTTCTTGGCTTTCACGACTGTACTAAAAAACGAGACCCTGACTGTCTAGTTTTGAGGGGAGCACTACAGTTTTCTCTTTAAGTGAATGCCTACTGGATTCCAGTAAAATGGGCGACCCCGGACCGGGACGCCTTTTCTCATTCGATCAACTATTCAGACAATACCTGCTCGAAAATGCAATCGCAACAGTCCCACCAACTGACCTTGATAAGAAACTAATCGAGGTAGTCAACAGAGTGACCATGCGTTTCTTTAATCAACCGTTTGAACCGCTCCACCCTCGTGAATCTAACGGAACCCGGGTTACGCCACGCTCAGGCGAAGCGAATTGAATACGCGATTTTGGCGGGGCCAGACTTGGCGCGGCTCGCCGAAAAGGGGGGTGTAGCACTTTTGCCCTCGCCATACACTAACCCGTCAACGACCGGAAGATCAAAACTCGCGGTGACAGCCGCGGCATCTCGCAAAGGTCGCCCATTCCGGCGCGTCTCACGGTGCGGATCTCACTTACAATTTGAATTCAACCACCGGGTTCGATAGACTCCGCCCATACAGCAAAAACTCTGTCGGAATAGGAGCGCCCATGACGGCTGCGAAAAGGTGGTGCTGGGGCTTGGCGGCGGTGACGGCTGCGGCCCTGGCCGGATTGCTGGGTGTCGGGTCCGCTCCTTCCCTGGCGCAGCAGAACGGCAACGCGATTTCCATCGACGCGGACGATATCGGCGGCGTGGTAACCAGCAGCGCCGGGCCGGAAGCCGGCGTCTGGGTCATCGCCGAAACCAACGCCTTTCAGACGCGCTACGCGAAGATTGTGGTCACCGACGATCAGGGCCGCTACGTGATTCCCGATCTGCCGGCGGCGGATTACGAGTTGTGGGTGCGCGGCTACGGGCTGCAAGATTCGCCCAAGGTGAGCGCCAAGCGCGGCACGCACGTCAATCTGACGGCCATCGTTGCGCCGAACGACGCCGTGGCGGCCAAAGTCTATCCCGCCGTCTACTGGTACTCGATGATGCATCTCCCGACGTCCGTCGAACTGGCCGGGATTCCCGGAGGAATGAATCGCTATCTGGCCATCATGAAGAATGAAGGCTGTGTCGGCTGCCATCAACTGGGCGAGGAATATACGCGCACCATACCCGATATGTTCAAGAGCTTGTCCCCGCAGGACGCATGGGCGCGCCGGATTCAGTCCGGCCAAGCCGGCTCCAACATGATCGGCCAAGCGGCCATTCAACTACACGGACTGCCGATCAAGTACCTCTCCGACTGGACCACGCGCATCGCCAAGGGCGAACTGCCGAAACAAAAGCCGCCACGCCCCACAGGCGTCGAGCGCAATGTGGTGGCCACGATCTGGGATTGGTCCAGCCCCAAGTCCTATATGCACGATCTCACCGGCACCGACTGGCGCCATCCCGCCGTCAACGCCAACGGGCTTCTCTATGGCTCGCCCGAGCTGAGCACCGATGAGTACCCCATCCTCGATCCAAATACGAATACGACGACCACGTTCCATGCGCCGGTGCGCGACGCCGATACGCCCGTGGGAGCGGGGCCGCTTCTGCAACCGTCGCCTGTGTGGGGCGACGAGGCGATCTGGACGAGCAAGACCGTCACGCATAACCCGATCATGGATCAAACGGGGCGCGTCTGGTACACAGCGGTCGTTCGCAACCCCAACAACAATCCGGCGTTTTGCAAGGCGGGCTCGGACAATCCTTCCGCCAAGCTGTTTCCCATAACCAGTTCGGGGCGGCAGCTCGCTGTGTATGACCCCAAAACCAAGAAGTTCACTTTCGTGGACACTTGCTATTCGACGCACCACTTACGCTTCGCCGAAGACGCCGATAACACGCTGTGGACGAGCAATGACCGCGCCAACTTAATCGGCGAAACCATCGGCTGGCTCAACACCAAGGTTTTCGATGCGACCGGCGACGCTGACAAGGCCCAAGGCTGGACCGCCCTGGTGCTGGATACGAACGGAAACGGCAAGCGCGATGCCTATGTCGAACCGGACCAGCCGGTCGATCCCACCAAGGACAAGCGGATCATCGCCGACTTCTACTCCATCATGCCGAATCCCGCCGACGGCTCGGTCTGGGGAGCCTGGCGTCTCTACCCCGAGCGGCCAGCGCAGACCGGCGGCTTGCTCAGGCTCAATCCTGGCCCCAATCCTCCGGCCACGGCCCTGACCGAGATTTACAATATTCCGCAGCCTGGATTCGGGATTCGCGGCTCGGACATCACTCGCGACGGCGTGGTCTGGGCCGGCCTGGCAAGCGGCCACCTGGCTTCCTTCGATCGGAGAAAGTGCAAAGGGCCGCTCAATGGTCCTAAGGCCACCGGCGACCAATGCCCGGAAGGCTGGACCTTCTACCCTATTCCCGGGCCCGGCTTCCCTGAAATGCCCAACTTGAGCGCGGAATCGAGCTACTACACCTTTGTGGACCAGCAGAACGTTTCAGGTCTTGGAGCCAACACCCCCATCATCACCGGCAACGAGTACGACGGCTTGCATGCCTTTGTGAACGGCAAATTCATTACTCTGCGGATCCCCTATCCCCTGGGCCTTTTCGCGAAGGGATTTGAGGGTCGCATCGATGATCCCCGGGCCGGCTGGAAGGGTCGCGGCTTGTGGGTCACGAGCGGCGACCGCACTCCGTGGCACCACGAGGGTGGCAAAGGGAGCAAACCACTGGTCGTGCATTTCCAGATTCGGCCCAATCCACTGGCCAAGTAACCCCCCAGGAAGCCGGCGTTTTGCCGGCTGTGGAAAAGTGTGGAAAATTGGCTTTCCACACCCTTGTGAATATCTCTGTGGAAAAGTATCCTGTGCCGGTTTGAAACACCGTCTTGACTAGGTGGCGTTGGGAGTTTCGCCACCTGGTTGCGGCGAAAAGTCACTCGGAACGCAGGTTCCGATGCGTCAGACCAGCCCCTGTCGCTGCCCCGCGATGGCGCTGCCGTCGGGAAGCAGCCGGATCGCCAGAGAGATCGCCTGCGGATTTCCCGTGGGGTGGTTTGTCTGTCTTGTCGTTCTCTTTCTCAGCTTTCTGCTGAGCTCCTGTTCCGCTATCACCAGCGCCAGCCCGGCCGACCCACCAGCAGTGATTGTGGCAGTCACGCCGGCATCCGCCATCGTGGCCATAAACGGCGCCGCGCAATTCACCGTCACGGTACAAAACGCCACCGATGCAGCCATCCAGTGGGAAGTCAATAACGTCCCCGGCGGCACCGCCGCGATGGGTACGATCACCTCGATGGGGACGTATCAAGCACCGGCCACCGTGCCAGGCAGCAACGTCCAAGTTACGGCAGTCCTTCAAGCCGACACGAGCCGATTTGGCTCGGCGAACGTCACCGTCGTGCCGCCGGTTTCTGTGAGTCCGCGGCAAGTCGCCGTTACCACATCTGAGACCATTCAATTTCAAGCTACGGTCCCGGCAGGCGCCGGTGCCGTGAACTGGTCGTCGACCGGCGGGTCCGTCAACGCCGGCGGGCTCTACACTCCTCCGCCGGGTGCCGGGACTTTTACGGTCACTGCGACGAGCCAGTCCGATTCCACGTCCCGCGCCAGCGCCACGGTGTACGTCACGGACTTCGCCGGCGACACATCGTGGCGAAACGACGCAGGCCTCACCGGGCAGAATCAGCATGAACTGGCGCTAAGCCCGGCAACGCTCGGCGCTGGTTTATTTGCCAAGCTGGCTTCTTGCCCCGTGGATGGCCAGATTTACGCGCAGCCTCTTTATGTCGCCAACCTCGCGATCAACGGCCAGGCACACAACGTCGTTTACGTGGTCACAGAACACGACAGCGTCTACGCCTTCGACGCCGATGCGGTTCCCTGCCAGCAAGTCTGGATGACCAGCTTCCTCAATGATGTACTCGGCATTACTCCGGTGCCGTCCACGGATGTCCCCGGCGCTGACATCACACCGGAGATCGGCATCACGGGGACGCCAGTCATAGACCGAGCGAGCGGCACCCTGTACCTGGTTGCCAGGACGGAGGAAAGCACGATATTCGGACAGAACTATTTTCAGCGCCTGCACGCACTCGACATCGTCACTGGTAGTGAGAAATTCCTTGGACCGGTGGCGATTGTTGCAAGCGCGCCTTGTGGTCCGCGCATATCCGCCCCTAACATTCTTTGCGGAGATGGGAACGACGGAACTGACCATATCCCTTTTGATCCACTGCTCGAGAATCAGCGCGCGGGACTGCAGCTCGTAAATGGCAAAGTGTACGTTGCGTTTGCCGGACCCGATACGACAAATGGGTTCCACGGCTGGTTGCTGGCATATAGCGCCGCGACCCTGGCGCAGGTCGACGCCTTCAACAGTACGCCCAACACCTACGGCGGAGGCATCGTCGCCGCGCCATCTGCAGATTCAGCAGGAAACATCTACGTGGCGACGGGATACGGCAGGTTCGACTCGGCCCTTGCGTTGCTTTCCCGAAAAGACTTCGCCCAGAGCGTGCTAGAACTTCTCCCGCCGCCGCCGTCGTTTTCAATCGCTAACGCTTCCACGGACACTTTTACGCCATTCAACCAGTCCGTTCTCACGGCCAATCAAAACGATTTGGGTGCCACGGGCATCCTGGTGCTGCCGGACCAAGTTGGCGCGGCGAATCCGCGAATGGCTGTGGTTGGCGGAACACAAAGTGTCCTTTACCTGCTCAACCGCGACAACCTCGGCGGCTTCACCTTGGGTGGGCCGGATCAGGTTCTCAAGACGCTCAAGTTGAACGGAGGAATCTACGGGACGCCCGCCTACTGGCAGAGCATGATTTACACCGCCGCGGCAGGCGATGCGCTCAAGGCCTTTTCTCTGGCAGGGGGAACACTCGCCGGTGCGCCCAGTTCACAATCCGGCGTGGCCTTCGGCTCCCAAGGCGCCTCCCCTGCGGTTTCTTCAAATGGCGCAAGCGGAGGAATCGTGTGGGTCGTGGATACGAGCGGCCTGGATGCAGCGTCCTCGGCGCCGGCTGTCTTGCACGCTTACGACGCGACCAATCTTGCTCGCGAACTCTACAACAGTTCAGCGAAGGCGGCAGATGCGGCCGGTCCGGCCGTGCCATTGGCGGTACCCACGGTCGCCAACGGCAAGGTATACGTAGGGACGCAGAACGAGCTGTCGGTGTACGGGCTCGTTCCTTAGCTCAGGTGCCTAAAACAGCTGCTCAGGCAAGTGCCGTGCCATCAACACAACCCGCTGAAAAGGCGGGGTTTGCTGTTGTAGGGCATTGGCCGATTTTTGGCGGCAATGGGCACAAAATGGGCACGGCGGGCTGCGCTCTTAGATTTCGCCAGCCATTCGATGAAGCTGCGCTGCCCCGCCGTTGTGTAGCCAACGCATAACAAAATCTAGGTTAGCCTTTTCGTGGAAATTGCGCACCGCGTCTTCTTTGCTATCAAATTCCCCGGCGTGTGCCAGCACATCGACCGAAAGGCGCTCACTGTCGTTGTGAACCGCAATCGAACCGTTTGCAAGCCACTTGCCTGTATCGCGGCGCTGGCAGGGGGACGCCATTGGTTTTCCGACCTTCAATTTCATAACAGAACCTCCATACAGATTCTACCGCGCACCGCCCCCTACGCGCGTCCCAATTGCTTCTTAAGCGATTCTTCTACGCCCCGTCTCTGCTTTAACCTCTTGCTCAACTCATCGGTTGAAAGTCCGACAACTTCGTCCGGCCTCATGTCAACGTGGGCCGCCACGGCGCCGGTTAAAGCAACTGCGTGGTAGAATCCGCCTCGCCGGAGGAGTTGCGACGGGATTCAAGCGCGAATACAAAGAGGGACGGCGGTGAATAAGCGATTAGTGATGACATGGGTCGCAGTTCTGGTTTTGAGCTTTGCCGCATGGGTCACTTTTACAAGGCGTTCGCCGTTTGAATTTGTGGGGGTGGTGGCTGGTATTCCATGTGTGCTATTTATCGTGGATTGTGTCGAAACGGCTACCAACAGGAACGTCCTCACTCTTAGATTCGTAGTTGTTGTAAGCGCGGTCATAGCAGTCCTGGGCCTCGTCCACGTACCGGAAATTGCAAGTGCCCCCATCGCGCTGATACTTGCTTGGAAGTTTGACGACTTCCTGCTCAGATACAGGGCAGTGGAGGCGATGAAGGTGATCCGAAAGCGTTGGCCGGAGCGATTCCGGCGACCATAGCCAACCTACCCGGCGGTGGCGTTGGCGGCTTCCCATTCTTGCTTTTCACATGCCTTCATAACTGGGCCCGCCTCCACCCTCCGGCGGCACCCAGTCGATGATCTGATAGGGATCGGCGATATCACAGGTCTTGCAGTGAACGCAATTCGTGAAATTGATCTTGAGCCGCCGCGCGCCTTTTTCCTCCACCATCTCGTACACTGCGGCGGGACAAAAATACTGACAGGGATTCCCGTACTCGGTAACGCAGCGGCCCACGCAGATATTCGTATCGAGCACGTGCAGGTGGCAGGGCTGGTCCTCGTCGTGCCGCGTCCCGGAATGATAGACGTCCGTCAGCCGGTCAAATGTGAGCTTGCCGTCGCCGGCAAAACGCGGGGGCGCAGCGCCCGCGCCGTCGAGTTGGTGATATTCTCGATAGCCGGCCGGCGCGCGCATCGGGTCCACCAGACCTCGCCCGCCGGTAACAAACTGCACCGCCGCATGCGCCAGGCCCAGCCACAGCCCGTGCCGGAATCCCTGGTGAAAATTCCGCACGCCGCGCAG
>Ga0207023_10302_pt1 | contig 10749 bp, 9 predicted proteins | sample Alteio_BWMinCont_47_FD_153464 | JGI IMG/M metagenome (GOLD analysis project Ga0207023, IMG submission 153464) | Enriched cells from forest soil in Barre Woods Harvard Forest LTER site, Petersham, Massachusetts, United States -... | ecosystem: Environmental > Terrestrial > Soil > Temperate forest >... | reverse complement strand
TTCTCTTCTTCCAAGAGATGAGCACGAACTTCCGTTGCTCCACCAGCTATGTAAAGGTTTGATAGCTGGTGCCTTATTTCTGACATTTCTCCACCCGCTTCCCAAGAGTATAGCTCTGCGAGGGATAGTACGAAAAAATGATACTCAATGCGTTTTTGCAGTATAGGCTCAATCCCGGAAGATTGGCAAACAAAGAATCTGATAGATGCAGGTGAGGTTTGATTTACTTCTGCATTTAACCACCTGATATTCTCTATATTATCATAGTATGGATGTAAGGTCTCCTCTTCAGCGCACTTCGGAAAATTTGCAAGCTTTGCTTTATTACAGTCAGTACAGGCTGGCACGAGATTTAGTGGTGTTACGGATAGTCTCGGATATTCAGTCTTTGATAAGTGATGGTCAAGTGTGGAAACCTTTCTTTGAGAACAAAGCGGGCATTTACCAAGTGCAGGTACATCTCGCAGTTTCTCATAGATAGCTCTTCCTGGGCTTGTTTTGGGTACCATCCATTGAGTGTATACTTTGTTCAATTCTTTGTATGACACATTTCCATTAACTACGACTTCACGGTTAATTGTATGTAGTTTAAGGGGAAGCACTTTTGTGTCAAATTCTGTAGAAGCTGATACGACTAATTCTCCACATGCCGAAAGCCTTTCTTTCAAATCCTTATCCGCAATATTACTAACGCAGGTAATGAAAACATCACGTGCCACCAATTCTGGTTTGGTTATCTTTCTCATGTGTTTTTATGTTCTCCAGGGTGCTTAGTAGCTATATGGGCTCTGATTATTGACCTTGCTTCCATTCCAAGTTGACCGTTATACAATGCAAGCATTTCTTCATAACTGCGGCCTTCATCAATGGTATTTATCAGTGTTTTATGAAATCCAGACTCTGCAACCTCAAGGCCAAAAACTTCCCTTGTAAGTAGTCCCACATTTTCGCCGAAGGTTTCCGCCTCCAGCCTTTCTGGTATTAGGCCGTTCGTGTTTCTGCGAAGATTATAAACACAACTCTTGGGTACTTCTTGTAAGACAACGGGAGAATGGGTTACCACAATAGCTACCCCATTCTTTTCTATAAGCAACTTTGAAAGTGCTCTTACAAAGGCAGATAACAAAGGAGGGTGAAGATGCGTTTCAGGTTCATCCATAAGGACTAAGCTCCTCTCTTCCATTGTTTCCACTAATCTTGTAATTGTGAGGAGAACAATTTTATGCCCGGAACTTAGATTACTGTATAATTCTGAACCCTTCGATTTAAAAAGGTTGTCATCCAAGATGTCCATAATTATTGGAATTTCAGCTTCCTTAAAGTTAGGGTCAGTTTCAAGCAATCCTATAGCCATTTTCCAATGGTCAGATTTTGGGATTCTCCTACACATTTCCAAACTTGTAACGAATTCCTGTTTGAGGTCGTCAATGCTTTTTGGGGCTCTATTTTCTCCTTGTTCGTTTTTTGGTTTTCTCAAGCCAATATATGAATATTGTATTCCTACTGTTTTATCTGTATTTTCCTTAAGTGGCTCTGACTTATCAAAGGCACTAAAGCTAATTGAAACTAAATTGGCAAATATCCTTTCACTCCCAGCAACATCATCCGAAATGAAAGCACCATAAATGGACGCTTCTTTAGGTTTTACTAAAGTCTTTATCATATTATTAAGTAGATGTGTCTTTCCAACGCCATTTCTACCTATTAATACCTGGATATTTGTTGGAGGGGTTGATTCAGGCACAACATGAAATGATATTGCTGCCGGTGCTGTTTCTTCTTCTGATTCAATAGGGGGAATAAAATTGAACCTATATTCGGAGAGTCGGACTCCGCCTCTTGTCATTCGTCTAAACTGTCCAGTAACTGAAGTTTGACTTACACTTCTAAGTAAGGATACTTTTGTGACCTCTTCTGCTATAGCCTTTTCATACAATGCCTCATCATTTGCAATATCACGAAGTCCCCTCAAAACTTTATCTCTGACTTCACTTCCCAATTTATTGAGACGGTCATAGTAATTATCATCCTGGCCCAATGAAAAGAAACCCTCACTTAGTTCATCAAATTCTTCGTTGTTCACTGGTCGCTTAGCCTCTTCTAAGGTCGGTTGTCCGAAATATGCAATTTTCACTGCACCAATATTATGGACCAAGCCATCATTATCCACGTAATCCATATAAAATGATGTATAATAAGAATAATCGTTCCAGTTATCTAAGCGCAAAAATACCTGCGAACGAGCATCTATAGGAGGAGAACTACGATATGGCCTAACGCTAAAAAACATTTTCCAAAGTTAAGAGATAATTAGTTAAGGGTGGTGCAACGTGATTAAATAGATTGTAGCATATAGGCTATAGAAGTAAACCCTTCGAGAATATCTTATGTGGGTCGGGTAGCTTAAAAACTTCCGGTTACAGATGCTCAATCGAGGACGGCGGTATTATGACAATGCGAAATTCCAGTTCATCCTTATACTTTGCCAATTTGGAGAAATATGGTGGCTGTTCATGAGGAGACATCATATTCTGTTCATCGTCGTAATAGGATACAGGACCGAAAAGATTTTTTAGCTGCTGATTAAATCTTAATTGCAACGCATAATCAAGATGTCTGATAAAACCTACTACATGGTTAACCCTTACTGAAAATGGCTTCCTTGCAGTACTTACCGGAGAACATGTACCACAGAAAGCCCAAACATCTGGAATTCTCCGTTTCCTTATGCCGTGTGAAATTATTACCTCAGGCCAAGGACCAGGACCAACGCGCGTCATAGGTGAAGGCACTTTAAACGCATGCCCGCCTTCGTCAAAATCCCTAAATTTTTCATCTTCAAGAGTAGTATATATTGCCTTATTATTATATGCAGGGCAATATTTCTTCAAAAGATACACTTTATTAGCACTTGTTGTAAGCGTGTTGATTATACTACTTTACCTTTCGGCGACAACGGATTTTTTCATATACCATTGTATACCATGCTTTAAAGCTGCTTTATTGTGAAAGTAGCCCCCTCTCCGGCAACGAAAAGTGCGCAAAAAATTCACCTGCAACATGGCCGGCAATAAATTTTAGCCGGTACTATGCCTTTCGGCGACTATGTATGTTTTTATAAGCTACTGGAATCCTTTACTTTAAGCTCCATTTGAAGAAAAGATGCCCCCTATATTTTTACAGGATGTAGCTGCGAAAAGCTGACTACAAGTATGCGTAAAAAGTCAGAATTCAACCTGTTTTTTGTTGTTTTTTAGCTGCTTTTGGAAGCTTTTTACCATATAAGTAGAGAAAAAATCGCTCCCCTTGATTGAGCTCTCTAGTAGCCTTCGGGCTCTTATTGTAGCCAAAGTTGTAACAAGAGGGCTTCGCCCTCCGACAATTTACTTCGCTTTGCTGCAACCCTTTTTGTCGGAAACTTCCAGACCCGGTTTTTGCCACGTCTTTTTTTAATATTTCCGGGGCTCGTCCCCGGAAATGTAAAGAAGTACTAAAAAGTTGTTTCAGAAACAGGAGACTCGTATTTTATTACTATTTATATTATTATTAATGTCGTCGTTTTGACGCATGAAGTGGATTCATTTTGGCGCATGAGAAGTGCTATTCTGACGCAACTTTACGCGATAGTAACTTAGTCCTCCGCGGTGCCTTTTGACCTCCAATAGCCCTGCCTGTTCAAGGATTTTTATCGTCCGGCTGACCTTGTTTCTCGACCATCCGAGTTCTGCCTCCATATCATCAAACATGCGGAAGAAAAATTCGTTATCATTCTTTGTGAACCCATGTTGGTATTTCATCATCTTACCATATAGATAAGCTGCGGTTTCGCCTAATTCTTTCGCCATGAGTTCGTTTACCCTTACCCACCAGTTTTCCTGTTCCATAATAAATAAGAAGCCCGTCGTGGTTGGCCAATGCTTTTAGGAGCACGTGATAGATAGAAGCCAACCCCAACGGGCAATATGTGATTTTTCATCAGGCTATCCATTTCCTTCAGAAAACTATGTTTTGTACATTATATATCGCAAGGGAGAAAGGTTTCAATTCCAAGAAGATACCCAATTGGCGCAACCTATGGTAATAATTACTGCAATTTATAAAGTGAGGTTGGGCAAATTTGTCCAAATATCCCAAAGTACTTAAAGAACCTTCAAGATAAAAATATTCCTGCTGAAATCATCCATGGTTCAGAAATACGCGCATACTTGCCATGAATCAAAACAATAGATAAAATTAATGGTAAAATCAATCACAAAAATCGAATGGGCGGAGGCTGTATGGAATCCTTGTACAGGATGTAATCACATTTCAGCAGGCTGTAAGTTCTGCTATGCAAAAGAAGTAGCCGAACACAACCAAAGAATGGGTAATCCCAGATATAAGAATGGATTTAAGCTAACAATACACCGGGATAAAGTGGATGAACCGCGCAAATGGAAGAAGCCCACACGTGTTTTTGTAAACTCCATGAGTGACTTATTTCACGAAGAGTTGCCGGTAAATTTTTTACAGGATGTATTTAAAACGATGAATGAATGCCAGCAACATATATTCATGATACTGACCAAGCGTGCAGAATTACTGGCAAAGTATGATTCAGAAGGGTTGTTTAACTGGACGTCTAATATATGGATGGGTGTATCCATGGAAGATGAAAGGGTAACTAACCGGCTTGATTACTTGCGGGGTACCGGTGCAAAAACTAAGTTCATTTCAGCAGAACCTTTAATCGGGCCACTTCCTAACCTGAATTTGGAAGGTATAGATTGGCTGATAGCCGGTGGCGAATCTGGAAGTAAATTTGCAAGACCTATGCAGAAGGAATGGGTAATAGACCTAAAGGAACAGTGTGAAAAAGCAGGAACCGCATTTTTCTTTAAGCAGTGGGGTAAGAGCGTCAACAACCCTGACCAGAATGACCCTACTATAAGACATAGCCATCCGCAACACGCCAAGGGCGGGTGCATCCTTGATGGCATAGTCTACAGAAATATGCCGCAAATTTTATAGGTTGATTACTGCCATACCATTAGGGTGAAATGCTTGCTGCTCAGAAAAAGTCCCACCCATCACGCAACCATTTTAGTAATTTTATCGTCTATACTATAACAATGGCCATTTTTTGGATATATCAGAGAAAGAACTAATAAAGGGTTGTCTTGAAGGCTCTCCTATATTTCAGCGGCTGCTTTATAAGCGGTATGCAGCTAAAATGTTGTTCGTCTGTTGCCGTTATACAACCAGCCTTGAGGAAGGTGAGGATATATTACAGGAAGGCTTTATTACAGTATTTGATAAATTGTCCCAGTTCAAATCAGAAGGCTCATTGGAAGGATGGGTGCGTAGGATAATGATAAATAAAGCTATTGAACAATACAGAAAAACCTCAAAGGTGTTTCCATTGGTTGATATTGAAGATGTAAAGAATGAATTAGTAGATGTTGATGATGTGCTAAGCAATATTGCTTCTAACGAACTTTTAGAAATGATACAAAGCCTTCCACCTATGTACAGGATGGTTTTCAATCTCTATATTTTTGAGGAGATGAATCATAAAGAAATAGCGGAGCATTTAGGTATTGTGGAAGGCACTTCAAAGTCCAATCTTTTTCATGCCCGGATGTTACTTAGAAAAAAGTTAAATCACAGCCTTATAGCTGCGAAAAAAAATGATTACCATGAGCGACAACTATAATGATAAGGACATAGAGCGGCTTATTTTCAGAGATGGCCTTGAGTCTTCTGAAATAGAGCCTTCTGAAAAGTTTTGGAATAAATCTTTTGAGGGAATACTCCAAAGGGAGAATCGTACTTACTTGAATCGTGTATCACAGTGGAGGGGGACTTTATTTATAATGGGTGCTGTTATTTTACTTCTGGGTTCGTATGCAATTTATATGCACAATGAGGTTAGTAATATGAAGCAGCAGTTAGCCAAAATTGAAAGCACTCAGGCAAATACCTTGCAGCAAGTTGCAATGCAAAATAGTGCTATAAGTTCTATGGGAAGTCCTCATAAAGAAATTCAACAGTCAAATGAAGCGAGTACTGTAGCTTCGGCAAGTAAAATGTCAACAAACTCTTTCCCCACGAAAGAACCCAGAAGAACTCAGAATCAAACTACTAATTCTTCATCACTTCCAATTACTCAACAATCAGTTAATATATCTTCAAATACTAATCATAACGAATCTGTTGTTAATAGCTCTACATCTTCAATAAATAACGGTATTTCAGGTGAAAATATAACTGTACCAACGGAAACGCGAATTGCTGTTAATACGTCCTCTCAAGCAGGCGGAAATAATTCATTTCCTACTACAAATTCATCTCAAAGTTCAGTATCCCAACTTACAAAATCTACGATATCCGATAAAAAGACTGATTCACTGAAGGCCGTAGCATCTTTAGATTCTGTAAATTCTTTGTTGCCGGATAAAAAACCAATTACGTTAGCCGGGGTAGTATCTAAGTTCTCCGTATCTGCATTTTATGCTCCTGGCATGACGGATGATTTCCTGAATGATAAAGACAATGATCCAACTCATACCATCACTGCTAATGAACTCAAAACAAGGCAAGATGGAGGCGGTACTTTTGCTATAGGATTACGTTTAGCCTATGATATATCAGATAAATGGACCATTCAAACTGGATGTTATTATAGTGAACATTCATACAATATAAAACCGGCTATCATTTATGCTCAACAACAAGAAAACGGACAGGTTGGTTATTCTATTGCAACAAGTTCAGGTACTAATTTTATTCCAAATTCTACTGTACCCGCACATTTAGGAGATAGTATAAAAGTGAAGGGCAGTTCCTCGCGCGGATATATCAGCATTCCGTTACAGGCTAAATATAAATTTGCGGCAGGCACAAAACTTAGTTTTTATGCTACCGGAGGGTTTTCTATAAATATTGCCAATTATCAAAAGACTACAATAGATTGGGAGAACACTTCATTTCAGGAAGGCGACTTGTCTGTGCAAAATATCTATGGGTTAAATACTATTCAGTATTCTTACAGCTTTGGCATAGGTGCATCATATCTTATTAGAAAAGGGCTTTCCATTTATACAGAACCATTCGTTAATGGTTCGTTTACGGCCATAAATAAAAATACTCCGGTCATTACTTATCCTTATTTCTTTGGATTAGCTTTGGGTATAACCTATCATTTTTAATAGTACGGAGGAATTTTATTTTCCTGCAGATACAACCCTTCTATTCTCTATCCCATCTATAATAGTGAATAACCGTAATATTTAATTATAGTGGGATTAACTAATAAGAAATGCCTTTTTCTGGTACAGGGCGAAGGCAGAGGGCACATGACCCAATCCATTTCCATGAAACAACTAATGGAAAGTTCAGGAATGGAAGTGTGTGAAGTATTGGTAGGTAAAAGTAAACGAAGGAAAATACCGGGGTTCTATTATGATCGGATTAGTGCTCCGGTTACACTTATTGAAAGCCCAAATATGTCTACCGGGAAAAATAACAAAGCAATAAAAGCATTACCTTCTTTACTGGGTGTGCTTTTAAGGATGCCGAAATTTATTTACAGTTTGTTTGTGATAAACCGGAAAATAAAAGAACATAAACCTGATGTGATTATTAATTTCTATGAACCATTGGCAGGATTATATTATCTTCTTTTCCGTCCAAGTATTCCAATGATTTGCATAGGGCATCACTATATGTTTAATCATCCTAAATTTAAAATGCCTAAAGGAAATTTTCTTGCCAGTACAGGACTTAAAATGTGGACGGGATTAATTTCGATTGGCGCTAAGAAAAAACTTGCATTATCATTTTATCCCTTTGATGATTGCAAAGAAAAATCCATTTATGTTATTCCACCTCTATTAAGAGATGAAGTGCGACATCAACCTACAACTAATGGAAATTATTTGCTTGTTTATCTTCTAAACACAGGGTATATGGAAGATATTATAAAGTGGCACAACAAAAATCCTGACGTTAAATTACATTGTTTTATCGATAAAAAGGAGGTGGTTGATAGCGTTCCTTACGATTCTACATTATGCTTCCACCAATTAAATGATAAAAAATTTCTTACAATGATGGCAAATTCAAAAGGGTTGGTGAGCACTTCCGGTTTTGAATCGGTATGCGAGGCGAGGTACTTAGGTAAACCTGTATTTATGGTGCCAGTGGAAGGCCATTATGAGCAGTTTTGCAATTCCCGTGATGCAGCCAAAGCAGGTATCGGACTTTATGATAAGTCATTTGAAATAGATCGTTTTTTTACATACATCTCCAATTACAAAAAAGATAATAGCGAATTTAAGCAATGGACAAATCAGTCTCATTTACTTACGTTGAAACATATATATGGTGTAGTGTTCGAGAATGATAAAGTAAGGCAACTGAATCCATATCCGAGCCTTGCAAGAAAAGTGGTTTACAATTCCTAATATACTAAGGATAGGGTTAATGGATAAAATACAAGAGTTAAATCATTTTATATTAGGATATGGATACCTTGCTATTTTCCTATTTGTTTTCTTACAGGAGTTAGGTATTCCAAATCCTCTTACAAATGAATTGGTTCTTATCTTTTCAGGATATCTTGCATACACAGGAACTCTCAGTATTGCTAAAGTAATTATAGTAGCGGTCTCAGCTGATTTTATTGGAACAACTATATTATATTTTGTTTTTTATGCTTTAAGTGCGCATTATATTTCTACTAATCAACCACGTTGGTTAATAAAATTTGCTGCAAAACTTCAAAACCTTAAACAACGGGTGGAGGCAGGAAGCCAATGGACCATATTCATAGGTCGACTTACTCCTTTTTTGCGTGGGTATATTTCAGTTGCGGCGGGGACACTACAGATAAAGCCAAAAGTATTTCTGACTACCGTTTTGTTGTCTGCTATAACATGGAGCGGAGGGCTTGTTTTGACAGGTAGGCTGTTGGGCCCTTATTGGAATAAGGTTTCACAAAAAATAGGCTTACTCCAATTCGGCGGATTAATTATTTTATTGGTTGTTGCCATGCTTTTTACAGGAAAATATATTGTCCGAAGAGAACTTAGTAAAGATAGAACAAGTGGGTAATTACGGTTTTATTTTACCAAGGAAAGTTATTCCAAAAACATTATTTTTTCTTATTGCTACCCTTTTTTATTACAGTGTGGCTGCACAGCCCGGTACAAAAAAGGATAGTGTGTATATAAGAAAAACCGACACCGTTAAACAGATAGATGGCGTAGATGTTTTAAAAGATATATTCAGAATAAATATATCATCCAAGCCGGATACCGCTAAAATACCGCCGTGGAAAATGCTTCTATCCTTTGCTCCTGCTGTTGGATATACTCTTGAAGCAGAAGCGCAGGTTTCATTAGCGGTAAATCTGTCTTTTTATACGGGCGACCAATCCAATACAAACCTTTCCGTAATAAATACAGGGGGTCAATACTCCGTGCTTCACCAATTAATGGTTCCTGTTATAAGTAATATTTGGTCAAATAATAACAAATTTGATTTTTTGGGTGATTGGAGATACTATAAATACCCTTCATACACCTATGGATTGGGCAGCAATACCTCTGAATCAAATGCTGATTATGTTAATTACTCCTATATTAAAGTATATCAGGAAGCACTCCGGCATTTCAATTCCAATTACTATTTAGGTTTTGGATATAACCTTGATTATCATTATAATATTATAGATAATAGCCCTGTTACAAACTATTCTCAATATAATGGAACAGCTACACAAACAACCTCTTCCGGTCTTGTATTTCACTTTATGTATGATAGCCGCACAAATATCAATAATCCTCAAGATGCCTTTTATGGGAGTATTCTCTATCGTGATAATTCTACATTACTAGGTAGCAGCCAAAATTGGCAATATGTGCAGTTGGAAGCAAGAAAATATTTCAAACTATCAGCTCATAAAGTATTAGCATTTTGGAGTTGGAACGAATTTACTTTTGGTGGAAAAGCTCCTTATTTTGATTTGCCAAGCAATGGTTGGGATACATACTCCAATACAGGCAGGGGGTATATACAAGGCCGGTTTAGAGGTTCTGATATGGTATATGGGGAAGCTGAATTGCGTTTTGGTATAACTAGAAATGGGTTATTGGGCGGGGTAATATTTGCCAATGCTACATCCGTAACAAATTGGCCACAAGTAAAGTTTAATGAAATATTTCCGGGCGAAGGAGTAGGGTTGCGAATAAAGTTCAACAAATATTCTGATGTAAATGTTTGCGTTGATTACGCTTTTGGAATAGAAGGTTCCAGGGGTTTTTTCTTTAATCTTGGGGAAGTATTTTAAGGTGTTAGAAGCCACTGTTGTTCATGGAAATAAAAAAACAGTAATAAAGCTATTCATCATTAGCCCGTTACTGTTAGTTTAGTTCCAACCAAAGAAGTGGTGTACTTCTTTACTCCAGTTGCAGCAGGTCCCTGAATAACATTCCCATTTTCATCAAAGATAGAACCATGACAAGGGCATGGAAATTGATTAGTACCATTAAACCCGATTGTACAACCTGCATGAGGACATACATCATATAAAGCAATGAAATTACCATTGCTATCATGAGCTACGATTGTATTATTAACATAAACGTAATTACCGTTCTTTTGGAGTGAACTATATTGGGATGTGCTAATATCTATTGTGAAGTTAACGCTTGGAGCCGATGATGTGGAGGGTGATGAATTTGATTTGGCGCAAGCACTTAAAAG
>Ga0207023_10299_pt1 | contig 10875 bp, 6 predicted proteins | sample Alteio_BWMinCont_47_FD_153464 | JGI IMG/M metagenome (GOLD analysis project Ga0207023, IMG submission 153464) | Enriched cells from forest soil in Barre Woods Harvard Forest LTER site, Petersham, Massachusetts, United States -... | ecosystem: Environmental > Terrestrial > Soil > Temperate forest >... | reverse complement strand
CTTCCGGCTCTCCATTAGCGCAATGCGTTCTTTGTTCTTGGCGGACTTGTTCCAGAATGTTGCGGCTGGAATGGGGTCGGCGACGCTCTTCGCATTGATTGGACGAAAGACCTCATGGGCAGCAAAGTCGACGAAGTTAGGATACTTGTCTTTGATCTCGTCGATGCCAGCCTTGATGTCCTTCATGTCGTTGACGTCTTCGACCAGGCCTTTCTCGCAGGTTGCGATGATCAGCCGTTGTTCGCCATGCATCAAGGGAACCTTGGTGACTTTCTCAACGGGAATAATGCTCATCTCATCTTTCGGAGCAGTTCTGATATCGATGAAGGTGCGCAGGCAGTTGTTCTTGCAGAAATTGCAACGCGTACTTTCGTTGCGCGTAGTGCGGTACTGGATTTTTCGAACGGCATCCAATCCGACAAAGGTAGTTTGCAGGCCATTGCGCCACAGGCGCAGAGATTCCGCCGCGGCGCCGATCGCGCCGGACTCACCGCAGAATTCGTGCACGATGATCTCTGGTTTCCTGCCAGCGGCGCGGAAGCTGTTGTGGATGAAATCCACTTCGGCTTTCACCACGGCCATATTGTTCTGCGTGCCGCCCTGCAGCACAAAGCGTGTGCCTAAGGCGGCGAGGTTGGGAATGCTGGCGACATAGAGGAATACATTCTTGGGCAGAACGGCGGCGAGGCCCGCAAGGATTTCCTCTGCGCGCCAGCCTTGACGCTGGAAGTTGACGATGTCCGATTGCATGAACACGGCGCAGCCGTAACCGAAGACTGGCATCGATTGCGCTGAGAAAGCCAGATCGGCATATTGTTCCACGCCCAAGCCAAAGCCTTCCGCGGTCGATTGCAGAAAGTAGCCATTGCCCGCTGAGCACTGCGTGTTCAGTTTGAAATCTTTCACGCGGCCATTGTGCAGGATGATGATTTTGATATCCTGCCCGCCCACGTCGACGATGACGTGCGGATCTTCATAGAACTTTAGCGCGGACTCAGTGTGAGCCACGGTTTCCACCAGTGCCACGTCCGCGTGCAGGACGTCCTTCAAAATATCTTTGGCGTAGCCGGTGGTGGCTACTCCCAGCACTTCGAGCTTGGCATTCTGCGCCTCGACTTGTCCGCGCAGGTTTTCGAACATCTCAATCGTGTCCTGGATTGGGTTGCCGTTGGAGAGTTGGTACGCTTTGCAGAGGATGTCTCCACGATCATCCAGGAGAACTGCCTTGGTGGAAGTCGATCCGCCGTCGATGCCGATAAAACCGCCAACGGTCTGGCCTTTCTGGAATGTCGCCGGGATAAATTTCTTTCGGCGATATGCTTCCTTAAAACCGTCGAGCTCTCCATCTTTCGAAACTAAACCTTTGGCACCGGATTTCGCTTTCTCTTCCTGTCGGCCGAACTCGATGTAATACACCAGCTTTTCGTAACCCTGATAGCATCCGACGCAATCGTCTTCGCTCTTGCCGAACTCGATCGCGCCTAGCGCCGCGAAGTACTGCGCGTTGTTCGGAACTTTGATTAGATCTTCGGGCTTAGCGCCGTCCGGGACAGCGACTTTGCGCTCCTGCCACATGCGGGGAATGTTGGCCTGCCACGCTTCGCGCATGCCCTTGATAAAGCTGTTAGGGCCGCCCAGCAATAAAACATGAGGACGCAGCGTATGGCCGCGAGTCAGCACACTTAGATTTTGGAGCACGATCGCTTCGAAAAGCGAAGCCATCAATTCATCCGGAGGCGTGCCGACTTTCTGCAGGCTGTTGATATCGGTCTCGGCGAAGACGCCGCACTTGCCGGCGACTTTATGCAGCTTGATTCCGCGGTAGCCCTGCACAGCAAGCTCGGCTACCGGAATCTTCAGCTTGGCGTTGATTTTGTCGATGACCGCGCCAGTGCCTCCCGCGCACTTATCGTTCATCGAAGGAATCTTTTTCTTGCGTCCCGTATCGTCATCATCTTTGAAGACGATGATCTTTGCGTCCTGTCCGCCCAACTCAATCACCGAATACACTTCGGGATGGAGCTTCTCGACCGCCAATGACACGGCCGTAACTTCCTGCACAAACTTTGCGCCAATCTGCTCGGCAATCCCGCCGCCGCCGGATCCGGTCATGAACATGCGCGTGTTGTGCCGGTTGATTCCGACTTCGGCGTCCATGCGGCGCAGAAATTCAAGAGTCTTCTCCGGTTGCTTCGTCTCGTGCCGTTGATAGTCCTGCCAGAGGATCTGGTCCGTCGCCGCGTCAACCACGGTGGCCTTTACGGTGGTGGAACCGACGTCGAGGCCCACGAGGAATTTCGTATGATGATCGTGGGGTTTTTGATACGGCGCCGCGGCGATGTTCACCAGCTGAGGCGGCTTAGGATCTTGTGCAAGATGGTCGTGCATTGAATTCTCCGATCAGGTTCCTGCGAGAAATAAGCGTCCGGCATCGCCACATGTTGCGCTACCGGCCGGATAGGTTAAGCAGCGTTGGGAAGCGCAATCCCCCGCACGCGTGCACGGCGCCAGGGCCGGCCGCTTTTGTCTTTGTTCATGCGATCATTTACATGCAGGATGAACTGCGCGGCCGTACCCGCAATCCCGTCGCGATGGGGCACGTGATAGAACGGCCGCTTCAATTCGGGATGGTCGAAGATATACTCGCGAATTTCGTCAAGACTCTTGCCGGTAGACTTCAGGCATTGTTCGAACTCTGTCTTGGCTTTTACCTTGGCCTCGCCTAAAGCCATTTGCACGCGGCTGTGCGCGTTGACCTCGCCCTCGCCCGAGGTTTCGACGGGAAGGAAGATCATGTCTTTGAATTTGTTGATGACAGCCGATTGAACTCCATCGGACTGCGACGAAGGCATGCAGCCAAACGGCTTCAGCGCCAAGACCATGTGGCATAGACGGTGAACGGTGTAGTAGACATTTTTTCCGACTTCAAGATGCCCTTCTCCGCCACGCGCAAACTGGTTGTAGAAGGGATGAGCCATCTCAGCCAGCTCAGTTTGCGGCACGAGGTGATGAGTAATCCCGCCAAGGTTTTTGATGGTGCGGTGATACAGGCCGTTCCACATCCATTCGCCGATGCTCAGACCGATCAACTTCTTGCGTAGTCCCATGTCATTGGCCAAATGCTTTTTTAATTCCCACCATTCCGGATTTCGGTGCGGACGATTGGCGGGCCACTTGGCTTTGGCATGCGCCTTTGCCTGATACATCAGGTACGCGACCCAGGTAGCAATGGGCTCGACCAGAACCTGTGCGCCTTCGCGCTCAAGAAAGTCGAACATATGGAAGTTACCGTCGCCCTCGGTGATCTGCGCCCAGAATTCGCCTGTGATCTTGACTACCGGCTTCACCTTCGTGCGGTCCACTTCAATGGCGTCCATCTTTTCTCGGGCGGCGGCCAGAGCGGACAGATAATCTTTTCCACGCAGATGCTCGTTCATCTTGCCAAAGACATTGAAAGTGTTTCGTAGAATTTTGTTGCTCTTGAACTTTGGCTTGGCCCAGTTTGGAGCCAGTTCTTCGATTTCGAACGAATCCCGATTCCTGAGATCTTCGCAGAGCCCATCCACCGTTTCACGAAAGACGCGATCCGTCTCGCCCTTTTTCTTTTCGAAAGGACGAATTTGATAGATCATGTCATTGAAGACATCGCCCAGGTGCATGGCGTTGAGCATGCCGAATCCGAAGTCGACGGTGAACTTCAATCCCGGCTCGCCCGAAGCGGCCTTGATTCCGTCACTGTCTTTGAACAGCAGGACACGGAAGCCGTCGAAGCCGGCGTTCTTCAGGGCGAAGCGATACTCAGCCTCATACATGCCGAAGCGGCAGGGACCGCAGGAGCCAGCGGTGAAGAAAACATAGTTGTCGAGAATGTCCTTGCGGGGAATGCCTTCCTTCTCGAGGAACTGCAGATACTGCACCAGATTCCCCACGGTGAAATATGTGGGATTGCACTGGCCATTGTTGCCGTATTCCTTGCCCTTCTGGAACGCGGGCACATCGGGCACGGGCAGCTTTTCGCAGCGATATCCGCAGCCTTGGAATACGGCGCGAATCAGATCCTCGTGCTTCCAGGTGAAGCCGCCGAAAAGTATCGTGACGCGGCTGCGCTCTTCCGCGGTGAAGGCTCGCTCGATCGGACGATGAAAGTGCGCGGGCTGATCAAGGCCGGCGATTTTACGAAGACGCATGCGCTCTGCTTCGAGGCGCTGCTTGATTTCCGAATCATTTTCAATCTGTACGAAATTCGTCGCCATAAGATCCTCCGGCAGTGGGTTGAATGTTGAGAGTGGTGGCTCCAAACACGGGAGCGAGAACGTGAAGAAGTCGCCGGTTTGGCAGCCGGCGAGCGATGCTCACAGAAGGCACAGCGCAGCGGAGAGCGGGATGTGAAGACATCCGCGTTACTACAGATTTTCTAGCGAACTTCATCCGAACTCCAAAATCGGGCTAGGAGGTTCGAAGGATTACACCGGCGGAACTACATCGAAGAAGTCCCGTGGGCGCCGGACTAAGCAAAATGATCGCGTTGGGATGCAGACAACTCAAGAAGCAGTTGTCTGCGGATTTATAAATTCCCCTCCGCTGACGAAGCGAGGCTGATCTTGCGGCTTTTTTATCAGAAATTCTTTTACGGCACAAGCCCGAGCGAACATATTTTCTGTACTCCATATTGGATTTTCCTTCGTTTCGCTTTCCCTTTTCCTTTTCTTTGCCCTGTTCAATCCTCGAAGCTGCGCACTCCGCCCTGAAATTTGTTCCTGGCATTGGCCCATAACCACTTGATCACTCGGGCGTCGTTGTAGCAGTACGCCAAGTTATGGTTCAAAGTTGAGAAACAATGCTGCTGGCAGGTTGACTTCATGGCAGATAGTTGACCCTGATCGAATTTGGGTTGGTCGATGTTGCCCCAGTCGAAGGTCGCTCCATACATGGGGAAGCACGGAGCGACGGTGCCGTCGGTGCGGATGATCACATTGTTCTGGCCGGCGCGGCAATTCCATGCGGCAAAACGCAGCTCGCCATTTTCTTCCTGAACAATGCCGGGCATGGAGGCGAGCAGTTCTGCCTGGTGCCCATTACCCTTGGTGCCGTCGCCGTTCCAGCCATACTCCCTGAGATCGAGTCCCGAAGACATGCGGATGAAAGCTTTTATCTCACGCAGGCGTTGCACGGAGTTCACCATCTGATAGCCGGCCTTATTTTTCTCCACCAGCCAATCGACGAGAGAATCGATCTCGCGCCAATCCTCCGGGCGAATGTAAGTCGGGTTGTCGTACAGATGTTTGAAGTGGTCGTCCTGCTCGAGCATCGGAGTTTCATTGATGTGATAGTCGGTGGCGATGCGATGGTCGTGGGCGTATTCGGTGAGCTTTCTAACGTCCTGAAGGTTGTTGCGGCAGATGTTGATGTTGAAGAAGACGAGATAGCGATGCGCATACTGCTTTCGTAGAATGTGTTCCAGATTTTCTTGCGAGGGAACCAGAGCTTTAGGCAGGCTGGGCTGGAGATCCCAAGAGTCCAGAGCGAAGTTGAATACTGCTACGCCGGCGTCGCCCAGGCGGTCGGCAACATCGGGGCGCAGCAAACGTCCGTTGGTGGCAATGTAGACCCAGAAGCCTTTCTTAGCGGCGTAGTAGACCACTTTGTGAATGAAGTCGGGGCGCAGGAGAGGCTCGCCACCCATCAGCGCGAGCACGCGGCAGCCGTTGTCGTGGAGCCAGTCAATGGAGCGGCGAGCCACATCCTCGGTCATGCCCTTGACCTTATTGTTATAGGACCAACAATACCAGCAGTCGAGATTGCATTTGTACTCGACAAAAAGGTAGGCAGTAATGGGGTGGAATTCTCCGGGAAGAACTCGCGAGCGAACGTAGGGCCCGAGCCATCCGCGAGAATAGCGGAAGACATCTTTCGGGCCCCATTTTCGCTTCTCTGGGGGGGACTCGGGGCCGGGATCGCTGAGGCGCTCCGGGAATTGCGGAAAAATCGGCACCGGAAGTTCGAGGCCCATGGCTTGCGCCGGCGCGGGAGGGCGCTGGTTGGAATTCATTAAGAGGTCGTGGATTGCTACGTCGATGCGGAATTTGGCGGCTGTTGCCATCGCACTCGCCTTTCATTCGCCCTCGTGGCTGGGGGCTTCCGGCGCACAAGGCTTTCATCTGGTGGGAGCTAGAGGCATGAGAAGTGCCAAAGTGATGTCGCGGGAATCCGAGGTCGAAGTGGTTGAACGGAAAAGCAGATTGCAGGGAGGCAAGTGTGCGCTAACGGACGGAGTTGTCGAATGTGTCGAGAGGTTTCTTTGACAAGTGTCGAAAGTTCGACACTTGTGGTCCATTATCTGGTGCTGACGTTATAAAACTGGTGCTAACGTTATAAAAGAAGAGGAGATAATCGAATACATACCATGCCGCAATTCGACGTGACGATCGCCGGTGAGTTGCATCTGGATTTGATTCTGTACGGGCTGCCAGCCGAACTCCCGCCGGAGCGGGAACTTCTGGCCAGCGACATGACGGTTTCGTTGGGCGGATCCTCCGCCATTGTCGCGCACAACCTGGCAATGCTGGGCGCTCGGGTAGGTTTTATTTCGCGCGTCGGGGATGATTCCATGGGTCAGATTGCCCTGGAACAAATGGCGGCATCGGGGGCAGATGTCTCGCGCGTGCAACGATCGACGGATGGAACTGCGACCGGGATGTCAGTGATTTTGGGCCGTGATACCTGGCGGAACATCGTTACTTACCTGGGGACAATTTCCAGGGTGGGCTTTGAGGATCTGGATTTCGATTATCTGGCGTCATCGCGGCATTTTCACTTGTCGTCGTTTTACCTGCAAAGCACGCTACAGGCGCGCGTTCCGGAAGTTTTGCGAAGATTGAAGGAGGCGGGGCTCACGATATCGATGGATACCAACGACGATCCGGAAGATCGATGGCAGGGTGGATTGCGGGAGGCTCTGCGATACGTGGATGTATTCCTGCCGAATGAGAGAGAGGCCTCTCGAATCACGGGAGCGGAAGATTTGGAAGAGGCTGCCAGGCTGCTGGCTGAGATCGTTCCGCTGGTGGTGGTTAAGAGAGGGGCATCCGGGGCGATGGCGCGGAGAGGCACCGAGCGCTTCGAGGCGTCTCCGGTGAGAGTGAACCCAATCGACGCTGTGGGAGCAGGAGACAGTTTTGATGCGGGATTCATTTCGCAATACATTCAGGGCGCCGATGTCGAAAGCTGTCTGGCTTATGGAAATCTTGCGGGAGCATTATCGACTACCCGGCGAGGAGGGACTGAGGCGTTCCGAGACCGGGAGCATCGGGAGCGATTTTTTCGGGATAACAGTGTGACGCCAGCGGGTTCAGCCCGGGGCTTGTGAGACTGGTCATCGAGGCTCATACGACTTTGAAAATAGCTACTGATTCTATTTTTGGACATCCATGCGTTTTGGCATGTTTAGAAAGCAATGCAGGACATGCCAGAATTGCTGGCGATTTAAGCCGAGGCCGATCGAGTGGGAGGCGCCTGGCAGAATCACGAACTCGCGGTCCTGTACGGGAAGCTTGCGGAAGAAGTTGAGTAGATCTTCTTCTGTTGCGATGCCGTCATATTCTCCGCGCACGATCAGCACCGGCGACAGAACCTTCAAGGGATCGACGAGTGGAAGACGCGTGGTCATGTCCAGATAGGTTCCGGTGGGAACGGAGTCGCCAAATTTTAATTCCGCATCGGCCATGGCTTCGGCAACCGCGGGGTCCGAAGTTCCCGCCTTGTCTCGAGTGAAAATGCTGCGAACCATGTCTCGATTGCGCGGACGGCGGTTGTGGGTGCGATAGAAGTCGAGATTCTCGGAACGCTTTGCGAGCGTGGATGAACCTTGGCCCGTCCATGTGAATGAGCCGAGAGCCAGGCGGTCGACATGATCAGGCGCGGCCATGGCGAAGGCGCCGGCTCGCAGCGCACCGCTCGACTCTCCATAGAGATGAAAGCGGGTCTGACGCGTCTCGCGCATGATCACTTCGGAAGCTAGTTTTAAATCTTCTACTCCGGAGGCAATGTCCGAATTGCCGGGGCCGATCGAAGATTTGCCGTAGCCTTCGAAGTCCATGGTCCAGACATCGAAGCCGTACTCGGCGAACTTATCCATGACGGAGTAATCGTCATGGCCAGGGACGGTAAGATCGAAAGTCGGTCTGGCTGAGACGGACGAACCGTGCGCCAGAAAAAGAATGGGCTTTGCTGGCTCGCCGGATTTTGGCGCGCCCAGCCGCTTGCGAAAGATATAGAGGGAGAGCTCGCCTTTCTTGGCCCAGTATTCGCCGCTCCAGATTTTTTCGTTAGTTCTGTTATTTGCGGGGTTCGGCGCGTGCTCTTGCGCAAGCGCAAAACGGGCGGAGGAGATCGCTGCAAGACCAGTGGCGAGCGCTGGGGCGGCTTGCGTTAAAAGAGCGCGGCGTGAAATTGTCTTTTTCGAATTCATACGTGGGTCTCACTTTATTGATCTGCCGGCCAGTTTATTTATGCGCGCTTTGTTTATGCGCGATGCGGCCGGATCATGCCAGGTTTCGCTGCAATGTCTCGCGGTCAAGTTCATGCTCCCAACGAGCCACGACGAGTGTGGCAACTCCGTTGCCGATCATATTAACCAACGCGCGGAACATACTCATGAAACGGTCGATGCCAAGAATCAGAGCCATGCCGGCAACCGGGATGCCCGGAATTACCATAAGCGTTCCCACGAGTGCGATAAAAGCCGCGCCCTGCACGCCGCTCGCGCCCTTTGAGGTAAGAACTGCCACACCTAAAATTGTGAGTTGTTGGGTCAGGCTCAAGTGAATGTTCGTGGCTTGCGCAACAAAGAGTGCGGCCAGGGTCATATAGATGCTGGTGCCGTCGGTGTTGAAAGTGTATCCGGTGGGCACCACAAGACCGACGAGCGATTTCGAGCAACCCAGCCTTTCCAATTTTTCCATCAGGGTGGGCAGCGCGGTCTCCGACGAACTAGTAGCCAGCACTACGAGGATTTCTTCTTTTAGATAGACCAACAATTTGACGATGTTGAATCCGGCAACGCGGGCCACTCCTCCCATCACGATTAGAACGAAAAGAATGCAGGTTATATAAAAGGTCCCAATCAGCTTGGCCAATGGACCGAGCGAAGCGATGCCGTATTTTCCCACGGTGAAAGCCATCGCCCCGAAGGCGCCGATGGGAGCAAATTTCATCACGATTCCCACAACTCGAAATACGGCTTGCATCAAGGCCTCGATCAGATCCAACAGCGGCTTGCACCGCCGGCCCATGGCTGACATCGCGAACCCGAACAGGAGAGCCACGAAGAGAACTTCGAGGATGTCGCCTTTGGCGAAGGCATCCACCACAGTGGTGGGAATGATGTGCATCAGGAAATCGGTGAGACTTTGGGCCTTGGCCTGACCGGCGTAGGCGGAAACTTCATGTGCGTCGAGAGTGGCGGGATTGGCGTTGAAGCCCCGGCCCGTCTGAACCAGATTTCCCACCACCAACCCGACCACCAGCGCCAGCGTGGAAACAATTTCGAAATACAAGAGCGCCTTGCCGCCGACGCGTCCAACCTTGCGCATGTCCTCCATGCCAGCAATGCCGGAAACCACGGTGCAAAAAATAACCAGCGTGATCACCATCGAGATCAGCCGGATGAAGGCGTCCCCAAGAGGCTTCATGGCGATTGCGCGAGTCGGACTGAAATGGCCGAACGCTACTGCCAGCACCATGGCCACCAGCACCTGGAACCACAAGCTGGCATAAAACGGCTTGCCTCTGGAGTCGGTTGGTGGCGGCGGAAGAGAGGCGGAAGATGGTTCGGTGTAATTTTCAGTGGTCATTTTCAGTGGTAAAGCGATCCCTCAAAAAGGTCCGGTTTGCGCGTGGATTCCAAGTAAATTTGTTCCGCCCTAGAAAAATTGACGCCATTTAAAAAGGTCGGGGCGATAAGATGCGAGATCCGCATATTCGACGAATTCCAGGAAGTTCCCTTCCGGATCTTTCGCAAAGATAGCGGTGATGCCCTTGCGAATCTCGACCGGATCTTTACTCATCACCTCGACTCCAAACTTTTTCAACCGCAGCGCGACTTCCTGGACCTGAGCGATGACAAAGGTGATATAGGTAATGCCCTGCCGTTCAAAAACCCATTCGGGGACCGGATTCTGCTGGAGGACAGTTTGCTTGGGTTGAATCAGCTTTATTCTTTCTCCGTACGGGGTTTGCAGGCGAATGATCCTAAAGCCGTGCGGTCCAGTTCCAAACTCAGCGCTCATCTCCGGGGACGCTTCCGCGTCGGTTGCAAACTTGAGTCCCACAACCTCTGTATAAAACTGGAGCATGCGGTCGATATCAATGCACACGATGCCCGGCTCCAGAGGAGCGACCATTTTTAGAGACCAGGGTTGTTCAGGGCGATTGTTCATATGCTTTCTTCAAAGCTAAGCGGCTGGCGCGTCATGGTAAAACAAATCAGGGCTGAGGCGAATAACAAAAATCCCGCCAAATAAAACGCAAGGTCGAAAGAGCCGGTCCATTTCACGATGTATCCCGTTGCAATGGGCACGAGAGATCCGAAGATGTTTCCGCCCAGCATGAGGAAACCCATCGCTACGCCGACCATTTCAGGGTTCCAAACCAAATCGTTGGTGAGGGTAATGTTCAACGAGAGGGCGCTAGAGATGCATGCCAGCGAGATTGAAATCAGCAGTAGCAAGAGTAATTCGTTCGCCACCACGTTGATCAATAGGACCGTGCAAGACAACAAGATGAAAACAATCAGCAACGTGCGGCGCTTGCCTTGCCTGATGGATTCGCGGGTGAGAACGGCATCACTGAGTTTTCCGATTAGCAATCCCAAGATCA
>Ga0207023_10297_pt1 | contig 10935 bp, 11 predicted proteins | sample Alteio_BWMinCont_47_FD_153464 | JGI IMG/M metagenome (GOLD analysis project Ga0207023, IMG submission 153464) | Enriched cells from forest soil in Barre Woods Harvard Forest LTER site, Petersham, Massachusetts, United States -... | ecosystem: Environmental > Terrestrial > Soil > Temperate forest >... | reverse complement strand
AAAGTTATCCGGAAATTGTTAATGCTCTTACAAAACAATCCGCAGATAATTTTATTATTGATGGTGAAATAGTTGCTTTGCAAAAAGGAATTTCAAATTTTGAATTGTTACAAGGTCGAATTAATTTACGTGATCAAGCAACTATCAAAATAAAAGAAACTGACATTCCTATTTTATATAATATTTTTGATTTAATGTATGTTAACGGATATGATATCCGAGATTTTCCATTAATTTCACGCAAGGAAATATTAAAAAAACTTTTTAGATACAATAAAATATTGCTTTATACGGAACATATTGTACAAGACGGGTTACCCTTTTTTAAGAAAGCATGTCGTTTGAAATGGGAAGGAGTTATTGCAAAACGTATTTCAAGCATTTATGTTAGTTTTCGTTCGAGAGATTGGCTAAAATTTAAATGTATTATGCAGCAGGAATTAGTGATTGGTGGTTATACAGACCCCAGAGGATCGCGAGAATATTTTGGCGCTTTGCTAGTGGGTTATTATGATAAAGGCAAATTTATTTACGCAGGAAAAGTTGGAACTGGTTATAATTTTCAAACACTCGATTTATTGGGGCCAAAATTAAAAAAATTGGAAATTAGAAAGTGTCCATTTATTAATTTCCAAGATACAACAAAAGGAATTCATTGGGTAAAACCGATACTTGTAGCAGAATTTCAATTTGCGCAATGGACTAATGCAGGAAAATTGCGTGTTGGAAGATATAAGGGATTACGTACAGATAAAGATGCAAAGGATGTTGTAAAAGAAGTTCCTAAAATATAGAAACCAAGAATTTAAAATAATAAATTGCAGACACAGATTTTAATAATTATAATTAAATTTCTGCATCTGCAATTCATAATATAGGGGTATTAAATTTAACCTTTTTTACACTCACAAGGTGATTTTCCACAATGTGGACAATTTTGTGTTTCCTCCTTTTTATCAGAACAATTACCGCATCCACAATTTACGCATGGACCACTTCCACATTGACATGCCTTTCTGCCGCAAATTTTACATTTCATTGTTTACTCTCCTTTTTTTATCTGGTACTAAATATTAGTAACATACAAAATAAAACCTTTTTAGATAACTTTTTTGAGCACAGTTTAATTAAATTTCAATTAATTAATTAATTATTAATCAAAATAACAAATTTAAGTAATAAAAATCAATAATTTTCATTTAATAAAGTTAAAAATCTATAATAATTAGTAAAAATAGGCCATTTATCCACATTTATCTTTTTAAGAAAAATTACAAAGAGCTAATTAGTTCTTGAAATAGCTTAAAATATATACTATAATAGTAATAATTGAGTTATTTATTGTTTATTTAGTATATTTTTTAAGATAGGGGTTACCGTGAATAGGAAATTTTTTATATTTTATAGCTTGGTGTTAACCGTGTTAACTTTGTCTCAAATTAAATTGCTTAATTCGGGTCAATCGGAATCAGCTGTGCCTATGGACATTCAAGAGGCTGAATCAAAGGACACTTATGAAGAATCAGCAAAAAAATGGATAGAAAAAAAAGGCTTTGATAAGGAACAATTAGAAGAAATAGATAATACATTTAAAGAAATGGATTCTAAACTTTCTGACAATCCAGCTGAAGCTCAAGAACAATTAACATTATTTGTAGCACGAGCTCTCAAATTGAAAAAATCATATGGTATAGATATTATGAATATTAAATCTAGCAATATTAAATTTATTTTTGCTTTAAGGAGAATTCTTAGGGATATTCTTAGTGGTGTTTTACTGTATGAATAGGAAATTTTTTATATTTTGTAGCTTGGTATTAACTTTGTCTCAAATTAAATTGCTTAATTCTGCTGAATCAGCTGTGCCTATGGAAATTCAAAATGTTTTATTCTTTAAATAGTAATAATAAAACCATAGAAATAGCTGATAATAGTACTGCATACAAAAATCCTGAAGCCGGAGAAACCGCAGTCCATAGAGTACCTACAACCAGGCTAGAAATAAGATCGCCAATACCATCAGCCATCTGAAGTATACCAAATCCTGTACCCCTGACATTTTCTGTCAATAAACTTGCACTGTAAGCTTTTTCTAGAGCTTTTACTGTACCTGTACTTATTCCTGCAAAAAGAAAGATAAAAAGCCATAGAGTTATGGCATAGGTTGGAATAATTTGTAATAAGCTTGAGATTCCAAATAAACCAAATCCAAGAATTGCCAAAAGATTTTTTCTATTTATATAGTCACTTAAAGTACCAATTGCATATTCGCTAATTGCTCTAATAATATTAAAAAAAGTATACAAAAGAATTGCCCAACCGGTTGCTACTAAATATGAATTAGTCTTGCCTGATAAAATTTCTTGTGCTCTAAAGATAATTAGCATTTTATTAAAATTTCCTATTCCAAAAATGAACATTATAATTACGAAATATCTGAATTTTTGCGGTAGTTCTTTTAATTGCCTTTTCCAATTAAAACAATAAGAAACTTTTTCATGAATCTTATTCTCATGTGTCAGAAAAAAAAGTGAGAGTACTGAAAAAAACCCAGGAATGAATGCAATAAAAAATACATGATTTAATGTAAAAATTTTCAAAGAAAAATATGCGATTAGAGGTCCTATGATTGCACCAACCGTATCAAGTGCTCTTACAAAACCAAATGCTTTGCCATAATGCTTTGATGAAATAATTTGTGTAATCCATTTATCGCGCATTGGCTCTCGCAAACCTTTGCTCATCCAACCTAAAGATTTATAGATTAAAATTTGCCAAACATATTTTGAAGTTCCTATAAGTCCTGACGATATTGGCGTAATTGCATAGGCAAAAATTAAAATTGGCTTATATTTATTTATTTTATCTGTAATTAGACCCGAATAAAATTTGATGATCGAAGAAAAAAAAGCTTTTATAAAAGAAAGCAAGATGAGCAAAATTTACTTTTTTGTTTTAATAATAAATATCTTTTATGTAAATGAAATTTTTAATCAAGGCGAATTAGTAATAGAATATCCACAAACAGGAACAATAATTTTTAATGAGTCTCCTTTTGCATACGGATTCAATGCTAATTCACCTCCTAATGTTCAAATAGTTGATTCCCTTACCCAATCAGTTTTTTTTGAAGGAGTTGCAGCTGTTGATCCAGGAGGTAATTGGGGAATTCAGACTAATGTGGCAATACCTTCAGGTGGAGCTTTTTTGGTAACTGCATATACTCAAGAGCAACGATCAGAAGCAACATTCATTAATTCTAGCTCTAATTTCATTTCGTTATTTAGTGGACCCATGCCAGCAATAGAAAGTCTAGTTGACCCGAATGCTTCTCTTACTGTAATGGGTAGCACTATGAAAAATGCCGAAATTACAATTGCAATTATTGAAGATAATTCGCAAAAAGTGATGGATGAAATTAAGACTATGTCAAATGAAGAAGGAAAGTTTGCGGTAACTTTTCAACAAGATTCGTTAGAAAAATCGAAAATGTATGATGTCAGAATTTCTTCTCTTGCGGAGTCAAAACCAAGCAATTTCGAATTTAAAGTTATTGCAAATAGTACAAATGAAATGGCGACAAATAAACCTTTTGTACCAGTTAAACCTTTAGTGCCAGACCAAAATACTGTTCTTGACTCAGGGGCACCGGGATTTCTTGGAACTACTGTTCCTTTTAGTAATGTCACATTTACTATTGAACCACCAATTAAAGTGGAATTTATTCAAGCAGCAACAACTGCTGACGAGCATGGTCATTACAAGATTCAAATATCAAAGGATGTTACTCTTGTTCCAGGAAAACACAAATTGATAATTTCAATTACAACACCAAAAGGTAAAAAATTCGCAGGAAAGTACTTCTTGACTGTGCCAACAACAGCAGAGGATAATTTAACAAAAGCTATTGTTAATAAGTATGGTTGCAAGACTTAAATTATTTAAGAATTTTATCAATCTTTCTTTCTGGTGCTTGCGCAATTCGATTTAAATTATGTGCATAAATTAAAGTTGTATTTATATCCGAATGTCTTGCAAGTGCGCGTGCTTCTTGTGGTGTAGCTCCAGCCATTAAACTTAATGTAATTGCAGTGTGCCTCAAACTATGAGCTGTAAGTCTGTTATCTATAATTCCAATATTTTTAAGTCTGTTTTTAACAATTCGGGAAATTGAACGGGTTGTTAACATTTTTCCAAAATTTTTTGAACTGTGTGATGCAAAAACTGGAGCTGCTTCCTTAATATTACCTCTTGAAGAAAAATATTCTTGAATCGGAACAAGTGTACTTTCAGTTAATAAAACTAATTCATCTTTACTATCTCTACCTTTACCATGAACCCATAAAACATATTCTCCTTGATTACAAGAAATATCTTCTTTCGTTGCACGAATTATTTCGATTGTTCGCAATCCCGTCCTTACCATAAGATTGATAATGGCAAAATCTCTTTTACCATCAAAAGTTGAACGATCAATACTATCTAATAATTTTTTAACTTGCTCAATTGTTAGTGCATCTTTCTTAAATCCACGTCTTTTTTTAGGTCCTCTAATACTTTTGGCAACATTTGGATAAATTTTCATTGATTCAAGCCACTCAAAAAATCGTCTAATGGCTGTCAAGTAACCACCAATTGTAAAAGCTGATAATTCTTTAATGTTTTTTAGATATTCGCGATATTCCAATAAACTTTCACGGGTGGGATTGATTACACAAAAATTTTTCAACCAAATTAGAAATTCTTTCAATTGACGATTATATGTACTTTTAGATGATTCTCTAATGTCCAAAGAATTTAAAAACTGCTGAACATAGAGATTAACATTTAAGTTTAAGTTCTGAGAGATAACAACATTCTTGTTCATTTATTTACATCCAAAATCACTTTGATATCTGTAATTCTTATCTTTTTTTTTGACTTTGGCAATTGTAAAAAACTTTATCTACGATTAGCAATGGCTTCATGAACAATTCTATTTCGCTCCTGCAAACTTCATTAATTTTTATTTAAACTCGATGTTTTAAAATAATAAGTAATGTCATCTAAATTAAATGAAGAATCTGCAATACCAATGGCTAATTCATAAAGACTATCCAAATCATATTCATTGGCTTTACCATTTTTTTCTAAAAATACTAATGCCGCAAGTAATCCAGTGCTTTTATTACCATCTACAAATGGGTGATTTTTTATAATTGAGAAACAATAAGCTGCAGCTAATTCATAAATATCACTTTTTTTATAGTGATATAATAATTGAGGTTGTACCATTGCAGAATCTAAAAGTTTTAAATCTCTTATCCCTTTTAGACCGCCATATTCTGTTATTATTCTGTTATAAAGAAATAAAATATCATTGGTATCTAAGAAAATTATTTTTTTCATGTTTTAGATAATTTCTTGAAAACTGGATCGTATTTTTTTAATATTTTTTTTGCAATTTTATCTATATCGGCATTTTTTAGACTCTGCTTTTTATAGGGTTTAATTATCAAACATCCGTCTTCAATAGAAAGCTCTAATTCTGTTTTATCATTGATTTTTAGTACATTCAGAATTGGTTTATCAATAATTAAAGCTAAACTATTACCGTGCTTTGTTAATTTTTTTGTCATATTTTTTCCTCCCTTTATTATATTAGAGCAAAATCAATACATTGTATATACATTGGTACATCAATAAAATATGAAAAATGAACTAACTTCGATTTGAGCACTGCACAAAGTGCAGTGTATCGAAGGGTGGAAGAAAAAAAGAAAAAGCCCGGAATGTAAAATTCCGAGCTTTTTAAATTTATTTATAATTAAATTATGGACACGGTGGACATGGAGGACATGGAGGGCATGGAGAAGGTCTGCATGGTGAACATGGGAACGCGCATCCTGTTACACCAGGAACTGTGCATGGTTGGCATAATGGCGGCGGACAATCTGAAGATAGATAATGAATCTTAAATACTGATCCATTTTCTTCCGATCCAGTACCCACTATATCAACAGTACCAACATATGGAACAAATCCAGCAGTGTCTGTCAGAACATAAATATTAAATCTGGAAGTTACTTCATCTCCTGCTTTTAAGCTTATAAGAGCTGATATATTTGCTTTTTGATCGTTATTGAAAGATAAGTATGGAACAAAAGATTGTCTAAAAATTTTATTATTGACCAAAACTTGTATATTTGAAACTGGTACACCAAGAACAAGGTTTGTACCGGCTAAATTGTTTTGATCAAGCTGTGCTGTTACTATATAATATCCCGAGAATGGAGCCACATATTTTGTTACCGGTGGCGCTAAAACAACATTACCATTTGGATCATCTAAAACTGTATTCCAATTTATATTATCACCTAAAGTATACGTTACATTAGTATTATAAGTTACTGTTGCCCTATATCTTCCACATTGTTGAAAATTGTTAACTTTAACTTGATCAGCGCACAATGCATTTGCAACTAAATTGTTTACGCAGGCATTTTGAGCACCCAAATTTTCGACAGTAAGTTGATCAGCTACATTTAAACGATTTACACAAGCATCATCGGCATCTAATCTACTGGCGCAAATACATTTTGCTCTAATCTTAAGAGCATCAATGCATCTTGCTTTTACTGTTTTTGCACACAAATTTATAATTCTTAATCTTGCATTACAAGAATCATCGCAATCAAAATTTTCCTCACAATCTTGCGGATTTTGCCTCTTTCCTAGTTCATCTTTATCGAACTTATCAGAAAAATCCGAGCCATCCATTGGCCAGTTATCTACATCTTCAGATCTGATTCCTCCTGAAGATAATAGTAGCAAACTCAAGAACAATTTAGTTTGCAATTTATACAAATCCATACAGAACACTCCTTTTAGTAATGGGTTGAAATTACCTTAATTAATTTGACATTAGAATTTAAATAAAAAGAATCTTAAAGTCAAGTTTCTTTAAATTTTTTTAAGAAAACTAAATTAATAATTAAATAAATCAAGAAAAATTAATTTATTTTAATCGATAATCAAAATAAAACTTCAAATTAACACAAAGCAAGTTAACTGAAATTTTATTATCTAGTTTAATAAATTTGATTTTTTTAATTTGGAGATTACGCTAATTATATTACTGTTCTCAATTGTTTATAAAAAAGGAGATTTATGAAATATTTAAATAAATTTTTATTCATATTTTTCTTACTCAATCTTCAAAATATTGACTCAGCCTCAATTCATCCTTGCTGTCACCCACAAGAAATCGTTCAGTGTACATGCATAAAACCAAATTTAATTTATCAAAATGAAATTCCTTTTGTTATTACAAAATCCGGAGAATATAGATTAGCTCAAAACATTTTTTTTAATGCAAATGGTAATGCAATTACAATTGCAGCAAATAATGTAAAATTAAACCTCGCGGAGTTCTCAATAAGTTTAACCAATAATTCCACAGGAATTTTTGTAAATAATGTTTCTGAATTTGAAATCAAAAGTGATGCCATTGAAAGTACCAATAACACAAATTGTATCGGAATTCATGTTTTCAATTCGAATAAAGGTCTTATAAAAAATGTTTTTACCCAAAATCATGTCAACGGACTAATTATTGAAAAATCAGGAAATATTGCGATAAAAGATTCGCAATTTTATGGCGCAGGAAATGCTGCAGTGTTAGTTAAAGAATCTACAAATATTGTATTTCGCAATTGTGAATTTGCACAGAGCGGTAATGGTTTAACATTCAACGGCTCTAATAACAATTGTCAAATTTATAATTGTAATTTTCCTAGCTCAGCTTTTGCAAATTTGCGTGCTCAACAAATCAATGGATTGATAGTCGAAAACTGCTTGTTTAATAATAATGTTGGGAATCCTGCTAAGACAGCTCTTGTACAATTTGGCGATGCAGAACCTCAGCAAATATGCAAGGATGTTATTTTTAAAAATTGCACAATTATAAACAGACCAACAGGAAATAACAAAAATACTGTAATGGAAGGTCTAGGAATTTATCAAGGTTCGGGGTTTTTAGTGGAATCTTGTGTCATCGATATTGATAATACCAATCAAGATCCTGCTGCAGATCTTTCTGGGATACATGTAAGCAACCCTGGACTAGGTAAAAACGGAACTGTTGCTTCAAATGTTATTATTCGAAATTGCATTGTTCAAGGACCATCAACGGATGGTTATTATCCCGATGTAGGAACAACCGGTTGTGTAATCGAAAACTGTCTTGCGGTTGGTGCCTTAAAAGATGGCATATTTCTTGCAGGAACAAAAAATAGCACAATTAAAAATAATACTGTTGTTAATAATGGTACTAACGGAATTTTCTTGGGTGAAACAAGTGTTTCAAACTCAATCTATAATAATATAGTGAATAATAATGGATTTAATCCAATCACAAATAGTTTACCGCCTCTTGGTAATGGCATTGCTATTGCATCAGACTCTTCAAAAAATACGGTTCAATATAATGAAGTTTTTAACAATGCAAAAAATGGAATTGATGATCAAGGTACTCAAAACCAGATTTTTTATAATAAAGCTTATGCAAATGCCAATAAAAATTTTAATGCCACAACAGATTCAATAATTGTAAATAGACCGGGAAGGCCATGTAAATCAGCAGAAAATATTAGTGCTTAACTTAACGCAATCCAGGATATTTATTATAGCTTGAACTTTGATAAAAAAATTTTTCTTCTTTTCTTTTTAACCCTTTGCTGTATTGTAGTCTATAAAATTTATTGATTAGTAATTAATGAAATTAAGGACAAAAGAAATGATTAAAAAGGAATTTTTTGAAACAATTACTCCGGACAATTCTGCTCTAATTATAATTGATCACCAGATAGGCTTATATACTGGTGTAAAAGACATATCTATTCTAGAGTTAAAACACAATATCGTTGGGTTGGTAAAAGCTGTTAAAATTTTTGGTATTCCAATTATTGTCACGACAACGACAGAAAGCATGTGGGGACCAATGATCCCGGAATTGCAAGAAGTATTGAAGGGAATAACAGTGATCGAGCGAACGACAGTGAATGCATGGGATGACCAACAAGTATGTCGTGCCATTGAAAAAACAAATCGTAAAAAACTGATTATGACAGGGATATCTACCGATGTATGCCTTGCTTTCCCCGCAATTACAGCTGTAGGAAAAGGCTATGATGTTTATGCAGTTGTTGATGCTTCAGGTGCATTCACCGTCAAGCAAGGAGAACTAGGAGTAACTCGAATGGTACAGGCTTGCGTTAAAGTTGTTGGTTATTCAAACGTCATCGTCGAAATTTTAAAAGATAATGCAAATCCCCTATCCATTGAAGCTTATAGTTGTCTTGATATGCCATTTGCAGGTTTAGTACTTGGTTTAAATAAATACTTTTCAAAAAAATAAAAAAGGAATGATAACGAATCTAACTTAATTCTCTTTTTTTTATCTGATTCTATTTTCCATTATTTCCCCTAAAAGAAAATTCATGTTAAATATCCATTTTTATTAGCCCATTTTGAAAAACTATCAATTTTATCTTTAAGTTTTCGCAAAAGAAACGCAAACCAAATTTCATCGCGTTCAAATGGACCAGTTCCAAACATTTTGATATCATAATGATATTGCTGTTTAATAGTATCCTGTGTCTCTTTTGGCAACTCATTAAAAATTTTTAATGCAGTTTTCTTTTCATAAACTGAATAATTTCGTTTAAGTTCTTCAATTTGTTTTTTAAAATTTTCATCTTCAATTTGTTTTTTTAATTCTTCAGCTTTTTTTTCATCAATAATTTTCTTAAACTCAACCTTTTTATTATTTTCATTATTTTTCCAATTTTCAGTTAGCCCTTTTTTAAACCATGCATCAACATTTTTAATGGAAGTTTTATTTTTTTTAAAAAGTTCGACAAGATAAATTATTTGTTCATATTTATAATCTTTAATAAATTGCTCAACCAACTTTTTAGAAATTCCAAATCTTAATAACTCTTTAACCAATTGAGCATCTTTAACTTCTTCTTTATATATTTTTGCAGGTGTTACTATTTCTTGGTTATCAACAGTTTCTAATTTTTTAAAATTACATAAACTTTTTTTTTTACTGTATTTAAATTCAATTTTAAAACCGGAATATAGATTAATTTCAGATATTGTTGGTTTTAATTTTATAAGAACATCAGAAGGGTAATAACTTTTTGCACCATTTCTTTTTTCTAATGTTAATTTTTCGGCTAAATTATCAATATTGATTTGCCATTCATCTCGTTCTTTAAAATTTTTCACTAAAATTTCATGCATGCGAGCAGAAAGTGGACGTTTAAATTTTTTAAAAACATTAAAATCAACATAAATATAAAAAGTAGATCCTTTTAATTGTTGGACATATTGTTGGTTAAAACGAATATATAATTGTCTAGTTTCGTGGTTTAAAATAACATCATCGATAACTGAAAAAAATCGCGTTGAATATGCAGAATCTTGGTAAAAAATTCCTTTAAATTGTAAAAAAGTAGAAGCCCATTTTTTTAATGCAAACATTATTCTTTCAAATTGCTTTTCACTTTTTTTATCAAATTCATAAACATTTTTAGCAACTTCATAACGATTTGTATATATTTCTAAATTTTGAAAATCAGTATCTTTAATTTTGCTATGCAAAAAATGAAGAACTTTTGCATCAAAAAAAGTAGGTAAGATTTGAGAGCAACTTATTTCATATCTACCATAAGGTTTTTCAATAATCCATTTTGAGCCAGTAAATTTTTCATTAACCATCCACATAGGGAATTCAAAAAAATTAATATCCTGACGAAATATCATTCTTGAATTATTATCTTCCACTTATCACCCTTTGTAAAAAATTTCAATAGTTTTTAATAAAATTAACAAATTAAAAATCAAATTTCTAGATGAAAAAAACTGTGGAGGTCTTGACGCGTAAAA
>Ga0207023_10296_pt1 | contig 10957 bp, 7 predicted proteins | sample Alteio_BWMinCont_47_FD_153464 | JGI IMG/M metagenome (GOLD analysis project Ga0207023, IMG submission 153464) | Enriched cells from forest soil in Barre Woods Harvard Forest LTER site, Petersham, Massachusetts, United States -... | ecosystem: Environmental > Terrestrial > Soil > Temperate forest >... | reverse complement strand
CCACTATTCCCTAGACAATCAGTATGGCTGCGAAACGCGAAAACGACGCTCGGGGCAACGCCCCCACGCCACCTGTCCGCCTGTCGCTGGCAGCTGCGTCCAGAGAGTTCGTGGTGCCTCTGGCGACTCTTCACGCCAAGCTCACGTCAACTGGAACGAAATGCGGCGCGGACAAGAGATTCTCTATCAAACAGGTATACGAAGCGCTCATCCCTGACCATCGAAAGGGGTACAACGAGGAGAAGCAACGATTGATGCGTGAGCAGGCAGATAGAATCGCGCTGGAGAACGAGGCCACGCGCGGAGCGATGATAGCAAAGGCGGATGTTTATGAGGGCTTCGCGCCGATTTTCGAGCACATTCGCCGCGTGATTATGGGGTCCAAGCTCACTGACGATGAAAAGGATCAGATATTTGCTGAACTCAGGCGCTTCAACGAGGGCGACTTATTCAAAAAACGGCACGACGACGCTGACGCGGAGCCATCTGGCGTTCGTTGAGGCTGCAAAGTAGTTTCAAACTAGTCGGCCCTCGCTGAGAACAACAGACGTCTGTCGTCTCCGGGCGAGAGCGGTCTCAGTTCATCATCCGGACGACAATCGGTCGCCAGAACTTGCAGGGGCGACAAACTGCGATCCAGCCTGCTCTGCCCGCTAGATATTTCCAAGATTCTTCGTTGCTGCAATACCATGACCATTCCGTCGGTTTGAGGCAGTTGCTGCATTTCGGATGCTCTTCGGGCGGGTCCCCCATCGGCTTCCACCCACCGCGCTCGTGGCCCGCCATGACCTCGTCCCAGCTGTCGGCTGGCCAAAGATACTCTCGAAAGGCGCTCCGCTCGTCCTCCTCGCGTAGCTGCTGGAGTTTCGGCTCCAGCGACCGAAACCAACCAACTGCTTTCCGCGCCTTTCGTCGGAGTGATGCCTCGGTTTCGAGATGTTGCGCCCGTAATTCGATGACTTCGGGGAGAAGTTCCTTCAGAATCTTCCTCGCAAATCCGGCCCTCCAATGATCTGGTCCGAGCAGTTTTTCAAGCCCGCTCGGTGGTTTGTTTGGACGGTTTTCATCCTCATGGATGTGCCAAAGACCCCAGAAGCGGTCCTGCAACACTTGATCGCCCGTAAGTTTTCCGTCGCGATAAACCAGGGTGCGCCTCGCGCCGTTCTCAATTCCAATAAGTGTGAGGCGAGCCGTTCTAGGCATGACGTTTTTAGCTCGGCCAGTTAGAGCAGCGAATTACCGGCACTTGTTTCCACAGCATAGACAGTCCGCCTCTTAGAGCTCGCGTGTGGTTCATAGCTATATCTGTCAAGCGCGAGGTATAAGCATACAGCCGTACCCGGTTTCTCGCCTTACCAGAGGGGATCTTGATCGAGGGACGATCGATGAGCTTGAAATGCAAATCCAAATTTCGAGCTGGTACTCGAAACAAGCTCCTGGAACCATGCAGGCGCAGTGGGCGCTACATAGACTCCATCAATGAGGGTCTGTAGATCGACTTTTCGCCACTCACCGATTTTTGTCTCGGGAACCCTGTTCAGTGCATAGGCAAAAATTGCACGCACTTCTCGCTCATGTTCAAACGACTTGCGTTTATGCACAAATGGGAACCAAAAATTACCGCCAGGAATAAAATCCTTTTCATAGTCTATATACCTCACCATCCCCAAAAACACATCGGCTGGTAATTGGAATTTCAATTTCCTGAACGAAGTTTTTAGTGCAATAGCCTGTTCGTTAAAGCCATATAATTTCCACATGGCTGCCGATTCATGCTCTGACATGTACCAAGAGCTGACAAAAATCCTCGTCTTCAACTCACGAGAAGTCTGTCGGGCCAAGACACGCGATTTTTTAATCGCATCCCGCAATTGTGCTTCGTCAACCTGTGGGGGCGGGGACAGATCGATGGGTTGGACGCCTTTGGCGTGTGTACCTTCAAAGTTGTCGCCAAGATGATCGACCCTCGCAAAATAAAGTCCGCCTTCAGTCAAGATTGAGACGAATTTGGCGAAGTCCATGTAACGCCATAAAGGAACGCGTTCGTCCTCTGGACCGACAAAGATATCGTTCGATTGGGCAACCATAAATGGTCAACTTAGAGCTTCCGATTGGTCCGCGCGACAGAGATTGAGCCGCAGGTTGCTCATAGGCTCCGTGTGCACAATTTCAATCGCTCCTAACAGGCAAAGTCAAAGATCGAGTAAATCCCAGCGCTCCAAATACTCGTTTGCGTGGTCTATGAATACACGCATGGAGGTGTCTCTGTGCGCCTGACCTCGTTTCCCTGGTGTCTTGAGCCAATTGCTGTGCCCGTCCCGGACGAACGCGGCCACCACCGCGCTCGGGACGATGTGAAAGTGAGGGCGCTCCCGTTTGTCGCCAAGTGCAACAAATACATAAAAGTGGTTCTCCGACTCGAATGACTCGCATTTCTCGTTGAGCACCCAAACAGTCTTCAATGACTGGTTTGTCTTGCACTGAATCGTAACTGAACGGCTCGCGTCTGCGTTTGTGGCAAGAATGTCAATGCCGCGTGTGTTGCGAAGGGAGATTGATGCGATGTGGCCTCGTCGTGAAAGCTCAGCTGCGACGAAATACTCTCCTGTAACACCTGCAAGCACGGAAGGAATCTTGGTGTCGGCCTGTTTGGATTTCATTTTCAGGGTACACGAGTAGGAGCTAACGACCGGAACTGAGCGACCGACGAGGCGAAAAGTAAAGTCTGAATATGTCCACTGCATGTGGCCCATGGAAGGTGGGCCCCGTCTGATTCGGTCGGGCTTTTTTTGGTTAGCCTCCTGCCGCGTTCTGTGATTACGAGAAAACTTGTTCAAGTCGCTTGGAGAAGGGTAGACCTCCTCATATGAGTGCGCACCCAATCAACGCGGCTGTCGAAAGCCTCATTCAGTCTGTCTGGCGGCAACCCCGTCACTCTTAATCTGAGAACTCAATCTAGCCTGACAGTGCCTCGGTAGCGGCACGAAGTGAATCCTCCACTAGATGAAGGACCGAAGTTACAAATCATCGAGTAGTCGCTTCAGCGGATCTTCGGGTGGTGGAAATGAATCGGGGAGCTCACCAAGGTCTCCGAGAATCTGCCGCCAGTCGGCATCTTCGATCTCGTTGGGCACGAAAACTGTGCGACCGTTCATGCCATTGAGACAGTGGGTGGGATTGCTTCTGGACTGGAGAATGGGCCATATGTGCTTCGCCGCATCTAGCGACAGCAACCTGCGCGGTGAACCGAGAGGATGAATCCGAAACGGGAACTCCCAAGTCTCTGGCCAAACGCCTTCTATCCGTCTGTCCTCGGGAAACGCTTGAGTAACGAAGGGCATCGTAAACGTGCGATCTGTCGATGAGTAAATGACGCCTCTTGAGAATGGGAACATCTTCTGTGCTTTCGACCACCGGTTGTTGCTGGTGCGTGCATCAAGCGCCGAAACAGCCCACAAACCAACATCATATCCAATTTGGATGTTGCGTAAGTACTGGCAGGCGAAAACCCAGAGGTTCATGTATGTATCTATGCGCCTAGTGTCGCAAACTGAGCAATGGGCGAGGAGGAAAGTAAAGACCGAAGCCGCTCAGGGTTGTACTCAAATGTAGATCTTGCCTTTCACTATGTCTGAGTTCCCTTTCTTGGTTCCCAGACTGACCCTCACTCGGATCGAAAAAGCGAAATCGCATAACGAAGGCTCGGTCCGACTTGTGATGCTCTTGATTTCATCGGTCCACGTTTAGGTAAATAGTATTTCTTGAAAGCTCACGCAGGCCGACTGCGTACTTGTGCGGTGCCTTGTCGAACCGGTCATGGAGATCGTATGGATCGATTTCTTCCCGGGTAAGTGCAATCACCTTATACCCCCGCTTGGAAAGCTCACGAAGACGGACCTTGTCCTGCTCCGAGAATTGATCCCTAAGGGTTGTAAATGCGAGGAACGGCTTTCGGTTGAATCGGTCTGCAAGGCCCGACATCTTTTTCATGTCGTCATCGGTGAAATCACCAAATCTGGTAGCTTGGCCAATGACCAAATCGTATTTTGTATCGAGCATTCCCGTCTGGACATAGACGTAATCTATCTCGCACCGAGCGCCGTCACTACGTGTGAGAATATTGCGGGAGGTTATCCAACGGCCGGAGCTGTGAGCCATGTGCTCCAGTCGCCACAGCGATAAGATTACAGCCACGCTGCCCTGTCCCGAATCACGAATCTGGAATAATCCGTCGGCCTTATATTGCCATTCTCGCGCTGAGCCGAACTTTACACGCTGAGAGGTAAAACAGTAGCGGCAGGTGTACTCCTCGGTGAACTCGCTGACGTGATACCAGTCCTCCTTAAAACACGTTCGGCACTTGAACGTTAAACCTGGACGTATGATGCGCTGGTCGAGAAGCTCATCGAAGATGTTGCCGAAGTGAAGCGCGCCCTGCTGGCCGTAACGAAGGATCAGCTTCTCATATAATTCCGGTCGCCAGTTCCGGCCATATTTGTCGTCAGTCGTGGACATCGCGATATCATGCATGTTTCCCTTCGTGAGAACTGATCCCTCACCAAGTTTGTCGAGTATCTGGCGAACACCTCTCACCTTAAAGACTCGGCAGTCACCTTGAAGATTACCCATCTTTTTGATGATTTGTTCGGCGTACCTACCGGGCTGGCTCGGCTCGGCTTCAATGCCCGCCTGCGCCAGCAACGCGTGTATCACCTCGTTCGTAGAGATAGGCGAAACATGGAGGATATGAGGCGATTGGTGCTGCTGGACGATGACCCCTCGTTGTCCGATCCGAACCTCTCCAAGCATGCCAGACATCCCGCGTCGCGCGAGGGGGTCAATAACCGGTTCGTTCGGGAGCGAGAACATCAACTCGGGATAGCGGTAGCTGCCGCTCATGCTGACCTCGATCGACCATGCACTCCACCGGCTGCGCTCAAACGTAGGAGCGACGAACGGCGGTCGGATGAGCTTCACAGGAGTCATCCTGCCATCGTCAAGAATTGAAATCTCTTCACCGGTCGAGGCTAAGAGTTCGGCAACGTCGATATCGCCCGCGTACATTTCCATTTCGATTCCGTACCTCGGGACCCAGTTCCGCCGGGGCAGCTGCCCTAGACCGAATGTGTTGATCCACTTGCAAATCTCCTCAAATCTATCGTCACCCAAACTCGGACCTTTCTGAAGGTCAGCCTGATTTTCAATTTGCTGATTGATAGGATAACGACCCTCGGTTGCCACCATTCGTATCCATGCTTCAAATGCTTGATATTCTGAAGCGAGTACGAAAATTGCAGTACGTCCAGTCGCTCGAATGTTCCAAAACTCGATGAGATCGGCCAAGCTGCGATGGTCTCCAATGAAGACAACGTGGCTGGAGAAACCGGTCCCACCCCGTAAAACTCGAAGGCCGTGAGCCGTAAACTCCAACGGAAAAAAACTGTCATCTGCAGGAGGAGGCCTGAGTTCGGGCAGGTCTTCGGTCCTCGCACGGAGAGCTAGCCGATACATCTCGTCAAAATTGACGTCCATCGCCGGAAGCCACTGGAACGATCCGTAACAGAAGGCGTTGTATTCAGGCCAACCTGCAAGCGCGTGCGGCGTGACAATCACTGCTCGGCTTGGCTCAGTCGAGTTCCGCATCTTCTCGTGGACGTTGCGAATGACGGGCAGAATATCGAAACCAACACCAAGTTCGCGTTTCTTAGTGTGATGGTCGGTGAATACCAATTCGGCTTCTGAAATAATTCGATCCTGGTACCGCGACGCGAGGTCGTTGGGCAGAACAGAACCTGTGAGGTTGATGATTGCGTCTGGATCGAAGGCTTTTAGAACTCCGTCGCGGCTTTCTTTCGGGCCGAGCGCAACTATGGGATTGTAGATACCGCCCCACAGCGCAGTATTGATCGACACAGCACGTAGGGCCGCCGCGAGGTCCCCATCCGATATCAAAAATGCGTATCGAGCTGGCCTGAGACGCTGACGTACGTGTATGTATTCCATTCGGTGGCTTCGATCGGAGATTCCTTAGTTCTGACTTCCTTTTCCTACTCCCGCTCGAATCCGTGGCTGGTAAACTTCAGCGTGCGGCTGTTCTCAGTCACGGTGCGAACAATCTGATCGGAGGCGCCATTGGGCAAAGAGACTGCAATCTCGAGTGTGACGGTTACCTCCGCACCCACCTGGCCTGTTAGATGTGAGAGCACTTCGTCGGCAATTCGACTCGCGTCCCTTCCGACTCGCGCTGGGTCGAGCTGCACTGTGCCGTGAAAACGCCGCAAGAGAGGGGCTGGCGGCTGAGCAGTAGTCGAACCGGTGGTACCTAGCTGCGTCAATTCCTCCCCGCCGCCTGACGCCCCCGTGTCGGTCGGACCAGTTGGGGCACTCCCAGGTCCTGTTGGCGGAGTCTCCGCTTCAATCTGCCTCCGCGCTACATCCGGTTTCACGAGCAGCCCCGCGGAATCCACGGTCAGCGATACGTTTTGTCCGCCGCGCAGTCCGCGGTATCGCCCGGTGTCCTCGTCGAGGCTCTCCGCGAAAGCAAACGTGTCGGTCGGCCAAGTCAGCAGTGCGACTCCATCACGGATCGCCTGAATGAGAACATCGGGCCCTGCCAGTCGGGGCAGGTATAAAAAGCGCGCGAAGTCCTCGATGAGTTGTTTGATTGCGACGTTCTCACCACGCCAGAGGGGTATTCCATCCAGGTGCTTGCGCAGTACGGTAGAGCCTAAGGCCGTGACAAGCAGGTCATCGTTCCGAAGCTTCTTGCTCGCGCGAATTGCAAGTGCGTCGCCGCCAGTCAGGCGTGTTGCCTGCCATATGATTGGAGCTTGCGGGTTGACCTGCTCAGGGACCAAGAGCCACTGGTATGTTTCAGGCAGGCGTGCCGTCGCGGCACCGTCCGCAGCCTGCAGTTGCGTCTCCGCTTGCCGCACCTGATGAGGATCAAGATTGAGTGCGATTTTCTCGCCCAAGATCGTCTTCCAAGCCAAGAACTTTCGGAGAGCCTCATCAAGGTCTTGCAGCCTTACCTTGTCGGCTGCGAGGAATACCAACGTGTTGCGGTTAATGCGAGGGGAGTTGCCTCGAAATTCGAGTATTGCGAGCGCGGCGGTCTGGGCCGCACTACCAGGCTCCTTGGTGTACGAATGGTCGGCGGGAAGTACAACCAAACGTGCATCGAGATCATCGGGCACGTCCGAGCCCGATCGAGGCAACGGCTGAACACGTGAGAACTCGCCAGTCTTTCGAAGATTAGAGCGCAGGCGCTCATCCAACTCGTGAGCCACGCTATCTGGATCACGCCTGAGTTGCTCTGCACGGTCTTCAGCGAGTTTCGTGACAGTAGGTTGCGTGGCGTACCAGAATCGCGGACCATCCTGATATAAGTAGGTCGCAGTCGACGCGAGTCGTCTCAGTGCATCGCCGAACACTGCTGGCGATTCCCCGGGCATAACACAACCAAGTTTTACCCGGCGATCCTCCAGCCCGCGGTGCGCTGCAGCTGTAGTGGGTGCCGAGCCAAGGTAAATGGTGCGAGCAACACGTCGCGTCGCATGCAACTTGCCAAGGTTTGGCTGTTCGGCGTCTATCTTGAGCGGCAGCGAGTTTGGTCCGTCAACATCCTTCTCGATGATGGGAGCCCAGTTATCCGACAGATAGCGCGTCAGCTCGGATTGAACGCGAGCATCGTCAATTGGCACGGTCGACGGAAGAATCAGCGAGTTCTTGTCGCCCTTTTCCCATAGGCTGTGGATGACGGCAGCCATCAAGCGCAGGACGCCGCGCGTGCGCTGGAATTTCACGAGCGTGGACCAATCAGAATAGAGCCTGTCGAATATTTCTGGGTGGATCGGATATGCCGCTTGAATGCGTTTCTCGTAGTCGCTGCCCTTGCACTCGGGCGGAAATTCCGCGCTCTGGGCTTGGTAGAGGTCGGCGAAAGCGCGTGCTGTCACGTCTCTCTGCTTGAACGCGTCTGCCCCCGCGAGTGGCTCGAACAGCCGCCGCCGTACGATCTCAAATCCTTCCTCAGCAGTCGCTGGCCGCCACGAGGATTCCACGCGCCCAACCACATTCCGGAGTCGGTCGAGTGCCTCACGCCCGCGAATACCACCAACTTCAACATCGTCGGCTTGCGTATGCGGCGAGCCAGATGTATCCGACGCTGGCAACGAAATCACGAGCAAACAATTCCCTGCGAGCTTTGCCGACTCCGTCAGCGCCTGGGCGAATGTGAACTGAGTCTCGAAGCCACCTGCCGGAAGGTCGCTCTGGTCGTGGAGCTGGCGCGCGTAAGCCACCCATTCATCGATCAGGATCAGTGATGGCCCGTATTCCTTGAAGAGTTCGCGGAGTACGTCGCCCGGGTTTGTGGCGTTTTCGTCGTCAGCCTTTACGCGTGCGAAGGCTTTCTTCGCCTCCTTCGCTCCACCGGCCGCATGTCCAAGTTGCCACGCAAGCTCACCCCACAACGTGCGGACCACCGTTCCGTCAGTTTTGGTAACAGGATTGCCAGGCGAGATCTTGTTGCCTACCAGTACGACCCGATTCGCCTTCGGCAGACTTTTCACTCCTGCTTCGGCAAGAACAGTGTCCACTCCCGCTAACTCACTCGCACCTACCCCAGAGAACATATGGTAGAGCGCCAACATGGAGTGGGTCTTGCCGCCCCCGAAGTTGGTTTGGAGCTGAACAACTGGGTCGCCGCCCGTGCCCAAGATCCTTTGCACACCGCCCACAAGGAGACGCCGCAGGCTCTCAGTCAGAAATGTGCGGCGAAAAAACTCCTTCGGCTTCTTGTACTCATCTGACCCCTCGCCCAAATGGACCTGCCACAGGTCGGCAGCGAACTCTGCTTGCTGGTACCGTCCGCTCGCCACGTCAGCGTGTGGTGTCACAATATCCCGCCAAGGCTTTAGTGTACCTGTCGTGGACGACTCAATTAGCGAGCCGCCTACTTTGCGTTTCTCGCTGCGAACCTGTTCATCAAACGTGAGCCTGCGCAGTTCCATCTTCATCTTGCTCACCTCGTCCGCCTGTGGGGCCGAGACTGCCGTGAGAAGACGCGCCATCGAATCCAGCGCGCGATCGGCGTCATCGCTTGAGAACGGGTTCTGATGCGCCCATCTGTTTCTTACGTCGCGCAATTCGGACACCAGCGTGCGCTCGGCCTGACCGAGCGTCTTACGGAATACCGTGTTCCACTGATTCCAGAGAACCGTCAATAGAGAGGCAGCATCCCATTTGGGTGTTTCGTTATCACGGAACAGGCGAACTTGCGTCTCGCTCACCGACTGCCTAACAAGCTCGAGCCAGCCCTGGGAATCTTGGGCCTTTAGTTCGCGTTCAACGAATGGGACGAGTCCAAGTTTGAGAAAATCGAGTCCCTTACCGACACGGTCCTGATTGGTGATGGCCATGAGTTGTTCCTCGAATTATCCGAACAGCGTTCCCTGCTCGTTGTCTGGTTTTGCGCCTTCGCGGGCAAGGCGAACGATCTCGGGCCAACTCTGAACGAGCCCGTTGTATGCAAGTGCCTCGACAGCGCGCTTCTTTCGTTCGCAGAGTGTGTAGAGGCGGTAGGCGAGTTCGCGGGCGATCTCGGCTTTGGCGCCTAGCGCGGTCACGAGTTCGGCCGCGGCGGGCTCGCCACCGCCTCGAGTTGCGTCGAGCACGCGGATCAGATGGTGTACGATTTCCCAAGCGGTAACGCGCTGGTCCGTGGCCGGGTTCCAGTTGGCGAGCAGCTCTTCAGGCCGCAACAGACGGACATTGCCGCGCTTTGACTCGACGATACCAGCTGTGACCAACCCACCGACACTCGTGTTTCGGGCTGTAGCGAGTGTTTCGGCCACACCGTACTCGCCCTCGTCGAATCCCGATTGTTCAAACCATGTCAACGCCCAGCGACTGTCGGCGTCGAAGTCGCCTTCTTGCTCGGCCAGCGCCTCGTCGAGGGTCTGGTTGATGAGCGCCAGCGCCTCCCTCACGCTGAGCATCTTGCCCTCTGCGTCGAGGACATTGGAATAGCGGGTATAGACCGCCATTCCTGGGCCTATCGCGGCTTGGGCGAGATCAACTGGTGCGATGTTGCCGCGCTGCAAATCTGCAAGTGCGCGTGGTAGCTCGGCCTTGAGCGCGGTGACGAACTCGCGACGCGTTGCGGACGGCGCATCGGCCTCCCGTTTTCGGCAGACCAGAACGATGCTAGAGGCGAGCGCATTCGAGTTCATCGAGCGCGTGCGGTTGCCCATCTCAGTCCGCATCGGCCAGGTTCCGGTGGTGGTGAAGCCGGCCCGAATCACGGCATCGAGAAAGGTCTCCCACCCAGTGCTTGCGGTGCCCAACCCATCTTCGTCACTCTCGGACTGCTTGAAAGCATAGAAAATTGTGACTGGGAATGCAGGGTGTGTCTGTTCAGCAAGATGGTTCATCGCCCGCGTCATTCCGTCCAAAAAAAACGCCTCTGCTCCGGCCTTGCCATCGTGGCGATAAGCGAACGCGACCAACTCTTCGACCTTCGGTACTGCGACCGTGGCGAATAGTTCGGGGAGGATCGGCTTTAGAGCGCGCCTTAGCCAGACGTAAAAGAAGTCGGAAAGATCGGCATAGGGAACGTTGTCGTAATAGGGCGGATCCGTTGAAACAATCTTACCGTGGCTGAGGTTTCCGCGAGCTGCATCGGCCTGGGCGACATGTCCGACGTGAGCTCCAATGCCCGTCGGCGACAGTACTCGCGCAATCCAATCGAGGGTAACTAACCAACTGCCTGAAGATTCCGAGAAAGGGTTTCCTTCTGCATAATCCCATGTCATTTGGATCGCCTGCCTCGAAAACACATGACCAACGCCAAGGTTCTTCGGATCAGACCTCCAAATGCAAATATTCGACCAATAGTCCGCTGACTTGCTGAGGCAGAGGGCGAGATAGATTGCGACTCCGTCAGCACAGGCCG
>Ga0207023_10295_pt1 | contig 10968 bp, 11 predicted proteins | sample Alteio_BWMinCont_47_FD_153464 | JGI IMG/M metagenome (GOLD analysis project Ga0207023, IMG submission 153464) | Enriched cells from forest soil in Barre Woods Harvard Forest LTER site, Petersham, Massachusetts, United States -... | ecosystem: Environmental > Terrestrial > Soil > Temperate forest >... | reverse complement strand
GGCAGCGCATATGCGACATGAGCCAGCACGTCGAAGAGATCGCTCTTCTCGGCGTCGATGACCTTCTGCATCTCCGCCATCTGCTCCTTGCCGAATCCTTTTTCAGCGAGACCTTGCAGGAGTTTGGCGCGGGTATCCGGCGCGCTCCAAATCGCGCGAAGTTCGGCCTCATCCTTGAAAAACTCAGGGAGCTTACCGAAGAGCATTTCCATAAATTGCTGCGCGGACATGGGCGTGCCGTCCGGATGCCAAAAACTGGTCACCATCATGTGCTGAATGGTCCGAGCTTTACCGTCGGCAAGCTCAACTTTGATCTTCTTAGGGCGCGGGTCTGGTTCAGGCCCCGAATCTGGCGACTTGGGCGGTCCAAGCGGCGGAGAATGCGGGCCAGAAGGCACCTGTGGCTCGGGCTCGATCGGCTCGCCGTCCCACTCCGGATCGTTGAAATGATGATGCGCTTTCACGAAGTCGTAGATCGTGAAGTAGTCCTTACCGTCATAGAGCCGCGTGCCGCGTCCAATGATCTGCTTGAACTCGATCATGGAGTTGATCGGGCGCATCAGAACGATGTTGCGGACGTTGCGGGCGTCCACACCGGTTGAAAGTTTTTGTGATGTGGTCAGGATCGTCGGGATAGTCTTTTCGTTATCCTGAAAGTCCCGCAGATACTGATCCCCGAGCGCGCCGTCGTCGGCAGTGACCCGCTGGCAATAGTTCGGGTCTTTGCCCGTCTTCATCTGGTTGATGAGATCGCGCACGGCCAGCGCGTGATTTTGCGTAGCGCAAAAAACCAATGTCTTTTCGTTCTGATTGATCTGTTCCATGAACAGCTTCACGCGGTGCGCTTCGCGTTCTTTTATCTCAATGATCTTGTTGAAATCCGTTTCCGTGTAGCGCTTGCCGGTTTCAATCTCCCCCTCGATCAGCTTGTCATCGGGCGTATAGACATACTCGTCGAGCGTCGTTGAAATCTGCTTCACCTTGAACGGCGTGAGGAAGCCATCGTTGATGCCTTCCTTGAGCGAGTAGGTGTAAACTGGGTTACCGAAGTAGGCGTAGGTGTCCACGTTGTCCTTGCGCTTCGGGGTTGCGGTTAGACCAAGCTGCACGGCGGGGGCGAAGTATTCGAGGATGCCGCGCCAGTTGCTCTCGTCGTTCGCACCGCCGCGGTGGCATTCGTCAATGACGATGAAATCGAAGAAGTCCGGCGGGTATTCGCCGAAGTATGGAGAGGGATGGCCATCCTTTGGCGGTCCACTCATGAACGTCTGGAAGATCGTGAAGAACAAGCTCCCGTTCTTTGGCACCTTGCCCTTCTTGCGGATATCGCCCGGCTCGATACGCACCAGCGCATCTTCGGGGAATGCGGAGTAGGCGTTGAAGGCTTGGTCTGCGAGGATGTTGCGATCTGCGAGGAACAGGATGCGCGGGCGGCGCGTCGGTTCACGGCTCAAATTCCAGCGACTATGGAAGAGTTTCCACGCGATCTGAAATGCGATGAACGTCTTACCCGTACCGGTCGCCAGCGTCAGCAGGATGCGCGGCTTATCAGCGGCGATCGCTTCCAGAACACGGTCGATGGCGATGTCCTGGTAGTAGCGCCCCTGGAAAAATCCGCCCTTGTCCTCGAATGGCACGGCGGCAAAGCGGTCGCGCCATCCGTTCGCCTCGGCAAAAGTTAGGTTCCAAAGTTCGTCCGGCGTCGGGTAGCGCGACACGGCGCCTTCCTTGCCGGTCTTCATATCGATGCCGTAGATGCCCTGGCCGTTGGTCGAATAGGTGTGGCGGATAGCCAGTTTTCCGGCGTAGTTCTTCGCCTGTGCTACCCCCTCGGTGACTTCTTCATCCCAGGCCTTGGCCTCGACGACGGCGAGTTTGTGATTTCGATGGATCAAGACGTAATCGGCAGTGAGCGCCTTACCACGTTTGCCGTGACCTTCGATCCGGCCGAGCGTGATGGGATACTCACGCCGGATGCGGCTTCCTTCGACGACGCCCCAGCCTGCCGCCGCCAGTGCGGGGTCAATATATTCGGCTCGGGTCTCGGCTTCGTTCATAGGAGGTGTCTACAATTCTCCAGCGAAAGCTTGGTGCAACAGCGATTTTTTCAATGCGTCCAGTGCGGCGAGCTTCCGCTCGTAAACGTTGGCTAGGTGTCGCGCCTCTTTTTGGAGTAATTCAACGTTTTCAACAATCTTTCCCTGTGCATCAACAGATTTCGGAATTGGGATCGGAATCGAGTTCAGAGCCTTTTGGGTTAGCTTCGGTTGGGCAGCACCTCTGATGTATTCGTCGAGCTTAATGCTCTCTAAGTAGAACTCGACAAACCGCTGAGTCGCCATCTTTCCAAATTTCAGGATGTGCGCGTGATTGTTCACCCAATATTTTCCGGACACGGAGAAAGCGATGGGCGTCGATCTCGCCAACAAGTTTGCGCCATCCTCAGAGACGAGCAGCGTATCGCCGTCGAAGATGTACTCGCCGACGTAATCGACAATCCCGGACGCGCCGTAATACGGATACTTACCGCTCGTTCGGACGTTTTTGGTAATGGGCACGCGCTTGCTGTCAAGGTTCGTCGAAATCCTATCGACCGTCGTTTCCACCCACCCCTTGCCGCGTTGTGTGAACACAGTTTTGAGGTGGCTTGCGAGGAGGGTCCGGGCGTTTTGGAGGTTCTTTTCGGCGTTGGTTTTGGCGGTGGCGATGCCCTCAAACGCTTTACCCAGCAGGCCAATGATCCGTTTCTGTTCTGAAAGCGGGGGGACAGGAACCGTGAGAGCGCCAAGCTTGGTCGCGTTGAAGCCGCCCTGCGCGCTACCGGAAGAACCATCCTTGATTGACTGCCAATAACCCTCGGTTTGGAAGAAGAGGGACACGAACTTGGGCAATAGCTTTTTGTCGAGAAGGCGGAGCCGGATCAAATACGATGCGAAAACTGAATCGGGCGGTTCATCCACCAGGAAGCTCTTGCCTGTCGTCGCACCTGTGCGGGCAAAGACGATGTCACCGCTAGCCAAGCGGTATTTGGGAAGGTCTGCTGGTCCAATTTTGCAGTAAGGTACGCTTCCCCAATCAACGCGATCGTCTTGAATATCGGTGATGCGGAGGAACCGCGGGCCGACCGGTTCACTGGCCGCACTTTGCGTGTAGCCATAGTTAATGGCTGACACCGCCGCGAGCTCTTTCGCTTCCCATCCCTCCGTCATAGCAGCGCCCTTATACTCCCCAGCACCCTGGCGCTCTCGGCATCCAGCGCAGCGATTTCGGCGAGGATTTCTTCGGGGCTGCGGTGCGCGATATCGTCCCCACCGTTCGGGTTCTTCACGGAGAGGTCGAACGTCGCCTTATTAATGCCGTTGACGTCAACGCTCCAGCTCTTGGGCGAGTCAGCAAACGTTTTTTGCAGCTTCACGAACTCGGCAAGATCGTCGTCGTTGAGCGGGTTCGTCTTGCCGAGGCTCCTGCCAGGGTCGAGTTGGTAGAACCAGACTTTGCGCGTCGGAGCGCCCTTGTCAAAGAAGAGCACCACGGTCTTCACACCCGCACCCTGAAACGTGCCACCGGGACAGTCGAGCACGGTGTGCAGATTGCAGCTTTCCAGCAGAAGCTTACGCAAGCTGACGGAGCCGTTGTCCATGTTGGAAAGGAAGGTGTTTTTGATGACCACGCCGCCGCGTCCGCCGGCCTTGAGCATCCTGATGAAATGTTGGAGGAAGAGAAAAGCGGTCTCGCCTGTGCGGATCGGAAAATTCTGCTGAACTTCTCTGCGCTCCTGGCCGCCGAAGGGTGGATTGGCCAGAACCACGTCGTAGCGGTCCTTTTCCTGAACGTCCGCGAGATTTTCGGTGAGCGTGTTGGTGTGAATGATGTTGGGCGCCTCGATGCCATGCAGGATCATGTTCATGATCGCGATGACGTACGCGAGCGACTTCTTTTCCTTGGCGTAGAAGGTGCGTGTCTGGAGCGTTTCGAGGTCCTTGGTCGTCAGCTTGCCGTGCGACCTGAGGTAGTCGAACGACTCGCAGAGGAAGCCAGCCGAGCCGACGGCGCCGTCGTAGATACGTTCGCCAATCTTAGGTTTGACGACTTGCACGATGGCTCGGATCAGCGGGCGCGGGGTGTAATACTCGCCGCCATTGCGCCCGGCGTTACCCATATTTTTGATTTTGGCTTCATAGAGATGGGAAAGCTCGTGCTTCTCAGTCTGCGAACGGAAACGCAGCTCATCGATATGATCGATGATTTCTCGTAAATTATACCCGCTTGAAATTTTGTTTCTGATCTCTCCAAATATCTGTCCGATTTTGTATTCGATTGTATTTGGCCCGCTGGCCTTTTGCATGAAGCCGTGGAGGTAAGGGAAAAGCTTCTGATTGACGAAATCGCGGAGATCGTCGCCGGTCACGGCCCTGTTGTGGTCAAGTTTGCCGTCCTTGCCCTTTGGCGCAGCCCAGCTCTCCCAGCGATAGGGTTGGTCGAGGATGAAGGCGTATTTTTTCCCCTCAAGCGCGGCCTCCATGGCCTTGTCCTGCTCAAGGCCGTCGAGGTATTTCAAGAAGAGGAGCCACGAGGTCTGCTCGGTGTAATCCAGCTCTGTGGTGCAGCCGGCTTCTTTCCGGAGTGCGTCGTCGATATTTCTGAAGGTCTGTTCGAACATAGGTTTGCTCTGTTTCTGCAGCCGAATGGTCTTCGGTTCGAAAAGCCGACCCGCGAGCGGCTCGTTCTTCATGGGCTAACCTTACCGCACGCTGAGTAGAAAACAACCTGAGGCGCTCAACTCCCGCCTGTCCGACCGGACTTTTCTATATCCCCTCGCGCACGTGTGGCAGCCCGGCTCTTCCCCGTTTGATCGACCGGATCACCTCCCCCGCTCATCGCACTCCCGACACCGATTCAATCTTTGTGTTTTTAGGAGACTGAGCGAGACGAAGTTTCTTTGTTCGAACCATGCGGCCGTTTCTTCGTCCCGACCTGCGTTCAGGAAGGCGCCGCGCGCAACCGCGGTCAAGACTGGCCGCAGGCCACCGCCGGAGGCGGCGCTACGCGGTCTTGATGGCGGTGAGCACGGTGCCAATCTTCCCGTTGTCGGTCACTCCTTCCACTCAATCACAATGTCTACATGCCCCTGCGAGTGGCAACGCGTGCAGCGCAGCCGCCTCTTGAGGCTCAGGATAGGCTCGTAGGGCTGGACGCCCCGCTTTTGCAGATAGGTCCCGATCATTCGGGTGATATGCGAGCAGCCCGTGCAGGTGATTTTCCCGAGATCGCGTGGGCCGAGATCCTTTAGTCGGGCATCGTAGAGGGGGCGCATCGATGTTCTCTAAAAGTTCTCATCGAGAACAGCGCATACGACCGCATGTCGTCAAGCCGCCTCCGCTTCAAACGAGATGTTGATTTCGGGTCAATTGGTTAAAGCCGATTCGTTTTCGCGATGTTCGTGCCTATATATATATCGTCGTTCAGCCTGATCCGCCGACGAAGAACCCCCGCGGCAAAAACGTGGCGGTAGCACGTTGCAATCGATGGCCGTTAGGCGTAGAAGATGCGGCCCCGCTCGGCTCATACCGCGCGGGGCGCTGGTATTTGGCTGAGTGTCCTGCGTGTGAGGCGCTAGCGACTATGAAGCGACTGAGACGATGGAGCGCGGGAGCCGGGAAGAAGAGTTAGCGAGCAATAACAAAAGTTTGGAGGGGTGGCCGAGTGGTTAAAGGCGGCAGACTGTAAATCTGTTGACGTACGTCTACGTAGGTTCGAATCCTACCCCCTCCACCACAACCCCTGATTTTCTGCCCCTTTTCAGACTGTCCTGCAAAAATCCCATCTTAAAACCCCACATACGGCTACCTGTCATGTTCCACATTCATTACACCGACGCCCAGGGACGCGAGGCAATGTGGCGAACGCTCGACACGCGCGAGCAAGCGCTTGACCAGTGCTTTTCGTTCCGGCGCGATCTCGGGGCGGGCAGCGTCAGGAAGGTCGTTGACGATAGCGGCGTAGAAATCCCGCTTGCTGAAATCGACGCGTACTGCAAGGCGCAGACGGCCAAGGGCTAGCACGTGCCGAAAGCGCGCTGGCATCCGACGCGATCAGTATCAAAAGCCTGCACCTTGATCGCGCGGTCGTGATATCAGGTGCCTGCGCCGCACGCCGCGACGTTCCATTAAATTAAAGCCCCGTTGCGCTTGCGCACGGCAGCCACACTTTGGTGTTTGACGAAGGCGAAAAGCATGGCCGACAAATGCAAAGAGCTGATCGAAAAAGTGCAAACTCTTGCGCAGCCGGGCAATGACCAGGCCGCAAAGGACGGGTTTGACAAGTTATTTGATGAGTATGTAACAGCCTCGAAAGCGGCTCACACAGACGCATTCGCCCACGATCACGTAATAAGTGACGTTCAACAGCTACAAAACCAGATTAGGACAGCAAGAGCAAATAGTGTCGGACAAGAGAAGCGCACCTTTTCTCATGCTGAGAAGCGCATTTCCACTTGGCTAACTAGTGAGAAAAAATAGCTGTTGCACGATTAGTGAGACGAGGTGTTTGCTCTCGGGGTAATCCAGTCTTCGAGTTTCCCGCTGGCGAGGGTGCTGGCGCGGCACGGGAGACTGTCTTCGAGTTCCAGGACTCCGTAGAATGCATACAAGAGGGACAACGGACACCCCGATCGCGCTAAGGCATTGCGCCGTCTATATTCAGCCGGTGTGATATTATATTTCTTAGCCCCGTTGAGAACATCGGTCTCTTCGTAAACCGGATCAAGAAAACCCAGCCCGTATGCTTGTCGGTCTGCTGCTGACAACCATCGGATGTTCTCTGGACGCACGAAGAGCATATCGTCGATTAAGCGACCATTTACATTCATCTCGGCGGCATACGCGCGGAGTTCCTGCGCGATCTGGTCAGAAACTGCCTGTACTGTAGCCATGTCGCTATTACGTGGCGCTGACGCGAGCGCTGGTCGATGAACTCCAATTTTTGCCTCCTCGAACGCTGCTCGTGAGAGACCTGCCGCAAATATCAATACGCATGCACTGGCACAAGTGGCATTACCTTCAACTACCGTATGCCCTCGGAATTTGCGAATTAGTCGGCCGAGTTTCATTGCCGTAGCGACATCACCGCCCAGGCTATTTAGATTTACGAATAGATATTCCCGGTGATCCCAGCGTTCTAGCGCTTTGCCGAATCTCTCTGCTGTCGCAGTTTCTATTTGTCCATAGATGCGGATCATAAACTGACACGTACTGGCGTCATTGACGGCAGGGCACTTCTCCTCCCAGCCAACATCCTGGTCGAATTGATCGAAAGGGTTGTCTGCGTGTAAAAAGCGCGGGAATACGATAAGAAGGGCGATCGCGATAATGACCGGCGCGGCTCGCTGACTCCAAGGAAAGTGCACGCGCTCATTACCCCTTCTCGCCTGTCCGGGACGGTCAGCCTTAATCGCACGAGCCTGAGCCGATCGCTGCGCGGTCGTCAATGAAATCCCGCGCCGTCAGACGGGATCGTTCCGTGCGACCGCTGATCTTCCATGTGGCGCGCATGGCGGCTCGCTCGCGGATGGTGGTTCGTCTGTGAGACGAAAAGTTATCTTGTTGACCAATGGGTTAGGATATGATTTCTAATGTCCGATGCCTGCCTTGAGAGTAAGAAATGCCCCTTACTGCAGAACAAAAGCAAGCCAGGAAGCAAGCCCGGCGTGAGTACCATAAGGTGTGGGTTGCGAGAAACCGCGATCATGTCCGCGATTACGCAAGAGCCTACGGCGTCGAGTATCGTGTTGGGCTTGGCCGCAAACCTCGAAAGGGCAATTCATCGAGTCGGGCGGAGGTTGAAGAGCGCCAAATGGCCTTGTATGCCGTCGTCGAGAAACAGCAACCGATGACGGTTCGGCAGGTTTTCTATCAAGCGACAGTGAAGGGAATGGCCGAAAAGACGGAGGAAGGCTACCAGCTCGTTCAACGGAACCTCGCGCAGATGCGCCGGGCCGGGACACTGCCCTACGGCTGGATTACCGACTCAACACGACGGCAGATGATCTCCCAAACTTTCGGCAGCCCGGCGGAGGCAATCGAGCACACGGCGCGCTTTTACCGGAAATCTGCCCTTGCAGCGTCCGATGTTCATATCGAGATTTGGGTAGAGAAAGACGGCCTATCACAAGCCGCTATGACGTGCCGCTTATGATCGCTCGCGGCTACGCCTCGCTCACCTTCCTGCATTCGTCCGCCGAATACATAGAGGCAGTCGATAAGCCGACCTATATCTACCAGCTCGGCGATCACGATCCGTCCGGCGTCGATGCCGCGCGCAAGATCGAAGAGACGCTTCGCGAGCTAGCGCCGAACGCGGAAATCTATTTCGAGCGCCTAGCCGTGCTGCCGGAGCAAATCGACCAATGGAGCTTGCCGACGCGCCCGACCAAGACGACGGACACGCGATCGAAGAATTTTGTCGGCGAGTCCGTCGAGCTGGACGCAATCGAGCCGGAAGAGCTGCGCAATATAGTGCTTGAGGCGATCGAAAGGCACATATCGCCGGTCGATCTTTCAACCCTGCGTGCCGCCGAGAAGAGCGAGCGCGCCATGATCGGCGGCCTTGTCGGGATGGTGGGCGCGGTTCCGAGCGCCTGACGGATTTTCAACAGGTGTCCGATAATCAGGACGGCTCCGGCGGCCGTCTGGTAGCCTTAGAGAAAACGGCCGGAAGGACGAACATCGCCGAACTTCCCTCCGGCCGCTCTACAGCGCCAGGGTTCGTCGCCCGGCGCGAGCCTCTCTCAAGGGGCGACCCCTAGATCGCGCGCAAGCTCGGCTGCAAGCTCGCGGGCGGCCTTCTCGTATTTGCGCCGCATGATGCGGTTCAGCACCCGCTTCGCGAGCCACCACGGGAGCGGAATGTCACGCCGATTGATCATCATCGCCTCCGCCGCGCTCGCCGCTCTCGCGGCGCGCCCAAAAGCTGTTACACGCAGCGACGGCGGTTTCCTCGGCATCGTCAAAGACGGTGTTCGCAGTGTCGCGCAACCATGCGCCCATCAACCGCATGCGCCGGGCAATGACGCGCTCCGGGACATCCTCCGGGCCAAGTTCATGGCACACGCGGTTGAACAGCTTGAAAATCGCCCGCGCATCGTCGAGCAGCCAGCCGGTTGCCGGGTTCTTTGCGTCGCTCATCGCGGTTCCTCAAGCTTGCTGTCGGCGAGCGCTTTCAGCACGGCAACCTCGGATTCGAGTTGACCGATGCGCGCGACCAGCGGCGCTGTTGCCTGCAAGATTGCCTTGGCGTTATGCCTGCCGATGGTTGTGGCCAGCTCGGCGAGCTTGCGCGCGTTCAAGGCGATCGGCTTGTCGCCGAGCTTGGCGATTGCAGCTTCGATTTCGCGATCCATTACCAGCTCACATTGACGATTTCCGCCGCGGCCGTGTCGCGCACACGCTCGACTCCGACCCGCAGCGTTTGCTTGATCGCGACGCCGTAGGTTTGGAAAGTCGAAACCATTTGCGCGCCCTGGCCCGTCGCCGCGTCATTGACCGGGTTGGAGTCGACCATCTCCACGGCCGCGTTGCCTGAGACGGCAAGCCCGATATTGTCGGTATTCGCGACAAGCTGGCCGCCATCAAAAAGCGTGACTGTTCGGCTAGGCCAACCGCTAGACACGAAGGCGGGAAGGCCGGCGATCATGCCGCCATTGATGCCCATTTCCGGCATGCTGGGCAGACCTTCGGCATCGACCATCGTTGCGGCTGCAAGCGCTGCATCTACGCTGAAAATCCAGAACCCGTGCGTCGCGAGCTGGCCAGCGGAGAATACCGCTTGCAGCGCGGCGCGAATATCCGCGGCGGCATTGATCGCACTCGCACCAGCCGACACAATCGACGAAACCGAACTGTCGATCGTCAAATCCCTGAACAGCTTGTCAGCCATCGTGCCGGCCGCGTTTTGCAGCATGGTATCGATCAACTGGCTTCCGCCTTCGCCCGTGCCGTCTACCAGCTCGCGCGACGCGACCAAGAGCGCAACGATCGTCCTCGGCTCCAAGAGCCGGCGATCCAAGGTGAAGCGACTCAAGGCGACCGCAGCCCCCTCGCCGAGAACCCATGCCGTCGCGTCGGCCGCGGCGGCAGCAACCGCACGATGGAACGGGACTCGCGGGATCAGCTCGCGGGCCATAACGGCCATCCAAGCCGAAGAGCTTTTCAGAACGGCATAGTAGGCTGCAACAGCGGTGCCGTATGGCGTCGCGGTGCCGAGCCATCCCTCATCGCTAGTCGTGAGCGAGTCGACAGCCCCTTTTGCGACCGTCAGACTCTCGGGGAAAAATCCCTTCGGAGCGACTGACGGCATCGGAACCGGAAGGTTGCTCGCGGCCCGGCGAGCCATGATGACGGCGGCTTGGCCAACGACACTCGCTCGCATGTGATCCTCGCAAAAATCTCGAGATCAGGATCACGCGCGCCAGCTCTAAAACGGAGTCACGATCCGCCGGAATCCGCCGCTTTATGTCGATTCTGGGGAAGGAAGTTTTCGCGTCATTGCCGCAAGAGCTTCCTTCAGCCCTCGCGCCGGTCCCAAAGCCACACCGCCGCGTCGGCAAAGCTCACAGAGTAGGTGCAACCGCCGACACTGGCCCGATAACGCGGCCACGCCTCGCCGGCCTCCCGCAGCTCCCGCGCGCGTCGGGCGCTGACCTTGAGCAACACGCACATATCCCGATCGGAAACCCGACCGTCGCCGCTGATATCCATCTGCCGCTCGAATGCCTCCATGGCCAAATCGGCGGCTATGTCGATCCAGTCCCTCATCTGCCGGGCCGCGCTCGGATCACGCGCTCGATATCGGCGACCGAAGACGGGAAAATATGCCAAATGATGTCCGGCTGGTTGAGCCGGTCTTTGTTGATAGCGATCGTCCGCACGAGGTGATTTTTCCAGCTCGCTTCCCTGTCCCGGCCGAAGCTGC
>Ga0207023_10294_pt1 | contig 10968 bp, 3 predicted proteins | sample Alteio_BWMinCont_47_FD_153464 | JGI IMG/M metagenome (GOLD analysis project Ga0207023, IMG submission 153464) | Enriched cells from forest soil in Barre Woods Harvard Forest LTER site, Petersham, Massachusetts, United States -... | ecosystem: Environmental > Terrestrial > Soil > Temperate forest >... | reverse complement strand
TAAAATTTTAAGAGAAATTAAGTTTAAAGAAAATCAAATTTGGAAAAAAGAAAAAATAGAGCAAACTTTTTTTAATTTTAATGATTTTAAAATTTTTGATTCAGTTCAATTGTATCCAATAAATCATTTGGATTTCAATGATAATAAACCATTGGTCTTGAAACTTATTTCGGATGATCCATATGAGATAAGAACACGATTTGGATTACAACAGGTTAGTAGAAATCTAGCTCTTAAGGGTCATTTTACATACAAAATAGGCGGATCATTTATCTATAAAAATCCTTTATCCAATTGTGATCAATTTAAAATTGATGCAGACTTTTCGCAAGTTCAGAAAATGTTTCTTATGCAATACAGAATTCCATGGATTTTTAATTCATCAACTAGAACATTATTTCAATTATATAGTAATACGTATTATCAACCCTTATATATAGGTAGCAACAAAAATTTGTATCAAGTTTCAGATTTAGGTTTTATTGGAAATTTCACTAAAAAATATGACAAAATTAATTTAGGACTTAATTTAGGAATCGAGACAATAAAAATTTTTGAACTATCTGACTCATTAGCAGCTGCTATTGATTTTTCGACAACCTTAATTAATAAAAGAATTCCATATTTTTCTTTAGAACCAAATTTATTAATTGATTGTTTAAATGATAAACTCAATCCATCTACTGGTTCTTTAACGGTTTTTACTTTGAAAAGTATGTTTTCTTTAGAAAATAATAAGGATTATTTTTTAAAAATTTTAATTGAACAATCATTTTTCAGACAGATTTTTAGAAACATGGTAGTTGCAATAAGATTACGCTTTGGTCATATTTTTACTGAACAATTTAATAGATTAATGCCACCTATAAGATTTTATCTTGGCGGGCCTAATTCAATACGCTCTTATAAGCCAGACTTTTCTCCCCCTTTTGGGTTTTTCATAAATGAAAATGATAAAAAACAATTTGTTCCGCAAGGTGGTGAAACAATGTTCAATGCTAATTTTGAATTAAGAATACCGGTATTTAAAAATCTTGGATTTGTTTTCTTCAATGATATTGGTTTTTTATTTAAAGATAAAATTCAACTAAGCTTTAACAAATTATTAACTGCAATAGGTTTTGGATTGCGATACACAACTCCTATTGGGCCTCTACGATTTGATATCGGATGGAGACGAAAATGTTTTAGGGATGATTTATCATTTGCTTGGTTTTTAACTTTGGGACAAGCATTCTAAATTATTTTTTAAAAAAATAAACATATGGGATTTTAATAAAAATTAAAAATATTTTTTATTTTAGAGCATATTCGGAAATTAAGTTTTCCTAAAAATTTAGATCCCAATTGATCAAACAATTTTTATTTTTAACTACTTTGGTTATTTTGCACAAGAATCATAATATTTTTTTTATTATTTACTTTTGCCTTATGCAGGCAGCACAAAAGGGCTTGCATAAAGCCCCTTTGAACCTCATATGCCAAGGGATACCCTTGTAACCCAACCCATACGCTCGTAATGGTAGCCATTCGCCTTCGGCTCAGAGTAGAGACTCGCTTCAAGGACATTATTTTATCTTTTCCTAATCGAGTTGTAGCCGAAACCGTTAGGTGAAGGCTTACATGTTTGAGCATGGTCCAGGGCCCTCCCTGGTTTAGGATTCCAAAGGTGTTAAACACACCTTTGGCGCTTGGGGTGCGTAATCCCCACACCATCCTTTGGCGCTGGGGGTGCGTAACCCCATCCTTTCGCCTTGGGGTGCGTAACCCAACCGTTTGCCCTTGGAGTGTTTGCGTATCAAAAATCAAAGAAATCTTATTATTTGTAAAGGATTTTTGTAGGTTCTAATAATAATTTATCTGAAAGATTGGCCGTTTTCTAAGTAAGAGTAAACCACTAATGATAGAATAAAACTTAATACAGTATCAAAATGGTCCCTCGAAGCGATGCTTGTTGGTATAAATTAGCTCAAACAAGCCAAATGGGCTCAAAAAGAGTTGAAATTCATTATGTAGGTAATGTTGATGGCCGTTTTGAGGATTTCAAGTTTAAAGACTAATTTCCCACAAAAATTATATATTATTCAATTTTTACAAGTCTTGAATTTTACATTTGACATAATTTTATATTATTGATATTTTTATATTATGCTATTTGTAAATTATAAATTCCTTGTTTTAAATAGGGTATAAAAAATGAAAATAATAAAGTTAGCATCAAAGATATTGATACTTTGTTTAGTAATTATATCGGCTAAAACTAATTGTGCCCCCGTGTCATATTTGGTTTGCAGAAAAGCAGGTGCAATTGTGGTACTTATTGGAGATGTAGCGAATTTGCCGTCTCTTAAAAATGTTCCTTCTGCATTGACTGCAGAAAATACACAGGCATTAATGAAATTTATAGGTGATTTGTCTAGAATCACGACAAAAAGTAATTTTATCATTCCACTGCCACTTGGAAATCAAGAGCGTAATGAGGGTTACAAAGCACATTACAAAAATCTATCAGAAAATAATGAGAGCCTAAATGCAGTTCTTTATCTTGCAACTAATAGCCCGATATTTAACAATATGACTTTTTTAAAATATAATCATGATCCATCAACAATATTAGATTTTGCAAGCGATTACCTTAGTCGTATTACATATAGTTCTGGCAGTAAGTTAGACGAAAATACATTTTGTTCAATGACATTTTCAAAATACATTGAATTTTTACAAGAAAGAAAAATTATCTTTTCCAAATATATCAAAAAAAAAGATTTTAAAGCAGAAACTAAAGATTATATTAATTCAATAATTAAATCTTACGATGCATTATTAAAGGAATTTGAGCAAAATGAAATAATTACATTTTTCAAATCAAAAGGTATACAACAATTATCACTTGGTTATTTTTTAAAAGTTTTGGATGAAAAATCAGAAAGAACAAAAAGAGCAGACTTATCCATATTGTTAGATTATCCTATACAAATTGGCAAGAAACGATGGCTACCACCTCTTAGACCAGAATTTGAAAAAATTGAAATAAATTGGCTTAATACATTATCACAAATGAACACGTTAAACTCATATATTTTAAAATTTCTCATATTAAAAGAAATTCTTATATCAACAAATAATAAAAATTTAACTATAAGTTATTTGCCATCGGATCTGATAGAAAAAGATATTTTTGAAGTTTTAAGTCGAGAGTTTGAAACTATTGATAATATTCCTATGTCTGAAAATTATATAAGTCCTAATGAAAAAATGTTAAAGAGTATTTTAGCAAATTTATCATCAACTGATTTAATTAGAGATTATTCATCATCTTCAGAATCTTGTGCATCAACAATAACATCTAGCAGATCTGGTATATCATCAATGTATAAGTATTTAATAAAAAAAGAAATTGATGAAAACAAGAATCTATTATTTATAAAAGATTGTTTACAAGAAACTAAAATAGGAATCGACCTATTACTTTACGGCCGTGAAAGTGTAAATTTGCCACTTACAAAACATAAAATGACTTTACTCATGTTAGCTGCGTGTGCAAAGCCAAGTGCGCCGAAATTAATTAATTTGTTATTAGAATTTGGAGCTTCTTCTGACGTTAAAATTGAAGACAATGAAATCAACCGAAAGGATGTTCGCTCATTTATTGGCTATAGGGCTTTAGAATTTGCTAAACTATATGAATCTAATGACGCTGTTGCACTGTTGAATTTGGATTATTTGGATCAAAGAGTTAGATTGAAAGAACTTGTTAAACTGATGAATACTGGTGATTTGTTTACAAAATGTGCCGAGTGTAAGGTTAATGAAACTGATGAAAAACTTTCATTTTGCGCAAAATGTAAAAAATTAAAATATTGCTCCCCAGAATGTCAAGAAAAACATTGGAATGAAGTACATAAGAAAGAATGTAAGGCATGGGCAAAAATCGATTTATCAATATTTTTGGTACCTGAAGAAAAGGCCAAAACAGAATCTATCAGTAAGACTGGTCCTACAATAGCACCACCTGATGAAAGTGTGACTGTTTCTGCTGAATCTGATCCAAATTTAGCTGCAGCCAATTCAGCAGCTAGCTTGGCAGCAGCAAGACCATCAGCATTTGTTGCAGCAGCGGCGGCAGCAATAGCAGCAACAAGGCCAGCAGCAGGCCCCAAAGAAAGATATGAAGAAATTGATATTGCTACAGAAGAATTATTAGTTCGACAAGCTTTAAGAGAATCAATGGCTAGTACAAAAAGTTCAGCAGCAAAATCTGGCATTTCGGCCTCAATTGCAGGAGGAAGTTTATCAAGCCATTCATCATCTGTTCATACATCAAGAGAAGAATCAAAAGAAGTTAAAGTAGAAGTCGACCTGGCAAGATCAACAGCTATAGAACAACCAATGAAACCATCAAAAGCAAGATCAAAGGAACGACCAATGAAATCGTCTAGATCAATATCAGGAAGATCTTCAGTAAAGGCATCTTTAGAAAGACCAACTGCAGCAGCTTCGGTTCCAGCATTATCAGCGGTTTCAGCAGCACAGCCATCAGCAGTAGCGACTGAACAATTAGCAAAATTAGAATCAGTAAGAAAAGCATCAATTTTAGCAAAGCCTAAAGCAGTTGCAGGAAGGCCAGCAGCAGTGGCTAGACCAACACCAGTTGCAGCAGCTGCGGCAGCAATAGCAGCAGCAAGCCCACCATCCGCTGCGGCAGAAACACCAACTACTCTAGAAGTAGATCATGGCAAGGGAAGGGTCGGCCCATGGACAAAACATGTTGGACGAGAAAAGTCACTTGTAAGGCAGTCAAAATCAAAACAGCCAAAATCACGTACAGCTTCACAAATCGCAAGAGATATTGCAGCTAATACAGTTAAACCATCAACATCTGAATCAACTGGACGCACTATGCATAATAATAAGACTGAAGAAAAGGCTATGCAGCTAGTAAAGCTCCTTCCGACAAAAGGTGTCAGACTTGGTATACCCTTAGGTGATTCTAGATGGGCAGGTCATGCTGGTTGGAATAAATGGGAGCAAAGAATCGGTAGGGTTGTAATTCATTATAATGGTAATGTTGATGGCCGTTTTGAGGATTTCAAGTTTAAAGACTAATTTCTCACAAAAATTATATATTATTCAATTTTTACAAGTCTTGAATTTTACATTTGACATAATTTTATATTATTGATATTTTTATATTATGCTATTTGTAAATTATAAATTCCTTGTTTTAAATAGGGTTATAAAAAATGAAAAAAATTATCAAATCAGCATCAAAGATATTGATGCTTAGTTTAGCAATTGTATCGGCAAAAATTGGTTGTGAGCCAGGTATATATTGGGTTGGTAAAAGAGCAGGTAAAATTGTGGTAATTTTTGTAGATACAGGGGTACCTGCTAGTGCTTTGCCTAATGTTAAAACTAATTCTTTACTGACTGAAGCAGTTACGCCCTCATTAATGAAGTTTATAGTTGATTTGTCTAAAATTACAAAAAGTAATTTTATCATTCCGCTGCCATTGTCTGAAGTTAAAGAGGTTAATGAACATTTCCAAAGAAATCTATTAAAGGATAAAGGGTGCCTAACTGCAATTCTTTCTTTTGCTATTAATAACCCGACATTTAATAATATGACTTTTAAAAGATATGAACATGATGAATTAGATAGATTAAATACTGTACATGATTGCATTGCCGATATTATAGCTTGTCCTGGAATTGAGATTCGTAAATCCTTATCAACAATTAATTTTTCAGAATACATTAAATATTTACAAGAAAGTAAAAATATTTTTTTTAAATATCTCGACGAACAAAATTTTAAAGCAGAAACTAGAGAATATATTAATAAACTTGAATCCTTTGATGAATTATTAAAGGATTTTGAGCAAAATGAAATAATTAAATTTTTTAAATCAAATCGTAAAGACATAACACTTTTTAATTTTCTTACACTTTTGGATGATAAATCAGAAAGATCAGAAAGATCAGAATTGTCTTTGCGAAAAGAAGAACTTAAAAGTGAACTAGAGTCAAAAAATCCTATAAATAGATCAAAAGTCAAAGACGAATTAAAGCTTATTATAGGCCTTGAAAAAATTGAAATAAATTGGCTTCAAACATTATTTCAAATGTTAAAATTAAACACACATATTGCAAAATTACTCAGATTAAAAGAAATTTTTATATCCACAACTAATAAAAATTTAACTATATGTTATTTGCAAGGGATAGAAACAGATATTCTTAAAATTTTAAATCTCGAGTTTGATACTATTGATTATATTTGTACACCTGAAAAATTTATATATCCTAATGAGAAAATGTTAAAAAACATTAAAGCAAATTTGTCATTACCTGATTCAATTAAAGATTATTCATCTTTTGAAGTTAGTGACTTAACAACAATAACTAGCAGATTTGATTTATTACCAATATATAAGCATTTAATAAAAAAAGAAATTGACGAAAATGAGCATCTATTATTTATAAAAGATAGTTTAGGCCTAGTAACAATAGAAGAAATACTTGACCACTATAGTAGTTTAAATATGCTACTTACGAAGCATAAAATGACTTTACTTATGTTAGCAGCATACGCAAAGCCAAGTGTACCGAGATTAGTTAATTTGTTATTAGAAAGAGGGGCTGATCCTAGCATTAGAATTGCAGATAATAAAATCAACCGAGATGAAATTCCCTTATTCATAGGCTTTAGTGCTTTGGAATTTGCTAAACGACTAAAATCTGATGACGTTGTTGCATTATTAGAATTAAGTTATGAGTCAAGATTGAGATTGAAAGAACTTGCTAAATTGAACGGTAGAGGAGATCTGTTAAACAAATGTGGCAATTGTGATAAAAAGCCGGTTTCACATTGCAAACAATGTAAAAAATTAAACTATTGTTCTAGAGAGTGTCAATTAGCACATTGGGAAATGCATAAGAAAGACTGTAAGATACTGGCAAAAATCATCGATTTATCAATATTTTCAATGCCTGAAGGAAAAACCAAAGTAGAATCTAGTAGTTCTACCGACCTACCAGCAGTAGGACGCCCAGATGGTATTGACGAAGGAGATGAAAAACCAAATAAAAAATTTGGAGGACCATTTGGCGCAGCAGGATCTATAGAAAGACTTGAATTAAATAAATTGTTAGCTCAACAACAACAAGCTTTAAAAGAATCTATGACTAGTTTAGATAGTTCTACATCAATTGCAGTCAGCTCCGCTGCAGTTACAGGAGGACATTTACCAAGGCTTTCATCTGTTCATACACCAGGAGAAGATTCAAAAGAAGTAAAAAATTCAGAAGTCGCCCTTGCAAGACCAACAGCAGTAGCTTTGGGAATCGCAGCTAAAGAACAACCAATGAAAATGTCTAGATCGAGCTCAGCAAAATCTGCACGAAAAACATCGTTAGCAAGACCAACTGCAGTAGCTGTGACATCAGCATCATCAGCAGTTGCAGTAGCCCAGTCATCAGCAGCGGCTAAACCATTAGCAAAATTAGAATCCAAAAGAACAGCAACAACTTTAAGGCTCCCTAGATCAGTTGCAGCAACGCCAACAACAGTGGCTGCACCAAGAGTATTGACGGCTTTATCATTATCACCAAAAAAACCAGTAAGATCAACTGCAGTAGCTGGACCACAGGCATTATCAGCAAGCAAAGCGTCAACTCCGACTCCGGTCTTACCAACTGCAGTATCTAAACCTAAACCAAAATTAGTTGCTGTTGCAAAACCAGCAAAATCAGTTCCAGTTGCAGCTGCGGCGGCAGCAATAGCAGCAACAAGTCCAACAGATGTGGCAGAAACATCATCTGCTGCAGGCAAATGGATAAATGTTGTTATCAAACACCCACCACAACATGTAAGAAAGTCTCGTATTCGAGGACCACGTACAGCTTCACAATTAGCAAGACGTATTGCAGCTAATACAGTTAAACCATCAGATTATTCAACTGGACGTACCGAGCCTAAAAATTCGGTTGAAGATGAGGCTATGCAGGAAGTAAAGCTCTTTCCGGCAAAAGGTGTCAGACTTAATATACCCTTAAAAGATCCTAGATATCAAGGTAAAGGTTGGAGAAAATACCGTCAGATAGTAAATGGAGTTAAAATTCATTATAACGGTAATGTTGATGGCCGTTTTGAGGATTTCAAGTTCAAAGACTAATTTCCCACAAAAATTATATATTATTCAATTTTTACAAGTCTTAAATTTTACATTTGACATAATTTTATATTATTGATATCTTTAAATTGTAAATTTGTAAAATTATAACTTTCTTGTTTTAAACGGGGTTATAGAAGATGAAAATAATAAAATTAGCATTAAAGGTATTGATACTTAGTTTAGCAATTATATCGGCTAAAATTGATTGTACTACACCAGATTTATATTGGTTTGGTAAAAAAGCAGATAAATGTGTTGTAATTCTTCAAAATAGAGTACCTACTAATGCTTTGCCTAATTTTAAAAGTGATTCTTCATTGATTGCAAGAGTTACGTCTGAATTAATGAAGTTTATATATGATTTGTCTATCACGATAAAAAGTAATTTTATCACTACGATTCCATTTTCTGAAGTTAAAGAGGTTAATGAGGGTTACGAAAGGGTTTATAAAAATCTATCAGAGTATAAAGATATCCAAAATGCAGTTTTTTCTCTTGCTATGAATAGCCAGACATTTAATAATATGACTTTTTTAAAATATAATCATGATCAATTAGATAGATTAAATACTGTAAACGATTGCATTGTTGATATTTTATCTAGTCCTGGAAGTGAGATTTGTAGATCTTTATCAACAATTAGTTTTTCAGAATACTTTAAATATTTACAAGAAAGTAAAAATATTTTTTTTAAATATATCGAAGAACAAGATTTTAAAGCAGAAACTAAAAATTCTATTAATTCATGGATTCAAAGGTTTGATGTAAACTTAAAGGAATTTAAAAGTGCAATAACTCTAATGATTAAACTTTACGAATCACAAGGTATAGAGTTAACACTTGCAAATTTTTTAATGATTTTCGATTCAAGAACAGAGAGAGAAGGATTATCATTCTTCAATCCAGAATTAAAACAAAGTTGGCATTTAATGAAACCAGGACTAAAAAAAAATTGGCAGAGTAGATTAAAGCAAATGCTATGGCTAAACGATTTTATTTTGCAATCACTCATATTAAAAGAAATTCTTATATCGACAAATAATAAAAATTTAACTATAAGTTATTTACTACCAATTCACGAAGATATTTTGAGAATTTTAAAATTAGAATTTAAAACTATTGATGATGTTTGTATGCCTCCTGGCAAATATATAGTCCCTAATAAAGAAATGCTTAACCGCATTTTAGCAAATTTATCATCACCTGATTTGATTACAGGTCATTCATCTTCAGCTAGTAGCTCAACAATAACAACTAGCAGATCTGATTTATTATCAATATATAAGGATTTAATAAAAAAAGAAATTGATGAAAACGAGCATCTATCTTTTATAAAAGATTGTTTACAAGATTCTAAAATAGAAATAGAACAAATACTTTTCGACTATAAAAGTTTAAATACTCCACTTCCGGGATCTAAATTGACTTTACTCATGTTAGCTGCGAGTATAACGCCAAGTTCAAGTGCACTGAGATTAATTAATATGTTATTAGAATTCGGTGCTAATTCTAGCATTAATATTGAAGATAATAAAACCAACCAAGATGACATTTCCCCATTAATTCATTATACCCCTATGGCATTTGCCAAACTACTAAAATCTGATGACATTGTTGCATTATTAGAATTAGATTTTGACACAAGATCAAGATTGAAAGAACTTGCTAAATTGAACGATACAGGAGATCTATTAAACAAATGTGGCAATTGTGATAAAAAGCCGGTTTCACATTGCAAACAATGTAAAAAATTAAACTATTGTTCCAGAGACTGTCAAGAAAAACATTGGAAAGAAGTACATAAGAAAGACTGTAAGGCATTGAAGGCATCGGCAAAAATCGATTTATCAATTTTTTTGGTACCCGAAGAAAAGAGCAAAGCAGAATCTAGCAGTAAGACTGGTGCTACAATACCACCACCTGATAAAAGTGTTTCTGCTGAATCTGATCCAAATTTAGCTGCAGCCAATTCAGCAGCTAGCTTGGCAGCAGCAAGATCATCAGTAGTTGTTGCGGCAGCGGCGGCAGCAATAGCAGCAACAAGGCCAACATCAGGTCCATCATCAGCAGTACGAACAGCTGATGATAATGATTATGATGATTATGATATTGATGAAAAAGATAAAGGACCAGGTAGTGCAGCAGGATCAGATGGCGCGTCAGGATCAGCTGGTGCAGCAGGATCCAGAGTAACACATGAAGAAAATGCAGAAGAATTATTTCAACAAGCTTTAAGAGAATCAATGGCTAGTACAAAAAGTTCAGCAGCAAAATCTGGCATTTCGGCCTCAATTGCAGGAGGAAGTTTATCAAGCCATTCATCATCTGTTCATACATCAAGAGAAGAATCAAAAGAAGTTAAAGTAGAAGTCGACCTGGCAAGATCAACAGCTATAGAACAACCAATGAAACCATCAAAAGCAAGATCAAAGGAACGACCAATGAAATCGTCTAGATCAATATCAGGAAGATTTTCAGTAAAGGCATCTTTAGAAAGACCAACTGCAGCAGCTTCGGTTCCAGCATTATCAGGGGTTTCAGCAGCACAGCCATCATCAGCAGCGACTGAACAATTAGCAAAATTAGAATCAGCAAGAAAAGCATCAATTTTAGCAAAGCCTAAAGTTACAGCAAGGCCAGCAGTGGCTGAACCAAGTTTGCTGAAAGCCGTATTATCAACAACAAGACCAACTGCAGTCACTGAACCAAAACCACTGTCTTTAGCATTGGCAAGCAAAGCACCAACTTCGACCCTGCCAACTACAATAGCTAAACCAATAGTAGTTTCTGG
>Ga0207023_10292_pt1 | contig 11128 bp, 14 predicted proteins | sample Alteio_BWMinCont_47_FD_153464 | JGI IMG/M metagenome (GOLD analysis project Ga0207023, IMG submission 153464) | Enriched cells from forest soil in Barre Woods Harvard Forest LTER site, Petersham, Massachusetts, United States -... | ecosystem: Environmental > Terrestrial > Soil > Temperate forest >... | reverse complement strand
GTTTTTGGTAGTGATATACCTTGATGTGCCTGGTTGTCCGCTAGCTTTGTGCTCGGTACATTCCAAGATTACCTGTATGCGGTTGCCCTTTTTTCTTGCCATGATTATGCCGTTTTTTTAGCTTTTTTTTCTACTAAGAAACCCTTTGCTTTAGCTTCTTTTAAACATGCAGAGATGCCTCTTCTGTTTATTATTTTAATGCCAGAGGTGGATACCTTCAACGTTACCCATTTTTTTTCTTCCGTAACGTAAAAACGCTTGGTTTGAAGGTTTGGGTTGAACTTCCTCTTGGTCTTTTGGTTAGAGTGGGAAACATTGTTTCCTACCATAGCCTTTTTACCTGTTATTTGACATACTCTTGACATACAAAACTTTTTTTTGGGGCTGCAAATATAGGAATTAATTCATTTGAACCAACAAAATATAAAATAAGGCTGAAAATTATCCTTTATGCCTTGTCTTTAGGCATTTACCAATTCTGCTTTTTTAGCTTGGATGGTTTTGATAAGAGAATTGAGAATATACTTGCCATCTATATTGCCCAAGTATTCGTCCGATGCTCTTTCAGGATGAGGCATCATGCCAAATACATTTTTGGTCTCATTACATATTCCTGCAATATTTTCAAGGGAACCATTCGGGTTTGAATCGGCTGTGATTCCCCCCTCTTCATTACAATATTTGAATACTATTTGTCCGTTTTTGTTCAATGTTTCCAATGTGGCTGCATCAGCATAGTACCTACCCTCGCCATGTGCAATGGGTATTTTTAACACCTTCCCCTTCGGAATTCCACTTGTTAAGGCAGTATTATTATTTTGGGCGGTCAGTAACACATTCTTACATATATAGTGCCTACCGGAATCTGGTTGAGTATTTAAAAGCAATGTTCCGGGTAAAAGCCCTGCTTCGCATAGAATTTGAAATCCGTTGCAAATACCTACTACATAGCCTCCATTTTTGCTAAATGCGGCTACTTCATTCATAATAGGAGAATATTTTGATAAAGCTCCGGCACGCAGGTAATCTCCATAGGAGAACCCTCCGGGAACAATAATTGCATCACAACCCTGAAGGTCAGTATCTTTATGCCATAGTGGAACAGCATCTTGTTTAAAGATATTTTTTATAGTATCAATAGCATCATGGTCGCAATTGGAACCGGGAAGAATAACAACACCAAACTTTATCATTTCTTACTTGATTTTATGCTGCAAAGATAGGCTAAAAAAACATGCTGATTATAACTCCCATTAATAGAGAAAAGAATAAGATTTCCGGAATAAGCCTAGCCTTTGTTTTTAAAAAATACATGGATAACACAAAAGAGCCTGGTATGACAAGGAGTGAAAAAGCCCTGGAATCTTTTACCGGGCATATTAACATAGAACCTATTGCAATAAGCATAAACCATATCATTAATATCCAAAACTTTTGTGTTTTAACCACATTATCGCTAACTTTATTTATAAATGCCCATAAACTAACTACAGCAATTAATGCCATTATAATCATTATGGTAACTTGTTCCCATGAAAATGCGAGATGGGTAGTATGATAGGAAAATTCGCTTGATATTTTAATATACCAAGGATAATGAGGGTAGAAAACCAAGTTATAGGTAAAGGTAAATATAAAGGGGAGTAAAAAACCTATGATAGAGCAAACCCATTCCCTCCAATTTATAGCCCTTAGGGTTAGTAGTCCTATCCGAAGTAAAATTAAAAATACCATAGATGGTATATAAAACAAGGTGGCAATGCCAACAAATAAGCCGGAATCAAAAAATTTCAGATAAAGCGCTTTCCTTTTTATAGGAGGAAATAAGCTTATCAAGAGAAAGTATTAAAAAGAGGGAGGCTGCAAGTGCAGGATAGAAACCTACTAACGAAGGCCGACAACTCAACAATAATACCATAAAGAAGAATGGAAAATAGGTTGTTTGTTTGAGTAAAGCATGTTTTTCTATCCTATTATTCCAAATGGCCGCTTCAATAATTAGAATGGCAAAGCCGAGAATTTCTTTTACCAAAGGAAAGCTATGTATCCAGTCAAAAAAAGGCGCAAGTAGCGTAATATCGGTATATGACCTCGTTATTTCACCCGGGCGAAGAACAACGGTTAAAACCCATAGGATAATAGTTAGTCCTATGCCAAGTATAAGTGATGCTAACGGGCTATTTTTAAATATTCTTAATAACATGCGGCATAAAATTCGCAAATAAAAGGCATAGATTTCATATAATTACTATTTTTGCGGAAAATAAAACATTATGTTACTTACTATATTGCTTAATTGGTATAGCTATTCAATTACAGGTTGCTGGAATTTACTGGGCAAATTATTTACAAAGTCTTTTAATCTTATTCAGCTGATTGAAGGCAGCCTGAATATTTTTTATATTGTTCTCTTAAGTTTTCTATTTGTATTTTGGATGGTTATTATGCGTAACTATTACAAAGATAATCAGGACAAGGGAGTTATTCGTTAAGCATTTATTTTCTTATCTGAAGTCGCTGTATAAATTCCCCAGCGATGTCTTTATGCCTATATAATATAAGGTTCGTTAATTTCAGTTGGTCCAACCTTATCAAGCATTTCATACAAGGCTACTTCTGCTTTCAAATTCATTTTTGGCGAAATAATAAAGTTAGTTTTTAAACAAAAGGTTGCCAGGTAGGTTGATACTCCTTGCCCTACATAGTTTCCAAAATTATATGGATGGTTATTATAGTTTATAAAAATATTCTCGCCATAATCACTGCCATTTTTATCGCCCCCATAATGATAGGCAATTAAACTTCCTTGTATTAAAAAGTTTTTGTGATAATATGTCAGGAAGGATGCCGATTCAATAAAATTAGCTCCTTCCGGGTCGGCAAGGGGTTGGTTAAAATTAGAATAATTTTGGAGTGGATCGCGAGCAGTATAGGTATAGGGGCGCACGTAATCTATTTCTGTTTGGAAGGAAAGGTTCTGTACTTTGAACAAATCAAATGCTTTAAATCCAAATTGGGCGCCCTGTTTATTTCCCCACCATTCGGTACGATGAATAACCTCCTGTAGTTTAAATTCATCTATAAGCAGTTGTCCGTAAAACTGTTCTTTCTTGGCCACCTTTATTTTAAATGCCCCCCCTAGGTTTGATTTATCAGGATCACCTATATTATAGTTTACCGGCTGGTAAAAAATAATGGGATTCAAATAGGAAGGATCGGGTCCTCTCACATTCTTGCCACTGTCTCCATCATATGTAATAGCTTCAAATAGTGAAATATTAACCCGCGGGGAAACATTCCAGCTTAAGTAATGGAAGGAGCTGTATTTAGTCTTGAAATTTTGTGATAATCCAGTAGGTGTTTCTGCATCCTGCATAATGGTAAGCATACTTACAAATTGTATCTTCCATAGCGTAGCCGTAATTTTAAAATAGGGGTAACTGGTTGAAACATCTGATAAAAACAAGGAGCGGTATCCATCTCCCCAAAACTGTTTGCCCTGCCCAAGCTGAAAATTGAAATTTTTATTCAGATTATAGGATATATAGCCATCCCAATATTGATAGGAATATCCTTTTGCCGGCGAACTATATGCATAACCCAATCCAGGAACAACTTTATATCTTTTAATAATACTATCTATATAAGATGGGCCATAAATATCTCCGCCTAAATAGTTTCCTGAAAAAGAAAAGTTGTTGCCCCATTTACCATCAACATGCAACCCGCCGGAATAATCATACGTTGTATTTTTCCCATAAGCATCGTATCCCGCACTTGCACCTGCCAAAGGAAAAATAGTTGCATTTAAAGAGCCGGATGAAAAAAGATAGTCGTGATTTTTAAAAACTAAATCTTTATATTTTCCGGTACTGTCATGCTGTATAGCATTCTCAACCTGCTCCTTATCATAGGGCATTATGCTGGTAAATACCGTACAATTTGTATTATTAAAATTGGATTGATAGGGTACTAAAAAATCCCTGTCAAGAGTCATGTTGGTTTGCCCTTTTCCACAAAAAGCATACAAAAAAAAGAAAAAAAAGAAAAAACTTTTTTTAAGCATCACATAGCCTGCTGGTGGTCCATCTCTTTCACAATTCCGGTGTTGCGCTTGCGCAGCCTATGCCTTAATATAATAGGTATCTGCAATGTAATTACAGCAAAACTACCCACAATCACAAATGCAAGCGTGGGGTCCATTCCCCTGACTAAAACTACCAACCCACCTACAACTATTGTATACATATATAAAAATATGGAAGATTTGCGATGGCCTAAATTAAGATCTATTAATACATGATGAATGTGATTGCGATCGGCAGTGAATGGAGAAACGCCCCTGAAAACCCGTATAACAGTTACTCGAATCAAGTCCATTAGCGGATAGGCGAATAAGCCCATTACAAGCAAAGGACGCGAAACAGTTACCATAAAAGCAGGTAATTCTGAAGCATGGGCTTTAATTAGCATTATACCAAGCGTACAGAGAATAAGACCTATGAAAAGTGAACCTGAGTCGCCCATGAAAATTTTTGCAGGTGAAAAATTATAAATTAAAAAACCGAGAAGAGCGCCTGAAAGTGCAAATGCTAATCCGGCTAAAGCCATATTTCCACTGAGGATAAACCAAATACCAAAAGCGGCGGAAATAATAAACCCAATGCCACCTGCAAGCCCATCGAGCCCATCAATAAAATTAAAAGCATTTATGGTAACTACAAAGGTAAGTACCGACAAAAATACACTTGCCCAATAAGGTATTTTATGAATACCGAATAATCCATGAAATCCTAAAATACGAATGTCGGCCATTAGAACAAGAACCATACCAACCATAATATTGGCCAACAGTTTATAAATAGCTGATGTTCCTACTATATCATCTTTAATGCCTATAAAAAACATGATCAGCAGAGCCGCTATTAGAAAATAAACCTCAGAACTTGCGATTTGCGCAGCAGCAGGGCTATAGGTTGCTAAAATAGGCATCCAAAGTGTAACTGAAAACAGGGTGCCTGCAAAAATAATTACCCCCCCAAGTGTTGGAATGTGCCTGGAATGTAATTTTCTTAAATCCCCCGGTTCGTCGGTAAGATTTTTCATAATAGAAACTTTAATGAGTGAAGGGGTGCACACAAAAACCACTATAAATGCAACTAAGAAAACAAGGAGTTGTGGACCCAAAACTTCAGAGATATTAAATTATGGAGACAAATATAAAGCAACTCTTGCAATTCCCTTGTATTTTTATCTACAAAAAGGTTAAATTTGAAAAGAAACACCCTAATTTAGCGTATGGTGAAAAAGAATAGCGTCTTCATAAAAGGGTTGTTTGTTGCTTTCCTATTGACTATGAGTTTATTTGTAGTACAGTCTCAATCTGCAACAACTATAATTCCTTCTGTGGGTATTTGCACTAAAGTTCCGGCTATCTTATTAAATGGCGATACAGTGGCTGTATTTAATTTGAATCCGGTAGTGGTTGTTTCCAACAGAGTTTTTCTAAGCATAGAGGAAGCAATGAAATATTATATGCTACGCCGCGATGTTAGGGTGGCTTATCCTTATGCTATTATGGCTGAAGTTACTTTCCGCCAGTGTGAAGAGACTATGCAAACTATGACTTCAGAATCTGAAAAACGGCGCTATTTAAAAGAAATGGAAAAGCAGATAATGGACCAGTATAAAGAAGATTTAAAAAACTTGACCGTACATCAAGGCCGTATACTTATAAAGCTTATTAACCGCCAAACCGGCACCACTTCTTACGAAATGGTAAAAGAACTGCGTGGCTCCTTATCTGCCTTTATGTGGCAAACAGTAGCACGCGTATTTGGGAATAACCTGAAAGATACCTACGACCCTGAAACCGAAGATAAAGAGATAGAAAACATTATACAATTGATTGAAACGGGAGCTATCTAGTAAAACGGTCTCTCCGGTATAAAATCCTTAATGTGCTTTTGTGCAAAACTTTCTGTTCGGGATTCCCTTAGCCTTTGTACTTTTGGCTTTTAACCATAGTTACATTTATGGCACACTTCGCACCATTAAAAGCATCCTTATTTATTGTTTTTTGTTTACAGCAATTGTGCGCTTTTTCTCAACAAGATTCTGCTTGTGGACAAACAGACAATAAAAAGGCTAAAGAGCTATATACTAAAGGAACCGACAAAAAGAAATATCAAAAAGAAGAAAGAACAGGATTTCTGAGACAGGCTATTGATATGGAACCTGATTATGTTCCTGCTAATTTTGCGCTGGCAGAAGAGTTTGTTAAAACGGCCTATCTCAAGCAAACTTCGTTTAATCCTGCGGTTCCTTATTTTCTTACGGTTATTAATACTTGCCCGCACTATCATTCCGACCCTTACTACGATGTAGGATTAACTTATTTTGAAGCCAAGAAATATGCCGAGGCAATAACCTATTTCCAAAAATTTATTGATTTTAAAGATGATGACATTAAAAAATATTCTAAAGATTATGATGCATTTATATATGATGCAAAACAAAAACTGAAAGCCGCCAGTTTAAATCTTAAAAGGGAAAAGCTCCGGCACGATATACTTACCACTAAAGTACCTTTTGATCCGCATATTGTGAAAGGCTTATCTACTACTTATAGTGAATATCTTGCCATCATTTCTCCGGATAACCAACTTGCTTTTTTTACACGCAATTTGCCGGTTAAAAATCTAAATTCGGCTACTATGGCCGAAGACAATATAAAGGAGTATTTTATGCAAAGCAAACGCCAGCGCAATGGAATATTTGAAGCAGGCGCTCCGATGCCGCCCCCTTTTAACCGTGGACTAAACGAAGGTGGCCCTGCTATTACCATTGATAACAATCACTTATTCTTTACCATTTGCAAGGCTTCGGATGGCGGAGGCTCCAACTGCCAAATTTATTATAGCGACTATTCTGGTGGAAGTTGGGGCGAAATTAAAAACCTGGGGATGCAAGTTAACGACCCTTCGGCATGGAATAGCCAGCCCAGTATATCATCTGACGGGCAAACCCTTTATTTTGCCAGCAACCGCCCGGGTGGACAAGGCGGGTGTGATTTGTATTCTACCACAAAAGACTCATCTACCGGCAACTGGGGACCGGCAATAAATTTAGGCCCGGGTATTAATACCTCCGGAGATGAAAAAAGTCCGTTTATCCATACTGATAGCCATACCCTTTACTTTTCTTCCAATGGATGGCCGGGTGTAGGAGGCTTTGATATTTTTTATTCCCGTATGGATAGCGCCGGAAAATGGACGGAACCTAAAAACATAGGCTATCCTATAAATACAGAAGCTGATGAAGTCGGTTTTTTTGTGAGTACGGATGGTAAAACAGGTTATTTCTGCTCTAACGATCCTACCCACACCAATGGTGAAAGTATGGGCAGCTATGATATATACCATTTCGATTTATACCAGGCGGCACGTCCTGAGAAGGTAGCCCTGATTAAAGGTAAAATAGCCGATGCCGATGGTAATGCCATAAAAGGAGGATCTATTACCATTACGGATGTAAAAACCCATAAAAAAGCAGTGGTAATGAGTGATACAAATAATGCTTCCTTTTCGGCAGTGGTAAGTGAATCGAAAAACCAACAATATGTGGTGACCGTTAATAAAGGTGGCTATGCCTTCAATTCCGGCATTATTACTTCTAAAGATACTTTTACGGACAAACCCGTAGCTATGGACTTTGATTTAAAGCCTCTTTCTTCCGGCTCTAACTACTTATTACACGATATTTATTATAAAACCAATTCGGCGCAGCTGGAGGCTGTCTCAATAGCGGTTGTAATGGAGTTTGCCAAATTCATGAAACTAAATCCCAACATAAAAGTTAAAATAGCCGGATATACTGATAATATAGGTAGCGACCAATCTAACCAGGCCCTTTCTTCTGACAGAGCGTTTACTGTTATGCAAACACTGGTGAAAAATGGTATTAAAGCCGATAGGTTAAGTTTCCAAGGCTATGGAGCTGCAAACCCTGTTGCTGGTAATGATACAGAGCAAGGCAGACAAAAGAATCGGCGTACCGAATTCATCATAGTCCAAAAATAAATACAGAATTTTAAAAAAAATATCGAAAATTGTTTGGAATTGATTTTTTTTTATACTTTTGCGCCCTATTTTAATCCATCAAACCTACACAACAATGAAAAATTTATTGACTATTGCTACTGCTGCTGGCATGTTAGCATTTATCGCATGCGGTCCTAGTGCTGAAGACAAAGCAAAAGTAGAAAAAGCAAAAGCTGATTCTGCTCACATGGCTGATTCTATGAAAGCGGTTCAAGCTGCTTCTATGATGAAGATGAAAGCTGACTCTACTGCTAAAGTTATGAAAGCTGACTCTACAAAGAAAGCTGACTCTGCTGCTGCAGCTACCAAAGCTACTAAAGCTACTAAGAAGTAAGCATTACTGCAATTTTATTAGTATAAGAAGGGAGCCCTCTATAGGGTATCCCTTTTTTATTTTATACCCAAATAATCATGAGTTCAGAAGGATTAGATAACATAAATGATGACAAGGATCTTTATGAGCATTTCTCTTTTAAAGTAGATCCGGGACAAGAACCCCTCCGTATTGATAAATTTCTCCTTCACAGAATTGAGAATGCTACCCGAACACGCATTCAATATGCCCTTGAAGAGGGAAACGTGTTGGTGAATGGCAAACCAAGCAAGTCGAGCTATAAAGTAAGGCCTGCCGACGAAATAAGTGTTGTATTTCCCTATCCAAAAAGGGAGATAGAACTTATTCCTGAAAATATACCGCTTAATATAGTATATGAAGATGAGGACCTGATGGTGGTTAATAAACCTGCCGGACTGGTAGTCCATCCCGGTGTTGGAAATTTTACCGGTACATTAATGAATGCCCTCTTTTATCATGTGGGTAATTTACCCAAATCAACCCGTGCCAGCAAAGACCCATTTCAGGAATTGCGCCCGGGGCTTATCCACCGTATAGATAAAAACACTTCCGGCTTACTGGTAATTGCTAAAAATGATCGGGCAATGACCAAACTAGCAAAGGAGTTCCATGAAAAAAAGGTAATGCGTAAATACATTGCTTTAGCTTGGGGCGATTTTAAAGAAGATTCCGGAACTATTACCGGGCATGTGGGCCGCGACCAGAGAGACCGCAAAAAGATGACTGTTTATCCCGATGGAACCCAAGGCCGCAATGCAGTTACCCATTATAAAGTACTAGAACGCTTTCGGTACGTAACCTTGCTGGAATGCCAGCTCGAAACAGGCCGGACCCACCAGATAAGAGTACACTTAAAATATTTAAAACATCCTATTTTTAATGATGAGGTATATGGTGGCAATAAAATGCTGCGAGGTTTGGAAACTGCAAAATATACCAAGTTTGTAGAAAACTGCTTTAAAATATTACCGCGGCAAGCACTTCATGCCATGTCGTTAGGGTTTACACATCCCGCCACCGGAAAGGAAATGTATTTCGAATCGGAAATACCAGATGATATGAAAAAGGCCATTGAAAAGTGGAGAGCCTATACTACTAATACGCAAGGATAAAAACTGCAATTTTTTCAAAACCGTTATGCAACACTTTTTCACGTATTTGCAAGTGTTGCAATAGCACTATGCGCCTTTACTGTGGCTGTTTTTGACCTTGCAGCAGTTTTGTTGCAAGTGTTGCATAAAATCTGCTCAGGCAAATATGTGGCAAATGCAATACACATATCTTAAAGGTTGATTATAGTCAAGAATTCTTTATACTAACTCTTCTTTAGCCGGATGCATGTTTATAGAAACATATAACCAGAATATCCAAATTAATACACTAATAATTAACGCCACATAAGGTAGCCATATTGCTAAAAGAGCAATAGCAGAATAAATGAAAAAGCCATACCTCGCCCCCTGCCCATTCTTGTGAATATGTTCTGAACCAACACTTACTTTTACAAGTGACTTTGGCTTTAATGCATACCTGTATAACAGGTTCCACCCGAGATTATGTAAGATACCATTCAGGCAATAAAACATGATAGCTGGTTGAGCATAGGGGCTGTTTAAATATTCTGCCATAAAGGCAGTAGGAAAGGGTATGAACATTACAGTAAAAAGGAAAAACCCGTTTGCAAATTGAAATTTGGTAGATGTTTTATCGAGCGATTTAAGCAAATTATGGTGCCCTATCCAAGCAATAAGAATAATAACAAAACTGAGGCAAAGTGCGAAAAAAGATGGCCACAGCTGACCTAAATTCAGCCACACATCTTTTACCGAATGAACAGACTCCAAAGGAGGAACTTTCATATCTAAGATGAGGAGAGTAATGGCTATTGCAAAAACGCCATCACAAAAAGTCTCAAGCCTTGCATTAGGATTTTCTGACATAATGGAAAACTATAGTTGTTACCCCACTACCGGAACCAAGCCGTGGCTAAGCATAGCCTCTTTCAGTTTTACCATATCGGGTGGGCCTCCGGCATTAAGTATGGCTGCAATATCATAAAAATAATCAGGCCCCATTAGTCCGGGATTTATAAAGCATAAAAACTCGATTGCTTCGTTACTTTTATTAGCAAAGGCATGTACGGCACCTCGTGGAATAAAGAGTGAATCTCCCGGATTCAGTTCAATAGTTTTTCCATCAACGGTATAGGTAGCGGTGCCTTTTAGGCTATAAACCGTCTCATCAAAATCTTTATGGTAATGAGCTGCAGCAATTTTTGCACCTGCTGATATTACGCATTTAAACATAGTAATTTGATTGCCTGTGTCATTAGCATCTAAACTAAAGTACACTTCCATTCCGGCGAACTTGATAACATCTTTGTTTTTCATAATTGAATAATTGTTTTATTGATGCCGCAAAATAACAACGCTTAAAAATGCTATGCATTGATTAGAATCAAGAAATCACATCAGCGTGTTTCTTTTTCGTATCCGGCTCAATGTTTCAGGTGTTACTCCAATGTACGCTGCTAGTTGATATTGTGGCAGGCGTTGTAATAAATGAGGTTTTTCATTTATGAGTCTTCTGTATTTTTCATCGGGTGTTTCATTATGAGCCCTGCCTATTTCTTCTTTTAATCTTACCACCAGACGTTCATGATGTTTTATAT
>Ga0207023_10291_pt1 | contig 11267 bp, 9 predicted proteins | sample Alteio_BWMinCont_47_FD_153464 | JGI IMG/M metagenome (GOLD analysis project Ga0207023, IMG submission 153464) | Enriched cells from forest soil in Barre Woods Harvard Forest LTER site, Petersham, Massachusetts, United States -... | ecosystem: Environmental > Terrestrial > Soil > Temperate forest >... | reverse complement strand
AGCGCGGCACGTGGCCGTATGACGCCGCGGTCATTCTGATTTTGGTTTTTGTACTGGCGACGCCGCGGGCGTGGTTCCACGACCAGCCGCAGATGGGCCTTCCGGCGAACACTCCCGGGCAAGTGGTGCTGGTCAGCGAGGAAGGCGAAAATAAAACCTACCGCGTCGATGCGCGGATTCTGGCGCCTCCGGAACAAACGCCGGCGCTTGAGAATGAACTGCACAACGCCATGGGCAAATCGCTGCCTGAACTTCGCAACAAACGGTTCACCATCGCCAAGATCGATCCGGTGCGCGACGAGCAGGGCACGGTGATTGCCTATCACGTGGAAATACACCGTTAGCAACAAGACCCGCGGCTGCCCGCGTGAGTTCTAGCGTAACGCCGGGCAAAGTTCGTGCATCTCTATGTATATGCTAGGATTTAAGAGCGCCTGACCAGCCACACCAGTGAGCACTCATAGGGGCTTCTATTGACCAAACGGCATTTTATTCCATTGATTCTTGCGCTTGGCGCGGAAGCTTTCGCGGTCGTGGCGGGTGCCGCGCAAACGGCGGCGAAGTGGACGACCGACGGAGTGCTCGAGATGATGGATAAGTCCGCGAAGGATTTCCGCACGCTGACGGCGGATATCGAGAACGTAAAATACACCGCCGTAGTGCAAGACACATCCACGGAAACGGGACAGATTTTCGTCCGGCGCGACCAGAAAATGCGGATCGAATTTACGAAGCCCGAGGCGCGAACGATATTGCGCACCGGCGATTCCCTTTTCCTTTACAACCCCAAACTGAATCGCGTGGAAGAATATGACCTCGGCAAGAATCGCGCGATGGTGGATCAATACATCCGTCTGGGGTTCGGGACCAAGAGTGAAGATCTCAAGAAAAGCTATGTGGTGACGGCCACCGGTGAAGAAGAGCTAGACCACAGAAAAACTGTTGTGGTGGAGTTGACTCCGAAAGGCGATCAGATTCGCAGTCAGATCACCCGCATTCAGATGTGGATCGACGAAGCTTCCTGGCTGCCGATTCAACAGAAAATTTTTGAGAGCGGTTCCGGTGACTATATCTTGTTCCACTACACCAGCATGATGAAGAATCTCAAGATCAACGATTCTAGGTTCAAGCAGGATTGGCCGAAAAACGCGAGCCACGAAAAACCGCACGCCTGAGAGTGACGGGGTAACGGTTGACGCCTACAAAGCCCGGCACCCCACGCATGCCGCGCCGGGTTCCGGGTCGTCTCTAGGAGACCAGCCACGCAAGCCGCGGCCCGGTCTAAGCGCCGCTCGGCGGCCTTGAGCAGAATCGCCCCGCCATCCTAACGGCCCTGCCATTGCTCAAACTTCGCGACCACCAGTCGACCAGAAATATCTGAAAAAAAACAGTCTGCTGGGTGGGTTCGTTCAAGCGCAGGCCTCACTTTTGGTTGGCAAACCGCGTACACAACGGATTTCGACCAAAGCAAGGCCTTCCGTACTTCCCAAATCAGGAATTTTGCGGACTAGGTCGATTGATAGCTGGCCCTGTCAGTCCGCCACGGCTCGCTCGGTGGCGAGGAGCTGCTCTTTGCGAGTGAGTCCCCAGCGATAACCCGCAAGGCTGCCGTCCTCGCGGATAACCCGGTGGCACGGCACGACAATCGAAACAGGGTTGCTTGCGCATGCCCGGGCCACTGCGCGAACGGCCTTCGGACGTCCCAGGGCGCGGGCGACCTCGGAGTAGGTGCGCGTCGTTCCGCGTGGAATGCGCTGCAACTCCTGCCAGACGCGGCGTTGAAACGCCGTTGCTTGCAAGTCCAGCGGGAGTTCCACCTGCGCGGGCTGGCCCTCGATTCGTTGAACAATTTCACGGACCCAGCGCTGCACGTTGCCCGTAGCAGGAGAGATTTCCGCGCGAGGATATTCTTCGCGCAACTCCGCGACGAGTTTGTTTTGCGCGTCTCCCAAATAGATCGCGGACACGCCGCGTTCCGTGGCCGCGACCAAAACCTTTCCGAGCGGTGACTTGGCAATGGTGTATTCGATTTTCATACCTTTTCCTCCCTTTCGATAGGTTAGAGGCGTCATTCCCAGCTGTGCGTTGCTGCGTTCATAGACGCGGCTGGACGAACCGTAGCCGGTTTCGTAGAGCGCATCGGTGATGTTTTTTCCTGCGCGCAGCAAACTCTTGAAGCGTTTCACACGCAGTGCTTCGGCGAGTTCGCGAGGAGCAAGGCCGGTCACTTGCCGGAAGGCTCGGCGAAGCGTTCCGGCATTCGAATTAAGTTGTCTCGCGACTTCGGAGAGGCGCAGGCCTTCTTCTGAAGACTCGGAAAGATATTTTGCGGCACGTGCGACGAGCGCCGCGGAAGCGGCAATCTCATTTGGGCGGCAGCGAAGGCAGGGGCGAAAACCTTGTTTTTCCGCCTCGGCGCCGGTGTAGAAGAAAGTGACATTTTGCCGCAACGGGCGGCGGGCCGGGCAGGATGGGCGGCAATAAATGTGCGTGGAGCGGACGGCCAGTACGAAGGTCCCGTCGGCGCGCGCGTCGCGTTCGAGAGTGGCGCGCCAGTATTGGGCGGCCTTGCGGGGCGAGACTTGTATGGTGGCCTTGACGTTCGAATTGTTGATCGTTTGCATGCTAGGAAAATAGCGCAGCGTTTCGAGCAAATCTATCCGGAAAGGCTCGGCAAAGTGCATTCGCGCGAGACGGCTCGGAAGGCCCCGGGGAAAGCGGCCTAGAGGCAGACTCAGGCTTCGCCTGGGTTTGGCAGAACTTCGGCAGCCTCGATGGGATTCTTGTGCGGGGCGCTGATCACCACAAGAACAGCGGTGAGAATTACGGCGGCGGCTAGGGCCGTGCGCAGAGTGATGGTTTCGCCCGCTCCGAGCCAGCCGAGAAACAGAGCCACAACCGGATTGACGAAGGCATAGGTTCCCACTCGGGCTGCGGAGCTTTTCTTGAGGAGGTAGACGTAAGCTGTGAAGCCGATTCCGGAGCCAAAGCCGATTAGATAAGCCAGGGCGATCCAGGAACGCACGCTAATGGCCGCGAGATGCAGTTGGCGGCCCTCGCCTGCCAGCAAACCGACCATCCAAAGTGCGGTCCCACCAGCGAGGCTCTGCATGGCGACGCCGAGCAGCGGTGAGCTCGGCAGGTCGTGGTGCTTCGAATAGATGGATCCCCAGGCCCAGGCGAAGGAGCCAACCACCAGAATCCCTGCGCCGGTGGGATTGACGCGCTCCGACCCTCCCAGATGCGCTGGGCCTACCAGGAGGACCAAGCCACCGAACCCTAGGATGAGGCTAGCTACGACCCTAGGAGCGGGATGCAGACCGCCGGGACGAAGCCAATCGAGCAGCACCATCCAAAAGGAGACCAGAGCCACGAGCAGGGCAGCCACTCCGGAGGGGACCGTACGCTCGGCCAAACAAACACCGCCATTGCCGACAAGAAGTAGGAGGAGACCGGTGATGATAGCAGTGCGCCACTGACCTGCTGTTGGCCGGATCCCTGTTTTCCAGCGCAGTACGGGGTAAAGGACAAGTCCGGCGATCAAATGTCGCGTAGCCGGAAGCAGCAGCGTAGGGAATGACTCGATGCCTACAGCGATGGCAAGGTAGGTCGAACCCCAGATGACGTAAACGGCGGCGAAGGCGAGGATGAGGAGGATGGCCTCGCGTTTCGCGGTGCCGTGGACCACAGCCGCAGGGGCACCTTTGTTTGTGGATTGGGCGACGGTGGGTGTGGACATTCTGCCAAGCCCGGAAGAAACCAAGATAAGTGCAGAACAGAACAGTGTCGAGGACCATATTGGACGAAGATATTCACCGCCATGAGAGAGCCGCACGCAGGGACCGGTACTATAACCAGGTGTTTGACGTTAAGACACTTCGAGAATTTTCCGCAGGTTGACGTGCCGAGGCTGGGGTGGCATTTTATCCCCCCGCTCGCGAAGTTTCAGGACCATAGCAAGATCATTAGAAAGCGCAATTGGACCGGTAATGGCGACAATGAAGTGGCATCTCTGGGGGCGAGATGGGCGCGACGAACCGCGTAACACGCATTCGGTCGGGCGAAAAAGAAGCGAGCAGGGCCAAGCGGGCACCTTCTTTCGAAAAAATGGCGGCGGAACCGGTGCGGGTGCCCGCTCTGCGCATGAGCCCGCTGCTCGCGCCAGCACCGCCGCGCGGTTTTGGGCGCGTGCCCACACATGCCGTGGGTGTGAACCACGAACAGCGCGAATATCCGCGCGCTTCGCTAAGACTTCCTTTGCGGTTGCGCAGTGTGGCGTCCCGTGCAGAAGATTTCCCGGTAACGCTGGTGACTCGGGACATTAGCTCGACAGGGGTATTTTTTCTTTGTCCGAAAGAGATTGCTCGAGGGGCGCTGATCGAACTGGAAATCGTGCTGGTAAGCCGTCCGATGGGGCATGGCAGCGTGCTGATTGTTACTACGGCACGTGTCCAGCGTATGGAACCTGCGGCCGTGCCTGGGTGGTATGGCGTGGCGGCTTCGTTCGACGACGTGCAGTTCGACCGCGACGATAGAGTGCCTTCACGATTCCTGCGGCCTTGACTATGGTTTCCCCAAAATTCAAATCCCCAGACCCTATACGCGTAGGTCCGTTTCCGGCAGACGCCCTCAGAGCCTAGGACTTAGCCCGCTCCGGTAAAGTGACGAGACCATGGCGATCCACCGCGATCGACCCAATATATCTCGCCAACGGAATGGTGAGCAGCTTATAAGACATCCAGCGGGTCTCCACTCTTGTGTTCCTCGATCTGGAAGCGCAGGAATCTGTGAATGGCATCGCGGGCCTCTTTGTTCGCGGATGAAATAACAACGCGTCCCCCATTGGGAGTTTCCTCAAACGAGTATTGAATATTCTTTTGCAAGCGTTTCATTTCCGGAACCCCGGGGGGAACGGTATCGTGAACAAACATCGGAATATCGAAATCTCCGCTTTGAAATGCTTTGGCGATGTGTCCTAGATGCATCCTGATTTCGTTCCGATTGGTGGCGTCAGCGGGATCGCTGGTTTCCACCTGAATCACACCGCCATTCGAGTGCAGGAAGAAGTGGTGCGTGGTAGCAGTCTGAGAGAAACCCATGCCCTTTTCTCCACGTTGATTCATTCTGGTATGGGCCTCGTGCATCGGACACTCCGTCTGCGATTCCGGTTTCTGGTTTGATTGAGCGGAAACTCCTACTGTGAGTGCAATTAGAAGAATCAGTTTCATAGCTTTCCCCGTTTTTGAATGCCGCGACCCCAAAGTCGTGTCCGGGTCTTCGGGTGGGTTGTGCACGTTTCCAGCAGTCGAGCCTGTTTGCCGCGAGGCGTCTTGGCTAAGATCCGGTCCCATGCGATAAGCGTCGAACGCAGTTGGCGCCGCCATGATTGCAACTCGCGAAGTCTCTCTTCGAGAGCCGCAAGCTTTCGAGCGGCCAGCTTGCGAACCCGGCGACAGGGTGCACCTCCGCTGCTCCGTTCGCGGAAGATGTCCGCCAATTCCGTTACCGAGAATCCCATAGACAGTCCGGCTCGGATCAATCGCATTCGAGGGAGACTGTCTCGGGAGAACACTCGGTAGCCAGCGGAAGTGCGGGCGGCTGGAAACAAAAGATTCCGCCGTTCGTAGAAACGCACGGTGTCCGCGCTTACGCCGGAAAGACCGGCCAGTTCACCGCAATACAAGGGTCCCGTTGTGGATGCTTTAGAACTCACGGGATTAGCCTAAAGCTTGGAACTAGTTCCAGGGTCAAGCAAATTCTCTCTCTACCCCCTATGGGTGGCAAGCGCTTGATACCCGCGCTAACCGTTCCCCCAAGAGATTTGACGCCTGTCGGTCACAGCGGCTGTGGTTCTTTTTCCTCCTTTTTTTTGGTGTCCCCTAAATATCTCTCCAGACACTTCCGAGCCAGATCTTGGCCACCTAACCCGAAGGCGATGGCTAATCCCAACATGGTAGCCCCGAAAATGATCGAAAAAGCCGAGATCACCGTTCGCCTGGCCACACCGAGCTCCTCCAGGGTCATGGAGATCGCCAGAATCCAGATAACAAAGCGGATCGACCAGCTAAGAATTTTGGGTGAAGGATGTCCCGCATTAACCGCCGCAAGAAGCGCGGTCCGCGAAAGAAAATTTGCAATTACCGCGCCCAAGAACAAAATCAAGATAGCGACGAACACCTCGGGTAGAAACTGGAACAACCGGGAAATCTGTTCCTGAAGACCAGCCACGCCGAGGACGCTGAGCCCAACCAAAATAAAGCCGATCCACGTTACCCAGAAGATGGAGCGGCTGAGCAGCTCGGTCATAGGAGGAAGATGCGCCATGCGAAGGACACGAGAAGCCCCTGCGTCATCGGACACCCGATCAAGTTTCGTAAGGCCCAGAAGTGCTCGCAAGATGTACTTGAGCACGAATGCCACAAGAAGCCCGATCACAATAATGATCAGCATCACCAGGAAACGCGGAAGAAATTCAGCAATCATGTGGACTAAATTGCCGTACACCTGTTCTAAGGCTCGCAGGATGGTCTGTCTCATGATTTCACCTCAACCTTTGCCTTCCATCTCTCCATCAAATATGGCTTTTGTAGCTCGAACTCGCCGCAGAGCGTTTCGCTCGCCGTCTCCATCTCCGCCGGTGATGAATCAGAATGTTCGGCGAGAAAAGAATAGGTCATGCCGCGGTACAGGGGTGCTAAAGCCTGTACCAAGTGATCCCGGTTAATGACAGCATGATGGTAGGAAGCAGCAAAATCATAGAGCGTCCGCACCCAGAGGCCGGATTTAAATCGGAACTTCCCTTCCTCAAGTGAAACGATGCTCTTGATTTCTGAATGGGTTTCGGGATCCAAAATCGAGCTTAAGATTGGCTCCAATTCCGTCACTCCGCTCCGGAACATCTCGAAGATTCTGTGTCGATCTAGGTCGGTCGGGTCGGAAGTGAGTTCATGGGCCGGTCCGAAGGTAGGCACTGATTGCGATCTCCCACTATCCAACCACAACGATTGCCGGGTTTCTAAGCACCAGAACAGAGTTCCCACAGTTTGCCGCAGGACTTCGACGATGTCCCTGCCGAGACCCTTTGTGGCTTGTGATTTTTCACCGAGAAAGGCCTGGCAACAGCGAAAATCAGAAGCCATCGCGGAGATCGCCATCCATGCTTCCGGTCGTGCCTGAATGGCTTCCTCGTGCCACACATCCTGATTGAGGCAAAGCGCGGCGAGGCGACCGGAAAATGCCCATTCCTCAGAGAACAGTTCACGGATGCCCCAGCCAAAAAGGGCACGGCTCATCGGATAGAGTAGATTCCTAGCCAGCAGGCCTTGATACTTGTTGCGAGTGTAAAGCGGCGCTACAAAATCAAACTTTTCCCGGTAAACCGGCCGCAGCAGATTCGCAACCGAGTCGGGCGTGAGATTGGATGCGGCAGGTGAAACTACGGCACAGGCCCGTGCCCGCAACAAGTCTGCGGCTGCCAGAATTGTGCGCAGAGCGATGCCGGGAGAAGGTGAGCCAGGAACGTTCGCCGCGACTCGGTGGCTGGTGCGGAGTGAAGTTATCCCGGGTACCCGCACGCCCTTTTCTGCCAAGTTGTCATGGCCCTTGGCTCGAGCGCTATCCTCGTCGTTGTCTCCGCCGCCCACATTGACGATGACAACTCGTTGCCTGACGAAGTTCCGCTGAAAGCTTTCTTCAATTTCGTCCAAGGCGTGACTGACGGTGTTCGCAGCATGGAGCGAGGACATGCCCACAAGAAGGTCCACTTCACCTACGCTCATCAACTGGCGAAGCAAATCATCCGATAAGAAGACATCTTCGGCCAAGACCCTTGAAACCTCACTTTCAACCCCAAATAGGCGGGAAGATCCATGAACGTGCTGCCGGCATGCTCCGCTCGAACAAATCCGGCGAAGCTGAAACCAATAAAACTGATAGGGGCCCAGCGTGAGCAAGTAGGGCGAATTCCCAAATCGCGGAAAGAGGTTTCTCCCAAACATCTCAATCGGTATGTAGCCCTTATATCGTTGCACATCGAGTTCTACAGCCTGCGCGGAACTTGAGAGATTATTCACCACCAGGACTGTTTCCTCACCAAATTGACGCATGTAAGCTAGAACCCGGTGATTCGAAGGGTTCAAAAACTGAATCGTTCCGCGACTAAAAACCTGGAATGCATTGCGCACCTGAAGCAACGACTTCATCCAGCGGAGCAACGAGTGCTCCGACCTCTTTTGCGAATCTGCGTTGACCGCCTGATAGCCATACACGGCGTTAGAAATTACGGGCGCGTACAAGCGTTCCGGATCAGCCAACGAGAACCCTGCGTTCAATGCGCTGTTCCATTGCATCGGAGTCCGGACTCCGTTTCGGTCGCCAAGATAAATGTTATCCCCCATGCCGATTTCGTCCCCGTAATAAACAATCGGTGTTCCCGGCATGGACATCAGTAAACCGTTCAGCAGTTCGATCTGCCTTCTGTCGTTGTCCATCATGGGAGCCAGGCGCCGGCGGATGCCTCGGTTGATCCGCATGGTCTTGTCCGTCGCGTACTCGTCATACATATAGTCGCGTTCGACGTCCGTCACCATTTCCAGCGTGAGCTCATCATGGTTGCGCAGGAAAATGAACCATTGGCAGCTCTCGGGTATTTCCGGCGTCTGGTCAAGGATTTCGATGATCGGCTTGCGGTCTTCCAGCTTTACGGCCATGAACATTCTGGGCATGAGGGGAAAGTGAAACGCCGCATGGAATTCGTCGCCGTCACCGAAATAGGCGCGGACATCCGCAGGCCATTGGTTGGCCTCGGCCAGGAGCATCGCTCCCGGATAGGCCAGGTCCAGACGCTTGCGAAGTTCGCGGATGATCGCGTGCGTTTCGGGTAAGTTTTCGCACAAAGTGCCTTCCCGTTCGACAAGATAGGCAACCGCATCCAACCGGAAACCGTCTACACCGAGATTCAGCCAGAACTTCATCACCTCCCATACGGCCTCGAAAACGGCAGGGTTGTCGAAATTCAGATCCGGTTGATGACTGAAAAATCGGTGCCAGTAATAGGACTTCGAAATGGGGTCCCAAGCCCAGTTGGAGGTCTCGGTATCGACAAAAAAACGATCGGCACACCCTGATAGCGAGTGTCCGTCTCGCTCCATACGTACCAGTCTCGCCTGGGGTTTTCGCGAGAGCTGCGCGCCTCTCTAAACCAGGGGTGCTGGTCCGAGGTATGATTCAGGACCATTTCGATGATGATGCGTAGTCCCCGACGATGAGCCTCCGCCAGGAACGTCTTGAAATCCTCTAGTGATCCGTAACTCGCATGAACCGAAGTGTAGTCCGCAATGTCGTACCCATCATCGCGCAATGGCGATGGGTAAAAAGGGAGTAGCCAGATGGCGGTAATCCCAAGCTCTTCGAGATAGTCGAGTCGTTGCGTGAGGCCGGCGAAATCCCCGATACCGTCGGCGTTGCTGTCCGAGAAAGTGCGTACATGAAGCTGATAAATAACGGCATCCTTGTACCAGAGATTATCCTTTTCGAGCGTCAACGATCGGCTCTCCTTTCGGATTTAGGAAACCATCTATCGGTGATCCCCCTATGGTACTCATGGTATTGGCCGCACCCGGAAGTTATGCGCGGAAGGGTCAACGGATTCGGCTTGACGTAGTTTCCGATTCGACTCCAAAGGTATCTCGTATCTTATGGCAAGTCATGTACTTCGGAGGTATGGAGTTCGTCCTACGATCTTTTGCAGTGCCTCTCGAAAACGCCGCATCCTGCGCAGCAGAGAAATCTCCCACTACGGCATGCTGGTGAGGCCTGCAGTTTTGGGGGCATTTTCAAAAGCGGATTCCTCGCTTCGCTCGGAACGAGCTTTGTTGGAGGATTTCGGTAATCCGTTAGGGCTGAGGCTTTGTTACTCTAGATCCTGATGGCTGGCCTGAAAAACAAGACGTTGCGAGGAGTGCTGTTTGATTGGGACGGCACGTTGATTGATTCTTACGGCGCGGACTCTTCGGCGTACTTGGCGATGTTTCGTGAGGTGGGGATTCCGTGGGGATTGGAGGAATTGGCGCAGCATTATTCGCCGAATTGGTACCGCGTGTATCGGGCCGCGAAGCTGCCGCGCGCGCGGTGGGACGATGCTGATCGAGCGTGGCGTACCCAGTATGCGAAGCATTCGCCTCGGCTTATGGCGGGGGCGCGGCAGGTGCTTAATCGGCTGGGGCGGGTGCATCACCTGGGTTTGGTTACGAGCGGCGACCGGGAGCGAGTGATGCGGCAGTTGCGTGCTTTCCGGCTGACCCGGGTGTTTGGGGCGCGGGTCTGCAGCGGGGATACTCCCGAGAGGAAACCGCATCCGGCGCCTCTGCGGCTAGCTTTGAAGCAACTTCGTTTGGAGCCGTCGGTGTGCGTGTATGTGGGAGACTCGCCGGAGGATTTAGAGATGGCCAAGAGGGCGGGAGTTCGAGCTATTGCGGTGCTGGGGCCGTTTCCCACGGAAAAGAGACTGCGGGCTGCGCGGCCGGATTTTTTGCTGGAATCGATACGGGAATTGCCGGATGTGCTTGAAAAACTGGGCGGCTAACGGGTGATTCAGAGCAACGGAAGGCTTTATTTTGCTTGAAGCAGAGACGGTGCGGTGCGATGGAGACGGCTTTCGGAATGCCAGCGGCCTAGAGGCGAAGGAATTGCCAAGTTGCCGCGAGGGCCGGGCCAACCCGACCCGCGCCGGCAGGCTCAGGAATTGGGTTTTGGCGGAGCTACCGGCAGGGTAGGCGCCGCAGTTGCGGCGGGCAGAGGTTTGTAGTCGGTCCACTTGATCACCAGGCGGACCTGGATATTCAGGTCCTTGAGATTCAGCGTGTCGTCGGAGCGCATGTAGTTGGGAAGCCAGTACTTGCCCTCCACATTTTCACGATAGGTTTCAAAAATCGTGAAGGGCATGGTGGCCGATCGCATGTCGCCTAGATCGGTGATCCACTTTCCGTAGGTCTTTACTACTTCCAGATACACGGCGTCGACCCAGACGATGCCGTCGAAATAGGCGTGGGTGCGCTCGACGGCTTTGGGCTTTACCTGGAAGATGTAGCAGTCGACTTCGTCGACCAGTTCCTTGCCCAAGTACTTCAGGTTGTATTTCGCAAGCTGGCTGGTGGTGAGCGGGTAGGCCGGCATGCGCGCCAGGGACTGGAAGTCTTCGGGGCCCATTTCTAGATAGTGCAGGCTGGATTGCGGCCGCTCGGTGGTCTTCTCGTACATTTTGCCGTCGG
>Ga0207023_10287_pt1 | contig 11389 bp, 8 predicted proteins | sample Alteio_BWMinCont_47_FD_153464 | JGI IMG/M metagenome (GOLD analysis project Ga0207023, IMG submission 153464) | Enriched cells from forest soil in Barre Woods Harvard Forest LTER site, Petersham, Massachusetts, United States -... | ecosystem: Environmental > Terrestrial > Soil > Temperate forest >... | reverse complement strand
GCGCTGGAGCACGCCGACCGGGTGGAGACCGAGACGAAATTGCGGCGCGAGGCCGAAGAGCACCTTCTCATACTTGTGGACAGCAGCCCTGCGGCGATTGTCACGATGGACGGCTCGGGCACGATCTTATTGGCGAACCATGCCGCTCAAAACCTCTTTGGCCTGGAGAGCCTTCCGATTGGCGAATCGATCAGCGAGTTTCTTCCAGCGCTGGGAAGCGCCGCGCGGTCACTGAAAACGACCCAATTCCGCACGGAACTTCGATGCGGCGGAAAACGCAAGAACGGAGAGGCATTCCTCGCCGCTGTCTGGTTTTCGACTTACACGACGGCTCAGGGAGCCCGATTGGCCGCCATTATTGTCGACCTGTCTGAGGACCTGCGCGACCGGGAGGATTTAAGCCTCGATCACCTCTTGAAGAACACGTCCATCCTGATGGGGGCGGTCGCCCACGAAATCCGCAACATATGCGGCGCGGTTCTGACGGTCTACCGAAACTTATCTCGCTTGCCGGAGCTCGAAAATAACGAGGACTTTCGGGCTCTCGGCAGCCTCATAGAAGGCCTCCAGAAGCTGTCGGAAATGGAATTGCTGTCGCCTTCGAGTCGCGATTTGTCGGCGGTGGAGCTGACCAGCGTGCTCGACGAATTGCGTGTTCTTATCGAGCCGCCCTATCGCGAGGCCGGCTGCGAAGTGATTTGGCGCGTGCAAGAGGACCTCCCGCTGGTCATCGGAGACCGCTACGGTTTGCAGCAGGTGTTCCTTAATTTAGCGCGCAACAGCCAACGTGCCATGGAGTCGACGGAATCGAAACGACTCACCATCAGCAGTGAGGTGGGAAATGGCCGGGTGGTGATTCGACTCGAGGATAACGGTACAGGAATCGCATCACCCAACGAGCTCTTCAAACCCTTTCAACCGGGCGCCAACGCGACGGGCCTGGGCCTGTATGTTTCTCGCGCCATCCTCCGCAGTTTTGGAGGCGAGCTCAGATTCGAACCGCGGAGCAAAGGTTGTTGCTTTGCGGTCAGTTTAGCTACGGCGTCAAATAGGGAAAGATCCAGCCGATGAGTAAGGCAGCCTCCAAAAGCATCCGCATCCTGTTGGTCGACGACCACACTCTATTTCGAGAGAGCGTCGCCCGGCTGTTGGAGACCGAGCCAGGATTCGAAGTGGTCGCGGATTGCGGTTCGGGATCCGAAGGACTTCAAGTGCTAAAGGCGCGAGGAATAGACGTCGTGCTCTTAGATCTCGATCTCGGCCCGGAGCGGGGAACAGACTTCCTCGACAATCTCGCGAAGGAACGGTTCAACGGAAAAGTAATACTCGTAACGGCGGGCGTGGACGAAAGTGAGATTCCGCACTTGATTCGGAAAGGAATCTCCGGGGTGTTCATGAAACACGGCTCTCCCGCGTTGCTGATCCAGGGAATCCGCGAGGCGATGGAAGGCAAAGCCCTGTTCGGGCAAGATCTGCTGCGAAAGGCTCTGAAAAGTGCGGACCAGACTGCCCCCCGTCAAGGGCAGTTCAAGCTAACAGAACGGGAGCGACGTGTGCTCTCACTGATTTTCGAGGGTCTGGCCAACAAGCAGATTGGGGATCGACTGCAGATTTCAGAAAGCACTGTGAAGGCCTGCCTGCAACAACTGTTTGCAAAGACCGGGGTGAGGACGCGAAGCCAGTTGGTGCGCATCATGCTGGAGCAGCATCGAGAGCAACTCTAGTCCTCATCGGTACGACGTTACAGCGCTGGATACGAATTGAGATCCAAAGTCTCCGGCGACGAAGGTCAATCAGAGACCGGGCTGCTCTTCGAGAGCGTCATCGTTTCCCGCGACCCAGACATAGAGGGTCGGTAGCAAGAAAATGCTGACGAGCAATGCGGCAAGCAATCCGCCGACGATCACGATCGCGAAAGGCCTCTGAGAATCGGAGCCGATTGCGTGAGACATCGCGGCAGGCAGCAATCCAAAAGTCGCCACGAGCATCGTCATCATGATCGGGCGCAGTCGAAGCACTGCACCCTGCACGGCCGAATCGACGATCGAGTGCCCGCGGGCTCGAAGCTGATTGATGTATTCCAGCATGATGACGCCCGTCTCAACGGAGACGCCAAACAACGCGAGAAAACCGACACCGGATGAAACGCTGAAATGTGTACCAGTAAAGAGAAGGGCCAGCAGGCCGCCAATCGGGGCCATCGCCACTACGGCGAGAATGAGCATGGCCCACTTTGCCGAACGGAACATACTGTACAGGATGATAAAGATGGCCAGGATCGTGATCGGAAGGACCAGTAGCAACCGTCTTTGGGAGCGTTTTTGGCTCTCGTATTCTCCGGCCCAGTCAATCCGATAGCCTTGCGGGAGCTTGACCTGCTGATTCACTTTGCGCATGGCTTCTTCGACCGCACCGCCTAGATCGCGGCCGCGCACGCTGTATTTGATGGCGACGTAGCGGGAATTCTCTTCGCGGTAAATTTCAGACGCACCGTCCTGCATCTGTATTTTCGCGAGCTGCGCCAGCGAGACTCGCTCGCCCGAAGGGGCCAGTAGGCGAATATTCTCGATGGCCTCCTTGGTATCTCGATCTGGAGCTTCGTAACGCACGACAAGGTCGTAGCGTTGCTCGCCCTGCAACACTTGGCTGACCGCCTTCCCGCCCACGGCTGTTTCAATCGCGTCCTGGATATCGGACACGTTGATTCCATAGCGGGCGGCCTCCTGGCGATCAACGGTTAGGTTCAAGTTGGGCTGGCCAATGACTCGAAATAGCCCCAGATCCTGGACTCCAGGAATCCGGCTCATGACGCTGACGATCTGGTCTCCCTTTTCTTCCAGAGTTTTCAGATCATCACCGTAAATCTTTACGGCCAGTTCCCCTTTTACGCCGCTGACCGCTTCTTCGACGTTGTCGGCGATGGGCTGTGAAAAGTTCCAGAGCGCTCCGGGTATCTTGCTGACCTCGCGATCCATGGCCGTGATCAATTCGTCCTTATCTTGATGGAACGCAGGCCGCCACTGTTCCTTGGGCTTGAGATCGACGAAATACTCGGTATTGAAGAAACCCGTTGTATCGGTCCCATCATCGGGACGACCAACCTGCGAGACCACCTGTTTCACCTCCGGGAAGGAAGCGAACATGATTCGCGCTTGATTCATGACGCGCACGCCCTCGGTTGGGCCGGTACTGGGCGCCAATGTGCCGCGAGCCCAGATGGCGCCTTCGTCGAGATGAGGGAGAAATTCGGAACCGATCACGCCGCCTAGAGCAAGGTACAAAGTAGCGGCAAAAGCAGCCAATGCCACGGTGGCCGTCGCTATTCGATGATCGATCGTCCAATGCACGGCCTTACGGTACTTCTCCGTAAGGTAAGCCATCACGGGATTGCGCCATTCGTGCAATCCGTGAGGAAACACATATAGGCAAAGAATTGGTGCGAGAAGAATCGCGAAGAGCAGCGATCCAAGCAAAGCGAAGGAGACGGTCCAGGCCATCGGCTTGAACAGCCGCCCTTCGACGCTTTGCAGCGTGAAGATTGGCATATAGCCAGTGATGATGATGGCACGCGCGTAGAACACTGGCCGTTGTACTTCGTGCGCTGCAGCGCGAATATACGCGGCCGGGGTATGCGGGCCGCTTTCGCTGCGATTCATGTGGCGGACGATGTTCTCCACCATCACCACCGTGCCGTCCACGACCATCCCGAAATCCAGTGCTCCGAGGGAAAGCAAGTTGGCGGGAATCTTGTTCAGGTCCAAGCAAATGGAAGCGAACAGGAGTGCGAAGGGAATCGTGAGGGCGACGATCAGCGTCGCGCGGACATTGCCGAGGAAGAGAAACAGGATGACCGTCACCAGAATCATTCCATCGGTTAGGTTACGCAAAACTGTGCTGGTGGTGTACTGCAGCAGGTCGGAGCGGTCCAAATGCGGCACGATTTTCACACCCGGCGGAAGGATATGCTCATTCAGCTCCTTCACCTTGTCATGAATGGCCGCGAGCGTGGGCTGCGCATCCGCGCCCTTGCGCATCAGGACGACGCCTTCGACGACATCGTTGTTGTCGATGATACGACCATCGCCAAGGGGGACGGTCTTGCCAATTTGGCCGAGCCTGATCTTGGGACCCTGTATAACGTCGCCGATGTCGGCAACGCGAATGGGGGTTCCCCCCTGCGTCTTGATGACCGTCTGGCCGATGTCGCGCGCCGTGCTGAACAATCCGATGGCACGAACGTTGACCTGCTGCAGCCCGGACTCCAGGAAACTACCGCCTGCATTCACGTTGTTGCTTGCCAGTTGCTGTTCCACCTGCCCAATACTTAGTCCGTAGGCGACCAGCCTGCTCGGGTCCAGGCGAACCTGATATTCGCGGGTCGTTCCTCCGAAGCTGGCGACATCCACAACATCGGGAACGGATTTGAATTGCTTTTCGAGGACCCAATCCTCAATGGATTTGAGTTCCATCAGGTCATACCGCGGATTTGTGCTCTTCAGCGTATACCAATAGATTTGGCCGACTGGACTCCAGTCGGTGCCCATCTGCGGCTGGAGGTTATTGGGCAAGCTCACCTGTGAGAGCCGCTCCAGCACTTTTTGCCGGTTCCAATCGTTCTCCGAACTATCGTCGAAGATCAGCATCACGCTCGAAAGCCCGAATAGAGAGTTGGAACGCAGATGCTGGAGATGGGGAATACCGTTCATCTGAATTTCGATGGGTATGGTCACCTGCTGCTCGACTTCTTCAGCCGCGCGACCCGGCCACTGCGTGATGATCTGCACATAATTATTGGCGACGTCGGGATAGGCTTCCACCGGCAGCGAATGGAAGGAGATCGCTCCCCAGACGAGCAGGAGCACTCCGGATACGAGCACGATGAAGCGGTTGTTGAGAGCAAAATCTACGAGGGCGCGAATCATCTAGCGGTCCGACACGGTTTCGAAAAAAGTCTCAAAATACACCTTTTATCATACAACTGCTGAGGCACGGATGAGCGCCCCGACGCTGCTATGACGGCGCCAAATCAGGGGGCGGGCAAACGGTGGGCGGAGACTTCCTTCAGGGTCCGGAGGAAGAGGCGCTGCTCGGGGGTGGGCAAGCGGTTTTTGAGCATGGCCCAACCCAGGTCGAATCTTGCGTGCGGATCCGCCAATGGAATGAATCGGCAGCGATCTTTTCTCGCCGCAGCAATCTCCGGTACCAACGAAACCCCGGCGCCCGCAGCAACCATCGACAGAATATTGGCGATGCTTGAGCCTTCGAAGGCAACATCCGGCTCTACACCGGCGCCACGCAACATATTCAACACCTGGTCTCGAAACGGAAAGCGCTGATTCATGAGAAGGAAGGAATCTTTTCGCAACTCCGCCAACCGAATCCGGCTTCGCTTCGCCAGGGGATGACCTTCGGGAACAGCGACGACCAGCGCCTGCCTCATGATCTTTCCAGTTCGAAATTCCCGTCCCGCTACCGGTAGGCCCACCAGCGCCACGTCAATCAGGCTATCGCTCAAAGCCGGCAGGAGATGCCACGGGAGATCTTCGACTACTCGGACTTTGATCGAAGGGTCTCGTCGCTTGAGCTTGCTGATAACCGGCGTGAGCAGGTAGACCGCGAGAACCGGGGTCGCTCCCACGGTGATTATCCGCTTCGGCTCTTTCGCGCCGTCATGCAGCTCCTGTTTGGATTCGTTGATCTTCGCAAGAATGGCTCTGGCGGAACGGAGGAAGTTCTGACCGGACTCGGTCAGTATCACCCGATGCTGCTTCCGATCAAACAACTTCGTTCCGAGCTCTCTTTCGAGCTTGATGATTTGTTGCGACAGGCTGGGTTGCGCGACGCGTTCTCTGAGGGCGCCACGTGTAAAACTGCCAGTCTCTGCAGCGGCGCAGAAATAACGAAGTTGGTGGATCTCCATCGGCGTCTACACCCCTTGGCCCGCAATCACAGGAGCCTCGCGAAAGCAACCGGCACGGCTCAGACTTTTTTCTTAAAACGCAGTATTAATCGATGGACGCGCCGGGAGGGGGGCGACGGAAAAGAGTAAAACTAAGATCCAGCAAGCCCACGGATAATCCCCACTCTTGATGACGCGCCTGAAAGATTCCCGGTTGCGGAAAAATGGCACAAATGCGCAAGGTATGTAATGGATTGCGGTCGAGAGTGGCAGGGTTATGAGCCAGGCTCATCTTCGTTGCGGTAGTAAGGTGATGGCCCGGATCAGACTGCGGCAGGTACCAGTTCATTCTTGCGAGTGATAAAAGTCCCGTTACCGTAAAAAGGAGGAGGAGAACCAGAACTCGTTGCACATGAAGGTGCTGCTCTGCTCGCTGCAGCGACCTCGGAATCAGTCCGATGATAGGATCGGGGGCCAATCGTGACTCCCACCCAAGCTGGGCGGCCTACAAACGATACTCCAGGAGCGACGCGTATTTCAAATGAATTGACTTGGGCGTTAACAGGCCTTTTTTCAAGTACCTTCGCAGGCTATGCCGCGTTCGATGATGTTATTGTCTTGCGGCCACAGAAAAGCGAGAATCGCGACGGTTAGGCGAGGCCCATGGGCAACACACTGATCGAATTCATTCCGAGACAAGGCGCAGAAGTCGCTTTGGTGCTGTTCCTTTCTTTTCTGATCGGCCTCGAGCGGGAGGAGCAAAAAGCGATTTCGGAGCGGTACGGGTTTGGCGGAGTTCGCACCTTCCCGTTGCTGGGCCTGCTCGGCTACGCACTGTCTCTCTTTTCCGAAGCCAACCTCCTGCTGCCTGCGGTTGGTTTCGCTGTGGTGGGAGGATTTCTGTGGCAATCCTACCGGCACAAGCTGGAGACCGCGGCCCAGGCGGGAGTGACCACGGAGCTCTCGGCGCTGGTGACCTATACGATCGGAGCGCTTGTTTCGCGCGAGCACTACTGGATGGCGACCACGCTTGCGGTGCTCAGCCTGGCGTTGCTGGAGCTGAAGACGGCACTGGAGAGTCTGGCCAAGCGCGTGCCGGGGGAAGAAATCCTGACGTTCGCGAAGTTTCTCCTGCTTTCGGCCGTCATCCTTCCCATCGTCCCCAACCGGGTTATCGGTTCGTTTGGCTTCAACCCTTTCAAGATGTGGGTGGTGGTTGTCGCGGTAAGTGCCATCTCTTACGGCAGCTACCTTTTGCAGATGTGGGCGCGAGAGCGTGGCGGCGTTGTGCTGGGTGCGTTGCTCGGCGGAGCATATTCCTCGACGCTCACCACCATCGTGCTGGCGAAGCGGTCCCGAGAACAGGCGCATCCACATCTGTACTCCGGCTCGATGCTGATTGCTTCCGGGGTGATGTACTTGCGTTTGCTAGTTCTGTTGGGCATTTTCAATCACGAACTGCTGCGCCGGCTGGAATGGCCGTTTCTGCTGCTGGCAGCCGCGGCGATTGCGGGGGGGCTGGCTGTGGATGCGCCGGCTCGATCGCGGCGTTTCAAAAGAAGAACAGGCATTGCCGCCAAAGAATCCGCTGGAACTCGGCGCGGCGTTGCTATTCGCAGCGCTGTTTGTCGGCATGTTGTTCCTGACGCATCTGGCGCTGCTCAACCTGGGCCGAGGGGGACTGTTCGGACTGGCGGGCCTGATGGGAGTCACCGATGTCGATCCCTTTATTTTGAGCCTGGCGGAATCCTCCGCGGGGCTGACGCCGGTTGCGCCGGCGGCGGGCGCGATCATCATCGCCGCGGCAAGCAATAACTTCATCAAGGGAGTCTATGCGTACGGCTTCGGAGAGCGCCAGACCGGCAGGCAGGGGTTTGCGCTGCTCGCCGGATTGGCGCTGCTGGGATTATTGCCCCTGCTTCTGTAAATCGCTTCGCCGATAACGAATGCCCTTCGCGTGGCGCAACCGATCGAAGGTGTGTCTTCAGCCCACACTTCTGCCCCATAAAGAGCATGAATCCCGCGCCTGCCACGGCGAAAGCCTTTACTTCATTAGAGACTTTCGATCCGGTTTGAGAAGCAGCAGGAGTGCGGCGGAGGCAAACAGCGAAATACCGATTGCGGCAAGGCCCCCGTTCAGGCTGCCGGTCCTGGTGACGATGTAGCCGATGACGTTCGGACCGACGAATCCGCCCAGATTGCCAATCGAGTTGATGAGGGCGATGCCGGAGGCGGCGGAAAATCCGCTAAGGAATTCGCTGGGAAGAGAAAAGAACGGGCCGTAGAAACTGTAGATGCCGAGGGTGACCAGCGACAACAGCACGATCGACAAGGCCGGCGAGTTGGTCGTGCCAAGCAAAATCAGAGCGATTGCGCCCACGATGGCCGGGATCGCGGCGTGGTATCTGCGTTCCAGCCGGCGATCGGAACTGCGTGAGACCAGGATCATCGACACCAAACCCACCAGATTGGGTATGGTGACAAGGAATCCGACGGCGGTGTTGGAATAGTGGCTGGAAAGCGATTTGACGAATTGCGGCATCCAGAAGCTTATGGAATAGAGGCCCACTGTCATAGTGAAGCCGATCGAGGCCAGGTGCCAGACCCGTCCCGAGCAGAGCGCCTGCAGGGCGGAAATGTCGTGTGTTTGTCTTTTATGATCATCTTCCGCGCCTAGCGCCGCGCGAACCGATCGTTTTTCTTCCGGCGTGAGGAAATTTGCTTCGTCGGGGCGGCTGGGCAGCAAGAAGTAGGTGAGTATCCCACCCAAGATGGCCGGCAGCCCTTCCAGGATAAGGAGCCACCGCCAGCTACTGATGCCGAGCCAATGCACATGATCCAGGACGAGTCCGGAAGCGGGCGCCCCGAGAATACTTGTGACGGGTAGCGCGAGCAAGAAGAACGCGATTGCGCGGGCCTGTTCGCGCTGCGGGAACCAGTAAGTGAGATACAGGATAATGCCGGGGAAGAAGCCTGCCTCGGCGATGCCCAGCGAGAATCGCGCGACGTACAGATGGCCCACACTGCGTACCATGCCGGTCAGCATGGCCACGATTCCCCAGGTGATGAGGATGCGCGTAATCCAGATCCGCGCTCCAATTTTGTGCAACAGGAGATTGCTCGGGATCTCGAACAGGAAATAGCCGAGAAAGAAAATGCCCACGAGCAAACTGTATTGCTGGCTGTTGATATTGAGGTCGCGGTTCATCGTCAACGCGGCAAAACCGATGTTGGTGCGGTCCAGATATGCGATGACGTAGAGCAAAAAGAGAAAGGGAAGAATCTTGACCCGTATCTTGCGGATCGTCTTTGCGTCGATGGAGGCCGAAGTGACAGCCGGTGCGGTACCCATGCGCTCCTTTTGAGAAGAGGTCGGCAGAGTATACCGCCTTTGCGACATTCTGAAAGAGCACCACGACGCCAAGGCCCGGCGGAATCGATAGATTGCATACATTTAATGCGTTTGACCGCTCCGATGCGAGACGGTACTTTCGAGCCGATAGTAAAATGGCGGCCCGTGCCTTGGGCCCGTCAACGGAGCAAGCGACTGTTTTCTAAATGCGCGAACGGAAAGTGCACCGCGGTCTTTGATTATCGAAAAGGCCGTTTGCTTCGCTTTCCCTATCGCTTGAAGAACGCGGAGGCAGGATCCGGTCACGCAGTTGTGCACTTCTGGCTATGCGCCGAATGTACGAAGATTTATACCCTGGAATATCGCGAGAGAAGCGGCGTGGCGGTGCTGCGCTCGAAAATTTCGCCGGTCAAAAAGAGGAGGCAAAACCGCGCGAATTTGCAGCCGGTGGCCGCTGCCGGGTCGAGGCGGGAATCGCCAATGGCCAGTGAGGGGGTTTGCCCATGATGCAGGAAGAGATTGGTGCCACGGCCGGTGCGATCTGGCGAGAGCTAAGCGGAAACGGACAGTGCACCTTACCCAAACTGAGAAAGATCGTAGATTGTGGAACTCCCGTCTTCGATTGGGCCATCGGCTGGCTGGCCCGTGAAGACAAGATCGCCATTACGCGCAGCAAGAAATCGTTCCTCGTTCACCTGAAAGACTGAGAATCGGGCAACCGTATAATTCGAGACAACCCAGACATGAACCAACGGAGTCAGGGACTTGATGCAGGCTACGTTCTGACGCTCGAGGAGATCGCCAATCTGGCGGCCCAGGGCGGCAAACCCGCCGAGACGCTCATGAACGTTGTGGCGCTGATCGCGGAACGTTTCCAAACCGACGTTTGTTCCGCTTATTTGCTTGAGCCCGATCGCGCCAACCTGGTTCTGGCGGCTACACGAGGGCTGCGTCCCGACTGCGTAGGCAGCCTTCGCATGGCGGTGCACGAAGGACTCACCGGCCTCGTTGCCGAACAGGTACGTCCGGTCGCGGTGACTCATGTAAAAAACCACCCACGCTTCAAGTACTTCCAGGAGGCAGGGGAGGACTCCTATCAATCGTTCCTCGGAGTGCCGCTGCTGGATCAAGGCGTTCTGCAGGGCGTCCTCGTCGTCCAGACCGTCGAGGCCAGAGCGTTTGGAGAAGAAGATGTCCGCAGGCTGGCGGAGGCCGCAGCTCAAGTATCGCCGGTGGTCAGCGAAGCGCGCACACTCGATCGATTTATCGCGCCGATTCAGGAAAGGATGTGGTCACTGGCCCGGAACCTGTGGTGGACCTGGGACCAGGACTCGGCGCTCCTGTTTCGGGAGATGGAACCGGGGCGATGGAGGCAATGCAATCACAATCCCGTGCGGCTGCTGGCGAAAATTCCTCTGGTCGAGCTTGAACTTCGCGCCCGGGAGCTTTTGCTGCACAGCCGCATTCACTCCGCTTACCGGCGCTACCGGGAGTACGTCGCGGCGGACCGAACCTGGGGCGCCAGACACGCCGGCGTTTTGCGTCCCCGTCCGGTGGCTTATTTCTCGGCCGAATTCGGCTTGCACGAATCCCTCCCCATCTACTCCGGCGGTTTGGGCATCCTTGCAGGCGACCATATCAAGAGTGCGTCGGATCTAGGCATTCCTCTTATTGGCATCGGATTGTTTTACAGGCAGGGGTATTTCCGGCAGCGAATTGACGGTAACGGCTGGCAACGCGAGGAATATATCCGCAACGAAGTTCAGGAGTTGCCGATGGAAACCGCCATCGGCACGAACGGCGAACCGGTCGTCGTCAGGATTGATACGCGGGGAGGCTCGATCGCAGCGCGGGTCTGGCGTGTTCGGGTCGGACGCTGCGACCTGCTGCTTCTGGACTCGGACGTCGAGGGAAACGCTCCCGAAGACCGCGAACTTACCTCGCAGTTGTACGGAGGCGACCGTCGCGTGCGTATCCGTCAGGAGCTTCTGCTGGGCGTCGGGGGCTTTCGCGCTTTGAAGGCGATGGGGATCACTCCCGGCGTGCTGCACCTGAATGAAGGGCACAGCGCTTTCGCCGTGCTGGAGGCGATTCGGTCGCGCATGGAGGAGGAAGGGCTGAGCTTTGATCAAGCGGTG
>Ga0207023_10281_pt1 | contig 11602 bp, 10 predicted proteins | sample Alteio_BWMinCont_47_FD_153464 | JGI IMG/M metagenome (GOLD analysis project Ga0207023, IMG submission 153464) | Enriched cells from forest soil in Barre Woods Harvard Forest LTER site, Petersham, Massachusetts, United States -... | ecosystem: Environmental > Terrestrial > Soil > Temperate forest >... | reverse complement strand
ATATTTAAACATATATGTGCCCGGGCCATAGCCAACAAAGGGCTTGTCTAACCACATGCGGTAAGCACAACTCCAACGGTTAAGGCGTTCGCGGTTAGAAGCATCGGAAGATATATTGGAAATGGATTGTATTTCTTTACCTATATCCTGAGATACGTCGGTATTATTGCGCTGCAACTTCATAATAATACTGGTTTGATAAGCAAAAAACAAAGATATCCCCACACAAAAACCGGCTAAAATCCATTTGAGTTTTACCCTTACAATGATAAGCCCTAACATGCCGATAGCGGCTACTGTACTTACCCAAGCTGCACGGCTAAAGGAAAATGCCAATGCCGTAAGAAAAATAAGAAACAAAATAAAAGCAATAATTCTAACCGTTCGACCGTTTCTTTTTGCCAAACTTAAACCACCCAGAATGGGTATGAACATGGCTAGCAGGGCACCATATTGTGTGTGGTCGTTATAAAATGGGGTAACCGCAGTATGTGCGCCTTTTTCAGAAAAATGCGAAGGATAATGCCTCATAAAGGTATAAACAATAATAACGGTAAAAGCTGAAACATACAACCAGTGAAAAGAGTAGATATTTTTATTCTTCTTAAACAATAATATGCCCAGAAAGAAAAAGGTAATAACACCCCAGCTTCTTTCGAGCAGATATTTAAATGAAACGAAATACATGGTACTTGTAAAGCAGGTAATGAACATCCATAACAAGCTTAGCATAACTACAAAAACTACCGGATGACTGATTATTTTTTTATCGTATCCGGAGTAAGCGATGTGCATAAAAAAGAGCAGCATAATACCGAACATGATAGGTTCGGTGGGCAGTGCCATACCTACCCCTATTTCACCAAGGCCCAAGCCCGGCACCTGAAAAACATTAATAGACAAAGGCGTACAAAAAACCACAAATAACATCAGCTTATCGAGCGAGAATAATGCCAGATAAAATACTAAAGCAATAAGTGGAACACCGCCTGCAATAAGGCTTTTATTATAATGAATAAGCAGCAATTCAACCCCGACAAAGAAGATGCTGGAGATATAAAAAATTAATATTTCTTTTTTTGTTAACAAAGAGTTTTATTTTTTAAAAGCTCCGACTAAAAACACATAAAAAATGAAAGAAGCATGGTATGAAGCTCAGGCTTTCAAACTGCTGCATATCTATTCTTGCCTTATTTTTTTCAGGCGGTTTATTATCAATAATAAAAGAATGGAAATAAAGAGTGCCGCTGCTGTTCCTCCGGCTATCACCAACCCACGGATAGGGTAGGTTTTTTTATCAGCAGGAATGGCTTTATCTACAATAAACAAGGTGGGAATAGTGGCTTCGGCATTAACCTTTGCCTGCATATATGCTTGTCGGGCTACAATAAGCCATTTAGAAGCGCTTTCCAATTCGCTATATATAACTTCAAATCCTTTACCGTATTGTTGAAACGCTTTTAATTTGTCGGAAATTGCACTTACAGCCTGTGCATTGCCTTTTACTTCAGCATCGGAATAGCCTTTGGTATATTCCTTCACTTGGTATTCCCATGAAAGTATGCCCTGTTTACGATAGAAGCTCATGGAATCCTCTAACCTGTTTGTTGCAGCAATAGCTGAATCGTACTGACCTTTAACAACCTGAAAAGTAGCAACGGCTCTTTGCCTGAAAATTTGCCTGTAAATGGAATCAGCAAGATGCGCTGCTTCATTAGCCATTTGAGATGCCATATTAGGATCGCCATCATATACTTTTATTTCTATAGACTCGTATTCCGTCATAGCGTAAACAAACAAATCACTATAATATCCTTTAAACATGTAATCTCTATTCTTTTCATTTTCCAACTTATAGTAGTTGAGCAGGTTGAATTTTTTCTCAAGACTATACATTACAGCATCTGACTTCAATACCTGCAATAGTTGCTCAGCGTCTTCATTTTCTCCAAAAGAAAGATAATCTTTTGTTTCATTAGACAGAGCTGATAGGGCCCCTCTGGAAATATTATGGTTTTGTGAAGGGAAAAGAATTACAGTAGATTTATATTTTACCGGCAGTAAAAAGGCTATTACCGTAGAGGCCATGCCGGCCAATATAGTTATAACAAGTAAAAACTTCCAGCGTTGGAAAATAAAAGATAAAAGGTTTTCCGAATTAAAAAATTGTTGCTTGTTTTCGTTACTCATATATTTATGTATGGATTAAGACAAAAGTAAGATATTTACTTAATTAGCCGGCTTTTACCGTTTGTAACAGCGATTTAACATTAATAACTCCTGATAGAAGCGCCCATATACCCGACACAGCAACCATAAGTACAAATGAAAGTCTCCAGTCAAGTGGCAGGTGGGTAGAAGAATATGCAATACCTATTTCTCCTATTAAAAACACCAACAGGGTTAGCATAATTCGGGTTAGCGCCTTAAACTTAAAAATGCGTTGAACTACTATTACTTGTAATCCCGGAACAAGAAGTTGAGTCATTACACTTGTCATAGCCGCTCCCACAGCATGAAAATGCGGGATAAGAATTAAATTGACAACAATATTAAAGACCATGCCGCATCCGGCAATAATATTTAAGTATTTAAGATTACCATTAGCTGTTAGTAGTGTGCCAAATACATATTGAGTGGTTGTTCCCATAAAGCAACACATTAATATCCTAAAAACCATAGCTGTTTCGGTAACATCGCCTGGATAGAGCATGTGCATTATGTTTTCGGCATAAAAACTGCACCCACAAGCAATTACGATAGCTAAACCAAACAATAGTGAATAGGATGTTTGAACTAATGACTCCACCGAATCTTTTAATTTGAGCATCCGGGCAAAGATGGGTAGTAATAATCCGGCTGCCAAAAACGCAATCATATTGGTAGATTCTAACAAACGCTGCGCCTGCACATAAACGCCCGCCTGCACACCGCCATCATGCCCCATTCTTTCCAGCATAGCCTGATCTATCCGATTATAAAAAGACATCAACCACACTAAAATAGCAAATGGGAAACTCTTTTTCAATATCATAAGGCTAAAGGTGCGCGTCCATTCAAACTTAATAAAACCAGCCTTGCGCACCACTATGATAAAAGCAATAATAGCAGTTAGCGAATAGGCTGATATTTGAATGTATAAATAATCCATAATATCAATTTTCGGAATAAAGAAATGAGCCCACAAAATAGGAGCGCAAATAGCTATACCTATTATTCTATCCATAGAAGAAAGCATGCTATCGGTTTTAAACAGGTGCATGCCTGAAATATTGGAACGTAGATAAAGAATAAAGGAAATTAAAAACTGCATGAAACATAATAGAACCAATAACTTCATCCTTCTTAAATCGTACCCAAAGGCTAAACCTGCTATGCTGCAAATAACAACATAAAGCAGCGCCAAAGTAAGCTTAAGCACTACCACTCTTGAAAAATGCTTTGACAGCAAGTGGGTATTTTGAGATATGTTCCGATTATTAAAGTTGGTGATACCTAAATCGAGAATTATACAAAAAACATACGACCAGGCCAATATACCGGCATAAGTACCAAACTCGGCCTGCCCCACCAGGTTTTGTACCTTAACATCTATACCCAGTATCCAAAAGGGTTTAATGGAAAGGTTAAGCGCAAGTACAAGAATAAGATTGGTTATGAATGTCTTCTTCATTCTTTTTTTAAGAATGGCAAAAATATAGTATTTATTGTAATAGCCGATAGCTAATAGCTATTAGCTATCGGCTTATTCGTTTTATTCCTAAAGAAAATTGTAATATTGTAGTTAAATGGCAAACAGCACATCCATATCACTTAACAAGCAGGAACAGGACCGGTTTATTGGAGACAAATCTTCTTTACCCAATAAAAAACTGCATCTATCCATAGAAATAAGGGAAGATACTTTATTTGCTTGCCTCTTGGATAAAGATTCTAACAAATACTTGGGTTGGGCTGGTTATAATAGGGACACAAAACGCTCCCTCGAAAGTATTTTGAAAGAAGAAGTATTAAGTTTTAACTATTCCAGTTCTTCAGTTGTATTTACTCAGAACAATGCGATGCTTATACCCACAGCGTTTTTCGCGCCTGAATCAGTTGGCGATTATCTAAAACAACAAAATCTTATCAAATCAGGAGAAGCATCTTGCTCCGACTTTATTAAAAACAATGACTGCTATAGTGTTTATGCGGTAAATTCAAATGATTATTCTCTTTTAAAACAGAAATATCCACAGGCTGTTCTTAGGCATCATTCCTCCGTTTTTGTAGAATACCTTTTGGCATTATATAAAGCTGATAATAAGAACGGGGTGCATGTATATGTTTTCAATGGATACATGGATGTTGTTGCGCTAAAATCAGGAAAGCTATTGTTATATAACCGCTATCGGTTTCAAACACCTAACGATTTTACCTATTTCCTGCTTTGGATTTATGAGGAGCTTGAATTAAAGCCGGAAGACTCCTCTTGTTCTTTTTATGGTGAAATACTAGAAAAATCGGAAATGTTTGAATTAACATCTAAGTATTTAAAAAATGTCCGCCTGGCGGAAAAAACAGGACGATTTAAATTCTTACCTATGCTGGAGAATATTCCGCCACATCGTTATTATTCTCTTTTTATGCAATACTTATGTATATAGGCGGCGGCAATTTAAAAGGAAGGCAGGTGCCTTCTAAATACTTACCTATTCGCCCAACTACCGGCAAGGCTAAGCAAGGCTTGTTCAATATTTTACACAACCATTTTAATTGGGAGGAGTGCGAAGCCCTTGATTTATTTTGCGGCACGGGCAGCCTTACTTATGATCTAGCATCAAGAGGGTGCAAACAAGTAACCGCAGTAGATATTAGCAACGGGTGCTGCAACTTTGTGCGTAAAAACGTAAAACATTTTGAGCTGGAAAATGTGATAACCGTACGTAGTGATGCCCTCTCTTTTTTAAGGAGCCACACTATTCCTTTCGATATTATACTTTGCGATCCACCTTACGATTACCCACACTATCCGGTAATACCCGATCTTGTTTTCAGCCGAAACCTATTAAAGGAAAATGGATGGTTAGTAATTGAACATTCCAAACGAACATCTTTTACTGAGCACCCCAATTTTTTGCAACAAAGAGATTATGGGGAAGTGAACTTTAGCTTTTTGGGGAAGACGGAATCAACTACTGAACAACTATCTATAGTATAGGAATTACTTCGTTCCTCGCATTAATTTCATGGCTGCTTTATTGTGCACTATACACATATACTTTATTATCTGCACCTGTAACTATATAAAGTGAACCATCATTCTTCATATCGGCAATGCTAAACTTTTCGGAACCATACAAAGGAAAGCCGGGGTATACTTCCCCTAAGTTATCCCACAAGTAAATCTTCTCATTTCGCTTATCCACAACGCCTATTTTTAAGCTATGGTCAGGGAACGTAAATATTGAAATATTCTTTTCATCTTCATTTTTTAAAGAGATGCGAAAGCGCTTCGTCTTATCCATATTATAGGCATATAAATCCGATCCATTCAGAAATAGCATTTCCTGTTTTCCGCTACTATCAGCCGAAGCAGGAACAAAATCAAGATTATTATAGGTGCTTTTTAAATAACTGATGGTAGATAATTCACCGGAAAGGCTTAACTTGAAAACTGTTCCTAAAGAATCTATTGTCATAATATAGGAATCGGAAAGCGATTTGCCTTGCGTGATATAAAAACTCTTTATATGCGGAGGCATCCTATTGTTCAAATTTAACTTCTCGTTGCCTTTTCGGTCAAGCGCATATACTATCCCACCATCATCAATAAAAATAAGGTAATCTGTTTTACTAACCAAACAATGATGAGCAGGACACTTTACAATTTCTTTTGTTTTTGGTAGAACCCAATCGTTAACCGGCTTACCGGAAATATCATACTCATGAATTTTTAAATCATCGCCGGGCAAAAGCAATCTATACTTCTTATTATTATCATAATCTAAAACAGCTAAAGGAGCTGAAGCGGAATATTTTAATCTTATAGGGAACCCTTCGCCCTCATTGCCTTTTCGGTCAAGTAAAACAATATTATTGGAAGTATTAAAAAGATATTGAAGCTTTTTATTTTTCATAGCATCTACCTCATAAATCGGGCTTTGTATATCCTCCTCTATTTTCTTTTTCCATTCAATATGTCCGGCGCTATTAATAAGATACACGTTTTCATTTTTGTCTTGCGCCAATACAAATTGTTTATGCGTAATGTAATCGGCTACCCAAACCGGGGCAATAGCAAGGCTTGTATCGAGCGCTGTTTGCCATAAAGGTCCAAGATCCTTGCGATACATTGGATTTCGTTTCCAATAAATGTTAGTATAAAACATCCCCTGCATATTGCTAAATTGGATGGAGGCTGCATGAAATTTACTGTAAGCACTCTTGTACTTTTTTATATCACCCGCATATATATTATCCAAATATTTTGCATAAACCACGGGAGATAAGGCCATGTTATTATATATATATATTCCCGCAGCGCTTTGTACATGCTCCTTTATATAATCTTTGTAATAGCTGTCATTTTCAAGTATGTTGTTTCCTTCGTACTGATATATGTATGTTTTCAAAGCATTCATGCTATTAGCAAACACAATATAATCCCCAACAGATGTATACCACGATTTGGTGACTCCGCTAAAACTGCTTCCCAACAAATTACCTGTTACATTATCCAAATCCATATTATGGATTTCATGGTGCATATAAGTAGTATCAATGGCTTTTATCTCCTTCTTTGCAGCCACCGTATCGGCAAAAGCATTTAGCTTATTCATGGCCGTTTTAACATCTGCTGCTTGCACCAATACATACGTATCATTTTGCAGCGTGCTATCTAATGGCTCTGTAATAATTTGTGCAACTTCATTATTTATCCAAGGATAAAAATATTTTTCAATATTCAATCCATAATAGGTTTGCACTCTGTTAACCCATTCCAACCTACCCCTGTTTTTACTGTAGGCTCCCAAATATTTTAGATATTCTTTATGAAAAACGCCATAGTCACTAAACTCATGACACACCATAAAAGCAGTGTTAGAAGGCACTACGGAGGCTATCCTAATTTCACGTGCTGCCTGATGTTGGAAAAGATTAAGAAACTGATTTCCGGCGCTGTCGCAATTGGCAAATCCGGTCATCACCACTTCGTCCGGATTAATTGTAATATCAAGCTCCATCCACTGCCCGAAATTTTGTACAGACATTGCTGTAGCAAGAAAAGACTTACTTACCAGATGTGAGGATACATTCGTGCATGTTTGAAAGTTGATAAAAAGATTTGCTTCAGCTTGCCCTCCCGAAGCATTTAGTACTTTAGTAAAGTAACTATTATCTACTAACGAAATGCCTGATTCCATTTGACGCAAGGACTCTTCAATAAGTGTTGGCGCGAAAGAGGAAATAAAAATTCCATTACTGATAGTATAATAGAATGAATTGTTCTTATCTATTTTGATGCAATGAATGGTGTTCTCTTCATAGTGCAAATCACTTGTAGGGTCATTCTCTTTTAATGCATTTAAAAAAGCGGATAACTTAGATTGCAAATTTACTTCGGGCACAGAAGAAATAAACAAATAACTAAACCGATTCATTCCATTACTATGCGCTGAAATAAACAAAGGTTGGTTATCGAGTATCTTACTCATTTCAGAGCTTTCCCTTATAATGGAATCAATAGAATTTATCTGTCCATTTAGTTCAGAAAAATAGGGGGCTTCTATAATATCCTTCCACATATCGCTGGATTGCGAAATATTTTTCCAAAGAGGCAATGTTTTACGGCTTTCAAAAATAAAAGAGGCATCCATGGGAATAGCTTTTATAGCTGCATTCGCAGGGATTTCTTCTTTGCTTAAGCGATGATATAGATACACAACTCCGCCTAACAATAGAATTATCAGAAGTATAGGTATACTCTTTTTTAACATTTTTGAATTATTGCTGGTGGAACAAATCCCACTCTACTAATTTAAAGCTTTTTCGGTGATGAATGGTAATTCCGTGCTTTTCAATAGCTGACCGATGAGCTGCCGTTCCGTATCCTTTATTTTGATTCCAGCCATAGTCGGGATATTCAGCGTGCAGCTTATTCATATAATCATCTCTATATGTTTTAGCAAGTATTGACGCTGCCGCGATAGATGAAAACTTGGCATCCCCTTTTATAATACACTTATGCGGAATATTGGGATATGGATTAAACCGATTCCCATCTATCAATAAAGAATCAGGCTTCATTTTTAATTTATCAATGGCCCTATGCATGGCCAGAAAAGAGGCCTTTAAAATATTTATTTCATCTATTTGCTCGCTGCTTACCTCTGCTACAGCCCAGGCCAAGGCTTCTTTCTCAATAATAGTTCGTAGCTCATATCGCACCGGCTCTGATAATTTTTTGGAATCATTCAGCAAAGGGTGATAAAAATCTTTGGGAAGAATTACAGCCCCTGCAAACACAGGCCCGGAAAGACATCCACGGCCGGCCTCATCGCAACCGGCTTCGGTTAATTCACTATTTAAATAGGCTTTGAGTTTCATTTCTTTAGTACCTTTTCTAACGATTGCCAGGTTAGTTCAGCCGTTTTATCCCACGAAAAAAAGCTGCAACGTTCTCTTCCTTTTTCAATAAGTTGTTGGCGTAATTCCGCATTTTTTAAAACTTCCAGCATTCCTTCTTTTATAGAATCAACTGAAAATGGATCAACCATTCGGGCAGCATCTTTTGTAATTTCAGGGATAGATGTAATATTAGATGCAATCACCGGAACATCGCACTGCATAGCTTCTACAAGGGGTATTCCAAAGCCCTCGAAATACGAAACATACACCAGCGAAAAAGCGGCCCCCATTATTTTACTCAATTCATCCACATTCATTCGGCCGGTAAAAATCACATCATCTTTGAATTTCATCTGTTGATAAACTTCATCCATTTCGCTATTTTTAAAATAATGCGGGCCAACCAGCACTAATTTTATGGGTGATCCTGATGTCTCCTTTACCTTATCAAATGCCTCAAGCAGCCTCTTCACATTTTTTCGTGGATGGAGTGCACTTACATACAAAAAGTATTCTGCCCCGTTAGCATATTTGTTTCTGGTTTCTGTTTTTTCATTTTCATCCACCCTTTTGTAATGGCTGTCAGCAGCGTTATATACCACATCAATTTTATCGACCGGGATATCGTATTGTTCTGTAATATCTTGTTTTGAAAATTCCGATACGGTAAGTATTCTTGCTGCTTTTGCAGCAAACAAAGGCGAATAATGCCTGTAGTACCAGCTTGTCAAACGGGGTAAATCTTTCGGATAATGTTCGTAATTCAAGTCATGGATTACAGGAACAGAAGGGACTTTGGTATTCAAACTTAAAAATCCGTCAGGCGAATAAAACACATCAGGCTTTACTTGATTTAAAACTCGTGCCACCGAATGTTCAAACCACCAGTAATACAAAAACGGATGACGTGCCTGTGGAATAAGTGCCACAGGTGTAATATTAGAAGAGAAGATAAACTCCTCATCATATTTGCGGTCAAACAAGAATAGAAACTGGTGTTCCGGATGATTGACCGTAATGCGCTGTAACACATTTAAGGCATGCACACCAATACCCTCCATTTTATTTTTGAGCAATAACCGTGTGTTTACAGCTATCTTCATTTTTTCAAACAGGGTTGAATAGCCTCCACCAAAGAGGCATTCGATTCTATTAAAATTCCTTTTACCCCTACCCTTTCTCCGGCTATAGTATCCCGTTCTTTATCTCCAATAAAATAGGATAATGCAGGGTTTATATTAAACCGGGCAAGCGCTTTTTCTACATTCAGTGAATCGGGCTTACGGCAAAGACAGCTACCTGTTTCCGGATGATGCACGCAATAATATATTTCTTCAATATGGATATTTTCCTTTTTAAGTTCTTCCAAAAGATAGTTGTGCATTTTTTCGGTATCCTCTATTTTAAAGAGCCCCCGCCCAATACCACTTTGGTTGGAAATAATAATTAAAAGATACCCCGCTTTTTGCAGCATTTGCAATGCTTTAAAAACATCAGGAAGAATTTCAAAATCTTCTATACGGAAAGTATACGTGTTTCTTTCGCGATTTATAACGCCATCGCGATCTAACAAAACTGCTTTATTCATGATGTAAACAAGGCTACAAGTTGATGATAAAATCTGGGGATAAATTCAAAATGAATCATACAGGTAAATACAATGCCAAAAAGACCACCCCACAAATGGGCGTCGTGCCCTATATTTGTTTTCCCTCTTTTTGACATATACCATTCATATAGCAGGTAAAGAATTCCTAACACAAATGCAGGTAGCGGAATAGGTACAAACATTATTTGAAGCATTGCCGTAGGATTGATAACTATGTAGGAAAACAGCACGGCGTAAATAGCTCCGGATGCGCCAATAGCGCTATAGGAAGGATTGTTTTTATGTTTTTCGTAAGCCGGAACAGAGGAAACTACAATGCCCCCAAAATAGAGCATCAGATAAAAATAGTTTGCATATTTCGGGAAGAAAGCGGGCAATAGCTCCTGCTCCAAGGCAAGGCCGAATATGTAAAGCGTGAACATATTGAAAAAAAGATGCACATAATCCGCATGTAAAAAGGCGTGTGTAAAAACAGTATACCACTCATTTTTGTTATTGTGTACCCTCCACGGATTAAACATATACTTGGCAAAAAAAGCCCTGTCCCGAAATCCTATGAGGGAGAAAATAACAGTAAAACCGAGAATACAATAGGTTATCATGCGAGAGGAGGTATCTTATATATACTAAATCCAAAATTAGTTTTTTTACGCGTATGTTGCCCGATTAAGATATATGTTAATTTTGACTTGCCTGATTAAGTATTATGCAAGAAACCAAGAAAAAGGAAATTATTGGATGGACCATACCCGTTGATCTGCCAAAGCTGGGGTTAACCGGAATTATTGCCAAAATTGATACCGGTGCAAACTACTGTACCCTGCATTGCCACCATATCACTATTATAGAAAAGGCCGGCAAGCCAATACTATGCTTTAACCTGCTTGACCCTTCTCATGCGGGATACACAGATATAACCAAGCAATTTAAAGTATATACTGAGAAATCGATAAAGAACTCTTTCGGCGATACCGAAAAAAGATACCTGATTAAAACCAGCATACGGATACATGGACGAAGGATACGTACCTTGGTAAGCCTTACGGACAGAGGCAGTATGAAATACCCGATGCTACTGGGCAGAAAACTTTTGCGCAATAAATTTATTGTGGATGTTTCGCAGAAAAGTATTGAATAGTTAACATTGAATTACTCCACAATACCCAGTACTTTGTATATTCCTGATTTATTTACCGTAGGTCTTTGTCTGCGTTAACTTACCTGTCATGTCATAAAACTTCCAAGTGCCGGAAGGTTTACCTTTAGTATACGCGCCTTCAAATTCTTTTTTTCCGTTATCGTAATAAACGGTAGTAGCGCCATCAAGTAGGCCATTAATAAAATAATCATCACTCCAAAGTTTTCCATTTTGATAAAAACTTT
>Ga0207023_10273_pt1 | contig 12173 bp, 9 predicted proteins | sample Alteio_BWMinCont_47_FD_153464 | JGI IMG/M metagenome (GOLD analysis project Ga0207023, IMG submission 153464) | Enriched cells from forest soil in Barre Woods Harvard Forest LTER site, Petersham, Massachusetts, United States -... | ecosystem: Environmental > Terrestrial > Soil > Temperate forest >... | reverse complement strand
GGCTTACGGGCTCCTGCACCTGAACCTCTTCCCGGAGCCGGAGGAGTTCGCTCACGCCCTCCTCGAGGCCCTCGACCGGCAATGTGCACGTAGTCCATCCCTTCTTGTCTGCCCCATGGGAACTCTTTGCGACCGTTTCGGCAACGTGGGCTCCGAGCTGGCCAATGCGGGAGAGTCCCTTCGGCGATAGCCGAACGGTGGCCTTTATCCGATAATTGCTAATCTCGTAGTCGCGCGCCGCCTTGGCCCAGTGCTCGGCAAGGATGAAGCCTTTGGGCCTCGTGAACGATCGCTTGCGCTCGACGGCTCCGACGATGGCGGAAACTCGATAGGTGCGAAAATCTCCCCCGCGTTGGGCTACGAGATACCAGATCCCTCCCTTGAGAACGAGGCCAAGGGGGCAAATGCGCCGCTCGACGATGCGCCCGGAGTTGCGATACCTGATATCCAAGGATCGTTCCGACCACGTAGCGCGGGCAATCGCCGGAAGGAGAGCTGAATTTTCGGAGGCTCGGAACCACCCCAGGGGATCGAGATGAAACCGCGCGGAGAGCCGTTCAGTCTGGGCGCCCGCGGGCATGGCAGCCAGCAGCTTGATTCGAGCGGAAGCCAGCAGTTCCGCCAGGCCGAGTTCGGTGGCCGGACCCGGTAGGCCCGCGAAGAAAAGGGTCTCCGCCTCCGGCTGGGTAAGACCCGATAGCTGCGAGCGGAAGCCGTCCAGGAGTCTGAACCCCCCGGAGCGACCGCGATCGGAATATACGGGCACACCTGCCTCGCTCAAGTGGTCGACGTCCCGGTAAATGGTCCTTACCGAAACCTCGAACTGCCCAGCAAGGCGCCCGGCGGTCATCCGACCGTGGGTCTGCAGTTGAAGCAGGATAGAGAGCAGTCGACTGGCTCGCATCAAAATTATTTTATAACCTGACAGAAGATGTCAGGTATATCCTGGTAGGCTGTCAATCATGAGACTCCCATTCCACTCCCGCCCCACGTCGGGCTTTTTCAATCCAGGAACCCGCCTCGCAATCGCCTTGGGCCTCACGTCATTTGCCTCCAACGCCCGGGCGCAACCGACCGAGAACGTATCGGCGTTGGGCGGGGTGACGGCTCCTGCGGAGCATGACGGCCAGCACGATTTCGACTTCCTGATCGGCTCCTGGAAAATTCACTTAAAGCAGCTGGTTCACCCGCTGACCGGAAGCACCACCTGGGTCGAGTTTGACGGCACGGCACGCGCCTCGAAGGTCCTCGGGGGCCGGGCCAACATAGACGAGGTTTCGGTGGAAGGCCCAAGCGGGAAGGTTGAGGGGCTCACCCTGCGCATGTACTCGCCCCAGTCGCGCCAGTGGAGCATCTACTGGGGGAGCATCAAGAATGGCAGTTTGGGCCAGCCCGTCATCCCGACCGTCGGGTCCTTCAAGGACGGCCGCGGCGAGTTCTTCGATTATGAGCCCATCAATGGGCGCTGGATATTCGTTCGCTATGCGTGGTTCGACATAACTCCCGATTCCGCCCGCTTTGAGCAGTCATTCTCCGCCGACGGGGGCAAGACATGGGAGGCAAACTGGATCACGTACCAGACGAGAATACCGTCAGAGCCCGCGACACCCTAGCTGTGCTCCCCTCGATGCTTCAAGGCACGACTCGAATTCAAAGTCCTCCCAATATCACACAGGTGCGGGCACGTCATTCGGCAGACGCGACCTCCGGCCCGACAAACACCCATGGACCTTTTGACTTAAGTCGTCCGGATCGTAAGGTTTGGACAGGAAGTCGCAGCTTGATTCGAGTTCGCCCGTCTCGCCAAGCGAGTCGAACGTATAGCCGGAAGTGAACAGAACCGGTACATTGGGTGCCATCTGCCTAACGTCCTCAACAAGCTTGCGTCCACCCATGCCCGGCATGATGACGTCCGTGATCAGAAGGTCGATTTGCGGGTATTTCCTGATAATTTCGAGCGCTTCGAGTCCGTTTGCTGCTGAGTGCACCTTGTAGCCGAGCCCCACAAGCACCCCACGACCGTACTCACGCACCGTGCTGTCGTCCTCAACAAAAAGGATATGCTCTCCGGCTCCATCTTGCCTATGCTGGACGGGCTCTGCGTCCGCCGGCGTCGAGGCAACCTCGACGCATGGAAGGTAAACCTTGAATGTCGTACCGTGGCCGACCTCGCTGTAGGCAGCGATGTGCCCGCCGCTCTGCTTCACTATTCCATAGCAGGTCGCAAGTCCAAGCCCGGTTCCGTATCCAGGCGCCTTGGTCGTGAAAAACGGCTCGAACAAACGCGCCTGAACCTCCGGGGTCATGCCCGTGCCGGTATCGCTGACCGCAAGCATGACGTATTTGCCAGGGAGCATATCGTGATGCGTCTGGGCGTAGCCCTCGCCAAAGCTCACGTTGGATGTTTCGATGGTCAATTGGCCGCCGGCCGGCATCGCATCGCGAGCGTTAACGACGAGGTTCATCACCACCTGCTGGATCTGACTGGGATCGGCCCTTACGGGAGCAAGGCCTGAGACTGCAATTGTGCGAATCCGGATATTTTCGCCCACGAGACGCTGTAGCATCGGATCCATCTCGGCAGTGACGGAATTAAGGTAGATCACGCGTGGCTGGAGCCGTTGCTTTCGGCTGAAAGCAAGCAATTGCCGGGTCAGGTCAGCAGCCCGGTGACCGGCGTCGTGGATTCGGCAAAGGTTGACCCGGACTTCATCGCTGAAACTCTTGTTCGACAAAAGCACCTGACTGTAGCCCGAGATTACGGTGAGAATATTGTTGAAATCATGTGCAACACCCCCGGCAAGCTGGCCGATGGCCTGGACCTTCTGGGCCTGCCTGAATCGTTCCTCAAGCTGGCGGTATTCCGTGACGTCCTCAATAGTGCCGTCAATATGCACAACTTTCTCGGTTCCGTTGCGGAACGCCCGACCGCTTTCGCGAATTTGCAGCTGAGCTCCATCCCGTCGCCGCCAGACCGCATCGCGGCGAACGACGTCCGTGGACGTGGAGAGTTGGTTGAGAAATTGCTCCCGCCCAGTGTCGAATATGGGTTCTCCTTTCACCGTCTTCGCCAACGAGAACTCCTCCTGTGAGGCAAATCCAAGGATCGCTAGAAGCGCGGAATTAACCATCAGGAAGTTGCCGTCGGACGAAATTCGGTAAAGGCCAATGGGGGAGTCCCGGAAGAATGTACGGAATTGCTCCTCGCTTGAGGCCAGTTCCTGCGTGCGCTCTTTGACCTCCTGCACCTTCTCGGTGTTGAATTTCTCTAGGCCGATCTGCCGAGCGACCAGCTCCCTCATCTCCTTGAGGCCGGCTTGGACGGCGATAGTCAAGAACGTCACCTCGAACAATACCCAGCCCGCGTGCTCGAGGGAGCGCCACACGGTGGCGGTTAACACGCCGTAGACGGATTCCGGCCAAAAGATTCCCCGGATCAGGTGATCCACATATACGACTATTGTTGCGGTGATGAAGACCCGCGCATCGCGGTAAAGGGCAAGGAGGGCCAGCGAGCCGAATACGTGAAAATGCGTCTCAATCCGTCCCCCGGTGAGGTGGATCAGAATAGCCGAAACCAGCATTTGGCCGACCGCCATGACGTGCCGCGTGGTCGTTTGGCCGGGACGTTTCCAGCCAAGCCACGCCGGATAAAGGCAAACCGCGCCGCCCAAAAAGATTGCTGCCCAGACATGGATGTGGGTGCTCGCCGTCCGGCCCTCCCAGGTCTGAGGCGAGACGATCAACGCAAGGAGGATCATCGCCAGCCACTGCACTAACATCAGCCACGCCAGCAAGTGATCGGTGCGGCTGCGCAGTTGGTTCAGTGCGGCCGTAAACCGCCGCTCAATGGCCTCGGTGTCGGGCAGGTAACCCGACGGAAATGGCGCTGCGGACGAACTAGTCACAACGTTTTCCCTGTCGCACAGACCTGCTCGTGCAGGGCGCAGCCGTATACCGGAGTCTGAACCGGATCGTTTGATTCGCCCGAGGCCAGAGCAAGGACTAGCGAACGACCCCGGTTGTCACCCGCATGCCCGCGCGAGCCCGTGATTCCGCCGGCAAAGAGGCGACGCCCCTTGCAGTCGTACACCAGGACCTGGCCGGAGGTCATGACGCCAAATTTCGCCGCAATCGCGCCATCCATGTCGACGACGACATTCAATCCCGGAATACTCTTTGCGTCCCGGAACAGGCGAGTTTGGACCCAGTCAGCCGGCACCCCGGCGGGATCAAAGAAACAGATGGTTGGGCTTATCCTTCCGCGAGCGCGCGTCAGCACGACCTTGAGCTCCTCGATGCTTGCGTCCGTGCAAGGGCACTTCGGGTGGGCGAACATGAAGAGATTGATGTGCTGCGAGTCAAAACTTAGGCCCGTACCGTTTGGCCAAGCTCCAGGAGCGACAGCCGGAACTCCGGCTTTCATTTGGTATGCGATGAGCGATCCGAATCCCGAGCTTAGGACCAGTAGCCATACCAGTACCTCCGCAGGAAACCTGCGCAGGCGCCCCTTAACGCTTGTTGTGATATTCGAAGGCATACGGCGTCGGCAAAAAAGGACGAAATCGAAGGATAATTGCACTTTCCAGTGCGGAAAACACGTAGCCGACCCCTCAAGGGGAAATGCGGCTGGGGCCGGTCGTTCGGAGTCCTGGAGGCTCTCTGATGCAAACAGCGACCTCCGAATAGCAATTTCCAACGGGGGAATACTCTCTTATTTGAGAATCGAACCTGGCTTGGCGGTGAGCCGAATTCCTTCTGAATAAGAAGTGCCATTCCATCCGAAAGCTCGGGCAAATTTGGTCGAATCAAATTCGTAATCAAACTGGTTCTGGTAGAGCATTTCGTACATCTCGCGAATGTTGGCATCAAAAAAGCCGGTCAATTTCAGCATAGGCTTCCTGAGAACCATATATTTTGGCGAAACCCCCATTTCCTTTGCCACCAGTTCGATAAATTCCCTGCCCGTAGGAGGATTGGGAGCCGTTGGAACGTGCCAAGTCTGGTTCCAGGCAGTATCCCTTGCGGCAAGCATGGCCAAACTCTTCCCTGCATCGGGAGTGAATGTGTAAGAATGCTTGGTTGAAGCGTTCACCAGGCACATGGCGCGGGATTTCTTAGCGAATTTATCAAACACCAAAATGTTGGCGGCGCTTGTGCGCACATTCGGCCCGTAAAAATCCGCTGCCCGGGCGATAATCGCCGAAAGCCCCCCCTGTTTGATTTCATCCAAAAGTCGGGTCGCTACGCGCGCCCGAATCTCGCCCTTGGCGCTGCATGGATTGAAAGGAGTAACTTCGGTCATCGGACCGGCAACTCTCCCGTACATGTAAACATTATCGAAAAAGACCAGGCGCGCGCCGCTCTTTTTGCAGGCCTCGATGACATTGGACATGATCCTCGGCCAAGCCTCCTGCCAGAAAGCGGTGCTGTATTTCAAACCGACCAGCAAATAAACCACCGATGATCCCGCCACCGCCTTTATTGTTTGAGAGAGGTCGGTGACATCGGCTGAAACGGCTTCCGCAACACCGGGAACAGGACTTGCCTTTCGGCTGACCACACGGATGGGGCCGCCTTTCTTGGAAAGCTCCTGGATTAAAGATTCAGATATAGCGCCTCCAGCGCCCAGAATAGTCTGCATAAAGTTCCTCTCAATAGCTGGCATAACGCGTCTGTTTGAGTCGACGGAAATGATCAGCCTCCCGATGGAAACTGGATGGTGGACCACTCATTGGTTTAGCACGAACGAAGGGGTGCTAAACTATTTCTGCGAACAATAACCATGGGTGCTAAACCAAATTCGGGATGCGAGTGCTAAACTGGGCTGCTAAAAGCAGTCGTTCTGTAAACCTTTCCTCCTAGCGCACAAGATGTAACATGCATTTCAATAATCCTTTATGGTGCTAAACTGAAAGCACTGCATCGCTAAACTGCCTGCTGAACTCTGCTTGTGCGGCGGGAGATCTCCTATGCATTTATGCGCGCTATCTGGGACCCGACGCGGAGCCCTTCCAGCGACCTGGCTCCTGCACTCCAGCGCCCAAAGGTTGCTCTCCCGGCCAGAAGGCTCCTAAACCCTGCGAATGAAGCGCACAGCGTTTTTGTTCGGTTCCGGCATCTCCCGTGCCTCTGGAGCCCCCATGGTGGGCGAGATCACCGACAGCCTGTTGCAAGGCGCCTGGTGGCGCCACACCGACGGGAAGTTCTACCCCTGTCAGGCCCATCAGGGTCCAGTGTCACTGGGGGAGGCCCTGCGGGCCCAGGAATTTCTGCGGATCGTAAAGGCCGAGATCGATCCGCATCTGGAAGCCAGGGAAAGCAGAACCGCCAACTACGAGGATCTCTATGCTGCGGTCCTGCAAATCGTACAGGACGAGACCTTTGAGATCATCAACCCGATGATCAACCGTTCGATCGCGGCCATCAAGGCGGCGTCAGAACATTTATATGAAGGTCAGGAGCATCATATCGACAAGAATGCATTCGCATCACTCGCCGACCGGGCCTGCGATCTCGTGCAATGGGCCGTCTACCACAATCTGGCCAAGGCCAAAGCCCCTGTCAGCCTCGAGCTGATCGCCGACGTTGCTGCCAATGTTGAGGTCACCGACATTTTCACCCTCAACCATGACCCATTGATTGAACGTCAACTGGCCGCTCGTGGCATACCGTTTTCGGATGGCTTTGGAGATAAAAAGGGCGACGCACGCATATATGGGGCCAAATGGGACGGAAAGCCGGTTAGGGTCCTGAAGCTACATGGGTCTACGAATTGGTATCTCTTCCGCTTTCCCGAGTGGGACCAATTCGCCTCAGTCGACACGAACCAGGGTTACGCCAAGGACGAAAACGGAAAGTTGCTCGATGATCTGAGCCAAAAGCCCATGTTCCTCACCGGCACCACCGTGAAGGAGCAGGCCTACGGCGTTGGCCTCGTTGGGGAAATCTTCAGCAAGTTCCGCGAGGTGCTTTCCAACCACCACACGCTGATCTGTTGCGGTTACGGCTGGGGCGACAAGGGGATCAATATTCGCCTGGGCCAATGGCTAAGAGACGCCAAGGAGAACCGGATAATTATCCTCCACGGCGGTTCGAAAGACGAGATTCTCGGTAAGCGCTTCTGGTATTGGCGGTGGCAAGAGTACGCCGCCGCGGGCAAGGTGGTTCTCGTGCCCAGGTGGTTCGCAGGCTGCACACTGGCCGACCTCGAACCCTATTTCGACATGTAGCCCCGACCGCGAACGACTCCCGCAACTATCCATCCCTCGAATGACATCCATCCAGTTCCAATCGGGAAGCAGCTTTGTCCTGAACGCCATAATTGATGAAACAAGAATCTTTGCGTACGGGACCCACGCTCCAGCTCTAATAATTCCTGTCGCCTTCCAAAATATCGCCGTGAACAGCCTACCATCCGATACGGTTCACGAGCTCGCCACCCTGTCCGGCGAAATCTCTGTGGCACCAAAACCAGGTGCTCAAGAGAACCTATCCGCTGCGGCATATTGTCCCATCAGTTCCTTCGCACCCCATGCGCCGTCCGTTCAACTCCACTTCCCGTTAAGACATCAAGATCTCTCATGGATTGAGACGGTACGGAATGGCGGCGAGAGCATCTCGTTTTTCCTTAACCTAAGACTTGTGAGCAAGAAGCTGAGGGTCAGGGAAAATGACCGTACGGGACCTCGTTACGACTACTTAGGTGAGATTTCAAACTCGGGCCAAGCTGCCATTCAGATTTCCAGGGAAACGTGGGTAAAGGTTCTTGAGGCCACGAAATTCGGTTCCGTTCATGTTTTTGAATTTCCAGCCTTTCCAATAGAGCAATGCAGCTCTCTAAAGAACGCCTTCGCAGCGCTCAAAAAAGCCCAGCGCGATCATCTACAGGGCGATTACGATGGGGCCATTGGCAACTGTCGCGTTGCGATAGATAAATTCTGGCAAAAGGGCCCGAAGAAATTGAAGGATGCTTGGCTCGAGAAAATTAATACGACGAATCACAAGTGGCTGAATGAAATCTTCACGGCCATTCGCCAAGGATCAAATGAACCTCATCACACCGCTCTCGACCACTTCGGACAGTTTGAGTCGCAGCTATTCATCGCAGTCACGACGGCTTATATCGCTTATGTGGCGCGAGCCGGAGTCACCGAGGAGTGACCCAAGTGCCCATCGCTGGGGCGAGAGCTTCCATTAGCCAACCTTGCGAAGCAGTCGCTTATCCGGGATTGGCTGATGCTCTAAAATTGTTCGTTGGGACAATTGTGAACTATTAAAAGTCCATGAATACCCGTGCTGCGCTAAAAATCTCCCAAGTTGAAGAACGCTGATATAACGAGCACCAGTGCCCCGGTAGAGTGCTGCAAAATGGTCCCAATTCCTAGAAATCGTCGATTTGACGGCTTCAGTGACGCCGGTTGTTCGCCCTACCAAACCCAAGATGCAATCAGATAGCGCCATCCTCGTTGGTTGGTATAAACAGAGCTTCTCACGCATCGGTTTCCCAACCCTTGGAAGCAGCAAATGAAGTTTCCGCTCTAGGAGCCGACCTTTTGGCGCAAAACGCCCCACAGGACGCACCCGGTTTGAGACCATATCTGTTGTGTGGAGGACAGGAACATCGCTCCGATCAATGCCGGTCCGATGCATCGACATGCACCCTCGAACGATCAATATGTCGGGCTCTCCAATGAACTCTCCCGCAGGAGCATAATTCGGTACCGTTATCGGGTTCGGAATACTTAGCGGAACCGTAAACCGCACAATTTCGGCACTCGCAGAACATTTTGGAAAGGTACCGTCCTCTAAGCTGCGCAGTGCCTCGACAATGTATCGTGACTTCAAATGCTTCCATCCAGCCTCATCGCGAACTGAGCTTCTGGAGCCACTTGGCAGAATAGCTACTACTTGCCCTCCTTTTCGACAGTAGCTCAACGCGCGGATAACAAAGCCCAAAGCCTGACTGCATCTAATAATCGTCGTCTGATCCACCCCAATCGGAATCGTCTTTATATGCCGACAGGAAAATGGCGGATTTAGGAGAACAACATCAAATTTCTTAACACATCCCGCATTCGTTAATTCGGCATCAACTTCTTCTGGCCTGAGAAAATTGGCCCGACAACGGCTCCAGCCAGGATGCGACCGTCTAATAGACTTCAAAGCCGTCACATCGATATCGACACCGGCATAACGAGCTCTAGGCCATCGCTTGAGAGCCGCCTTAAGCAACTCGCCACTTCCAACGGCAAAATCCGCAACGCTACTTACCCGCCGACACTGGACGGCTTCCACGAGCAGGTCGGCAACATCGCTCGGGGTATAGTGACGATCATTAGTCATGCCGCGTTTCTCATGAACTCGCTGATTCGATAGACGAACACCTTGCCCACGCCGGCCGTCCGATTCGCCTTACGGATCGGAAAATCGTAAACGAATTCCACACGCCGAGCCGTCTTGAGTGGATAGAGAAACGCCCCGAGAGCATGTGGCTTTGTCCCAATCGGCGCGATCTTAATTAAGGCATCCGGATTCCTTCCTGCAATATCCACGAGTATGTCGAAAGCACTGAACGGATTATTTGCAGCAGCATACACAACATTCTTCCAGGCTTGAGTCTCCTTTAGAATCCGAGCATTCGCTTGCAGAGTATAAAACGGAAACTCGGGTCGGAATCCAGGCAGCCCCACAACAGGTACGATGTTGTCACCCTTCGGTTGTACCTGCTCGAGGATGTATGCAGTCCTGCGGCCCTCGAATCCGAGCATTGGGACAAAGCACACGCGATCATCATCATCGCCCAATGAAGCAAATCCTGGAATGGCCGCCACACCCATGATTCTCTCGCTTAAGTCAAATATTTCACCTTCCAGGCCCGCTGGTGATTGCTGATACGTTTCAGGTTCAATGTAGATCACCCGAATCGGAATGTCTCGTTGCAGCGCCGTTCTCAAAATCGGCGCCCAGATATGATGACTTAAGGCAGTGATATCGATATAAAGAGCGCCCTGAATGGGCTCTAACATCTGCACAAAGCTAGCGGCACTCCTTAGTCTCACAGCCAATTGAGCGCCGCGGAATTCATAGGTAAAGGAATCGGTCCCCTGGGTCACAATATCCAAATATTCTCCCGTACCACCGAATACCGGACTATGCCTGGGTTCTGCCCCGCGTCCTCGGATAGTCGTCGCATCTGCTGCCAAATGGAGGTTCGCCGGTGCTATGAAAACTTCCATCAAGAATGGATTATTTATTGGCGGTGGCATAATAGTTCTCGAACAAGACCATCTGCTCAGGAAGCGGCTCGTCGTCTCCTACGCGACCGCTCTTCTCAAGAATGTCACGGATCGCCTGCTTGGGATTGTCGACCAATGATAGAATATTTCCATACGACAGCGTCATCTTCCGCTTCCGCCTATAGCTGAAACCAAAGAATGCGCTATAAATGGGGTGAATCGCGTAGTCGGAATCCTTTGTGTCCCCAGGATCGCTCGGCTTGCTTCCAACGAGCCGCAGAAGCGCCAAGTGATTCACCGCTGAGCCCAGTAGGCGTGAAGCCCGCTCGAATTCGTCACCAGATATCTGCGTGCCGTTCAATTGAAACTGAGTAACCTCAGGTGTATGCTTGATTGGATCTGTCGCCATGACCTGAAAGACTCTCCCAAGACCCAGAAGCAATTTTGTTAGCTTTGCCCCATCGACATCGAGGCCCTCAAGTTCCTCCAAATTCTTGCGGCCGACCGCCTGGGCAGTCTCGGTCTGCGTCTTCACCGAAACTGGAACGCCCCATACCTCGTTTTTCTGAAGATGTAGAATCAAAGCTCTATCGATCAATTCGAGAAAAAACCGGATGTTACCCGCGGCCAACTTTGCGTAGACATCCCATCCAGCGTAGTATTTTCGGATACCGCTCTTTCCACGGCGCAGCCAAAATAGCAACGAATGCTTATAATTTTCGTAACGCTCACGCCACTTGATATCGTCCCTCGAAAGCAATTCGACACTCTCTCGGAACTTATCCGGCGCACCTTTGTTATCAGGCCAAGTTACCAAAAATACCTTTTCAAGTATGTTCAAACGACTGAACAACCTTGCTACTTCGGGTGGGACCGCCTCGATGAGCGATCGCATACTGGGATCGAACGGATCATTCTCTCGGATCAGAAGTTCCGCTTCGTCTTCATCTGACAAGCCGGGGAATAAGGCTTTGACATCCAGATGCCCATCCTGGCCATCGACTCGATCGACTCGGGCCTGACAAACCTTTAGCGCGAATTGATCAAATACATCCCCAGCGAGGACATCAGTTAATGAGATCCGATTGTAATCTGCGGGACTGTTCAGCTGTTCCGTGCCACTGAGCGTGTCTTTTCTTCGCCAACCTAACTGCCGAACACCCATCTTAACGCTAAAGATGGAACCAGAGTGCTTGATGATCGTGTTGACCGCTCGCTGCTGATAATCCTCAAGGTTTTCATATTCATCTATTAGGAAGTAAAATTGCTTACCTTTAAATTGGGGCAACTCGAGGCTGGCCTCAACCAGCACATCAATGGGCGCGCCTTGGATCGTGAGGGCCTCAACATCCTTTTCTACAATATTATTTATCTGAGCCTCAAAGGCCACCATGGACGTCCTCAACGCTTTGGCCAATCTCTCGATATCGGGCTGCTGGGACAGATTGAAAGCAGCTGCAATCAAATCTAGGGTTTCTTGATTGAAACTAGCGAGAGCAGGGTATTTCTCGCGGTGCCAGCAGAGAAATCGAACGAACAGGCCTCCCAACACTAAATTGAAATAATGGCCAAATAGCTTGGTCCATTGCGCCTCATCTCTCTCGCTCCCTCTTAACGCGGTGACCCGATTGGTATCTACTCTATAAAAAATCCCAAAAAACTCCTGATTACTGAATTCGTTGAGATCCGATTTCCTCAACGCAAATTGCCCTTCGTAAGAAAGGCACCTGAGAACCGTAGTTTTGCCAGTTCCGCGTCCACCTAGGAGAACACATGGCCGCATAGTTACCAATCCCGGGAAATAGCTTGGCTCGCTAAATAGCTCGAATACTTGGTCGTTCAACCATTCGGCGCGGTAGCTCCCAAAGAGCTTATTAATTTTTTCCTGCGCTTCGTTAGCATCCATGGGTCAGGACTTGGTTAGCAGACGTTTCC
>Ga0207023_10190_pt3 | contig 12224 bp, 7 predicted proteins | sample Alteio_BWMinCont_47_FD_153464 | JGI IMG/M metagenome (GOLD analysis project Ga0207023, IMG submission 153464) | Enriched cells from forest soil in Barre Woods Harvard Forest LTER site, Petersham, Massachusetts, United States -... | ecosystem: Environmental > Terrestrial > Soil > Temperate forest >... | reverse complement strand
GATCCAAATTAGGGAAATCCACTGTGCTTCCGATGGGCACCACGAGCAGACTAGGTTCAAACCGCTTGTTATGCTGCACCACTCGAAAGTGCTGCTGTTTCTCGGCGGCCGCGCGGGCTAGATGGGGGAGGTCTGGCGATGACAACCACACGACGACACGCGAGGCATCCTTCACCCGCTGGTCGCTGTTAGACGGGATGAGCGTGACCTCCCCCGTAAGAGTCGCCGCGATCGTCGATGCGACATTCGGAGCTTGCGTACAGGCCACCGGCGGTAAGAGCGCCAGACCTATTACCGCAATCGTAATGGAAGACTTTTTCATGGCACTTCAGAACAGAAAGCCAATCGCAAGGCCCACCTGCTGCGCCACGCTCGGTAAACCTTTGACGTCATACGTACGCACTCGACGATATTCGGCTGAAAATAACAGGTCGGAACGTGGCTTGAAAATGTAATTCGTAAACAGCATTTCGTTACGCGCTGGGACAGTAAGCAGGAATGCATTTAACAAGCTATCCTGACGCAATTGCCCGGAATTGCGATCTCCCGTGCCGGCTGCCACATTGAATTCATTGCGTGCGTCCAGCCTTATTTTTAGTTGCGACCAGCCGCCAATGGCGCCGAGATTCGCGAGTTCCGGGGCGGTAAACATCGTGTAGTACATGGGATTCTGAGGAGTCGAAGGGCTGAACGCCAAACCTCCGAGCCCGTCAATACCTCTTCCCTTAAAGAACTCGCCGCTGAGCTCGGTGCGTTGGAGCAGAGGGAACTTCCAATCGACCGTGCCAGCCCATCCCGCAACGCTGTAGCCACCATAATATTGCTGTGGAGAGTAAAGTGCACCCACTCCGATTACCGCCGGCCGATCCTCAGATTTCGTTCCTGCGGACAGTCGCAGCGCATAGGTTGGCTGCCGCGAGCTCTCGGTTGCGTTGGGCGTCCGTACATTTATATTGGGCGTGTAGTTCGAAGCGGGTGCCACATCCAAAAGGCCTGCTTGGATCTTGAACGGTGAAAGAGCGCCATCGAATCGCTGCTCCATCCAGATGGTGGGCGTCCAGCTCCACAAGTTGCCAGCGGATGCCATTCCCGGCTCGGCAACGGACATGTAGGTCGTCGGAGAATTTGGAGAAAAGAACGGATAGTCAAGGCCAGCTACAAGGGAGGTGTTCTTCCAATCCATCCGCATCCGGGCCAAGCGCAAGCGGGCCACACCGGAGCTGGCCCCTTCATAACCGCCGGGCAAGCCGCCGAAGAAGTCCAGTTGCAAGTCGCCTGAGGTCCTGGCACCGAGAACTTCTGGACCGATACCAGTGAGACCCACAATCGATTGTCTGAGGGATACGCTCAAACTGCCCGAAGAAGAGCCCGGTGAAGGTGGAACGGCCACATCGGGCAAGTCGAGATTGTTCACATGGCCGCCTATCGCGGAAACATTGAACAAAACGAGTCCGGATAAGTTCAGCCGATACCTCGCCCCGCTTTCCACCTTGACCTGCCGTTGTTCTGCGATCCGCGCATTCAAGATATCCCAATCATCTTGGGAGATGTTCGCCTGTCCCTGACCGTCACCGCGTGTCGGGTTCGCCATATTCTTTGGGGATTCCGCCACCACAGCTTTCTCTTCGGTCGCTGCGGAGGGTCGAAGCCCGTTGACTTTGCTGATTACTTCTTCGAGTGCCGTCCGCAGCTGCTTTATCTCCGTCCGCGATTGGGCCAGCTCGGATCGCGTTTGTTCGAGAGATTCCGTGAGAGAACGAATCTCCGCATCCAAATCCTGGGGGCTAGCCGGGGTGGCAGATGGAGACCCCGTTTGCGCAAAAGCAGCCGGACCCAATAGAAGTGTAATGCACACCAGGCGCCTGACCATTCCCAAGGCGCTGTCTATGAAAAAGCGCATGCAATCTACCTCCTTGACCGCCTTAGCGGCGGATCGATTGCAGCGAATGCCCTCACTGAGTATTCGCACAATTCCCCCATTTCAATCCGCTAGTGTACTGCGTCTAGCGCCTCTTTACATTTGGCGATCTTGCTTAGGATGCCGTTCAACCGGAGCACTCCAGACGAATGTTTGCGGCTTCTGGTTGTGATTTTCGACGTACGTCTTGATGGCCGTCACCAATTCCTGGGCCGCGGGAAAGCTGCCACGTCGGATACGTTGCTGGGTCAGATCACGAAACCAACGTTCGACCAGGTTCAGCCAAGAGCTGGACGTCGCGGTGATAGTGCAAATGGAAGCGCGGATGACGTCTGAGCCAGGAGTTCATCTGCGTGCGTTGCGAACCATCGAATTTTTTGGATCACGCTTTAGCGCTTCTTACTGGTAGCGGCCATCGTGTGCCAAGGCTACGGCGAGGTTGGTTCGGGCTGGGACGGAATCAGGTTGCAGCGTAAACCCTTGCTGGTACACAGAAATCGCGCGTAGGGCGTCGCCGCGGTCGTACGCACCGTTGGCTGCATTGTTCAACTGTTCGGCAGTTGGCCCCTGGGTCGCCGCGAAGCCACCAAGCGCGGGTAGTTCCGAAAGAACGAGTATACCGAGCGTGATCGTCCTCGTGGGAATAAACACAATTTGAGTTCGCCGTCGAATGGACGGACAGGATTATACTGGCGGAAAATCCCGGGGTTTGACAGCCTTAAACTGGGTCTGGCGATTTGCACATGGTTTGTGGAGACGAGCCTGAAGGGGGTTAACGCACGCAGAGAAGTGAGCCATCAGCGCGGCGCTCGTGCAATTCATCTCCCAACGGACCTGTTGTTGAACAGGCGCAGGAGCATCGAGATGGTCCGGTGGTGAAATCGTCAAGCAGGGAGTTTCCAGGAGGCCTTCATTGATGCGTTCAACCCTTAGGTGTCTCTCCTTGCTGACAATTTTTCAATTTACATTTCTTCTGATCAGCGCTGCTGTCCTTACGGCGCAAGTTGTGCCCAATGAACGTAAGGAATGGCACGCTAGTTGGATTGCGCATCCGACAGCGCCGCTCCGCGAGCCTGGGGTGTTCCACTTTCGAAAAACATTTCGTCTGGACGTCAAGCCGGATCACTTTGTCGTTCTGGTAAGCGCCGACAATCGCTTTCAGCTGTATGTCAACGGGCAGCGGGTTGGCGATGGACCTGCCCGCGGCAACCTCACCCATTGGCGATACGAATCGCTGGACCTCGCTCCTTTCTTGCACTCTGGCGAAAATCTGATCGCCGCAGTAGTCTGGCAATTTGGCATTCGCGCGCCGCTCGCCCAGGTTTCCGCTCGTCTCGCATTTCTGGTCGAGGGTGACACCAAGTTTGAGTCTGTCGCGAACACCGATACCTCATGGCAGGTTGAAGAAGTTAAGGGCCATACTATACGCGCGCCGCTTCCACCGGGTATGTGGCAATACTATGCAGCGGGTCCCGGTGAGCAGATTGATTTTAGTGGCTACAACACAGAATGGAACAAACTCGGTTCAATCACGGGCAACTGGGTTGCGGCGGAGCCAGCTTTGCGCGAATCCATCTACCCTAATGGCAGCGTTCCCGTGCCACCAAGCACCGGCAATGGCCTTGCCTGGCAGCTGTATCCTGACCCTCTTCCGCAAATGGAATACAAGGAACTTGCCAAGCCTCGCGTCGCACGTACCACGATTTCGGCACTGAAAAAGTTCCCTCAGAGCGCCGTGGTAATTCCTCCAAACAATGAGACGAGCGTGCTGATGGATCAGGGCGAAGTCGTTTCTGCCTACCCGCAACTCATCGTCTCCGGCGGCAAGGGCTCACGCCTCGAGCTCGTCTACTCCGAATCCCTCTACGACAAAAACCAGAAGCGCAATCAGAGGGACGCCGTTGGCGATTTAGCCGCTCTCGGCCTCACGGACGTCGTACTTCCCGACGGCGGATCTTCGCGTGTCTTCACACCGCTGTGGTGGCGCACCTGGCGATACCTCGAACTGAAAATCAAAACTGCCTCTGAGCCGCTAAAACTCGATTCTATCCATACTTTCTTCACGGCCTATCCCTTCATAGATCGCGGCAGCTTCAAGTCGAGCGATCCCGAACTCGCACGCATTCGGGAAATCTGTTGGCGCACCGCGCGCATCGATAGCCACGAGACTTATATGGATACAGCCTATTGGGAGCAGCTACAGTACGTCGGCGATACGCGCATCCAAGCGCTAGTTTCTTACGTGGTCAGCGGGGATGACCGATTGGCGCTGCAGGCGCTTCAGTCCATCAACGACTCCATAGTTCCCGAAGGTCTAACGCAAAGCCGTTTTCCGTCCTCGCTCTTACAGCTAATCCCGCCGTTCTCGTTGATCTACGTCAACATGCTGCACGACTACTGGCTCTATCGCCCGGATGCTCATTACGTGGCGGCTCTGCTGCCCGGCACCCGCTCGGTACTTGCTTGGTTCGTCCAGCATCAACTCGACGACGGATTCCTTGGCTCGCTTCCTTATTGGAATTTTGTCGATTGGTTGGCCAATGATGAGAAATTCCCTCCGGTCGATACGGAAGGACGTTCCTCCATTTTGACCTTGCAGTTCATTGGCGCCCTCCGCGATGCTGCCGACATGGAGGAAGCTGTCGGAGATCCGTCACGTGCGGCTACATATCGCGACAGGGCGAAGTTCGCCGCAGACAACGTCTACCGCCAGTGCTGGAGCGCAAAGCTCGGTCTGCTTGCAGACACTCCGGAGCAGAAACATTACAGTCAGCACGCCAATGTCTTGGGCGTGATTTACGATGTGATCCCCGCGAAAGACCAATCCGGAGTCCTCCGCCGTATTCTTCATCTAGACGCCGCCGATTCAGGCGCGCCGAAACTCACGACGGCCTCCTATTATTTTCAGTTCTATATCTCTCGCGCCCTGGATCACACTGGGTTGGGCGATTTGTACCTCGATACTCTGAAACGCTGGCGCGAGATGCTGGCCAAAGGCTTCACTACCACTCCCGAAACTACTGACCCCTCACGATCGGACACGCACGCCTGGAGCGCTCATCCTGCCTTCGATTTCAATACACTTGTGGCGGGTGTTCGCCCCGGAGCACCCGGTTATGCCAGCGTCCGGATTCGGCCTGCGCTTGCTGGCCTCGACTGGGTTGAAGCTACGACACCGCATCCAGAAGGCCTGATTCGTACGGCATATAAACACCAGGGCGATAGATTCGAGGCCACCATTGAACTTCCTGGAAAACTCGCCGGAGTGTTGGTCTGGAACGACAAGGAATACGCGCTTCACTCGGGTCTGCAGAAATTCGAACTAAAGTAAACCTGTGATTTTTCCGAAGGGCAATGCGATGACAGGACAAAGGAAATAATTCGTCGGTGAAAGCACTTGTCCTCAATGGTCGGTTCAGCCACTAAGAAGTTCTCGCTTAAGAAATGGAGAAAGTGGGGAGTTGTTATAGCTGCCACTGCACCCCCAATTTGCCTCTTGGCTCTAGGGATGTGCTGACGCTGACACCGGGAAGTGCCGTTTAATTCTTCCGCCTCGGTCCTTGCTCATTGGGACCGTATTGAGGTGTCTACATTCTGCTTGTCAATCCAAATCACACCTGTATCCACAAAACTGGGAACAGGAGCGAGAGGATCCTTCGCCCAGGCCCGATCCAGAGAGCCAAGATGGGAACGGTTCAGTTCGTCCAGCATCTTCAGCCCAACAAATCCCATAGTGAAGGGCCTTTGGGCAATGGTGGCTTGAATTCGCCCCTTCCGAATCCAGTCTAGGGTTTCAGGGTCCGTGTCCATCGCGATTACCAGCCTGTTGCTGGCATGACCACCGCTCAGCGCCTCAGCCACCGCCTTGCACGCTAATGCTTCAAGGCATACAAAAGCATCCACGGTGCTCTTTTGCGAGTCAATCATCTTCTTTGCCTCGTCGAAAGCAATTCGTGGGTCCCCTTTGATGTCCACGACGCTCTGTACTGTGATATGCGGATAGCCGGCCAGGATTTCCATATAACCGCGAAATCGTCCTTCAAGATTCGTTTGCCCCGGCAGGGTGAAAAATACGACGTTACCCTTGCCCTTCAAAGCCAGACTCAGAAACTCACCCCCGACCCTTCCCGCTTCGTAGTTGTCCGTTCCGATGAAGGAGAGACGTTTGCTGGCGGGAGAATCCGCATCGATGGTGATGACCGGTATTCCCGCCGCGATAGCTGCGTCGATGTCCGGTTTCATCAATTCCGGGTCTGCGGGCGAAACCAGAATCCCGGCCGGCTTCAACTTTACGACCCGGCTGAATTCCTGCTCTTCAGCCTTAGGATCATAATTGCTTGGCCCTGCCACTTCTGCCTTGACTTGCAATTCGGAGGCGGCCTTCTTGAACCCGGCCCCTGCTGTTTGCCAATAAGGGACTTGAATGTTGACCGAAATCAGAAAATATTGCGCACTGGATCCGCGCTGCTGCCCGGAATCCTGGCTGCGCGCGCAGCCGCAACTTAGAATCAAGACGCTACAAAGAAGGGAGGCGGAGAACCTGGGGGGCACTAGCATCGTAACCTCCCTGCAAAGGCATTCACTGGACGTGAACAGATAAATGGCGAAGTTTAACCAGCGCAAATCATAGGCGTGGAGTCCGCGGAATGCAATCAACGAGAGCGCACATTCGGGTTGCCCTTTGCTCCGCCCTCTGCTCGCTCTCCCTCACCTCTTTCGATGGCCATCAGCCGGACGCCATTGCTGGCAACCGTACGGCGTGTACCGCCGCCTCAACTCAGAGAAACCGCAGCAGCAATTGCCTCGTTTACTCACCCCCCACACTCGCCGGGCGCGGAAGCGAGGAACAAAACTCCCGCACGCTGTTGCCTTCGTGCTTCAGAGTCATGGTCACCAACTCTCCCGTTGTGGTGTCTAGTAGCGCCACCGTTTGCTGGCAAGCGTGCAAGTCACATCTTAATTCGCATCTCGGCCTCCTTCGGTCCGAGCCTGTTAGTTAGGGTGAACACGGAAACCCCGTTGCGAGGGCGGCGTCGTTATGACATGAATCGGACGAATGAAAAAGGGGCACCTCAGACGGGGACTACTACGAATTTGCTACAGTGCCGAAAGTGCAGGGTGCAGGTAGGACAGCAGCAGCGGCAAGCAAAAGTCCGAAGAACATGGGGAACTAGGCTACCACATGGAAGCAGTCCGCGTGGCCACCTCGTTTAGACCCGGGTGACGGCAACCCGGAAGTTATCCCAGTACACCAAAACGCAACAGTACTGCGCGCTTGCCGACAAATCCGTCCTGAGTCTCGTGTTCGTTCCTCACTGATGATGGGCAAAAGATATTTATGTTGCACACGGACGGACCATTTTACACTTAACCTCGCAAGCAAATGTGTGGGCGGGCTTTACCAAACTCAACCCGGGATTTGATCGGTACGAGAGTCTCGACGCTACTATTCCTGCAGGGGTGAAGCATGTCGACTCGGATGGCTCTGGGATTTTTTCTCTTGTTATCAGCGATGCCGCAAGTTCCCCAGGATTACCCCTCGAAGCCCGTGCGCATGATCGAACCATTCGGTGCTGGTGGTGGGCCTGACTTGATAGCCCGGGCCGTTAGTCCAAAGCTCTCGGAGCTTTGGGGCCAACCTGTTACAGTCGAAAACCATCCCGGCGCGGGGAGCACAGCGGCCCCCGCCCTGGTTGCGAAGTCGTCAGCTGACGGTTACACATTGCTCGTCAACACCAGCGCTCAGGCGTACAGCGCCGCCCTCTTGAAGAATCTGCCCTATGACCCCTTGAAGGACTTCATTCCCGTCGCTCCGCTCACAAGCCAGCCCTACGTGCTGGTTGCAGGCAAATGGTCGGGCATCGCTACACTGAGCGAGTTGATGGTTACGGCGAAGGCAAAGCCGGGTGAGCTAAAGTTTGGCTCCACTGGTGTTGGCACTGGCTCGCACTTAGGAGTTGAGAAATTCAATCTTGAGGCGGGCATTAAGGCGGTACACGTGCCCGCTAAAGCGGGCGACGCGATCACCGACGTGATCTCCAACACGGTCGCAGGGGGTGCTACTTACATGATGGCGCCCATCCAGCTCGCCCTGGCTGATATCCGTGCAGGCAGGCTAAGCGCTCTTGGTGTAACCACCAAGAGTCGCTCTCACTTACTACCTGAGGTGCCAACCATCGCGGAGGCCGGCGTCCCCGGCTTCGATTATCCGATTTGGTATGGAGTGTGGGTGCCCGCTGGCACTCCTGCCGGAGTGGTGGACAAGTTAGCAAAGGACATCGTGCGGGTCTTGGCTGCGCCGGAAATGCGCGATTGGCTAGAAAAGCATGGGGCCGATCGGATGAGCATGACACAGCCTGAGTTCGCGCGCTTCGTCCTGAAGGAGAGCGAAAGCGCAGAGAGTATCGTCAAGGCAGCCGGAGTGAAACCCTAGCGAGCAAGCGGTTCGTCGCTTAGAGCGTTGCGGTAGCGACATAGTCTCCTCCCGAGTGACGGGCAACTCTGGCGTAACGCGATTGGGTAAGGGTTGCCGACCATCCGCCCGGATTCATTGTGAGCCTACAGGTGGAACACAAACAATTCATTTGGAAATGGGCACCTCATCGGCTCACCGCTTAGGTCAATCGCATACTTCTTCGCCTTGATATGTAATCGGACGGGTCACCGCATTTTTCTAAGAGTGCCACAGGGAAAGACTGATGTATGATTCGACATCTGGCTCGCATACGTCACGTTCACCTTGCGAGGAATTATCGGGACCGAGGCGCGGACCTTCCGAGATTGGGTCATCCACACGTACACGAAATCCCATGGCAGATTGGCAAATGCGAGAAAAGCGGCCGCTCCGAGGACCTCGGCCAGAGCCACCGGGGCCAGCGCTCAAAAACTACATCACGCCCGCCGGGTTGCAGCGGCTGAAAGACGAGCATCTGTTCCTACTGAGTCGCGAGCGGCCTGCGGTGGTGGAGGTCGTAGCGTGGGCTGCTAGTAACGGGGACCGCAGTGAAAACGCCGACTACCTCTACGGCAAGCGACGGTTAGGCCAGATCGATTCACGGATTCGCTTTCTCACGAAACGCATTGACGCGGCCGTGGTCGTCGATCCCGCCGCTCCGGCAGGGGGCAGCCGCTACGCGCGTCTTCTTCGGCGCAACCGTGACCTACAAGGACGCCGCCGGCCTCGAACACGTCGTCTCGATCGTAGGCATCGACGAGGTGGACCTCGACCGCGGCTACATCAGCTGGCGCTCGCCTGTCGCCAATGCGCTGATGAAGGCGAGCCCCGGCGACCGCGTGAACCTGCTTGCGCCAGCAAAGACGGAACGTCTCGAGATCATCGAGGTCGAGTACGCGCCGATTCCGATGGATCCTTTCCGCGAACCGCTAGGAGCTCAGTCGACGCCCAAGGTCGAACGCTCCTAGACCAAGCCGCCCGACTCTGAGGGTTCCCCCGATCTTTGTCGTTTTTGCACATTGTGCCGTCCGGAGCTGGACAGCGAAACGTTTACAATAACTGCTCGGCGATTCCCACAGTCAAATTAGCTTATGTCCGGCGATTCCGAGCGAATCACGGGCAATCCTTCCGTAATCTGGTAAGGGAAGGTTTGCCGACCACTCGCTCGGAGTACGCCGGGCGGGAACGGCACTTCTCTATACAGCTCGTTTTACCTCGAACTGTCCGCCGGAGATGCTTAGGCTGTCAGGAATGCCAATCAAAATCAAAAACCGGCCATGCAAGTTCGGCACCCGCTTGTGATCATTATACGTTTCTGGTAATAGTTCAATAAATGAATCTATCCGTTCTCGTCTCCGTCCTCTTGCTCGGATTCCTGGCGCTCTACCGCTTCCACCGACGAATGGTCGAAGCTCTGGCTTAGCGCTCGGTTTCCCTGCGATCGAGGACGCCCTAGGAAGTACCGATGAAAAAGAAGCTCCGTACGTGGTTGGCTAGTGTGAGCTCGGCCTTTCCCAGTGCCTTCAGTCCCTACTGGCGCGTGCTGCCGCTTGGGCGGATGAAGATGTTCCTGGCAGGGTACTTCTTCGTAGGCGCCGCCGGCGGTTTCGCGATCGATCTATTGCAACTCAGTGCTTCGCGCGTCGGCGGAGGTTTCTTTTGGCCTGTCTTAGTGGGCACGGGAGCGATGGCGCTTAGGGCCGCAGGAATCAAAAGAGTTCGTGTTATCCCTCTCCTGTTTCTGCTGGTTGGCTTGACCGCCTGGCTGGGCTACTGGGCCTCGCACGTTTCGACGCCTCTCCCGGTCTCCGTCGCTGTACATCGGCGCGTGCTATTCGATGCGATCGGGATCTTGGTTGGTATCGGTCTCGGGACTCGATTTCTGCTGTTCTTCGCTGGTACGGAGGGCGTGGCCAGCGTGCGTATGCAGACAGAGCTTTCTTTGGCCCACGGTATTCAGGCGACCCTGGTTCCGACCGTCTCTTTCCAGAACGCGAGTTTCGAGCTATACGGCAAATCGATTCCTAGCACAGAAATGGGCGGCGACCTGATCGACGTCATCGAGAGCGATGGAGGGTTGGTGGCCTACGTCGCCGATATCTCCGGCCACGGCCTGCCCGCCGGCCAGCTCATGGGGATGTTGAAGACTGCCATGCGACTCGCCGTGCAATTCCGCCAAATGCCGGTAGCAGCGCTCGAGAGTGTGGACCGCGTGCTGCCGGATCTCAAGGAACGTGAAATGTTTGCCACCCTGGCCCTGCTCCGCTTCGATGGCTCCAGTGAAGCCGAATACGCGTTGGCCGGCCATCCGCCGATCCTCCATTATCGGCACGGCAGCAGGGACACGGCCCGTCTTTCCATGGAGCAGCTTCCGCTGGGACTGATCCCCGGCGGTTCCTATGCTAGTAAGCGCGTCATCTATTCACCGCGCGATCTCTTCTTGATGGTTACCGACGGCATAACGGAAGTAGCCAATGCCAGAGATGAAGAATTTGGCCTGACCCGCCTGCAAGAGCTGCTGACGCAAAACGCTACCAGAGCCTTACCGGAGATTTGGGATCTCATCATGCGCGAGGTGCGACAATATGGTTTGCAGCAGGATGACCAAAGTCTGCTCCTGCTGCGCGTGCTGAATCCGGCCATCTCTCTCGCGACCTGAATTCCAAAGGGGCGCAGGAAATTCGAAACCTACTTGGACCCACAATGGGCGAACCGTAATGTGCCCCGGGCTTACACAGTGATTTCTCCCGGATGACGGGCAACCCTTCCGTAATCCGGTAAAGGAAGGGTTGCCGTTTACGCCCAGAGCTTCGTATTTCGGTCCGCGCCGCCCATCTTGCTGAGACCGTTGCGGGCACTCCAGATGAAAGTTATTTTCACAACGTTGCGAACGGCGAAATGAGCGTACACTAGCCACTGTTTTTTAAATCAAAAAGGAGATTCGATTTACTTGACAATTTGCTTGACCTCGATGCTCCGGAGACGAAGACTGTGCTCGTTGCGGAGACGCACCGGTTGGTTGGCCACGCCAATTCTCACGGTCGTTGCTGTCGGACTGACGTTTGGCGCCGGACAAAGCGCGAATCGTGTCGCCGCAATCCACCAGCAGGTGGTGTTCGTGGACATGCACGCACATCCGAGCCGATTCCATCGCGCTAACGTACCGCGCATCGAGCCCGACGAGCTCGCACGCTATCGCCGGGGGCTCATGGACGTCGTGGTCTGCAACATCAGCACCGACGCTGCATTCAGCGGCGACTACGTCAAGCGCGACGGCACGGACGTGAAACGCGGTGAGCTTCCGCGGCCAAAACCGGGCGAGCCGTTCGCGTTCACACTTGACCGGTTCGCCCGCATCATCAGAACGATCGACGACGGCGACGCCGTGCTCGCGACGAGCCCGGAGGCGGTGCTCGATGCGAAACGGCAAGGCAAGCTGGCGCTTTTGGCAGCGGTCGAGGGCGGCGATGGCCTTGAGGCTCGGGTAGAGAACCTGCGAGACCTCTATCGTCGCGGTCTGCGCTTGCTGCAGCTCGTGCACTTCCGCGCGAATGAGCTGGGACACATCCAGACGTATCCCTATTCACCGGGGGGCCTAACGCCATTCGGGCGCGAAGCGGTGCATGAAGCCAATCGCCTCGGCATCATCATTGATCTGGCGCACGCCAATACTGAGACGATCAAGGATGCGCTCAAGGAGTCGTCACAGCCCGTGCTCTTCAGCCACACGGGCGTGAAGGCGCTGCACGACGGCGATCGATACCTGACCGACGATGAGATTGTGGCCATCGCTTCGAAGGGCGGCGTCATCGGGATCTGGCCGAACGGCGATTCGAATCCCACGATGGACGA
>Ga0207023_10272_pt1 | contig 12230 bp, 11 predicted proteins | sample Alteio_BWMinCont_47_FD_153464 | JGI IMG/M metagenome (GOLD analysis project Ga0207023, IMG submission 153464) | Enriched cells from forest soil in Barre Woods Harvard Forest LTER site, Petersham, Massachusetts, United States -... | ecosystem: Environmental > Terrestrial > Soil > Temperate forest >... | reverse complement strand
TGAACACATTCATCTTTTTCTTGAAGGGCTCGAGTGGTGCCAATTGGGGCGGCGTTTCGTAATTGGCGCCAGCCGTCTTGGGAATCCATAGAGCGTTCGTCAGTCCCAGGCCGAAAAAGAACGTATTGAAGCGGTCGGGAATGCGCGCTCCGGTCGCGGCCAATGCCTCGCCCTTGCTGTCCAGGAAGCAATCCAGGAACGGTAATGCCACGGTCGCTAGGGCACCCTGGAACATGCCGCGAAGAACGATCCTACGTTGAATTTTCATGATGGACCTCCTAATTCCTGTTTTTTGCAATTTGGGTGGATGGTGCAGCTGACGCCTGTTGAACGGGCGGGGGAACGCTAAAGAAACCCGGATCCGTTGCGATACCCTTCAACAGTGTCTTCAGGCGATAGCCGGAGTCGACGAATGCCTTGTAGGCCGCCTTGAAGCTCGACGGATCGACATCCCCGCTATCAGCGCCAGTGGCGTAGGAATCGAGCTTGCGCGCCACGCAGGCGGGGAATTTAGGATCATCATGCAAAAACTTGCCCAGACCTGGAGCGCCGACGAAGCTCTTGCCCTGTATGTGGCGGAGACATCTATCATACTGCCATTCTCTTTTGTGCGGTGCGTGCCTGTGCTGTCGAAGTCTTCCAGGCTCAAGCCGATTGGATCGCTGTGGGTGTGACACGACGCACAGGTCGGATTTGTGGCATGGGCAAGAAGCCGCTCGCGCACTGTTTTCAGCGGTCCGTCGGTATTATTGACAATCGAGAAATCGACATTGGCCGGGGGCGTAGGGGTGGGTTCACACAGCAGGATGTCCATTAGCGCTACGCCGCGTTCGGTTGGCGAGCTACGCCCGGGATGGGAGAACATCGTTAGCATGCTGACCTGGGTCAGCAGGCCACTGCGGCCAGAGTCGGCTGGAAACTCGTACGGCACCCACTCATCGTGGAAATTGAACGCCGTCCCATAAATCGGGGCAAGCGTGCGGTTGATAAAAGTCTTGCGCGTCGTCACCAGATCGCGCAAATCACCATTCGTATGCAGGGTGAGATCGATGGTGCTGCGCAGCGTCTCTTCCCGTGCTGAAACGGCAATTGGCGCGATCCAATCGGGATAGATCAGCGTGTCCTTGGTGACATTGTCGAAAGTGTCCAGCTCCAGCATGTCGGAGAAGAATGCGCGCATGCCGGTATCCAGCTTGGGCGAGGCGATTAGCATGTCCACCTGCTTGGCAACGCCGGCGGGCGTGTTCAGTTCTCCGGTCCCGGCCAATTGCAGCAACGCGGCACTAGGCGTTGAATCCCACATCATGAAGCTGAGACGGGTGGCTCGGCTGTAAGCGTCAAGCGCATAGTCCTTGCCATCGGCCGACACGGCGAGTTCCTTGCGGAACAGAAAATCTGGCGCCTCAAGCAGAGAGTCAAAGCCATAGCGCAGACCGACATAAAAATCATTGGACGATTTGGCCAGCTTGTTCGCGAGGTCGACCCGCTGTTTTAGCTCGCCTGCCGTTAAGGGCCGGCGGAACAGCAGCAGGCCGTAATGAGTAAATATCTGCGTCGCGCAAGCATCGTCTGGAGCGGTAGGCGACTTAGGCGTGCAGGCCAGCAGCTTGCCGCGATTCTTGGCGCCGACCACCTGATTGGCGATGCCGTCGGCCATCTGGGAATCTGATTCAAAACCAACGCCGGTCACGGACAGGACTGCTGTGCTTGCGGAAAGCAAACCTCCGACGCGGGTGAGTGGCTCGAACGACCCTTCTATTGCGATGTCAGAACCGAAGATGTCAGCAATAGAATTGCGATATTCTTGCTCGGTCAGGCGGCGCAGGCTGACCACCTGACTTGCCGGCGCGGCCACGGCCACGGTATCGACCGCACCCAAGGTAAGACCAAATCCAAGCACTGCGGCCGATAGGGTCAAGCTCTTGCGCATAATTTCCCTTCTGTCCGATGTTTGGCCCGCTCCGGAGCGGCCGCCGCGGGGCAAATCAACTCGATTATATTAACTCTCTTCTACCGGATTTTTCGTCCTCGTTCTTCAATCCCAACTGCAAGGATTTTGTAAAAATCCTAATCGCAAGAATTGTATAATGAATTCAATATTCTCGTAATACATTCCCGATGTAAGGATTATGTAAAGACTGTGGCAACATACGCCCTCCCCTAGCTATTCTGGGCTCTATAATCAGTTCTTCTTCGCTCGAATCTATAACAAGCAAGTGTGAGCGGAGCCGGTTTGGGGGAGACGGCACTGGCTTTACGAATCGGCCAAACGCCAACAGCGACGGCTACGTGTGCAAAACGTTGCTTCGCCGCATTGGCTGCTCATCTAAACGCTGACTTAGCGGCAGATATCAGCAAACCACAAAATAAAACCTGTTCAACGGAGACAATGTCTTAATTATTGAAACGTAAACGTAACGCCGAAAAACATTGAAGGGGATACCCATGTCAAGGATCATTGCCAACAGACAATTTATCGCCGGGCCGTCTCTGCGCAGGTTTGCAAGATACCAGCGTCTCAGAGTCGGTGGATCTCTGTTGGCGGTCATCATGTCCTTGGCAGCGACTGGCGCAGCCCATGCACAATCAGCAGCAAAGGATGCCGATATCGAGCAGGTGGTTGTTTCGGCTTCGCGCATCACGGCAAGCGGTTTCCAAGCGCCGACTCCCACCACGGTCCTGGCCGTCACCGACCTCGAGCAGACCGCAATGCCCAATCTGTTCGACACCATCACCCAGCTGCCGTCCCTGGCGGGCAGCACCGGCGTTCAGGCCGGCACTGGCGGCACCAGCTCGGCCAACAACGGCCTCTCATCTTTCAATCAGCGCGGGCTCGGCACTATCCGGACCCTGACGCTAATCGACGGCCAGCGCGTTGTCCCGGCCAACACCACAGGCGTCCCGGATATCAGCGAGTTCCCCCAGCTTTTCGTGCAACACGTCGATGTAGTGACCGGGGGCGCTTCGGCCTCCTGGGGGTCCGACGCGGTGGGTGGCGTGGTGAATTTCATCACTGACAAGAGATACAACGGCGTCAAGGGCAACATCGAAGGCGGCATGTCCACCTTTGGCGACGACACCAGCGCGCTGTTTCAGGTCGCGGCGGGAACCGACCTGCTCGCCGGCAAGGCCCATATCGAAGCAAGCGCCGAATTTTACCACAATGACGGCGTGCACGCCCCCGACAATATCGGCGGCGCCCTGACCAATGGCCGCTGCTGCAACCTTCATCCCTTGACTCAGGCCTACACCCTCACCACCACCCCCGCGGGCGTGCCCGAAAATAACCCAATCATAAATGCGCAAAACTCCCAGTCTTCGGAATGGGGTCTCATCACAGCCCCCGCCTCGCTTAAGGGCATTTCATTCGACGCCAATGGAAACCCGACGCCGTTCCAGTTTGGTACAAACTGCGTCGGCACAATCTGCCAAGGCGGCGACCTGACCGACAGCACGATCCGGGTTACCGTCGAGGACCCCATTACACGCTCTGTTTTCTACACCCGCTTGTCCTACAACATCTCGTCCGACATCGAAGTTTACGGCACCTATAGCTTCGGCAATGTGTTTTCGACCGACACGGCTGGCGGCACTCGGAATACTGGCATCACCATCCAGTGCGGCAACGCCGCGGGAGGACCGAATGCATACCTGGCGGCCTCGATCAATGCGGCTTGCGTCGCCAACAAGATCACCAGTTTCACGATGGCCAGATCTTACGACGACGTCCCTAATATCAGCATTCGTAGCGCTCGCCAGATGCGCCGCTACGTGCTTGGCACCGACGGTACCTTCAACATGTTCGACAAGGACTGGACCTTCGATACCTATATTGAGCATGGCGAGAATGACACTCACGTCGTTATTCAAAACGAGTTCATTACGGCGAACTTGACCGCCGCGATCGACGCGGTGGCGGGACCTAACGGCCAAATCCAGTGCCGCAATCCCGTAGCAGCGGCGGCCGGCTGTGTGCCAATCGACATATTCGGAGGTGCCCTTTCAGATGAGCAGCAGCCGCAAATAAGCCAAACCGCCGCGGCTTACATCGCTCCCCACTTTAACGGTCCCTACTCGACTACCGCCGAGCGGCAGGAGGCGGCCAGCATGGCCATCAACGGCACGCCCTTCAAGGATTGGGCGGGGGATGTGGCGCTGGCGTTCGGCGCTGAATATCGCGAGGAAGCCTTCAAGACGACCGCCGATCCCTATAGTGACGGCGTCACGGCCACGAATCCCTTTAGCGCGGCCTATCCGAACGATCCGCTGATCAATGCCGCCGGGGGCAGCAACTGGTTCGCGGGCAACTTCCATCACGGAAGCGGCAATTATCATGTGGCTGAGGGCTTCGTCGAATTCGGAGTGCCCCTCCTCAACGACGACCAATGGGGCAAGGCCAATCTCGATCTGGCGGGCCGCGCTACCGACTACAGCACCTCCGGCTATGTCAGCACCTGGAAGGTGGGCGTAACCTGGGACACGCCGCTGCAGGGCGTGCGCCTGCGCGCACTGCAGTCCCGCGACGTACGCGCGCCCAATCTCCAAGAATTGTTCGCTGCGCCGACGGTCCTGCACCAAAATGACATAAACCGCCTGTTGCCCGCTAACGCCCCGACGGTCAGCATACTCGTCAACAATATTGGCAATCCCGGTCTATCGCCGGAAACCGCGGCAACCACCGAGGTCGGCATCGTCTACCAGCCGGATTTCCTGCCAGGTTTCAATGCTTCCGTCGATTATTACCGGGTCGGCCTCAAGAAGGGGATCGGTACGTTCAGCGCCCAGCAGGAGATTGATCTCTGTCAAGTTTCGGGGAATGCGAATTACTGTCCCTTGTTCAATTTTAGCGTCACGCCTGCCACGATAACTGTCCAGCCCTTCAATATTGCTTCGCAAATTACCGACGGCTTCGATATCGAGACCAGTTATCAATTTGATTTGCAGAACTGGGGTGTTCCCGGCAGCTTCGTGCTGCGCGGCCTTGCCACGCATGTAAGCAAGTTTATAGCAAACTCCGGCGTGCCCGGCGCGGAAATTACCGAAAATGCGGGCACCTCCGTCCCATTGTGGAAGGGTTTCCTGACCCAGAGTTGGACCAGCGATCCGGTCTCGTTCAACCTTACGGAGAGAGTGTTCAGCGAAGGGGTCATCGACTCGAATGCCATCGTATGCCAGGCACCAAATTGCCCGGTGCCGACCGTGCAGCACCCCACCTATAGCAACGACAGTTATGGGGGCTTCTTCTACCTTGATATCGGCGGCTCCTATCAGATGTCGAAAGGGATGCAGGCCTATTTCAAGGTCAACAATGTCACCAATCTTTACCCGGGCCCCCTGCAAGCTGCAGCTCCGGGCTTCGATCCGGTCGGGCGGTTGTATCTTGTGGGATTCCGCTTCGACAACTAAGGGCGGGCCGAAGGACTTCACGTAAGTCGAATAAAAATGGCAGGAGTTCCTAGCGGTGAACGGCATCTGAACAACGCCACGCATGAGTGAGTTAGGAGAAAAATGAGACACTTTAGTATTGTAGTCCCGATAATAATGTCCGCCGCCGCCGTGTTCGGTACAGCCTGGGCAGCGGACGCACCGGTACCGGTGCCCAAGGCAAACGTCCCCATGGTGCCTGAGGCAGGGCCGGGGATTTTCTCGATGCAAAAGCTGAGCGCGACGAAATTTCATCTGGTTGTGACCGGACACACCTTTACCTCACGCGAAGCGATCGAGAAATACCTTGCCTATCGCGCGGCCGACCTGACCATGAACCAGCATTTTCCGTGGTTCACGTTCGTGGAAAACCGCAAAAAGGGTGATACCGTGCCCGTGCCCAAGTCCGATCCCCAGGACCGGAGCTACAGCTTTCGCATGGAATACTTCCGCCCGATCTGGCGTTACAAAATCACCGGGGCATCAGACTGGAAAAATTGGAGTCCATTTTCCGGTGCCGCCTTCTTTGGCGACGGGACCGATCCAAAGAGCATCGCACAATTTGAGGTTAGCGCCGACATAGCGCTTCAAAAGGGCATGCTGAACGGCCATAACCCGCTTGCGTTCGATGCCGGCACGCTGTCTGATTTCCTGGTCAACCAGGTGTCGCCCCCGCAATAGCACACGCGACGCAGGCATGGAGACGTGCGCTTGTGGTGTTTGTCGTAGAGGATGGGAATCAATCGTCAGCAGTTAGGGATTCGCATTAATGTCGCCTGTAGATCGTTCGAAGCTTCGCCTTTTCGCTGTGGTGGCGTTTATTTCTTCCCTGGTGGTTCTTGCCGGTATCGCCATTGTCCAGGCGTCTCCGGCTGATATCGCCGCGATCAAGTCGCGCCAGGACAAGCTGCGCGATATGGGCAGTAACTTAAAGTCAGTCGAGGACGAGATAAAAAAGAGAAATCCCGCCTGGGACGTCATCGAACCCAGCGCCGATGCGGTGCAGAGCCGCGCCAGTTTTCTGCTGACCTGGTTTCCTAAGGGCACCGGTCCGGAAGCGGGTGGGTGGACCGGTGTGAACGGGCCCTCCAGAACATACGCGCTGCCGCTGATCTGGCAGAAGCAAGATGATTTCACGAAGCTCGGCAAGGCCATCCAGGCGGAAACCGTCAAGCTCAATCAGTTGGCCAAGGCCAAGGATCTCGCAGGCCTTAGGACTCAATACGAAGTCGTGGGAAAAGCGTGCAAGTCCTGCCACGATACCTACCGTTCGCCTGACTATGAAAAAGACAATCCGGATTGAGGCGGTTACATGACTTCGCCCGATGGCAAGCCGGCCGCTCGTGCCCACGGCGTACGTCTGGGACATGTCTGGGATGCCCCGACGCGTGTGATGCACTGGCTGCTGGCGATCTTCATCGCCTTATGCTGGTGGACCGGCATGCATGACGAATTGGATTATCACCTTTACAGCGGTTATGCGGTTCTTTGGGTAGTACTGATGCGGCTTTATTGGGGAGTGATTGGGTCTTCCACCGCGCGTTTCGTCAATTTCGTGCGTGGACCCCGCGCCATTATGAGCTACGCCAGCAAACTGCATAAGCGCAGTTCACCCCACGTTCATGGCCATAATCCGCTCGGCGCGATCAGCGTATTGTTGCTGCTGGGCTTCGTGATCGCGGTCGTGGCGCTGGGCTTGTTCGCGGTGGATGTGGACGGCCTCGATTCTGGCCCCTTGTCCGGTTTTGTCAGCTTCAATACCGGTCGGCACTTGGCGCACCTGCATTATCAAGTATGGAACTACCTGCTGGCGTTGATTTGCCTGCATGTGCTGGCGGTGCTTTTCTACTATTTTTACAAACGTCAGGATCTTGTTTTCCCGATGATCACTGGCAAACACAGGGGCGAAGCGATGGTCGATGTCGAGCTGCACGTAGCCCCTGTCTGGCGCCTTGCTGCAGGCGCGGTGATCGTTTCGGTGATCGTGTGGTTGATTACGACAGGGTTCAATTTTTAGATGACGGCGTCATCATAGGGTTTATGATGTGCGTTGAGGATGAAAAGTCTCGGATGACAGTGGCGGGTTCCAACCGAAACCGAACAGAACCACCTTGGAGGACCTAATCTATGATGCTTCATCGTCGTGAATTCACCCGACTGCTTGCCGGGGTCGGCCTGGCTGCTACCACTGCCACCACCGCTTCGGCACAGGCCAAGACGGTGGAAGTCAGCATGAAACAGGCGCCGAAAATGGTATTCGCGCCTGATGTCGTCAATATCAAGGTTGGCGATACGGTGAAATGGACCAACCCGGGCTTCGTTACTCATAGCGTGACATTCGACCCGAGCATGGCGGCAACGCCCGGTAATGTTGTATTGCCCGCCGGTGTCGCACCTTTTGATTCCGGCAATATCGAAGAGGATGGAACATTCAGCCACACGTTTACCGTCAAGGGCTCCTACAAATATGTCTGCAAGTATCATGAGGCTATGGGGATGATCGGCTCAGTTGTCGTCTCTTAGGTCCACACGATCTCGGCCAGGATGTCTCTTCGCGTGACCTTACTGATAGAGAAATTCAGCAGTTAGGGCGCCGGTTCGAGCATCTGGCTGGATAAATATAAAATATGGGAGGACGCGTATGGCATTCGATTCACTCAAAGGCTGGACTACGACTGCCAAGCACACGGTGCTGGCGAGTTACCTGGCCTGGACATTCGATGCCTATGATTTTTTCCTTCTCACCTTCGTGTTTCCGGACATCGCCAGGCAGTTCGGCGTCTCCATCACGGTAGTCGCGGTCGCGGTGACACTGACGCTTGCCTGCCGGCCAATCGGCGCCTTCATCTTCGGCCGCCTTGCCGACCGCTATGGTCGCCGGCCCATCCTCATGCTCGATATCGCTTGCTATTCGGTGCTCAATTTCCTCATCGCCTTCACCCCCAACATCTGGATTTTCTATGTCGCCTGCGCCGCGTTCGGCGTCGCAATGGGTGGCGTATGGGGCATCTGCGCCTCCCTTTCGATGGAAACGGTGAAGCCCAAGGCGCGCGGCTTCGTCTCCGGTGTGCTGCAGTCGGGCTATCCTTCCGGCTATCTCGTCTCTTCGCTCGTTTTCGGATTTCTTTATACAAGCATAGGCTGGCGTGGCATGTTCATGATCGGCGTCATTCCCGCCGCGCTGATTATCCTCTATATCTATGCCTTCGTGCCGGAGTCGCAGCATTTTAACCGCGAGCAGGCGCGATCAAAGTCGGCCTCGACCTGGAATGTGCTGAGCGCTCACTGGAAGGTCGCGCTTTTCGCGATCGTTCTCATGACGGGCTTCAATTTCTTCAGCCACGGTACTCAGGATATCTACCAGACCTTCCTGCGCCTCCAGCACCACTATACGCCCGCAATGGTGAAAAATGTGGTCGTCGTCGCCAATATTGGCGCGATCCTGGGTGGACTTTTCTTAGGCTCCTTCAGCCAGACGTTTGGCCGCCGCAGGACCATCGTATTCATAACCATGCTCGCTCTACCGGTGAGCTTTCTGTGGGCCTATTCGGAAACCGCGGCAACCCTAGCGCTCGGTGCTTTCCTCATGCAGTTTTGTGTCCAAGGCGCCTGGGGCGTGATCCCAGCGCATCTCAATGAACTTGCGCCGGCAAGCGCGCGCGGCACCTTCGCGGGCACGGTCTACCAACTCGGCAATCTCATCGCTGCGGTCAATCTGCCGTTGCAGTCCCACATCGCTGATACAGCGGGTGGCGATTACAGGGTGGCGATGATTGCAGTTGCCTGTTGTGCTGCGTTGCTCATCGCCATTCTCACGACATTCGGGCCCGAAGCCCATAACGTCGATATGGGACGGGTTCCGCCGCAGCCCCAGCCCGATTGACGCACTTCGTCTGAATTCGGGCCGGGACGTAAACATGGACACGGTCGGCAGGGCCGGTGTCACCAGTGCCGGCTATCGGCGCGCAATGGACTTGGAGAAACAAGCTGAACTAGCTTAACCTCGTATCGCGGCCGGTTTATCTCCACTCACGAGGTATAGGTAATACGAAACGACGCTCAGCCAGATCAGGAGGCTTCCATGAGAACAAAGACATGGTACCCATTCGCTGGAGCGCTTGTGCTGTCGTTATGTTGCGGCTTGCCTGCCAGGGCGGCTCCAACCAGCACGCCTGACACAGTGGCACCTTATCCCGTTGATGTCGCCTTGGACCAAGAAGGACCAAACGAGCTCATTTATCGACGTTTTCCGGGTGGACAGCGGCTATACTATTACGATCTCGACCATAACGGCGTTTCGGCCTGCAACATTGGATGTGATGGGCCGAGGCCGCCGGTATACGCGGCCTGCTCGGCCACCCCAATGGGAGTCTGGACCATCTTCAAGCGATATAATGGCCTGTGCCAGTGGGTTTACAATGGCCATCCTTTGTACACATTTTATCATGACGCGCCGAATGATCCGAAGGGCGATGGTGAAGGCGGAGTATGGCATCTCCTCCCGCCAATAAAGCAGCCTTAGTTCGTCCAGGACATCCCGGAATTACCTCTGGAGGCTCGCATATGCTTAACCGAATGTTGTTGGTTTGGGTTGGCGGACTTCTTTGCGCGTTCCTGTATGTCCTACCGCCAGCATCCGCACAGGGACAGTCGCATCTTATTTCAGCGGATAATCTCTCCCAGGTCTCCCCGCATGTCTGGATGATAAAAGGCTTTCCAAATATTGGTTTTGTCGTCGGGACACGGGGCACTTTGGTGATCGATACCGGTTTGGGAGCGAAAAATGGTCAAATTGTATCCGCTGTAGCGCGCAGCCTCTCCAAGAACGGCCAGAAACTGTATCTGACAACGACGCACTATCATACGGAACACGCTTCCGGCGATGTCGGGTTCCCCCCTGGAACAATCGAAATCCGTCCGCGTGTCCAGCAGATTGAGATGAATTCCGAAGAGCCGAAGCAAGTGGAAATAAACAGAAGCCGCTCCGCGGAGGACAAAGCGCTGTTGGAAGATTTCCATGTCAGGCAGGCCGATGTTCTATTCGACAAGGATTATGCACTGGATCTCGGCGGCGGCGTCCTGGCCAAGCTTTATTGGTTTGGTGCCGCGCATACGAAGGGCGACGAGCTCATCATGGTGGAGCCGGATAGCGTTCTCTTTTCCGGCGACGTCGTTCAGAACAGGACTGGTCCCAACTTTTTTATCTGTACCGAGTGCACACCCCGAAAATGGCTGGCGGTGCTGGATCAGGTAGTACAGGAATTAAGACCAAAGATTATCGTGCCGGATCACAGCAACGTCGGGGACATCTCGCTCATCGGTGAGGACCGCGATTTTTATGACTATCTTCAATCCCGGGCCACGGCACTGAAGGCTCAAGGCACATCTGCTGACGAAGCGGGCAAGATTATCGCGGAAGAAATTCGCGCAAAATATCGGGGCTGGACCGCTCTGAATGGTATCGACCAAGCAGTCCATCAGGCTTACACTGATCAAGGCGCGCGTTGACACTAACGGCTTCGCATTTGGAGTTTCCGGTATGGGCTCCGCCAGGGCTCAGGTTGTTCGCCTGCCATGACATCGATTCTGGAGTCTCTAACGGCAGCACGGTAATATGATCGACCAAGGCCGATTAACAATGCCAAAAGTCCTTTTGATTGATGACGATGCGACGCTCACCGGAATGCTGAGAGAATTTCTCCAGCACGAGGGATTTGAAACATGTGCCGCCTTTAGTGGTACAGAAGGCGCGGTGGCTGCATTAGAACCAGATCTGGATGCAGTCATTTTGGATGTGATGATGCCTGACATAAGCGGCCTAGAAGCATTGCAGCGAATAAGGTCCAAAAGCTCGGTGCCAGTAATAATGCTTACCGCAAAAGGCGCCGAAAACGAACGAGTGACTGGTTTAGAGATGGGAGCCGATGACTACATCGCAAAGCCTTATTACGCACGCGAGCTTTTGGCGCGAATTAAGGCTGTCTTGCGTCGGCAATCTGCCTCGATTTCACAGCCGCAACGTTTCGAGGTCGGGAAACTACGGTTAGTACCCGCAAAGCGTGAGGTTACTTTTGATGGCACGCCGTTCGAAGTTACGAGGTGCGAGTTCGATTTGTTAGAGGCGTTATTGCGAAGCCGGGATTGTGTTGCGACAAAGGACGACCTGTCCTTGACTGTATTGGGTCACAAGCGTGAACCATACGATCGCAGCATTGACGTCCATGTGAGCAACTTGCGCAGGAAGCTGTTATCCGTTTCTCGTAGGACCATCGAGATCGAGACGATCCGGGGCGTGGGTTACAGATTAAAGGTGATGGCATGAGACGTCCGTTATTTTTTAAGATATTTCTTGGAGTGTACTTGGGTTTTGTCAGCGTATCCTTGGTCGTGTGGGCTGTTGATTCAATGTTGACCGCGAGCCCAAGTCGAAACGCAGAAAGGGCGGCTAGGTTGGCATTGGCTGGGGCCAGCTCCGCAATTCGGCTGGCTGGCGAGCGTGGCCTGCGCGACGAGATCGCACATTGGCCGGCTGTTGACGTGGGCCTTCTTACTTACCGCCGCGTTGATAATGCCGTCGTCCCTGCGCAAGATGCTATTCATGGCTTGTTCGCGACCTCCGCATCAGATCCTGCAGGGCGTCGCTACGCGATCTACTATAAAATTAACCAGTTCAACGGCAACATAGTTTTCCCGCTGGTCTTCGATATAGGGCCGCGCATCCTCTTTGGCTCTTTTATCGGAATCTTGATATTTAGTACGGCGCTAACCTTCTATCTGGTACTCCCGATAACGAGGATGAGAGCAGC
>Ga0207023_10270_pt1 | contig 12349 bp, 16 predicted proteins | sample Alteio_BWMinCont_47_FD_153464 | JGI IMG/M metagenome (GOLD analysis project Ga0207023, IMG submission 153464) | Enriched cells from forest soil in Barre Woods Harvard Forest LTER site, Petersham, Massachusetts, United States -... | ecosystem: Environmental > Terrestrial > Soil > Temperate forest >... | reverse complement strand
TCCCAGACAGCGCGCTCGCTTCTCTGAATTGGAAAAAACTATTCCTGGTATTTCTCAAAGGATGCTTTCATTAACGCTTAAGAATCTCGAACGTGACGGAATGATTACGAGAGAGGTTTTCCCTGAAGTACCGCCAAGAGTGGAGTACGAACTGACTGCTCTTGGACGAAGTTTACTTGTGCCGATGCGATCCCTTGTCGATTGGGTTGGAGGCCATTGGAGTGACGTAAAAAAGGCGCGCAAGAGATTCGACGAGAAGAGCTAGAGGGAGCGGAGGAGGAAAATATGATTGATCACGTTATTCTCACGATCAGTAACTTCAAGCGCTCAGTCGCTTTCTATGTAAAAGCTCTGAAGCCACTTGGGATCACAAACTTTATCGATTACGAAGGCAAAGATGGACATCCGGATCTGAAAGGTTTTGGTGACGGCGAGAGAGCTTTTTTCTGGCTCAAGGAAGGAAAGCCCGATCCCCAAGCCGTTCATGTCGGATTTGTGGCGAAGAACCAAGCCGAGGTAAAAGCATTCCATAAGGCTGCTCTAGCCGCCGGTGGAAAGAGCAAAGAGTCACCCCAGGCGCGGCCCGAATACTATCCTGGTTATTACGCGACGTGGGTGTTTGATCCTGACGGCCACGATATCGAAGTCGTTCACAAAGGCTAGAACTACTCGCCCCTGAATTTCGTTCCGAACATCGGATGACCGCCTTTGGATTGCTCGCGCGTGGCTTCGTCCTCAATGACATCCCAGTGCTCGGCAATGAGGCCGTCTTCAATTCGCACGATGTCCACGACAACCCAATTAGGAACACCCGCACCGAGCCCGGAATATCGTCCGTGAAACATGACATAATCCCCATGCGCAACCGTCAGTTGGTTCTCATACCGAAGAGTCGGGACGCTTTTGACCAGTTCAAAAAGTCCTTCACGGCCGGGCGGGACATGGGCGCTATGCTGGATGTATTTTGAAGACCAGAATCGCTCGGCTGCGGCATAATCCCGCTTGTTGAAAAGCGTGTCGACCGCTTTCAGAACCATTTCTTTATTTCTCTCGTCATTCGTTTGTTCCACTTGAACTTGTTTGAGCATTTGTACCTCCGTCGACTGTTAGGCAGCCCGAGACGAAGTAAAGCGATTTTCGTGCCGGCGGTGGAGCAGCCCGGTAGGTCGTCAAAGCCACCCGCCCTCATCCAGATACCGCTTCTCTTCCTCAGTCGACTTACGCCCAAAGAGCTCGTTTCTTCCCGGGAACCGCCCGAACTTCTCGATCACCTCGAAGTGCAGCACCGCGAAGCGAAGAAAGCCTTCTGCCTTCTCACGAACCGCTGCAGGATAATCGAGAGTCATCTGTTGAAACAGCTCGATCCCCTTTCGTTGGTGCGAAAGCGATTCAGAGTGCTCAAGCGGCAGGTAAAAGAACACCCTTTGCGAGATATGAACCTGTCGATCAAACCCACTTGCGATCGCTCTCTCGGCGATGGGGATCGACATCGAAGATCGCTCGTAGCAGCGACGAGTGTCGCGCTCCATGTTCATGGAAAATTGATCGAGCAGAAGTATGAGCGCAAGGCAGCTCTCGGGTTGGTCTTCCCACGCACTGATCTCTCCGCGCGAAGCGCTTTCCACGTCTTTTGCGAAATGCGCCCGGATGTGCTCGTCCGTCTTCTCAGCAGCGCCGAACCAGAGCTTGTTGCGGGAATTGAAGTACTCTTTCGTTTCTTCAGGCTTACCAAACCAGTATTCGAGGACGTCTTTCCATCTTTCAGGCAACCGTTCAGTCATATCAATTCAGTTTGCCCTATTCAGAAACATCATAGAACTTCAAATATGCTATAGATCGGCCCACCCGACGTTCTATGTCCGGTGCCTACGGCAATCACGCGATTGAGCCAGTCGTATTTTCTTGAGGCCGTCTCGAATAATGGATTAATGCGAAAATAATAGTGGGATGGATCGACCTCGATTCCCTGATCAATGTTCTTCAGAACATCGGCGGGGCCATGGCGAATTCCTCGGTACGACAGGGTGAGCAACTCTTCATCATTAGTCTTGAGACTAAGCCTCACGTCGAGCAGTGTGGAGCCGTCTCTCCGAAGGAGCTGCCAATCGCTGCCTCCATCGAGGACCTGTCCCGAAAGACGGTCACCCTCGAATGCCCCGCCCGTAACGACTCCGATGCGACGAAACCCACCGGGAGTCTCACCTATGACCAGCATTGGCTTCACGAGCAAATTCATGACGAAGAGCGGACGGATGCTGATGCTCTTGAGCGCCTCAGGAACTGTCATCTTCAAGCGAATTTCTGGCCAAACATGGGAAGTCCGCTCTTGGACTGCTCGCGCGTGGCTTCATCCTCAATCACATCCCAGTGTTCGGCCAATTTGCCGTCTTCAAGTCGTACGACATCGACAACAATCCAATTCGGGGCCCCCGGACCGAGCCCGGAGAATCGGCCATGAAGCATGACGTAATCGCCATTCGCGAGGGTCAGTTGGTTTTCGTATCGAAGAGTGGGTGGAACATTTTTGACGAGCTCAAACAGTCCTTCACGACCAGGCGGAATATGGGCGCTGTGCTGAATATACTTTGAGGACCAGAACTTTTCAGCTGTGGCATAATCCCGCTTGTTGAAAAGCGTGTCGAATGCATTCAGGACGAATTCTTTATTTTTTTCCTCATGAGTTTGCGACATTGATTCTCCTGCGACTCTCATACAGTCATACCTCCGTCGACCTTGAGGTTTGCGCCGTTGACATACGACGACTCCGGACCAGCGATGAACGAAACCAACGCCGCAACCTCTTCGGGGCGTCCGTATCGGTCGAGCGGAACAAGGGCTTTCTGACCTACGGACCACTCTCCACCGGCAGGATTCAAGTCTGTGTCGATCGGACCGGGCTCGACGTTGTTCACGGTAACGCCAAGTGAGCCAAGTTCGCGGGCCAAGCCTTGCGTGAACATCTTCACCGCGCCTTTTGTTGCGGAGTAAGGCGCCATTCCTCCAAAACCAATACTCTCACCGACGCATGATCCGATGTTAATGATACGACCACCGCTCTTCATATGCTTCAGTGCCGCCTGAGTCGCGACGAACATGCCTCGGACGTTGATCGCAAAGACACGGTCAAAGTTTTCAAGGCTCGTCACCACTACTGGCTCTGGAATACACGTGCCGGCGTTGTTCACCAAGACATCGAGTCTCCCAAGTGTCTTGAACGTTTTCTCGACGGCGTTTTTGACCGCTTCGGCATCGGCAGCATCCGCCCGGATCGCGATGGCTTTTCCACCGCCGTTTTCGATCGCCTTCACAAGCTTTGCCGCGGCTTCTTCGCCTTTGCTGTAAGTGATCGCAACGCTTGCCCCGTCCGAGGCTAGACGCTGAGCGATCGCCGCGCCAATACCTCTCGAACCGCCTGTCACGAGAGCCACTTTTCCTGCCAACTGATCATTTTTTGTCGTCATACTAGTTTCCTTTCGTTAATTCAGAAATCCGCATCAAGAACGATTCGGTATCGCGCTTTCCCCGATTCGAGGCGTTCAAATGCCTCGTTAATCTTGCTCATAGGAAAATGTTCGGTCTGAGGCGCAATTTTGTTTCTGGCGGCAAACTCCAGCATCGTCGCAATCAAAGCGGGCGAGCCAATCGGAGAACCGGAGAGACTTCGCTCCCCCAAGATCATCGGCATAATCGGGACGGGCACGGGTTCCATAACGACGCCGACAAAATGGATGCGCCCCTTGGGAGCCAATGTGTTGATGAACGCAGGCCAATCAAGAGGAACGTTGACGGTCACAAGCAAGAGATCAAATGCGCCTGCCAATTTTTGAATTGCATCAGCATCGCGAGTTTGAACGACATGGTTGGCGCCAAAGCCTCGGGCTTCCGCCTCTTTGCTGGCGCTCGAAGTAAACGCAGTGACGTCGCACCCAAATGCAGCGGCAAATTTCAAGGCCATATGTCCGAGTCCTCCGATTCCGATGACCCCAACTCGACTTGTCGGTTGAGCATGCATCGCCAACGGAGAGAACACCGTGATGCCACCGCACAGCAGTGGACCCACTTCGGCGGCTGGAAGAGCATCCGGAATAGGAATAGCCCACGCCCAGTGTGAGCGCACGCGACTGGCAAATCCACCCTGGTGGCCGACCATGACGAAGGTCGGCTCCGGACACAGATTGTGATTGCCACTCATGCACTGTTTACAATGCATGCAGCTTTCACAGGTAAAACCAACGCCAACGCGCTGCCCGACTTTGATTCCTCTGGCGGCCGGACCGACTGCGACCACCCGCCCGATGATTTCATGCCCAAGGACAGCGGGAAACTGTGTAAATACCCATTCGTTATCGCGCAGCGAGATGTCCGAGTGGCAAATGCCGCAAGACTCCACTGCCACCTCAACCTCTTCGTCTTTGAGAGGTCCGAGGTCGATTTCCTTTTTCACAAACTTACTTTTTGCTTCGGTCGTTACCCATGCACTCACTTTTGACATAAATTTCCTCGCTATACTTCGTAGGAGAAGACCTTGGATTTTTGAGCCGCTGGACGTTGTTTCAGCCGCGCCAAGTAAGAAACCACTTGAGGATGTGCGTCGACCACAGCCTTAACTTCGGGCCAAAGGCTGGCGACATAGAGGTGATAACTCACACAGACATCCGCGGCGCTGAACTTCTCGACGAGGTATTCCTTCTTGTTCAACGACTTTTCGAGAAATCCAACCAGGTCGCGAACCTCTGCAAGAAAGTCGCCCATTTTCTTCTCCGCGACTTCCCCGGCGGGAATGTCCTCGATAATCCCAATGCGACTCGCGAAGGAGTCCACGGAGACCGCGAAGTACATCCACTGCAAGTAGTCGAGCCGCTCCTTCGCAGTCAGCGCGGGTGCAAGACCCTTCTGCGAAAAACGATCGGCGACGTAAGAACAAATAGCGCCCGATTCGATCATGGGCCGATCGTCAATCACGATAGCCGGAACGCGCCCCAATGGGTTCACATTCAGATAAGCTCCCTCGTCACGCTCGTTTTTTTCGACGTCGAGCCAATGATCTTCGTATGCAACTCCGAGCTCCTCGAGGAGCCACCGGATTTTTCCGCTGCGGTCGTAGTGATTGATTCCGTACAAAGTAATGCTATCCATTTTTTCCTCTTCTGAATGGCCAAGTAAAATTCGCCGTCTTAGGCGGTTTTCCCGCCGTTGACGTTGATGATCTCTCCGGTGATGTACGGAGCCTTATCTGATGCGAGAAACAAAACCGTTTCCGCGATTTCTTCGGGTCTTCCTATGCGCTTGAGTGGTACTCCCGCGACCAAGTTCGCTTTGTTCGCTGCCGTACCCGTAAACCGGTCGACCATGGCGGTATCGGTCGGCCCCGGAGCAACCGCATTGACGCGAACATTCGCTCCCGCTGCCTCAAGTGCCGCTGACTTTGTCAGACCTTCGACCGCATGCTTGCTTGCGACGTAGATGGACGCTCCCGCAGCGCCCCTCTGTCCGTAGGTCGACGAAATGTTGATGATACTGCCGGAACCCTGAGCGAGCATGGCGCGGAGTTCATGTTTGAGACTCAGCACGACGCCGAGGACATTGGTCTCAAACGTCGCATTATAGGATTCTACTGTTTGTTCCGTCAGCGGACCGGGTTGACCTTCAGTGCCAGCGTTATTCACGGCGACATCCAATCTTCCAAACCGTTTAACGGTCTTTTCGACAAGAGCCTTCACATCGGCCTCAAAGCGAACATCCGCTTGTACGAACTCAGCCTCTACGCCGAGCGACCGAAGCTCCTTGGCCAAAGCATGCCCCGTTTCTTCTTTGCGACCGGAGACAACGATATTGGCTCCTTCATGCGCGAATGCGATAGCGGTGGCCCGTCCAATGCCCGTCAGGGCGCCCGTAATCAGAACGACTTGCTTGCCCATTCCACTTCTCCTTCAGTTAATTTGCCAACGATCTATGCACATACTATGTACGTACGTATTATTTTTGGCGAGATAAATATGTACGTACGTATTTTTAATTAATAAGTGCATATTTACGCACAGTTACAACGACCGCCAGCTCTTGACAAACCGTCCCAATATGTACGAACATATTGAGCATGAATAAGGTTTCCAATCGCGAAAAGATCCTGAATGAAGGCCTTCGGGTTGTGCACGAGCACGGCTATGCAAATGCAAGCGTGCGGGACATCGTTGAAGCGGCCGGAGTCCCTCAGGGCTCCTTTACAAATCACTTTGCATCGAAGGAAGCGTTCGGCCTCGAGATTATCGACATCTATTTTGCCCACAGCCGCAAGCTGATCGCGGAAACGCTTCGCAACGACGCGCTTCCCCCACTGCAGAGGCTTCGTGATTTCATCGGGCGGGGCAAGAATCGCCTGAGCGAGAAAGACATGAGATGCGGCTGTCTCTACGGAAATTTTGCGGCTGAGGCGAGCGACAGCAGCGAACTGATTCGGAATCGGCTGATTGAAATCTTCGGGGAAGTTCAGGAATCGCTCGCCTACTGCTTGCGGGCGGCTGTGAAAACGGGCGAAGTGCCGTCAGATCTCGATTGCAATGAAGTCGCGGGCTTCATCGTTTCCTCGCTTCAAGGCGCGAACTTGCTCGCGAAAGCTTATCGCAACCAGAAGACAGTGGATCGTTTTCAGCACATCCTCTTTTCAAGAGTCCTGCGTAAATAGCGGTATGCATCCGGCCCTCGAGCTTATCCCCTACAGCCCCGACCTCGCTCACTACTTTTCAAAGATTAACGAGGAGTGGATCACGGAAATGTTCGTCCTCGAAGACTCCGAGCGCGCCGTCTTAGAAAATCCTCAAAAAGAAATTATCGATCGCGGTGGCTATATCTTCTTCGTCAAGGCAGAGCCTCACGGAATCGTAGGCACAGGAGCCCTGAGAAAGACAGGACCCGGTGAGTACGAGCTCACCAAAATGGGAGTCCTCAAATCCGCGCGCGGCCTCAAGGCCGGAGAATTCATCCTCCAGGCTCTCATCGCAAAAGCCAAAGATCTCCGAGCCAGCTATCTCTATCTACTCACCAACAAGAAATGCGAAGCTGCCATTCACCTCTACGAAAAAAATGGTTTCTCTCACGACGAAGAAACCATGGACCGATTTGGCCGCAAATACGAGCGCGCCAACGTTGCGATGAGATATACGCTCTAGGCCCTTTCTCCGAACACGAGTTTCTCACTCAATCCCCAGAGGCGCTCGGCCGCGACCGGATCGATCGCGTACGGGAGAACGCCCCTCAACTGCAGGGTGTCTTTCGTCATCATTTCTTCCACACCCCCGGCCATGACTTCGGCCACATCGGAGTTTTCGCAATAAAGCCCTCCCATGCCGTTGAGTTTCGGGCTTGTTGCCGCCCAAACGATGGTCGCCGCGCCTTCCTCGACGGTTTTCAATCCCCTAGCCGGATCATGAATAGGCTTTCCTTCTTTGTCGATCACGCCCAGCGACTCGAACCGCTCACGCGGCACGTGCTTCGCGAGCCCCGTATCCAGAATTCCTCCCGGGTGAAGAGAAAAAGCGCGCACGCCCTCCGATCGAGCTCTCTTGTCCAGCTCGACCGCGAAGAGGATATTGGCTGTCTTCGACTGCCCGTACCCCAACCACGGATCGTAAGGGCGGCGCTCGAAATTCCAATCGTCGAACACGACCGGCGAAAAACGGTGTCCGAGTGACGATACCGAAATCACACGAGCCCCTTTCGCCCGGCGTAACGCAGGCATGAGCCTTTCCGTGAGCTGAAAATGCCCCAGATGATTCGTGGCAAATTGGGATTCATATCCGCGCTTATCTCGGGTCAATGGAGTAGCCATGATTCCGGCGCTGTTGATCAGCAGATGGAGCGGCTGCCCGGTGGACAAAAATTTTTCTGCGAAGGCATCGATCGAGGTCGGATCGAGAAGATCCATGATCTCAAGGCTCACTCCTCTCATCCCTTGAATCGCCTTCTCTGCTCGTGACTTGTCTCGCGTCGGAACGATGACTTTCGCGCCGGCTGAAGACAAAGTGCGAGCCGTCTCAAGACCCAAGCCCGAGTACCCGCCTGTCACGATTGCGATCTTGCCCGTCAGGTCGATGCCTCGAATAACCTCATGGGTGGTCGTTGCGGCTCCAAAACCCGAGCCGGTGGGCGTTTGCATAGTAGTCATATTCTTATCTCCTTAAGCGACTGTCGGACGAAGTAGTCCGGAATAATCTCGAGACTGCCCTGGGACACGATCAGCCCCTTGCATGTCGAACATCCATCCCGGATAAACCGACGCGGGCCTGCTGACCGAATCAATTTGGGCGAGATCGTCGGAATCCAACTTGAGATTCACGGCTCCCAGATTATCCATGAGCTGCTTCTCGTTCTTGGCTCCGATGATCACGCTCGTCACGTAGCTCTGATGAAGCTGCCAACCCAACGCCACTTGCGCGACTGTCGCTTTATGCCGAGAAGCGACTTTTTGCAGAACCTCGACGATATCGAAACCTTTCTCCACGTCGATCGGCGGAAAATTGAATTTCGTGCGGCGAGCTTCGCTTTCTTTGGCTCCGCCACGCGTGAATTTCCCCGAAAGAAAACCACCCGCGAGCGGACTCCAAGTCAGAAGCCCCATCTTCTGGTCTTTCAAAAGAGGCACGATTTCGTGTTCAAGATCGCGGCCTGCAAGCGAGTAGTACGCCTGAAGCGTGACGAATTTTTCGAGATTCCGTCGCTCCGAGATTCCCAAGGCTTTCATGACCTGCCAGGCAGCCCAGTTGGAGCATCCGATGTAACGGACTTTGCCCTGACGAACGAGGTCGTCCAAAGCGCGAAGAGATTCTTCGATCGGGGAAACCGTGTCGAAAGCGTGAATCTGGTAGAGATCAACGTAATCCGTCCCGAGTCGCTTCAAGCTTGCTTCGACCTCTTGCATGATCGCCACTCGCGAAACTCCGACCTGGTTCGGTCCGGGGCCCATGCGACCGAAGAGCTTCGTCGCGAGGATCACGTCCTTGCGTTTCGAGCCGAGGGCTTTTCCCGTCAATATCTCGGACTCACCCGCTCCGTAGACGTTCGCGGTATCGATGAAATTCACGCCGGCTTCGAGGGCTTTGCCCACCAACTGATCGGCCTCTTTTTGACCAAGATTTCCCATCAGACCAAAGACTGTTCCCGCTCCGCCGAAAGTCATCGTTCCGAGGCAGAGCCGAGAAACGAAAGTGCCGGTATTTCCGAGTTGCTGATATTGCATAAGCCTTCTCCTAAACATTTATACGACTGACATTTGTCGTCTATTTGTCCATTATTGACAATTAGACAGAATATGTCAATGTGTTTTTATGGGCATCGAAAAAGAGCTGAAAGTCCTGAACGCCGCCTGGTCCGTCTTTATGAAATACGGTTACAAGCGAGTCACCATGGGAGATATCGCCGAGGCTGCCGGGATTTCTCGACCCGCGCTCTATCTCGTTTTTAATAAGAAGGAAGATGTCTTCCGTGCCGTCGTTCGTCACAACGGAAGTCAACGACTGGAAGAAGTACGCCAGAGCATCGCGTCGGCCAAATCCGAAAAAGAGAAGCTGAAAGTCGCTTTCGAAATTTGGACGGTCAAGCCCTTTGACATGCTCCTGAAATCCGAAGAGGCCGAAGAGCTCTTGGATTGCGGCTTTGAATTCGCTCGAGCTGACATCGACGAGGGTTACGCTGAATTCGAGTCGATCTTAGTCCCGATCCTTCAACCACTCCTGGAAAGTTCTCCCATCAAAAAGCTTTCCGCCAAACAGATTGCCCATGTCCTTGCTAGCTCGAGCCGTGGCTTCAAGCAAACATGCAAAAACTCCTCTGAATATCGAGACATGATCGATCAGCTTGTTGCCCTGACTCTTGCCGGTTTAAAGCACTAAGTCTTTCTCGTTCAAACTTGAGTCATCCCGCCATCGACAACAAGATCAATTCCCGTAATAAAACTGCTGTCATCAGAAGCGAGGAATGTGACGGCCTTAGCTATTTCATCGGGCTCACCCACCCGCCCCAATGGAATCGCTGCGGTCACTTCTGCCGTATATCTCTTCGCGTTTTCATCCCCGCCGAAAAGACTTGTGTAGGCTTCGGTCGGAACTACGCCAGGGCTAATTGCGTTCACTCGGATCTTTCGTCCTTTTAGGTCCGCGCTCCAAGTCCGAGCGAAGGAGCGAACTGCCGCTTTCGACGCACTATAAATGCTGAAATTTTCTGGACCTGTTGATGCCGTGATTGACGCGTTCAATACGACCGAACCGCCATCCGTCAAAAGAGGGAGTGCCTTCTGCACGGTGAAGATCACACCTTTGACATTGCTGTCGAAGATCCCTTCGTAATGCTCTTCAGTAATTTTGCCCAAAGGAGCAAACGAACCTCCCCCAGCGTTCGCAAAAATTATGTCTAAGTGCCCGACCTGCTCTCGAATGATCGAATACAGACGATCCAGATCAGCAAGTTTCGAAACGTCGCCCTGAACCCCTGTTACGTGACCACCGATCTCTTTGACGGCTTGGTCAATCTGGGCTTGCTTACGCCCGGTGATATAGACTCGGGCTCCCTCCTCGACAAACCGCTTCGCAGTTGCGAGGCCAAGCCCACTCGTTCCGCCCGTGATCAAAGCGACTTTTCCGTTCAATTTCATCTATGCCCGGAGGAGCAGAAGACGTACCACGAAGATGCCGCGTCGCGCCCCCTACCACGATTTTTGCACTCCCTACCCCTTATGAGACCCGACATTGTGCCAGGCGCTAAACTTCCTGACTACGAACTCAGCGACCACACTGGAAAGCACCAAAAGCTCTCCGAGCTTCAAGGCAGCGATCCAATGATTCTCGTACTCAGCCGCGGGGGCTTTTGCCCGAAGGACCGGCGCCAGGCTGAACTCTTGTTGCAGCTTCATCGCGAGATGGAAGTTGGATATTGCCAGCTCGTCACCATCAGCACAGATAACCTTCTTCTGACCAATGAGTATCGAACTGGTGTCGGTGCTCACTGGCCATTCCTTTCGGATCCCGGACGAATTGTACAAAAGGATCTCGATATCGCGGAATATACGGACCCTGAACACAATCCCATGATTCCGCACACACTCGTGCTTGAGCCTGGCCTCATCGTCTTTAAAATCTATTACGGTTACTGGTTTTCCGGTCGACCCACCCTCGAAGAGCTTCGCCAGGATTTGCGCGCAGTCACGAAGAAGTTCCGCCCCGATTGGGATATTACAAGTCCCGAAATGAAAGCGGCCTGGCAACGCGGCGATCGGACTAAGTTTTGGCCCTACGAAAAGAACTACGTAGATTTACTCCGGACGCGAGGGGCAATTTAGCTTCAAAATATGACTGCCACCCGTAAAGAATCCGACAGCTTCGGCGAAGTCAATGTACCAACCGACAAGCTTTGGGGCGCTCAAACACAGCGCTCACTCGAACACTTCAACATCGGCAATGATCTCATCCCCCGTGAGATGATTGGCGCTTATGCGATCCTCAAAAAAGCCGCTGCCCGTGTGAACCTTTATGGAAAACGCCTCGACGAGCGCCGATACCAGTTGATCGTTCGTGTCTGTGACGAAATTACCTCAGGCCAGCACGAGGAGATGTTCCCTCTTCGCGTGTGGATGACCGGAAGCGGCACCCAATTCAATATGAATGTGAACGAGGTCATTTCCAATCGCTGCTGCCAGCTCGCAGGAACGCCACTCGGGAGCAAGTCCCCCGTTCATTCGAATGATCACGTCAATATGTCGCAATCGACGAACGATACGTTTCCCTCCGCAATGAACATCGCCGCGGCTCTCGCTGTAAAGCATCGACTCATTCCGGCTGTGAAAGCGCTTCATGACTCGATCGCGGCAAAAGCAGAACAGTGGAAGGACATCGTCAAAATCGGCCGCACCCACATGCAGGACGCGACCCCACTCACCCTTGGTCAGGAGTGGTCAGGATATTCGGGCATGCTCGCAGATAACTTGGAACGAATTGAAGATGCGCTGAAAGGTGTCTACCGCCTCGCTATCGGCGGCACGGTGGTCGGCACAGGTATCAATTCAGCTCCCGGTTTCGGCGAAGCGGCAGCGGCCGAAATTGCCAAGCTCACGGGTCTCCCGTTTGTCAGCGCGCCCAATAAGTTCACCGTGCAGGGGGCTCATGACGCTTTAGTGCAGCTCTCTGGCACCCTCCGTACCCTGGCCGTATCCCTCTATAAAATCGCGAACGACATTCGCCTTATGTCCTGCGGCCCGCGAGCAGGTTTTTATGAGCTTCTGATTCCAGTGAATGAACCAGGCTCCTCAATTATGCCTGGTAAAGTAAACCCGACCCAAGTCGAGGCGCTCACCATGATCGCTGTC
>Ga0207023_10269_pt1 | contig 12392 bp, 9 predicted proteins | sample Alteio_BWMinCont_47_FD_153464 | JGI IMG/M metagenome (GOLD analysis project Ga0207023, IMG submission 153464) | Enriched cells from forest soil in Barre Woods Harvard Forest LTER site, Petersham, Massachusetts, United States -... | ecosystem: Environmental > Terrestrial > Soil > Temperate forest >... | reverse complement strand
AGCAGCCCAAATTATCAAGGCGTAATATTAATTTTTTTTGCGACTGGTATGCTATTATTTCGCCAATCATGCCTTTAAGCGGTCCCGCTTTAATCATGATCTTTTCACCAGCCTGCAAATTGTTTTCAGTAATTTCCAGCTCATAGGGGCTGGCCATAAGTAGTTTTAAATCTTCTATCTGCCTGTCGGGCATCGAAGTTATTTTGCCTGAGAAGTATATGAACCGGGTTATTCCCTTTGTCATTAAAACTTCGGCTTGTTCACTCTCACTAATATTTACAAATAAGTAAGATTTTATAAAAGGCTCTTCTACCCATTTTTTACGATCGCTCCATTGCTTAAGTTGCCTGTGGAGCGGAAGGTAGGCGTTAATACCTTTATCTGTTAATGCCTGGTGTGCTTTTTTTTCTGCCCGGGGATGTGTATAAACCGGATACCATTTGTAGCCTAATGTACTTGATGTTACCGCCATACTTTGCCCAAGCGCTTATGATTTGAACCAACCCTTAATATTCCACCATTTTTTTTCTTTAGAATCAACATAATAGCCGGAGCTTTCGTAGCCGGAGTAATCTGAGTAATAATAATACCTGGTGCCGTAATTTTCTCCGTTAAATTTGGTAGTGTAATACCTTGAGTGTAACAGGTCTTCGGCAAAAGCGTTCAAAACAATGGCTGTATTATCTAAATGATACTCCTGAGCTATGCGCTGTGGTACTGTTGCAGCATAGAATTTTGATTTACCGGAACGGATCACAAAAATATTTATATCGCTCATCCTGATTAGTGGTATAGCATCTGAAACCAAGCCGATAGGGGCAGTATCAATCATGATAATGTCGTACCTTGATCTCAATTCCTCAATCATGATACCCATACGTGGGTTATGCAACAGCTCGGATGGGTTTGGCGGAACCGGGCCAGATACTATAAAATCGAGGTTTTCTTGTTTGGAATGAAGGATAATATCATCAAGGGATGTTTGGTGAGCCAGGTAATTGCTTAATCCTTTATCATTAGGTACGTTAAAGGTATGGTGCATTCTTGAGCGACGAAGATCGGCTGCTATCAGGATCACTTTTTTATCTATTAGTGATAGTGTACTCACCAGGTTAACCGCCACAAATGATTTTCCTTCGCCAGCCACTTCAGAGGTTATACAGATAACCTTGCTCGATTTTTCGGAGGCCAGGAAGCTAAGGTTGGTACGCACGGAACGTACGGATTCAGCAAAAATTGACCGGGGTTTGCTGATGGCTAATATTTGTGAGTTATCTTCATCAATGTCTTCAGGAAATTTCCTGATAACACCGAGGATTGGTACTGAGGTGAGACTTTCTACGGTTTCCTTGTCGTAGATATAAGGATTCAGTATCCTGATCAATATAATTAGCCCCAAACCTAAAGAGATACCTAGTATCAGTGCTGTATGATGTATCGAATTATCATCGGGCGATACCGGGGCGAAATTTGGTTCAGCCTGTTCAATAATGCTTGCGCCGGGTAATATGGCCGAACGACTGATCTGCGCTTCTAATTTCTTTTCTGACAGGAATGAGTATACTTTGTCATTAACATCAAAATCGCGTTTTAAACCTACCATAACCCGTTCGTTTTCGGGCAAGGCATTTATTTGCTGATTAACCTGTTGTACTTGACCGTTAAGATAACTTACGGTTTTCGTAATACGGGCACGTTGCGCATTGAGATTATCTAAAGCTGCATTTTTTACCTGGAGTATTTGCTGATTAACATCCTGTACTGGTTGAGAAGATGAGATGTATGATTTTAGAAGGTCGTTTTTGCGGAGGATGAGGGTATTGATACTGGTTACTAATTGCGAAAGTAATGGATCAAGGGCACCCTGCATACTAAAATTGAGGCTGACATTGTCTTTTTCGCTGGTAATCTGGTCCTTTAACTGATCAATAGCCTGCATTTGTATTTTAAGTAATGACTGTTGAGTTTCGAGGTCTTTACTTTTACTCAGCGCGTCGCCAGCGGCGGTGCTAATGTCAATTATACGAGAGTTTTGTTTGTTTTTTTCGATCAGATTTTCCGAGCCGCGTACTTCTACCGAGATAGTATCCAATTGATTTTGGATAAATTTTATCATTTGGGTAGCCGATTGTGTTTTTTGATTGCGGTCATACTCCAGGTACTCCTTCATGATGGCGTTGAGTACGTCGGCTGCAAATTGCGGGTTGGAATCGGTTTCCTGAAGTGAAATGATATTGGAATTTTTAACCACCTCATTGGTATGTAAACCACCTAACACGCGGCCAACAAAATCATCGGGTACATTAAACTTAAACAGGTAAACAGCATTCCTTATACCCCCGGGATATTTAATACTGAAGGCCATGTTTTCAATATTAACGGGTGTGTTGTAGGAATATACCTTTGTTACCTCTTTCCCCCCTGCTTTATAAGTAAGGCTGAATGTATGATTATCATTAGGCTGATAGCTGATCAGATCGTGATAAAAATTAAGCGTATCAAATTTTAACAGTTGAATATTAAGTGGTTTTTGAGGGTAGATATCGGTAGTGCGTACTCTGCCGCCCAGAAAAAAGCTCACACGATAATCAAGATCCTTAATAGCGCTGAGAACCAAGCTGCGGCTTTGTATAACGTAGGTTTCGCTTTGTATTTTTGAGGCGCCCTTTTCAGAGCTGCCCATTACGTTCATAAGATCGGATATTTCGGACTTCTTTTCTTCAAACTTCATCGTGGCTGATGTAGCGTATACTTTAGGGGTGTACCATAAGTATACATTTGCTACCAGCGTAGCCAAAATTACCGATCCTGCTACCCAGTACCAGCGGCTTAATAAAATTTTACCTATCTTAAAATAATCTAATTCCTGGTTGGGTAGTTTATTCTGAGCTTTATTAATATCTTCCATTAGTGGCGCGCAAGCGTAAAAATTATTAAAATGGTATTAAGCACAATTAAGGCCGGCTGTATAATGGTTGAGAAGGTTGTAATTTTATCGGTTTGTATAGCACGTTTGTTTTCCGCTATATAAATAATATCCCCGTTTTGTAAAATACCTGCAGGATCTGATAACGACCTGATATTACTTAAGTCAATACGCTTAACAATTGGGTGAGCTGGATCGCCGCGGATTATTTCAACATTCCTTTCATTGGCTTTATCGGTAAGGCCACCGGCCTGGCCAATCAATTCAATTAAGGTAGTTTTATCTTTTACCAGCAAATAATTGCCGGGTGATTTTATTTCGCCAAGTATGGTTATTTTTAAGTTTACTATTTTAAGTTCAATAATAGGGTCTTTTAATAAGGACTTCTTGTACATTTCCTCAATCTTGTTAGCGGCTTCCTGCCTTGTGAGGCCTTCAACCTGTACACGGCCAATAACGGGTAAAGCTACGCTGCCGTCCTCCTCTACCTGAAAATCCTGACCTTGAAGTGAGTTGCCGGCAGATCCGCCGGAGGCGCTTGTTGCCGCAGGCGCATCGCCAATAATATAGCTTATGTTTTGCAGGTTACGTATTTGCAAAATGTCTTGAGGTTGTATGTGATAGCGAACAGTTGGCGTTGGTGTTGTGTTTGAAATGCTATCAAACCCTTGCTTCTGCTGGAATAGTAGTTGATCCTGTTTGTAGGAGCAGGATGATAAAACCGAGAGTAAACTAAAGGTTAAAAATACAAAAGTAAAAATGCGCATATTGAACGATTCTGTTTGACTAAAATTAGGTCTTGATACCAAAAATACATAATTTGCGGGTATTAAAAAGCAGTATTTTTCTTAGTGCAGGATATAAGGGTAAGTTTAATAACGGTTACATATAACGCTGAAAGTACTATTGAGCGTTGTATACAATCTGTTATCGCCCAAAACTGCCAAAATATTGAATATATAGTGATTGACGGTGCCTCGACCGATAGTACACTCCAGATTATAAATCGCTATGCTCAACACATTAAAATTATCATTTCTGAGCCCGATAAGGGGATGTATGATGCCCTGAACAAAGGAATAAAGCTTGCAACAGGCGATATTACAGGGATTTTAAATGCTGATGATTATTTTGCTTCAGATGACATTTTAGCCGATGTAGCTACGGCTTTTATGGGTTCAAACGCTGATATACTGTATGGTAATCTTGACTTTGTGGATCTAAATGAAACTATAATCCGGAAATGGCGTACAAGGGCATACAAGATAGGAGACTTTGACTGGGGATGGATGCCTGCTCATCCGACGTTTTACTGCAGGAGATCGTTATTTAATAGTTTGGGGTTTTATAGTTTGGAGCATGGAACTGCCGCCGACTACGAATTGATGTTAAGGTTTATGCATAAAACAAAGGTTAATGCGTATTTTCTTAATAAAGTTATGGTTAAGATGCAGTGTGGAGGAATGAGCAATAAGAGCCCCGTAAATAGAATTAACGCGTGGAAGTTTGATTTAAAAGCAATGCGTAACAACGGGATTAGGTTTCCTTGGTTTGCATTGATTATGAAGCCTTTGCGAAAGTTTGGGCAGTACTTTTAATCAGTAAAAACCTACCGGTCTGTTAAGGAACGTTTATTGTTTGAGATAAAAAGAATTAATTTTTAGCTACTGTACGCCATATGCAAGAATATTTACATACTTACCCCATATTATATTACTTGTTCATTATAGCTTTCTCTATAATGATTACTGTACTTGCAATCCCTTCAATACTGCATGTTGCCCGCGAGCGCCATTTATATGATGACCTTGGCAGTTTTAGAAAGCATCACGATCATGGCATACCGCGCCTTGGTGGTGTTGGTATTTTTGTGAGTTTTACCATAACATCACTTTTATTTGGTTTTGCAGATAAGTCCTTACCCATTAATTACCTGCTTACTGCCTGCATTATTTTGTTTGCAATGGGCCTTAAAGATGATTTAACCGGCGTACACTCAACCACTAAATTCATAATGCAGTTTATTGTGGCGGCAATATTGGTTGTGCTTGGTAATATACGCTTAACCAGCATGTATGGCATATTTGGAGTTACTGAACTGCCTTATTTTTTAAGCGCTTTACTATCTATTTTGCTTATTATGCTTATTGTTAATGCCTTTAATTTGATTGATGGGATTGATGGTTTAGCATCAGTTACCTGCATGATGGTTAACGGTATTTTTGCCGCCCTGTTTATTTACATGAAGCATTATGAGCTTGCTGCGGTTGCACTGGCTATGGTGGGCGCTACAACAGGTTTCCTGAAATTTAATTTATCGCCAGCGAAAATATTTATGGGCGATACCGGATCATTACTGATAGGGTTAATATCGGCAGTAATGGCATTTAAATTTATTGAGTTAAACAAATTTACAGGTACCAATATGCCTGCGGTATTTAATGCGCCTGCATTAACCTTCGCTATATTAATTGGGCCAATATTTGATACTTTACGTGTATTTACCATGCGCATTGCAAGTGGCGTATCGCCCTTTAAGGCCGATCGTAACCATATGCATCACCGTATTTTAACACTTGGTTACAGCCACATACAAACCACTTTAATTTTGGCAGGCCTTAATGCATTGTCGGTTGTTATTGTACTGGTGTTTGGTTATGTTGGTAATTCTACATTAATATTGTTAATAACAGGAGTATCATTATTATTTAATTGGTTTATAACCTTCCTTACACGTTCAAAAGAACGCGAGAATCTGGCGTTACGCAATTTATTCGCTTAATTATTTTGTTCATCTAACTTGTTTTGACAGCGTAAGCACCACCGAATGAAACTATTTGCTTAATTTTAAGTTATATAGCTCATTAACCTTTCATTAAAAATGTCGTCCCATCATATCGTTCGCGAGAAGCAGGAGCCCGCTTTGCTGGTATTGGGGCTGGATACCTTTTCGGATGAATTATTGGGGCAGTTGCTGGAGTGGAGCCCAACCGTAATTGTTACCGAACAAACGGCCGAAAATGTTAATGCATATGGCATTAAGATAGACTGGATTATTTCAAACGAATTTAATGATTACCTGCAATCGGATATGAAATGGATGCCTACAGGGAACGACCCTATAGCAGAAACCGCATTAAAATATTTAATTACACATAGTTACCCGGCTGTTAATGTTATAACAGATGAGTTACAATTAAAGGATTATCTTTTTTTTGTTGATAAGATTAACGTGGTGATTTTTTATAATAATAAAAAGATATGTGCAATTAACTCCGGCTATAGCAAGTGGAAACCTGCTGGCGAAATAATAGAGTTTTTATCGGAACCGCAACAGCTGCATACCAGCGGTTTAGTGATGCTGAGCCATAACCGTTACCAAACAGTACAAGATGGTTTTTTCAGCATACAATTTGAACAACCGTTTTTATTTATAGCAGAGGAATTGTAGGCGGGATTGTTATTGCAAGGAACGAAGCAATCGGGGACTTTGCAAGGTGGATTTTCTACGTGCGATTGCTTCGTTTCTTGCAATGACAATTGGTTCTACTGTATAGGCAACGCTTCAACGCCCAGTTTCTTCGCGAGATCATTTAAATCGTTGGCAACCGCATCAACTAATGGGATACCATTTTTTAACCTGTCTGTATAGGCTTCCAATTCCGGCTCGCCGGGGATAATGACTTTTTGATCAGGATCAATAGTTGAGGCTGATTTAAAACGCTCTATCCAGTTATCCAGGTGTGATTTAAATTCATCAACCGGTCTGAAACCATCTACCCGCATCGCTCCCAAAAAATGACCTATACCTTGACCCACCGGATCATTTGGTGGATCTAAAAAAGCCACAAATGGCGGTACCCATGGGCCATAATTCGCGCCTGATAATACAGCAGATAGAATATCTACAGTAGCGCTTAGGCCAAAACCTTTGTGACTGCCGTGTTCCCTGTCGCTGCCCAAAGGTAATAAGGAACCGCCTGTTTTTAAGGCATGAGGGTCGGTTGTGTAATTGCCTTGTTTATCTTGTATCCAGCCTTCGGGTACTTGTTTGCTCAGGCGTTGGGCTATTTCCAGCTTTCCGTTTGCCGCCGCTGATGTTGCCATATCCACAATTACAGGCGGGTATTTACCTGCGGGGAATGCGTAGCACATAGGGTTAGTACCCAATAAACGTTCGTTTGAAAAGGTTGGCGCTACCAGCGGACTGGCATTCGTCATGGCGAAACCGATCATATCCTTTTCAACGGCCATCAACCCGTGGTAACCTGCAATACCAAAATGGTTGGAATTGCGTACTGACACCCAGCCCGAGCCATATTTCTCAGCTTTTTCAATCGCTATCCGCATGGCAAATGGCGCGACTACTAAACCTAAACCTCCATCACCATCGACGGTGGCTGTAGTTGGTGTTTCGTGGATTATTTTAATATCTGGTTTGGCGTTGATTCGTCGTTTTTCCCAAAGGCGCACATAGCCTGTTAAACGGGCCACACCATGTGAATCAATCCCGCGAAGGTCAGACAGTAATAAAACATCGGCAGCTAAGGCGGCATGCTCCTGGCTACAGCCCATCGCAAGGAATATATTTTGGGTAAATACGCGTAATGTGGATTCGGATACGATCATGAGGGCAAATATAAGTTTTTAAGGGGTTTGTGTGTATGGGCTTACCTGGTTTTCGCTTGAATAGCGAATAGGCATTGGCGTGTTAATTCACCCGGTCATCGCTCAGCCGCTTGACCTTACCCTCTCTTCCGCAAGCGGTAAAGAGAGTTAAAAAAAGAAAAATGAGTTTCACCTCTTTTCCGCCGCAGGCGAAGAGAGGTCGACCAGCGTAGCGTGGTCGGGTGAGTCAACTATGCGGTTTGCATTGGCGTGTTGACTCGCTTGGTTTTTCCCAGTAAATTAATATTCTTCTCTTTGTCATTCTGAACGAAGTGAAGAATCTGTAAAGTAGTTTACAGTCGTACAAATTCTTCGCTATCGCTTAGAAGAAATATTTCTGTTTTAATAAGATATTCGGGCCGCTCATTGCCGCTGGGCTACTTCTTTTGTCTCGACACAAAAGAAGCAAAAAGTCAAGACGAAAAAAGCCTTCTGCCCACAAGGCTAACTCCCGGCCCGGTTTTCCGTCAGGCCTTTGCGCACTTTTTAATGTGGTAAGTAAAATATTACTGCGGTCGTTTCCTCACAAAAATATTAAATAGTGTTTTGCTACTTGCTTTTTTAACAGTGTTGATGCTACTAGTACGCTTGCGTTGTGTCGCGGAAAGTGCTTTGCCATTTATTGACCCTACACTACCGCTACCTGCAATAGTACTTACTACCCCGGCAGGGGTTATTTTGCGAATAACATTGTTGTACGTATCGGCTACATAAACATTGCCAGTAGCATCAACCGCTATACCTGATGGGCCGTTGAATGATGCCGCGGTACCGGTGCTGTCTGCCTGACCGGCATTGCCATTGCCCGCAAAGGTGGTTACGTTGCCGTTCGGATCAATCTTACGGATCAGATCAGTAACATATTCGGTTACATAGAGATTGCCCGACGCATCAGCTGCTATGCTGTTCGGGAAATAGAACGCGGCGGCAGTGCCTTGCCCGTTAATGGAGGCTGTGGTATCGCTGCCTGCAACTGTAGTTACCTGTCCCCCGCTTATTTTGCGGATGAGATTGTTGAGCATATCGGCCACATAAATATTTCCTGATTTATCTAACGTTAGTCCGGCAGGGTTATTAAATGTTGCGGCAAGTAGTGCGGCGCCATTTGTCGCACCCGGATTATCATTACCTGCGATGGTAGTTACGCTGCCGGCAGGGGTTACCATACGAATGAGGTTGTTGCCTGCATCAGCAACATAAACATTGCCCTGCGCATCACAAGCCACGCCGCTTGGGCCGAAGAAATATGCCGCCGCACCAATGCCATCAACCGAGCCGGTACTATCGCTGCCTGCAAGGGTACTTACAAGCCCTGCTGGTGTTATTTTGCGAATCTGGTTGTTATTGTCATCGGCTACATAAATATTGCCTGATGGGTCGACTGTTAAGCTGGTTGGCCCATTGAAGGTGGCTACGTTTCCTGCACCGTTTATGGAGCCCTGTATACCGTTACCGGCCAGTGTGCTTACTATACCTGTTGTGGATATTTTACGGATCTCGTTATTGCCATAATCGGCTACGTATATATTGCCCGCGGCGTCAACCGCTACGCCGGTTGGGCCATTGAATGATGCGATGGAATCCGCGGCGGTGCTATCTTTCCCGGTGCTGCCAGTGCCGCCAGCGTCATATTTGGTACTTGTTGGTATAGGCGATCTTTTGGTACAAGCGGCAAAAAAACAAATCATTATCACCATAAATGGCACGATAAATAAGAATTGTTTTTTTAAACGTGTCTTCATTTGGTTTTGACAGTAGCTATCGGTTTGGATTTTTAAAAGTAGAATTAAAGGCTCAATATAAATCAATTATCTAACTTTTTCAACAATTGCAACCCTTGTTCCCACTGGCCTAGTCCGGATGCGGCATTAATGTGATCGGCATCACCTATGTTTACTACTTCGCTACCCCAGGCAGTTGCAAATTGTTCGGCGCGGGCGGTACTTACATAAAAGTCGTTAGTGCTGATTACAGCTATGGTTTTAAAAGGTAGTTTGATAAGCGGGACTGGTGTAAAACCGCTTGTACCGGGTGGATAAGAATCGGCTTCGGTATCACTTGGCGCAACTAATAAAGCGCCCTTAATTTTGGTGTTGAATTTTTGTACCCAGTAAGCCACAGTGGTGCAGGCCAGGCTGTGCGCTACCAAAATAACTTCGACAGGGGTATGTTTTTCTATTTCTGTGTTGATGGTTTCGATCCAATCGGAGCATACGGGTGTTTCCCAGTCTTTTTGTTCAACGCGGATGAAGTTGTATTCTTTTTCCCAGATGGATTGCCAATGTTGTGGGCCTGAATTGCCAAGGCCGGGGAGGATAAGGATTGTGGATTGGAATTGCATGGATACAAATATATTGAAAAGCGGTTTACCTTACTCTGGTATCGCTGCGCTAAGCGTCACTTTCTTTTTCCGCAAAAGAAAAGTAACCAAAAGAAAACTCCCGGCTGCGCCTGCTTCTATGGTTGTTAGTGCTGTTACTTCTGGTGTGGTTGCCGAGCCAGACGATGCCGGTTTTGGGTGGTTAACGGTGGGGTTGTGCTTTTGGCTATCGGCTATTAGACCGTCATTGCGAGCGAAGCGTGGCAATCCCCAATATACAGAGCGGTTCTGCAAGTAGGGGATTGCCACGCTTCGCTCGCAATGACGCGTGGAGATATGATCTTATTTTTCCGTCAGTACCGTAAACTTAAAATCCAGTGGTTCAAAGTGGCGGACTAACTCATCAATCAGTTCCTGACCCCATTTTACGTAGAAGAGGCCGAAGTTTTCGGTGCGTTCCTGTAAGCTGTTTTTGGGGAACAGGTCGGCTTTGATGCCTTCTATCTGCTCGAGGCTGGCGTGGTAATTTATCTTTTCGGCTTTTATTAGTTTCTTTTCGAGGTTATCGATGGCATGTTTCAGACGGGCCTGTACTGCTTCGGCAGAAGGGGCGAGGGTGTTATCTATTTTGAAGGCACGCAGTTTTATCTTTTCAAATATCGCGGTTAGTTCACGCCATTCTTCGGTGAGAGATAAATTATGGTCGCTGTGTTTTTTAACCCAATCGCTTTTTATAGTATCGGTTGGTTTAAACAGATCGGCATTGTGCAAATCCATCTTCGCTATTTTTGAGGCGTGTTCCTTGCGGATGATCAAACCTGAGTTACGCAGGATTAGGATAGGGAAATCAACTTTATACTGTTCGAAGTTTGATTTTAGCTCTAACCAGTAAACTACCTCGGCACCGCCGCCAACGTAGGCAATGTTGGGTAGAATGGACTCCTGGTACAACGGGCGCATTACTACGTTGGGACTAAAGCGTTCTGGATATTGGCTGATCTCCTGTAGTAGTTCGTCTTTGGTAAAGCTGATTTCGGTATTTAAAACCTTGTAGCTGTTATCCTCAAAAACAATGCGTTCGCGGAGATGATCCTGCAGGTAAAAGAAGTTTATTTCGCGGGGATTTACCTGTATGTGTACACCCAGTTTTTGCAATTGCTCGTTAGTGGCGGTGATATTTTTAAAGCTGTTTTGCTCAGTGATGTCCTGCGCCATGATCGGGGCGAATTGCTGTTTGAGGCGATGGTCATCCGCATCAATAATCACCAAGCCGTATTTACCGAATAGCGCGTCAACCATGTAGCGGGTAGCATCGGCTAGTTTATCAAACTTGCTGTAGGCGGTTTCTACAATTTTAGCCAACTCGGGAGCATGATGATCTAAGCCTAAAACGCCTTTGTATTGGTTAAGCGCCTGGCGAATGGTATCGGGGTTGATGCGGCCGGTAGCCCCGGTCGTTTCGTACCACCAATGTACTTTTTTGCCGCCGATATTGGTGTAGTTGATCTCGGCAAAATCATGATCCTCTGATGCCATCCAGTAAACCGGCACAAAGTTTTTATCAGGGAATTGTGTTTTTAGCTGTTGCGCTAACTTGATAGCTGTCGCTATCTTGTAGATAAAATATAACGGCCCCGCGAATATATTCAACTGGTGACCGGTGGTAATGGTATAAGTATTTGCTTCTTTTAGCAGATTGATATTATTCAATACCAATTGAGATACCGAACAGTCGAAGTTGGTGATCCTGGCGTATTGCTCGCTTAAAACGGTGGCCAGAATATCACGGTCAACAATAACTTTTTTGTTTTTAAGTAATTCGGTAAAGCCGTTGAGATCGGGGCGGTGACTATAAAAAGGTCTTAGTTCGGCAGTATCGTCGATGTAATCAATAACCGTGTGAGAAAAATAACCGGTTTCTTTATAGCTTATACAGGAGGCTTCCATTTTTTTATTTCGAATGTCGGATGTTCAATTTCGGATTTAGAAATGGAACATCCTAAGTATTATATGTTCGAAATTAGATTTTAAAAACCTAAAAAGAAGAGCCTGAGCGCAAAAAACTGTTATTTTACAATTTGTCCATAAAGATCGAAGTCTTCGGCGGTGTCAATTTTTACGTTTACGAAGCTGCCAACGGTAGCGTAATGAAGACTGGCATCTATCAAAACTTCGTTATCAACTTCGGGTGAATCAAATTCGGTACGACCAACAAAGTAGCCGCCGTCTTTCTTATCGATCAATACTTTATAGGTATTGCCGATCTTTTCCTGGTTTTTATCGAAGGAGATACCTTGCTGAATTTCCATAATGGCATCAACGCGGTCTTGTTTTACTTCCTCGGGAACATCATCAACCAATGAGTGGGCGTGTGTTTTTTCTTCGTGAGAGTAAGTGAAACAACCTAAACGGTCGAAACGGGTATCTTCAACCCATTGTGCCATTTCCTCAAAATCCTGTTGGGTTTCGCCCGGATAG
>Ga0207023_10267_pt1 | contig 12473 bp, 8 predicted proteins | sample Alteio_BWMinCont_47_FD_153464 | JGI IMG/M metagenome (GOLD analysis project Ga0207023, IMG submission 153464) | Enriched cells from forest soil in Barre Woods Harvard Forest LTER site, Petersham, Massachusetts, United States -... | ecosystem: Environmental > Terrestrial > Soil > Temperate forest >... | reverse complement strand
AGAAGCCGGCGTCGTGAAGGATCTCTCGGCGGCGAGAGGAAGTCGATGCGAGGATTAGCTTCATCTCAGATGACGACGGATTCGTGGTATTCGCCGAAGACGCGGCGGAGGGCGTCGGAGATTTCGCCAACGGTGGCGTGGGCCTCGACGGCGATGAGAATGGCAGGGAGGAGATTCTCGTTGCTGATGGCGCGGCGCTGGAGTTCGGCCAGGGCGGATGTGGTGCGGGTGGAATCGCGCTTGGCGCGTAAGGCGTTTAGGCGGGCGATTTGCGAGCGTTCGATTTCGGGCTCGATGCGCAGGGTGGGGATGGCGCGCTCTTCTGCGGCAATGAAGTCATTGACGCCGACGATGATTTGGTCTTTGGATTCTACGGCGCGCTGAAAATCGTAGGCGGCCTTTTGGATTTCACCCTGCACGAAACCAGATTCGATTCCGCGTAACATTCCTCCCATGGCGTCAATCTTGGAAATGTAACGAACGGCGCCCCTGCTCTATTTCGTTGGTGAGGTGCTCGATGGCGTAGGAGCCCGCTGCCGGATCGATGGTGTTGGTGACGCCGGTTTCGTGGGCGAGGATTTGCTGGGTGCGCAGGGCGATTAGCGCGGAGTCTTCGGTGGGCAGGGCTAGGGCTTCGTCGAGGGAATTGGTGTGAAGGGATTGGCAGCCGCCGAGGACCGCGGCTAGGGCCTGGATGGCTACGCGGACGATATTGTTTTCGGGTTGCTGGGCGGTGAGCGAGGAGCCGGCGGTTTGCGCGTGGAAGCGGAGCAGGAGCGAGCGGGGATCCTGGGCTTTAAAGCGGTCGCGCATGATATTGGCCCAGAGGCGGCGGGCGGCGCGGTACTTGGCGATTTCTTCGAGGAGGTCGCTGTGCGCGTTGAAAAAGAAGGAGAGCTGCGGAGCGAATTCGTCGACGCCCAGGCCTGCATCCAGGGCGGCTTGGACGTAGGCGATGCCGTCGGCTAGCGTGAAGGCGACTTCCTGGATGGCGGTCGAGCCAGCTTCACGGATGTGGTAGCCGGAGATGGAGATGGTGTTCCACTTGGGGAGATTGTCGCGGCACCACGCGAAGATGTCGGTGACCATGCGCATGGCGGGACGGACGGGATAGATGTAGGTGCCGCGGGCGATGTATTCCTTGAGGACGTCGTTTTGGACGGTGCCGGAAATCTTGGCGAGGTTGGCGCCTTGTTTTTTGGCGACGGCCACATACAGGCAGAGGAGGATGGCGGCAGTGGCGTTGATGGTCATGGAGGTGGAGACTTTTTCTAGCGGGATGTCGTCGAAAAGCGTTTCCATGTCTTCGAGGGAATCGATGGCTACGCCTACTTTGCCGACTTCGCCGAGAGCCAAGGGATGGTCGGAGTCCAGGCCGATTTGCGTTGGAAGATCGAAGGCTACCGAGAGGCCGGCCTGGCCTTTGCTGAGGAGGTAGCGGTAGCGTTGGTTGGATTCGACGGCGGTGCCGAAACCGGCGTATTGGCGCATGGTCCAGAAGCGGCCGCGGTACATGCTGGGGTAGATGCCGCGGGTGTAGGGGAATTCGCCAGGGTAGCCGATTGACGATTCTGGATCCGAAACGGAATGATCGTCTTCGGTGTACAAGCGGTCGATGGGCAGGCCGGAGAGAGTCGTGAAGTGCTCTTTGCGTTCGGCGGGGGGCTTCGTTTTTGTGTCAGACATTTTGAGCCAATCGTGAACACGAAAAAGGCGGCGGGGAAGCCCCGCCCCCCAAAGGAATAGATTACAACTTGCGCGCGCGGCGGAACGAACTAACCGCGAAGAAAAAGAACAGCAGTGCGAAAGCGACGGCGGCGGCGAGGAGCCAGTGGGCTACGTCGCGGGTCCAGGAGCGCAGGGCTACGTTGAGCCAGACGATGCCGAGAAATGCAAAGATAGCGCCGGCGACCTCGAGGAAAAGTTGCTTAAGGGCGCGCCAGAAACGGTGGAAACCTCCCTGGCGAGGCGCGGCTGCCGGAGAAGCGGCGGTCGAAGACATAACTGCATCTTAGCGCAAAACCAGAAATGAAATCTGGTGCGGGACGGAGCCGAGGCCCTTTAGGGGGGTTGGGAGGGGTTTCGGGCCTGCACCAACGTACTGTGAACCCATTGGAGACAACGCAAAACTAGGCGACTTGTATCCTAGGAAATGCGGGCCTAGAATGACAATTGAACTGAGGGGGGAGCCGCCCTTGCAACTAGACGATCACCTGAAAAACTTGCTCCGTGAATTGGGACACGCGATAAACGACACGGTGTCCGATTCCGATCGAATCACTGGGGCCATTGCCGGAGTGCGCGCGCACGGGTACGATATCGTGCTGAAGCTGGACGCGACCATCGGATTGGCAAAGCGTGATGCCGCTGCCGCAGAGGCCGCCAAGCTCACCACGCAGGACCGGCGGTTTTTGGAATCGTTGCGCATTCAGGTCGACCAGGAGTCGTTTGATCAAATGCCGGACAAGAAGCCGGCGGCGCGGCTGACCATGACGCCGCAAGATGTGCGGTTCCTGAAGTCCCTGCGGATTGCAACGGACGATATCGAATGAAGGCCTTGGCAAACATTGCGGTGTTGGGTTTGCCGACATTGGTGATGGCCGGGTTTTTAAGCGCGCCTGTGCGAGCGCAGTCTCCTGCCACCGTCGCGCCCATCGTCGTGGATACCGCTGTCCCCATCATCGTGAGCGCGATCAAGCCGAAATCGAAGACCGTGGGGCTGGGCAAGTTTGAGGGCTACGTGATGCACGCGAACATTGCGCAGATCACCCTCCGCGCAAAGAGAAATGATATGTCGCTCGAGACCTTCACACTGTCCCAAGTCGCGGCCACGAAAATGCAGACTATCGTCGACAAGGGCGGCTACCAGTACGGCGATAAAGTCACCGTTTATTACGACCCGGCAACCAAGCTAGCCCTTAAGGTCAAAGGTAAACCCTCAAAAGCTATTTGATTTGCGGAGCAGCGGAATGCTTCGCCTGCCTGCGGTTTCCGGCCGATTCTATCCCTCTAGTCCTGCGGAACTGGCTGCGCTTATCCGGCAATACACCAAAGTTGACTACGCGAATGAGCCAGAGCACGCCAAGGCCTGCCTGGTCCCGCATGCGGGGTATTCGTATTCGGGACCGGTGGCGGGAGCGGTGTACGCGCGAATGGCTATTCCCAAGAGAATTCTGATTTTGGGTGTGCGGCATTATCCGCGCGGAGCGAATGCCGCGATTCTCTCAAGCGGAGCGTGGAGGACGCCGCTGGGCGATGCGCCGATTGATGAGGCGCTGGCGCAGGCGTTGCGCGCGGCTTGCCCTTTGCTGCGGGAGGACAGTGTGGCGCACAGCTCCGAGCATTCCCTCGAGGTGCAAATCCCGTTTTTGCAAGTCTTACAAAGGGAGTTTACGTTTGTGCCCGTTGCCCTCGGGTCGCTGCGCTTCGAGGATCTAGTCATCGTTGGCGAAGCTATCGGCCGGGTGATTGCGGCTTGCAGCGACGAGATACTCTTGCTGACGACTTCCGATTTGAATCACTACGAGAATGACGCAACGACACGTGTGAAGGACGGCAAAGCGATCGATCGCATTCTGGCGGTGGATGCCGGAGGACTCTACGACACTTGTCGGAATGAGGCCATTTCCATGTGTGGTCTGGGGCCCACCGTCGCCATGTTGACGGCACTACAGAGCCTGGGAACCGCGCGGCCAGAACTGGTGCGCTACGCAACGTCAGCGGATGTTTCCGGGGATCTCAGCTCGGTGGTCGGATATGCCGGAATAGTTCTGGCTTGATAGCCGTTAGGACGTTGCTTGTCGCGCTACACCTAAGAATTATCAGAACCCATATCTAAATTCCGAATCTCAGAGAATTTTAGAAAACGCTTCCATATAAAGCCCTTTGCTTTCTTTCTGTTGGCTCCGGCATTCCGATTGCCTTCCTTGGTGTTCGACGTTGACCGAAGTTTCTATCTGAACGACGAGCTTACCTAAGGGAGGCTTTTCTTGAAGCGGCTTAACACTACATTGATTTTCTCTTTATTACTGACAGCATTGACCACATTCAGCGGATCGAGAGTGTCGGGCCAGGACGCCACCGGACGGATCACCGGTATCATCTACGATGCAACTGGGGCCGTCATAGCGGACACTCATATTACCGTAACGAATGTTGCCACGCACATCTCTCGCGAGACTACTTCTGACGCCACGGGCTACTATCAAGTCCTCGCTTTACCCATCGGCTCCTACACGGTATCCGTGGAGCGCCAAGGATTCAGGTCTGCGACGATGGTCGAGAGCAAGTTAGAGATCAATCAAACTCTAAAAATAGATATCAAGATGGAAGTGGGTTCAGCAACCGAGACGGTAACGGTGGAATCTACCACTGGCACTGTCGAGACCATCAACCCGACGCTCGGTTCCACCGTTTCGGACCGCGCCGTGCAGGACATGCCTCTGAACGGCCGGAACGCACTGGATCTGGCATTGTTGCAGCCGGGCGTGCTACCTGCCGACAATCCCGCCAACGGGAGCGGCGGCACCGGAGGAATGCAGTTCAGCATCGGTGGCGGCCGCAGCGACTCAAACACGTTCGTGCTGGACGGTGGCCTGAACAACGACCTTCTCGACAACGGAGTTGTTTACAATCCCAATCCCGACTCCATCCAGGAATTCAGGGTCCTCACCAGCAACTTCACCGCTGAATATGGCCGAAGCGCCGGAGGTATCATCACCGAGGTAACCAAGTCCGGGACCAATGCCATTCACGGTAGCGCTTATGATTTCGTTCGCAACACCGCATTTGACGCGAACAATTTCTTCAGTAACTTAAATGGGCAGCCCAGGCAAACCCTTCATCGGAACCAGTACGGCGGGACTGTGGGCGGCCCCATTAAGAAGGACAAGCTGTTTTTCTTCCTTGCCTATCAAAAGGAGCAACTAAGCGAGGCTGCGGTTAGTAATCAGGTGGCTCTTCCGACTGCCGCCGAGCTTCAAGGAAATTTTTCAGGCACTGCAAGTCAAGAGAACGTCGCGTGCTTCTTAAACGGCCTGCCACAACCTGCCGTGCCCACGAATGTTAATCCGAGTAACCCCTGCCAGGGGGCCACGAGCGCTCTTCCGGCTAACTCGTTTTTCCAATCGAGTCCGGCGTTAGCCGCCCAAGGCATCATCAATCCGGCAAGCATCGACCCGGTTGCAGAGGCATACATAAAAGCCAATCTGATTCCGACTTCCCCGACGGGTTCCGCATCTTTTCAGAACGCTCTTACGAACAATCCAGACGAATGGACCGGCAAGCTCGACTATGAAGCTTCGCCAAAGGACCATTTCACCGCTACGTTTGGCCGCATTCTTGACCCTCAACTAAATCCCGGTCCAGGCGGCATTCCGGGCTACGGGTCCAATTCAACACTTTATAGCCGCTTTTTCAACCTCGCGTATATCCGCACATTTTCGCCCAACATCTTGAACGAGTTCCGCGTGACGGCTCAACGCAGCGACACCCTTCAACGGGTTCCTGCCACCAAGCAGCCAACCTCCACAGAACTGGGAATCAACATAAAGTCCGACAATCCGACCGGCCCCACGCAGATCAACTTTCCCAATGCGATCATCGGCTTCAGCATTCAGGGTCCCTCCCGACTGGTTGACAATACCTTTGCCTACTCGGATGTTCTTTCCTGGACTCATGGAAAGCACACCATGAAGTTCGGCGGCTCTGTTTCCGCATACCAGGACAATCAAGTCTTCGACTTTGAAATCGACGGCCAGTTTTTTTACTCCAATGCGGGTGCCGCTGGCGATCCGTTCGCTAACTTTCTGGTAGGACTCCCGGACACCTTCGATCAGGGTCCCTCCGCACCCTCCAACATCCGTACCAAGGCAACCTACGTGTTTGGACAAGACGAATGGCACGTAGCCAGCAATCTGACGCTGACGTATGGCCTCCGTTATGAGTACAGCACCCCCAAGTCCGACACCAAAGGCCGAACCTATTCTGTAATTCCAGGCGCGCCGCAATCCACCGTGTTTCCTGGAGCGCCTCTTGGACTGCTTTTCCCCGGTGACCAAGGAGCGCCTGGCGGCGCCAACTTCCCGGACAAAACCAACTTCGCGCCGCGCTTCGGCTTTGCATGGCAGCCCTTCCATGATGGAAAGACGAGCGTACGCGGAGGCTGGGGAATGTTCTACGACGTCTTGAAGGCTGAAGACAACTTTCAGTTTAACGGCCAGGTACCGTTTGCGTCGGCTGCCTTTATTGGCAATTTTGCGCCGCAGGGCCCCGCCACGACGTCGGGATTTGCGTTCCAGAGCGATCCGTTCGGCTCTACCGGCAACCCAAATCCGTTTGGCCAACCTTTAAACCACAATGTCAGTTTTGCGAATACCTTCGGGACGTTCACAAGCAACGGGACCGGCGCAACGATTGTGGATCCGCATCTGCGCACGCCGTATAGCTATCAGTACAATCTGAGCATCGAGCACCAAATTTCAAAGAAATTGATAGCCCGCGCCGCCTATGTCGGCAGCTCGTCGCACGGTTTGACGACGCTGGTAGACATCAATCCTTTCGATCCCGCGACGCTCAACAGCCCCAATCCCCAACGGTTCCTTAATGAGCGGCCCGGGAACCTGCCGGCCTTCACAAATTCGGATCCCAACGGCGTAACACCTCCGGGCTTTAACCCTAATGTTCCCAATGGCAGCTTTGGCCAGGAACAAGAGTTTAAGAACGCTTCCAATGCGAACTACAACGCCTTGCAGCTCAGCTTGACGCAGCAGACCACCAACGTGTGGAAGCTCGGTGGCATGTACTACACCCTAGGCTATACCTGGGCTCACAGCATTGATAACGCCTCGGGGTTCAGGCAAGGCAGCTTCGCGGTTCCATTTTTCAATCCACAACTTTTCCGAGCGTCGTCGGACTTCGATGTTCGTAACTACGTGACGTTCTCAGGTGGGTGGGATTTGCCGTTCAATCACGGCCCGCAGCGATTGGTGAAAGGCTGGAGTCTGTATCCAATTCTCACTTGGCGAACCGGATTTCCATTTACAGTCACCGCTGGCTTGCCAACGCAAGATAACGCGCCCGGCCCAACCGGGGCAGGCGATCAAGCCTTGATCAACGCAAACTTGGTTGCTCCGGTCCAGTACCTTAGCGCTCATTCAACGCAACCGGTCGGGGTAGAGAAAGAAGTGGGTAATTTCTTCTTCAATCCCGATTCCTTCAGCACCGGGGTCACGACCGGTTACGGCACTGCTCCACGCAACCTATTGCGCGGACCGGGGCGCACGAACCTCGATTTGTCTCTTGCGAAAGTGACCCCGCTCTATCGCGAGCGCATCACCCTCGAGCTTCGTGTCGATGCCTTCAATATTTTCAACCATACGCAATTCCAAAATTTGGACGTCAATGCCCAGGACGTTGGTACCGCCATCACTCCCGGCACGTTTGGTCAGGCCCTCAGCGCATACGACCCGCGCATTCTGCAAGTCGCAGCTCACCTGCGGTTCTAACACAAGCGAGGTTGCAAAAGAAAAACGGCTCCGAAGCGCGGAGCCGTTTTTCTTTTCTCGACGACTAGCGAGTGCTTCAGTGCGGGCGCCCGCCGCCACCGCCGGCAGAAGGAGTTGAGGCGTGCGCCGGCGCCGAAGGAGCTGCGGACGCGGACCCGCGCGAGGAGCCCCCCCCCCCACTGGCGGCAGACTCGCTGCCGCCGCGATAGCCGCCACCGCCGCTCGAAGTGTGAGGTGCCGGTGGTGGCGTTATGTTGCGCGAAGGCGGTGTCGCAGCGCGAGCCGACGTGGGTGCAATAGGAACACGCGCGGGCGTGCCGGCTGGCGCGTTATTTCTGGGTGCTTCGACGATGTGATCGTTTCTAAGGCCGCCGGTGGCATTCTTTCCTGAAATCGCTTCTGCTTCGCGGGGGGAAGACGGCCCTGCATTTGTGTTTACAAAGCGGTGCTCTTTCGCATCGTAAACGATCGAAGAATCGTGGCTTAGGGAAACCAAGCGCGCCCCGCCACTGCCCTCAAGAATCGTGCGCGAGGTGCGTGCCGGGGCGGTGGTGGCGGCTAGACCGCTCGAGAGCGCGTCTCGCGGCGGGGATTTCAGAGTTTCCCATTTTTGACCGGCAGCCCCAGACAGCGTTGCTGGCCCTACGTTTCTTCCCGGCTCGGCGGAAAAGACACCGTGCTCCAGATTCAGCGGCGTCTTGCCTTCTTTATCCAGTGGATGCATGGGTACGATACCGAGTTTGCCATTTTGGCGAACAAAGACAGCCGTGGTCGCCCGGTAAAGCGGGTGAGGTGGATGGACGACGGGAGGAAAACGCTTTCGCGGATTCCCTCCGTAATAAGCAGGCGGGGAATAGAACCAGCCGCCACAAGAAGCGTCAAAAAGCCAACCGCCATAGTGGTAAGGAGCCCAGCCCCAGGGTTGGAAGCTAGCAAAAGTCCAGCCGAAACCGGGGTCCAATAGCCATTGCCCCGCGGAGAACGGCGACCAGCCCAAGCTTGCGCCGAAAGGCCGCCAGCCATAGCCGTAGCCACCGCAGGAAGACCAAGCGCCATAGGTGTAGAGATCTGCATACCCTGGCAAATAGTAGGGCGAACTCGTGTATTGAAGAGATGCGTTCGTGGCCCTTGAAACTGTGTCGATGCGGCCGGAGACCCAGTGGTCGAAATCGTCGTCGGCAGGGAGACGCCCGAGGTTCACGGTATCTTCGCCCGCCTTCATGGAGAGCGACTGGCCCTTGCTGAGTTCGGTGGGTTCTTTTTTGTGCAGAACGGAAGCGTGGCCGGTGAGAACGTCGACGTTGCTGCCGTCGTCAAAATTGTTGATTCGGAAAGAACCTTTGCCGCTGGCTTCGACCGTGAAATCGCCGCCGGTGACGCTGAAATAATCGCCGTTTGCAGGATTCACGTAGAAGGAAGCGGAGCCTTGGCGGAGGACCAGACGGGTGGTGCGGGCGCCATCGTCCAAAGAAAGGTCGTAAAACTCGAGAACCGTGTTTTCATTGAGAAAGGCCATCGCGCCATTCTCAAACTCCACCTCGGCGCGGCCGTTATCCGTGGCCAGCACGTAGCCCTGACGGACGGGTAGATTGGCCTGAGCCGTTTCCCATTGTGCTTTTTGGTCGGCGAGCGGGTCGCCATGAGCTTCTCGTGTAAAGCGCACATCTCCTTGGACTAGACTGAGGCGGATGACCCGGGCGTGGCTCGAGTCTGCGGCGGCCGGCTGGATGCCGGCAGAAAGAGCAAAGAGGAACGAGAAGGAAAGAACGCAACGAAACATCGTGCTCGAACCCATGTGTCACCCCCATCGGGGACGCTGGCTGTCTGACTAATCATTAGACGGACGCCAAACGAGGCAGGTTACGCCCCTGTAAACCCATGATCATGGTCTCGCCGGGTACGGTTCACGTCAAGTGCCAGTAATAGATTGAATAGATGGGTGTAACGGATCGCGATTTGAAACATCCTAAACCAAACATTCATGCAATCGCGGGTTGACACACTGGGGATGAGTCGCTAGTTTCAAAATCGGGAGGATCTGCGGGCCTAGCGCGCCGTGTCCGGAGCATCGGTGCGATCCAAAGAACTCGACAGTGGAATAGTTGCTGCCTACGGTACGCGGACCCGAAGTTCAATCACCTGGGGGGTGAATCATGTGGCGCATTTATAGATTGTTTCTAGGGGTGTTGTTACTCGCGGGAATGCTGGCGGGCGCGAAGGCGTACGGACAAGGCGGCGCGACGGGCGCCATTAGCGGCTTGGCCGTGGACACCAGTGGCGGATCCATCGGCGGCGCGGATGTACAGATTATCGAAGCGCGCACGGAATCGATCGTGCGCAAACTTTCCACCGGTACCGAGGGAATTTTCGTGGCCACCCTCTTGCCGCCGGGGAACTACATCGTCGTTGTGAACAAGTCTGGATTTGCGGAAGCAAAAGCAACCGACATCGAAGTGCGCGTGACGGAAACGACACGCGTGACGATCACGCTGAAGCCCGGAGCGGTATCGGAAAAAGTGGAAATTTCTGCGCAGGTGACGACCGTCGAGACCGCCAACGCAACAACTGGCGAATCCCTGGGGACCGCCACGATCCGCGAACTTCCACTGGCAACGCAGAATTACCAGCAATTGCTGACGCTTTCCAGCGGTGCGCAGAGCGAGCTGAATGCCGCCGCGCAGCTAGGCCGAGGCAGCGTGAAACTCTTCGTGAACGGGCAGCGCGAGGACAACAACAACTTTTTGATCGAAGGAATCAGCGCCACGGACTACAACGTTGCGCAAGCGACGTACGTGCCGCTCCCCAATCCCGACGTGATCCAGGAGTTCAGGGTCCAGACGTCGCTCTATGACGCCAGCCAGGGACGCGACGGGGGCGGGAACGTCAATGCTATTCTAAAGTCCGGCACGAGAGAGTTTCACGGCGATGCCTATGAGTTTTTTCGTAACGACGTTTTGAACGCCAACGATTTTTTCCTGAATCGCCAGGGCTTGGCCCGTCCAGTAGTGAAGCAGAACATCTTCGGGGGAAGTCTTGGCGGACCGGTGGTAAAGGAGAAATTTGGCTACTTTTTCGTGAACTACCAGGGCACGCGGCAGCGCAGCGGCGATTCGCCCGGCACGTTTATCAGCACGACGATTCCGTCGCTTCCGGCGGTCCGAACGCAGGCTTCGATATCGCAGGCATTTTTCGGGAACACCACGACGCCCATCGATCCCGTAGTGCTGAAATTGCTGAATTTCGAGAGCAACCAGTTCGGCGGAACCACCAACGGGTTGCTGATTCCCACGAGCGATCCAACGACAGGTGCGTTCGCCGTTAGCCATCCGGGGAAATATACGGACGACCAATTCACGACCAACTGGGACCGCGAATTCCGCAGCGGCCAGGACAAGATTTCCGCGCGGTTTTTCTTTTCTGATTCGGAGAGTTTTCTTCCCTTCGGCGGCGGGGACCTGCAGGAATCCCTGGGCAGCACGCTGTCCAGCAGCGTCAGCTCTTCGTCGTTGAACTTCCCGTTCGATACGCCAGTGAAGGCGCGTTTCTTGAACATTACCGAGACGCATCTTTTTTCGCCGACACTGGTGAATGAATTCAGGTTCGGCTTTGTGCATATCGACGACGTGCTTAGCAACGTGGCGCCAGTCACTACCACAGACCTGGGAATCGACCGGCCGACAAACAATGTCACCACCTCCATCTACAAGTTTATTTTTGCGACGTCCGGGTTTGAGATTGGACCGGCACCTTTCGGGAACCAGTCGCAAGATCAGAACAACATCAATTTTGTGGACACCGTCAGCTGGGTGAAGGGCGCGCACGTATTCCGCTTCGGCGGCGAGTTCACGCGGGTGAATTTGAATAAAAATTTTCCGCAGGTGTTCAACGGCGAACTGTTCTTCACGAACACGCCCGATGGCCATACCGACTTCCAGAATTTTCTTCTGGGATCGCCACAATTCAGCTTCGGCGGCGGAGGGCTTTCCAATCACGAATACCGGTCCAATAACTACGGGGTATTTGCGCAGGATGATTGGAAGATCCGACCCAATCTGACGCTGAATCTGGGATTGCGTACGGAAATCTTCGGGGCGTTTCATGACGATCTTTGCCACATCGGAAACCTCGATCCGGTCCTGGCAAATGCCGGGAAGTTTCCGTTCATCTATCCGTCCTGCGTGAACAACCTGAAGCTGGCGGGATTGACCGGCAACGCGAACAGCACGACGTTCAACAACAACTATGCGACGAATATCGGACCGCGCGTGGGCCTCGCTTACGATCTCTTGGGGCACCACCACACCACCATTCGCGCCGGATATGGCATCTACTATGTGCGCGAGGACGTTGGCACGGCGGACCAATTGTCGTTTGAGACGCCGTTTCTCCCGGTGGCGTTCGGCGGCGGATTACCAGGATGCCTGTCGACGTATTTCTCGAAGAATGCTCCGGCTAGTTGCCTGCCGGCAGGAGCCACGTCAAATCCCAATGGGCTGCCCCAAGCCGGCACACTGGACCCCAATTTTGTTCCGTGCTTGAACGTTTTCCAGGGCTTTCCCGGAGGGGACACCACGCAAGGGGCCACCTATGGACAGGCCAGCGGAAGCGGCTGCCCGGGGCCACTTAATTCCCTGGGCATATTCGGACTGACGGTGCCGCGTCATTTTGTCGTGCCCAGCACGCAGCAATGGAACCTGACGGTGCAGCATTCCCTGGGCAGGCAATGGGTGCTTGAGGTTGGTTACGTGGGTACGCATGCCATTCACTTGCGCGAGACGCGTGACGCCTTACAATCCCAGAATGCGACGACGGCGAACCCGGTGAATATCAACAGTCCGGCGTTTTGCAACCCGAATCCTTGCGTCATTACCACCAACACGTTCAACAACGCCATCGCTCGGTCGCGCGCGCAAGGCATCAACGGTTACAGCGGATTTCAGTTGTTCGCCAACGACGCTTACTCCCACT
>Ga0207023_10265_pt1 | contig 12558 bp, 13 predicted proteins | sample Alteio_BWMinCont_47_FD_153464 | JGI IMG/M metagenome (GOLD analysis project Ga0207023, IMG submission 153464) | Enriched cells from forest soil in Barre Woods Harvard Forest LTER site, Petersham, Massachusetts, United States -... | ecosystem: Environmental > Terrestrial > Soil > Temperate forest >... | reverse complement strand
GCTTTTGGGGACAAACAACAAGCTTCAACGAACAGTTTTTGAAAAGCTCTGCTACCATTTTGGGCGAAAACAAAGGTGCAAACGAAGCCAAGTATATTCATGGAGATTATGGCAAAGGCACTTGGACGTTTTACGGCGGTCACGACCCGGAATGCTACCAACACCGTGTTGGCGACCCACCTACCGATTTATCGCTTCACCCAAACTCACCGGGCTATAGGCTTATTTTAAACAATGTGTTGTTTCCGGCAGCTAAAAAGAAAAAGCGTGAAACATAGGGTCTTAGTTATCGCTTAACACCATAGTCCCCCATTTTTTATATCTTCGCATTCCCAAAAAACAATTGAATGAATTTCCTTGATTTTGAAAAACCGATTCAGGAACTGCTCGAGCAGGTAGAAAAGGTAAAACAGGTTGGTGAAAAAGGTAAAGTAGACATAGGTGCTACGGTTAAGGACTTAGAGGAAAAGATATTGGAAACCAGAAAGCTGATAGCCGATAAATTAACGCCTTGGCAAAAGGTTCAATTATCTCGTCACCCTGACAGGCCTTATACCCTTGATTATATTGAAGCCCTTACCGAAGGAACCTTTTTTGAACTGCACGGCGACCGCAATGTAAAAGACGATAAAGCTATGGTTGGCGGGCTTGGTAAAATTGGTGAAACGAGCATCATGTTTATAGGCCAGCAAAAAGGAAATACCACCAAATTAAGACAATATAGGAACTTTGGAATGCCAAACCCGGAAGGCTACCGTAAGGCGTTGCGTCTGATGAAGATGGCGGAAAAATTTAATGTGCCAATAGTTACCCTTATAGATACTCCAGGGGCATATCCCGGATTGGAAGGAGAAGAACGCGGACAAGCAGAAGCTATTGCCCGTAATCTGTATGAAATGATGCGACTAAAAGTGCCTGTTATTTGTATAATAATAGGGGAAGGTGCATCAGGTGGTGCGCTGGGTATAGGCATAGGCGATAAGGTATTGATGCTTGAAAACACATGGTATTCGGTTATTTCACCGGAATCATGTTCTTCCATCCTATGGAGAAGTTGGGACTTTAAGGAAAAAGCCGCAGAACAACTAAAGCTTACTCCTGAAGATATGTTGAACAACAAACTAATTGACGGAATTATAAAAGAACCCCTCGGTGGCGCGCATGTTAATCCACAGGGAGCTTATACAAACGTAAAAGAAGAGATACTTAAACAACTTGAAAAGTTAATGAAGTTAGACCCCGAAAAACTAATCCAGAAACGCATTGATAAGTTTTGCGATATGGGCGTTTTTGAGGAAAAAAAATAAGCCTTTCCGTGAAAAAGATTTTTTTCTTTTTTCTTCTTATTCTTCCTTTTGCTGGTTCAAGCCAAATTGACTTATTGGATTCTCTTTCTTTGGATACTATGATAGGTTGCACCAGCATACAACAAGCAATGCTGGATACTGCCAATGTTGTGAAACTGGATCTCTCTAAAAAGAAACTATCCGATTTCCCAAAAGATATAAGAAGACTTCCCAACCTTCAATATCTGGATCTCAGCAAAAATAAAATCACCGCTATACCTTCTTGGATTGGAGAATTAAAAAACTTGCAATACCTTATCCTTTCCAAAAATAAAATTGATTCTCTTCCTTACCAGTTTGGCTACCTAATCAACCTACGGTCATTTATTATGAACCGCTCTGCATTGCAGGCGCTTCCCCGTTCCATAGGCAATCTGAAAGAACTTCGGTATATGGATTTATGGGGCGATAACCTATCCTATTTTCCACCCGAATTAAAAGATATAAGCGGAAACTTGCAGGTGCTCGACCTGCGTGATGTGCTGATACCTAATTCAACTCAGGAAACAATAAAAGCATGGTTGCCGAGCACTGTAATTTATTTTTCCCCTGCTTGCTCTTGCGAACAATAGTATCAGTAATTTAGGTGTCTTTCATCTGCGAAAGAGTTACCTTTGAACATCCGTGAAGAAAATAATTTGCATATTTCTTTTTTGTAGCGTTGCCCTTACGTCTCAAGCCCAGTTTATTGATACACTTCAAGCTGCTATTGAGAGGAAGGGAACTGTTGCATTCAGCTTTAATACCAGAGACTCTTATATTGGAAACAACTATGCCAATATATTCGGGTTTATGATTGGGGTTTGTTTCGGTAAAAAATTCACTATAGGCGGTGGATACAATACACTTTCATCTCCTATATATGAAACCCAAAATATAGAGGGAGATGCCATCAGGGCAAAATTAAATTTTAGTTATCTCTCTTACTTTGTAGAGTATACAGTAAACTTAACATCCCATTGGGAAGTGGATATTCCTGTTTTTATTGGCATTGGTAGTTCATCTTATCAATATACACTCAATAATAAGCTGATTGATGAAAGCAGTAAGGTTATTCTACCTTTAGAACCACAGGTAGAACTGGATTATAATTTTAATAAATACTGGGGGCTTTCTACTCAGGTGGGGTATCGCTTCATGCTTATTAATAATGATCTGCTGACCTATAATTTTAATTCCGTCACCTATTCTGTGGGCCTATCCATTTCCCCATTTGAAATATATGCCAGCCTTTTTCCCCGTACAAAATTGGCTAAGATGATTGAAAGTAATGATTAATAAAAGGGTATTCATATTCCATACATAGACTACATTTGCAAAAGATTGAAACAATCTGATGAACGATAATTTAAACCCCGATAGTGAAAACCTTTCTCCGGTTGAGAAAGAAGTGGAGACGGCCCTCAGGCCGCAGCTTTTTGATGAGTTTGCGGGTCAGGAAAAGGTGATAGAAAACCTACGCATTTTTGTTCAGGCTGCAAAGCAACGGGAAGAGGCGCTCGACCATGTTTTATTGCATGGCCCTCCGGGATTAGGAAAGACAACACTTGCCAATATTATAGCCTCGGAGCTGGAAGTAAACATCCGTATAACCTCCGGCCCTGTGCTCGAAAAGCCTGGCGATTTGGCTGGACTGCTTACCAATCTTGGCAACTTTGATGTTTTATTTATTGATGAAATCCATCGCCTAAGCCCTGTGGTAGAAGAGTATTTATACTCTGCGATGGAGGATTACCGTATTGATATTATGCTTGATACGGGACCCAATGCCCGAAGTGTACAATTAAAATTAAATCCGTTTACGCTCATAGGCGCTACTACTCGTTCAGGTCTTCTAACCTCTCCATTACGGGCTCGTTTCGGAATAAATTTCAGGTTAGATTATTATCATGCTGAGCTTTTGCAAACCATTGTAGAGCGCTCATCAAGCATTTTAAATATTGCTATCAGCAGAGAAGCCTCTTGGGAAATTGCCCGCCGCAGTCGTGGTACCCCACGTATTGCTAATGCATTATTGCGTAGGGTGCGCGATTTTGCACAAATAAAAGGTGAAGGCAACATTGACTTGAAAGTGACCCAGTATGCCTTAAAAGCTCTTAATGTAGATGAAAACGGCTTAGATGAAATGGATAACCGCATACTTACCGCCATCATAGAAAAGTTTAAAGGCGGCCCTGTTGGCATTACAACCATTGCAATTGCAGTAGGCGAACAAGCCGGAACTATTGAAGAAGTTTATGAACCATTTTTGATACAAGAAGGTTACATGGCACGTACCCCACGTGGCAGAGAAGTAACAGATAAAGCCTACAAGCACCTGAAAAAGATTCCGGGGTTTAGGGCTGATACGCTTTTTTAATCCATACGCATGCCGTCAGAAACCTATTCGGCAATAATTAAGCGAGAGTCTAAAAGGCTGGGGTTTGATTATTGTGGAATTTCCAAAGCTGATTTTTTGGAAGATGAAGCGCCTCGCCTTGAAAAGTGGCTTCAGCAAGGCATGAACGGCAAGATGCAATACATGGAAAACTATTTTGATATGCGTCTCGATCCACGCATATTGGTTCCTGGAGCTAAGTCGGTGATATCACTTTTGTTTAATTATTATCCGGAGGAGAAGCAAAATGCTTGTACTCCAAAAATTTCCAAATATGCTTATGGGAAAGATTATCATCTGGTAGTTAAAAAGAAACTGAAAGAACTTTTGCATGAAATAAATGAGCAGATTGGAGAAATACATGGTCGAGCTTTTGTTGATTCAGCACCGGTATTGGATAGGGCTTGGGCTGCAAAAAGCGGCTTAGGGTGGATTGGAAAAAATGCCCAATTAATCCGCCCACAAAATGGTTCTTTCTTTTTTCTTGCCGAGCTTATTGTAGATATAGAACTGGATGCTGATGGCCCCATAAAAGATTATTGTGGAAGCTGCACACGCTGTATGGATGCTTGCCCTACTCAGGCTATCATAGGCCCAAAAGTGGTAGATGGAAGTAAATGTATATCGTATTTCACAATAGAATTAAAAGAAGCTATGCCCTCAGAAATGCAGGATAAACTGGATGGATGGATGTTCGGCTGTGATGTTTGCCAGGATGTTTGCCCTTGGAATCGGTTTTCGCACCCGCATTCTACCATGGAAATGAGACCTAATCCCGAACTTTTAAATATGACTAAAAAGGATTGGGAAGAAATTACAGAGGATGTTTTTAAAAATGTATTTAAGGGTTCTCCTTTGCAGAGAGCCGGATACGCAGGAATAAAAAGAAATGTGGACTATCTTTAGACTTTAGCTACTTGCCTGAATGCATCCATTATTATATCTTTATATATATTCCCAAAGTTGGTTAAACACCAAACTTGCAGAAGCATTTTTTCATCAGGCTGTAACCATTTCAAAGTCTTAACTAACTCTTTATAGAAGAGAGCCCTGTCAAAACTTACCTTTTCAAGAATTTTTTTGCTCATTTCAAACATAACCTAAGCATAAATTAGATTGCTAAGTTAATGTTTAGCTGTTGCGTAAACAAGTATTTAATGTTAATTTTTTAGAATAGTGGATAAAAAAAGTCCGACAAAAAATTATTCGTCAGAGTATCAGCAGAAAAACAACCTGCAATTAAGTTATTAACAGCTGTTACCAACCACTTGCAAGCACATCAGCAATGTGCATGGTTTTCAGGTCGAGGTTTTGTTTTTTGATGTATGAATCCATGTGCAGCAGGCACGAAAGGTCGGTTGAGATTAGATATTGTGCACCGGTTTCTACCGCATTTTTTACTTTGTCAGAAACCATACCAACGGCAATCGGTTCAAACTTAGCCGAAAACGTACCGCCAAATCCACAGCAAGATTCAGTATCCTTCATTTCCTTCAGCTCCAGTTTTCGTACATTGCTTAGTAGTGCGCGAGGTTCTTGCTTAATAGAACATTCCCGCAAAGCAGCGCAAGAATCGTGATAGGTTGCTGAACCTTCCAGCGTAGCTCCAATATCAGTTACTTTCATTACGTTCACCAAAAAGCTGCTGAATTCATGAATATTTTTGGCAAGTTGCTTGTATTCATTATGTAATACGGAGTTATGGAACATCTCCGGATAATAGTTTTTTATCATCCCTACGCATGATGCCGAAGGAGATACTATATATCTGTCCTGTTGGAATTCTTTAATGAATTTTTCCCCTACTTTTTTGGCTTCGTCCCAGTATCCTGCATTAAAGGCAGGCTGCCCGCAACAAGTTTGTTCCGGATTGTAGTTAACATCACAACCAATCTTCTCCAACACTTTAACCATGTTAAAAGCAGTTTGCGGATACATTTGATCAACAAAGCAGGGAATAAAAATATCTACTATCATACTAAATGCAAATGTAGGGATTAGAACATAACTACAAACTATGAGTTATGAACTATTTTATAACTAAAATTTAATTTTCCAACAGGAAATTATTGATGATGGTAAAAAACTCTATGGGTTTATCAGCGTGAGTCCAGTGCCCTGCATCAGGAATAGTTGCAATTTCTGCATGGGCAAACATGGCATTTATAAGGGTGTTGTCAGTAGAAACTATATGGTCGGACTTTTCTCCTTTTACAAATAAAACCGGTATTTGTAGTGGTTGGGATGGCATGGGGGTTAGTTCTCCTACCCGTGCAATATTATTTTTCAAGGCCTCCAGATTAAATCTCCACGCTAATTTTTGACTGTCCTCCCAATAAAGGTTTTTTAACAGAAACTGCATAGTGCCATAGTTTTTAATGTCTTGAGATAAAATTTCTTCTACTTCTTTGCGAGATTTTACTTCCGCAAGATTAACTTTTTCTAATGCCTCAATAATATCTTTATTTGTTATCGGATATTTTTTCGGACTTATATCTACCACTACCATTTTTTCAACTTTCTCAGGATGGTTTATTGCAAAATACATAGCAGTCTTTCCGCCCATAGAATGGCCTAACAACATTACTTTATCCAAATTTTCAGCTTCCATTAATTCCAGTAAGTCTTCAGCCATCAGTTCATAATTATGTTCGGGGCTATGAGGCGAGCGCCCATGATTGCGCTGGTCAATAAAATAAACGGTAAAATTTTCTGCAAACTGTTTTCCTAATGTTTGCCAGTTATCTGACGAACCAAATAAACCATGTAGAATAAATAAGGGCTTGCCGCTACCCAGTTTTCTAAATGAGAGTTTCATCTTTTATTGAAGTTGTCGGAGATATAACTGTACCGTATTTTCCAGCCCCAGATACAGTGCGTCTGATACCAGCGCATGGCCTATCGATACCTCTGCCAAATGAGGGATATTTTTGTGAAAGTATGCCAGGTTATCTAAGTTCAAATCGTGCCCTGCATTTATTCCAAGCCCCAGTTCATGAGCTCGAATTGCAGCTTTACGATAAAGGTCAATTGCTTTTTCCGGAGATGAATGATAGTTTTTTGCATATGCTTCGGTATACAGTTCTATCCTGTCTGTGCCAGTTTTAGCGGCTCCATCCATCAGTTTTAAATCAGTATCGATAAATATGGAAGTTCGTATTCCAGACTTATGCAAAACAGCAATAACTTCTTTCAGGAAATTTTGATGTTTGATGGTATCCCATCCTGCATTAGAAGTAAGTGCTTCAGGGGGGTCGGGTACTAAAGTAACCTGATGAGGTTTTACTGATAGTACTAATTCCATAAACTTATCATTGGGGTAGCCCTCAATATTAAATTCGACAGGAAGTAATGGCTTTAAGTCATGAGCATCTTTGTAGCGTATATGTCTTTCATCGGGACGAGGATGAATGGTAATACCTTGCGCTCCAAAATGCACAATATCTAATGCTGCTTTTGTAACATCAGGAAGATTGCCGCCCCGCGAGTTGCGGATCAACGCTATTTTATTAATATTTACACTTAGCTTAGTCAAAATGAAAATGTATTACTCGCAAAGCTAATAAAGCTTAGTGAGAATTAAATGTTATTCTTTTGTCGGGTCCATAATTTTACCCATAAATAATATGCTGCCCGTTGCATTATCTCGAATAACAAAAATAAAGGGATGATTTGCAATAAAGGAAATGCTAACAGGCGCACGCATCACCATTAGCATCTTCATATTTACAGCTGTTGCCGCGGCAGCCTCAGTACCTTCTTCAGTTACATCAATAAAAGCCTTATGGATAACATGACTAATACACAGGCTTTCATCTGACATACCTTTGAAATTGGCAGAACTAGAGAATGCAATAGGCATACCCATATTTGAAAGTTCATCAGCAAGTTCAAACTCAGCAGTTGTTTTAAATTTAGGAAGAGCAAGCACTATTTTTTGTTGGCTCATGGAAGAAACAATTTTCGAATAATACCGATAGTTCAACTTGTTTTCAATAGTATCAATATCGTCTCTATCTTGTGGCAATAAAACTATCATAGATATTTTTCCGTCTGCATAAGGAATGTCAATTGCTTTTAAAGTGTCATCATGATAATATTTATAATGCGCCGTATTATGCATAAAATTTACTTTAACATTGCCTGAATAAGTTTTATGGAACTTCTCATTCTTGGTAGAATCTTTTGGAAATGGAGTTTTCCATTTCCCATTAAAATAAATGGCATTAACAAGTACCAATTTTGTATCTGCATCAAGAATACGGGGCTTAATTAGCCCTTTAATTTTATTGTTTGTTTTTTGTTCTACCCATGAATTTATTTCCTGTCTAGTTTGTTCTGTATTAGAAAAATCAACATTTTTTGCTGCTGATTTGTAATCAGTATTTACAATTCCTGAAAAGGATGGCAATAATTTGAGGGAATTCGCAATCCACAGGGAATTTGCAATTCCCATTACTAAATCTTTTCCGGTGTCGCTTCCTATTTTTTCTAGGTAGTTTTTGTAGTTCTTATGAAAAGTATTTTGATCTAAACTGAAATGCAACGTGTGGCTCATTTGCTTTTCTGTTTCATTTTTTGCTCCGGCGTATGTCATAGCCAACGCAGTTGATATGCTAAATGGAGAGAAAAAAAGATTCTCGTTATCCTCAGACCGCCTAACCTCGTTGTATAGCTTAAAAGCAAATACATTATTGCTATCTGCAATATTAATTACTTGCTGTGCCTCAGGTGCAAGGCAAATAGTTAAACTTAATATAGTAGCAAGTAAGGTTTTCATGCTGTAATGAAAAATGATTTATCCTTTCTTAGCTCCAACCACTAACTCATAAATACTATCCTTATGCAAGTATTTATTGGCCATTTCCATAAGTTGAGCGGAAGTAATCGTGCTTAATGCTTTTACGTAGTTTTCGTAATACGAATAATCCATATTGTGTAACCAGATATGCTTAAACCTATCAGCAAGCGCAAAAGGCCCGTCCATGCTGCGCATAAAATTACCACGCAAATAACTTTTCACCAATTGCAATTCATCGGCAGGTATAGGTTCAGTGCATAGCCTGTCAAGTTCTTTATATATTTCAACTAGTGCGGCTTCGCATACATCACTACCTACTTCGCTTCCAATATTAAAATATCCTGCATGTTGCAAAAATGTAACCGAAGAAGATATTCCATAGGTATAGCCTTTGTCTTCTCTGATATTGCTCATTAGTCGAGAGCCAAAGTATCCACCTAAAACGGTATTTAATATTTGGAAAGGAATTGCGTCAGCATGATTTTTTAGAAATAAAACCCGCCCCATTCTTATGGCTGATTGCATGGCCTCTTTCTTAGGAATAAAATTCACTTTTTCTTTAGCAGACTGAGGAGTGTAATTGTGATTGGCAGATTCTGCAGCGTTAGTTATTTTATCCTTTCCAAAATAATCTCCAATTTTATTTAGCAATACATCATTTACTCTGCCTGATATTATTAACGAACAATTTCCGGCAGAATAATATTTTTTATGGAATGCTTCCAGGTATGCTTTTTTCACTCTGTCAAATTCTTCCAATCTTGTTCTATGTCCGTATGGGTGAGAATCTCCAAATAAAAGTGCGGGAAAATTTTTTGCCGCAACAACACGTACCTTTTGTTCCTCCACCAAAAAGCGTTGCTTGTTATTATGTAAATAAATCTCCAATTCGTTTTGAGGAAATGAAGGCTCTTTAATTATTTCTTCTAAAATTGGAAGGGCTTTATCTAAGTGCTTGCCGAGGGTATAAAGGGTTACGGAGGCATAATCGTTTTGAGAAGAAGTTTCCAAAAAGGAACCATAATAATCGAGCAACGATGCCAGTTCTTCCGAAGTATGTTTTTTACTTCCTTCTTCCAGCATAGAATTGGTGGTGCCTGCCACCAATGGCACATCCTGTTCGCGTGAGCCTGCACGGAAAATAACTTCTATTTTAATTACATCCTGGGTGCCCGCATTTATATAGTAAACAGGTATTCCGTTAGGAAGGGAAAAGTTTTGTGCATGTATAATTTCAATCTTGTCCCGACCAAAGGTCGGGATTGATGGCATGGTCTTTCTATCTAATTTAGTTGGCATTGGCTTTGGGTTTTGAACGGTAATATAACGTAGAACAATTAGATTCTTTTAACACAGTGGAAGCTTCCTTCAGCATATCTTTTTCTGTAACGCTGAAGAATTTTTCTGTTTCCTTGTTGGCATTGTCTGCATCTCCGAGTAATTCAAACATGGCAAGGTTCATGGCTTTATTCAGAATACTTATCTCCGCAAATATGTGTTGAGATTCTGTTTTATTCTTTGCTTTTTCCAATTCATCTTTTTGTACTTCTGCGCTTGCAATTTTCGCTAGTTCCGTTTGAATGGCTTCATCAGCTCTTTCAAGTGTAACACCATCTAGCAATTTACCCGTTACAATAAATATTCCGGGATCAAGCGATTCATACGTAAATGCATTTATCTCACTAAATAGTTTTTGATTTTTTACAAGCTCCACATAAAGTCGTGAGGCATTGCCGTCTGTCAAAATATCGGCAAGTAACTCCATCGTATAAAAGCTTTTATCCATGCGTTTACCCATGTGATATACTTTGTAAATAGCACTGGCAGGCACGTCTCTTTCTAGTTCCAACTTGCGTGCTTGGGTTTGTGGTGGCTCAACAGGAAGATTCCGCTTTGGCGGATTTCCCATTGGGATAGGCGCAAACCATTTTTCGCAAAGTGCTTTTACTTGCTCCACAGTTACATTTCCGGTAATACAAAGTATAGCATTGTTGGGGCAATAAAACTTTTTGAAAAATGCTTTCACATCATCCATCACCGCATATTTAATATGGTCGATATTTTTGCCGATTGTTGGCCACAAGTACGGATGCACCTTATATGCCAACTTCGGAATTTCCAACCAAATATCACCGTAAGGTTGATTAAGATAACTTTGTTTGAATTCTTCAATTACTACATTTCGTTGTACTTCTAGACTCTTTTCCGAAAAGGCCAAACTCAGCATTCTGTCTGATTCTAACCAAAACCCCACCTCTAAATTTACGGCTGGAAGGGTGAGGTAATAGTTTGTAATATCATTGGTGGTGAAGGCATTATTCTCTCCTCCTGCTTGTTGCAATACATTATCAAAGTCAGGAATATTGATGGACCCGCCAAACATTAAATGCTCAAAAAGGTGAGCAAAACCTGTTCTTTCAGAATCTTCGTCGCGGGCCCCTACATCATATAGCACATTTACACAAGCCATCGGCGTGGATGTATCCCGGTGTACAATTACTTTTAATCCGTTATCTAAAGTGAATCTTTCAAAGTCTATCATAAATTATTTTTAATCGTATTATTCCGGTATATCGTAATTCCCTGCTTCCTTAACTGCTGCATGAAATTCTTGCATTATTCCTTTCACTATTTTGTCGACAGGTTGAATTTCCTGTATGGCTGCAGATATTTGTCCTATTTCAAGTTCGCCTTCCACTAAATCGCCTTCAAACATTCCGTGTTTAGCCCTGGCTCTTCCCAAAAGTTTTTGAAGCTCTTCGGTAGATGCGCCTCTGCTTTCGGCCTCTTCTACTTTTTTATAAAATTCATTTTTCAGAATACGAACGGGCACGAGTTTTTTCAGTGTAAGGACGGTATCACCTTCATTTGACTCTATAATCCTTTTCTTAAAGTTCGGATGAATGGATGCTTCCTCAGCAGCAGCAAAGCGAGTGCCAATTTGAACGCCATCGGCGCCAAGCGCCATACATGCCAACATAGACCTGCCACTGGCAATGCCTCCGGCTGCAATAAGCGGTATCTTTATTTCTTTTTTAACAAGTGGAATAAGGCACATGGTAGTGGTTTCTTCGCGGCTATTGTGCCCACCGGCTTCAAAGCCTTCAGCAACAATGGCGTCTACTCCGGCATCCTGCGCTTTCATAGCAAACTTAGTACTACCCACTACATGAACCACTTTTATTCCGTGCTCTTTTAAAAAAGGAGTCCAGGCTTTAGGATTACCCGCCGAGACGAATACAATCTTTACACCTTCTTCCACAATAATGTTCATTACCACGTCTATATCAGGGTAGAGTAGGGGTACATTCACTCCAAAAGGTTTGTCAGTTGCTTTTTTGCATTTTTGGATATGTTCCCTAAGTACATCGGGGTACATACTGGCAGCGCCAATAAGCCCCAAACAACCACTATTAGCAGCAGCAGAGGCTAGCTTCCATCCGCTTGTCCATAACATACCTGCTTGTATGATAGGGTACTTTATATTAAAAAGGCTTGTAATACGATTCATGGATTGCGAAGATAAGGGAAAGATTTTATGGCGTACTCTTAGAAACCGGAATTATTTTCCCATTAAAAAAATTGGCTCCGGTAAGTGCAAAATCGCGGATGTATGCAGCCATTAATAAAGGGGTCATTTCTGTTTTTTCGCCGGGGAAGGCCTCTTCAAACATTTCCGTCTGCACAGCCCCAAGCATCAGGCAGTTAGCTGAAATGTTACGGTCCTTAAATTCTTCTGCAATACATTCGGTTAAAGTTGCCATGGCAGCTTTGCTCGCGCTATATGCACTTAAGCCCGGAAATTTTACACTGCCTTGTAATCCACCCATGCTTGATATGTTGACAATATGCGTAGGTGCTTGCCCTTTGCCCATATAGGGTAACAGAGCTTGCAAAAATTCAAATTGTGAAATCACATTTACACGGAACATGTTTTCTACATCTTCGGTTGTTAATTCTTCAAATGGTTTGTATACCAAAGCACCTGCGTTGTTTACTAAAATGTCAACCGTGCTTATGTGCGAAAGTACCTG
>Ga0207023_10256_pt1 | contig 13116 bp, 22 predicted proteins | sample Alteio_BWMinCont_47_FD_153464 | JGI IMG/M metagenome (GOLD analysis project Ga0207023, IMG submission 153464) | Enriched cells from forest soil in Barre Woods Harvard Forest LTER site, Petersham, Massachusetts, United States -... | ecosystem: Environmental > Terrestrial > Soil > Temperate forest >... | reverse complement strand
CCTTTTGCGAAAAAAATCCCGCTCCACCGTCAGTTGGCCGATTTTCTCATACAGCGGAGCAAGCAGGGCTTCGTCGGCCGCTGCGCCATTGACCGCACCGGCGTTGCTTCGCGCGAACAACGAAGTGGTTCCCTCAAGTAAAGTCTTCTTCCAGGCGTGGATCTGGCTGGCATGCACACCGAACCGGCTCGACAGTTCGGCCACCGTGCCTTCCTCGCGCACCGCAGCCAGAGCTACTTTCGCCTTGAACTCAGGACCGTGTTTCTTCCGAGTATTGGTCATGTCTCACCTTCGGCCGGGTGGCCGCTCCAAGGGGAGACCCTCTCTTAGCTACCTGTCCAGTTTTCGGGGGCCAGCTCAGGGATTTGAATTATCTTCTCCCAATTCCATTTCGGAGAGGATAGCCCATGAGCGTTAATCGTGCACACTGGAACATCTTGACTGACTGCAACCTTTCATGCGGATTTTGCTACCTTTGGCGTAGGCCAGAAGCTCGCGTTTGGACAACTGCAGAGTCGCTCAATTTGATAAAGGCTCTCTCCACAAGGATTGAAGTACTTGTATTCGGAGGCGGTGACCCACTCATGAGGGACGATCTGATTGAATTAGTCACATTTGCCAAGGGCGTGGGGCTTCGGGTCGAAATGCATACAAACGCTGAGAGAATTGAGGAGATAGACTCGATTCACCTATTCCAGATGCTGGACCGACTTGGGCTCTCGATCGACGGAGAGGACGAGCTTGTCCACGATGCCATGCGGTCAACAAACGGGAATTTTCAGAAATGCATAACCGCACTTAATGTGGCGCAAATGTGCGGCGTTAGAACAACAGTCCGAACTTTGGTAACAAAGCGTAATGTGGGCCGCATTCATGGTATTCCCCGTATCCTATCGGCTTATCCTTGTGTGGAGAAGTGGAGTATACGTCAGTTCGTGCCGCTCGGTCGAGGGGCTAAGACTGAGAAATTTTATGATTTAGGGGACGATGCCTTTGCAAAAGAGGCGAAGAGCGCGCTCGAAGCGTCGTCCCATTATGAAATCTCCGTCGTTTCAAAAGAAGATATGACGAATTGCTTCTGTTTGATTACGGAAGATGGCGTTTTTTACGGGCACCCGACAGATAATGCTTATAAGGCCGTAGGGAAATTTCCCGAGGAAACCTTAGAGAAGATTTTTGGCCGACTAACCTACAACAAGCGACGGGGAGCAGAAGCATATGCCTAGCGGAGAACTTCTGGACCGGTGGCATATCTTCGAAAGGCGTGCGGTGGACTGGGCATCCCAGGCCGCAAGCTGGACCGGTGAGTTCTTTGATTGCAAATCGAAGCTGTTTCGTGTTTCCATCGATGGCGGTAGCACGGTGGACGGTGGTCGCACCGAACCAAATGCATCTACCTCGCTAATTGGCCTGACGATGAAACGGTGCGGCCTTAAAAGCTGGACCCTGCGCCATCCAGCCTGGGACTCCCTGGAGGCCAAAATTACGGCTTCCGCGCAGGCTTTAGTAAGTTTCCCGACTTCCAGTGTCTTGCCGCTTCGCAGCTTCGGCGTCCTGCCATTATTTTCCACCAGTTACCTTGCAGCCTGGATGCCGCATTGCCTTCCGCCCGGGGACCTCGTCTCCAACCCTGCGTACGTGATTTCGTTGCGCCGCATAATCTGCGAATTGTTCGATCTTACGGCGCACAATACATTTGGTCCCTATCGGAAATCAATGCACCCATTCCTGTTATGTAATGTGATGCGCGCATTGCGCACGCTCCAGTCAATTCTGAACGAGGCCCACGGAAATCTAACACCCACGTTAACTGAGGCGCTGCGGAACGGTGACGCGCTTGTGGAGTCATTGGGGTCTACAGATGATGACCGAATCAACAAGGACGAATTCGCCCAGGCGATCAAATTAGGATCTGTAGAATTCGACGACCATTTAGCAAAGCACGGCCTGGCAAATGTGCTGACGCAAATGATCCACTTCATTGAGTTAACTGCAGATAACGATCTGCTAGCTGAATTTGCGAACCTTAATAGGCCTAACGGTCGTGCCGCTGATCCAGCTAGCTTGGCATATGCCATGCAAATCCTTGCCGAGATTAACCCCCGATCGCATATGGCGGTGTTGATGCAGGGCCTGCAGCTGTTATTGCGAGTGGTTTCTCAAGGTTCTTTTTTGCCTGGCCAACCGTTTCATAGTGACAGTAAAGGTCGCGCCCTCTTTGTTCCATCAATTGAAATTGCGAATATTGCGATCTCAATTTTCGTTGACCATCTTCGGGAGGCCGCTACTGAAGAGCTTATGGCCCAGATCATTGACAAGACCACTGAAATTCAGGATCTGTTACTAGATCAATGCAATGAGTTTGAGATCCAGACTGAGGAAGGACGAAGAGCGATAGGAGGATGGTGTTCTGATCGGGCGCCATCGTTAAGGAGGATTGACTCCTGGGTTACGGTGCAAGTGCTGGAGTTCTTTGTAAACCGATTAAACCTGCTTCGCTGGAGCAAGCGAGCTAGCGTTTTTTCGGAATACAATGTAAGATCTTATTCTGACTGCCGCCCCCCATGGGAAAAGGTCCAGGATCCAGACGAGGGGCACCTTCAATCGCAGGTCAAGAAGGTTATATGGGACGCCGTGGCGGCGTCGACAAGACAATCAGCCCCGGTGTTTTTGCTGTATGGACCGCCCGGGACGTCGAAAACCACGCTCGCGACAGCATTAGCTGCAGAGAAGAAATGGGACCTCATTCTGCTATCACCCTCTGACTTCGTTGCCGATAGCCTCGATCGGATTGAGCTACGATCGCGGAAAATATTTAAGGATCTAATGATGGTAGACAAGTGCGTTATTTTGATGGACGAGATGGACTCACTTTTTCGAGACAGAAGGGCCTTCAGGAACAGCCCAGGAACAATAATTGAATATATAATTCCCGCTCTTCTGCCGAAATTGCAGGATCTGCGCGAGTACGCTATGACGCGAGAAATTGCCATATTTTATGTTACAAATTACTTGGAGGCGATCGATAGCGCGATTTCACGAGGAGGCCGAATGGATAATCGCCTTCTTATATTGCCGTACAGCAGGGACGCGCGCACAAAGGTGGCCAAGGCTATTCATGCTGAGGTGGAGGGGTCGGCAGAATCTCTTAAGATTCTAAATGAAGTCTTGGAGGGGATGCCATGCAATTTAGTCTACCGTGACGTGGAGAACCTGGTTAAAATTGCATCGAGCGGCGCAACACGGGAACGCTTGCTGGAAATCGCAAAATCATCTGGCATCGGGCCAGAGGTTTATGACCCCGATCAAAGGCCCGAAGCTTACAAAGAGTTTTGTTGGTTTGCGGCCCGATTAACCAACCAGGAGATTAACGAGAAATCGATATCATCAAAGACAGATGCTCAACAGTTTTTGGTCAGGTGTATGGCTGCCATACAAAACAAACCCGAGTTTGGAAGCTGGAGCAACCAAATGACCCGCTGGCAAGAACTTTTGAATCATCGATGAGTTTCCCACGCGATGAAAATCTTTTTTAATCTCATTCCGGGTAGGCTCGTCGGGGAAAACAGGAGAGTCAGCTGCGGACTGCTTAATTCAAGTAGACGAAGCTTAGCGATGAACGCTGGCAGACGGGCAGGAGGCGAGCATGGACGCGCAAAATAAGTTCATTGTTCTAGAGGGCATCGACGGTGTAGGAAAATCAACGATCCTGACGTTGCTAGCGGCGAAATTAAGGGAACTGGGCATTTCTGTTGCCGAGTTACAAGGATTATGTCAGCCATTTTGTCGGATTGGAGGCGAGGTAATTGAGCTTGAAAGTGTGGAGGCGAGATATTTTTTCTATCTAGCTTCAAATCTCGTGGTTTCCTCGCTTGTCAAACGAACATTGCGGGATCAGTGGGTATTATGTGATCGGTATGTGTTCAGTACACAGGCATACCACTTGGCTCGCGGCCTACGACACGCTGTAAATCTCGACGAAGTTGATGTGATATATCCTCATTTTGGATTTATGATTGTGGTGCCAGATGAGGAATTGCGGCAGCAACGAATTGAACGCAGGGGCACAATGACGAAGGATGATAAAGAACGCAGATTGCCAGATAGCGCGATGAGCCGGATAGAGGAATTATACTCTTCGTTTGGTTTGACAAAAATAGATAATTCAAATTCAGATCCCAGTTTTGCCGTGAATGCAATCATCAACACAATATTTTCTCAGCCACGCGGACAAGTGGGACAGCCCCCCACTGGCTCGAAGACATCTGGCATATCTCGATGGCCGGACGTGTAGTCGGTTCACCTCTTTGCCCAGAACGCCCCTTAATCGCATCGCGCCAGGTCAGGACCGCCCGCCGCCGAGGCCCCTGACCCGAGCCGATCTCGCGCGGATCGACGCGTGCTGGCTCGGCAAGGCTCAAGCTGGTCTCGACGCCGCGACCGAGGTGCGGGTATGCGGATTAAAGCCGAATTCAGGGTAGGTATCTGCACTGGCGCCTCGGACGACCTGGGCTGACCCGTCGTGGGGACATCATCAGAACGCTGACTCCTCCGCCTTTTCCTTCTATATTGGAAACATGAACGGTCAGGACATCATCGCCACGCTCCGGGCAAACGAGGCCGCCCTGCGCGCGCGGCGTCCGCCACGCGGCGGTATTTGGCTCGCGCGCCCGTGGCGACAACCGCCCCGACAGCGATACCGACATCATGATTGAAATTGAGCCCGACGCCCCGGTTGGGGTCTATGAGTATGTTGGGATCAAGGAATACATCGCCAGCCAGTTCGAGGTGCCAGTCGATGTCGTGGATCGCGAAGGCCTCAAGCCCTACATCCGGACCGCCGCCACGACCGATGCGATCCCTGCTTTCTGACCGCGACAGAGCGCACCGCTGGATCGATAAGACCGCCGGAGCGACATTTGAGCCGTTCGTCGAGCGGTGCGGCAACGCTGTTCGTTTTGCAAACCGATTTCGCGCCGGTGCAACGTTTCAGGAGAGATGCTGGCCGGTGTTTCGACCGCTCCGCCGGCGACGGTGGGCAAGGCTGAAGACATCCTGGCAAAATAGGAAAATCAGCGCCGGTATCACCAGATCGGCTCGCCTCGCGGCGGCGAAGCGCTGGCTTTGCGACAATCCGTTGTTCGTGCACGTGATGGCGGTGGAAGATGCGAGACGCAAACGAAAGGGCGGGCAGCTGTGAGCGGGCTTTTCTTCGGTCCCATTCGCCGACGCTGTTCGTCAGCCGTTGTACGGCGTTCCAGCCAGCGACTTTGAACGTCGAGGTGCAGGTTACCTGAACGCCCGCCCCCAAAGACGGGCAAAGTCCGCGGCTATCGCATCTTCATCGGGCATATGTTGGGCAAGGCGGCGGCACTCGTCCGCGAGGCGATCCCGGTAGCCAGGATCGTTCACGTCCGGCAGTAACAGCACCGTGGCCCGCGATCCACGCTCGCGCTGGGCCTTCCGATGGCAGGCGATGAACCCCCGCCTCCGCATCACTCGTCTCCGACAAGATCCTCCATCGGCACGGCAAGCGCCGTCGCCAATGCCCGGTAGGCCGCGACGCTTCCGGGCTTCCGGCGGCTCTCGATCTCGCTGAGATACCCGGCCGGGATCGCCGCCGCCGCCGCCAGGGCGCGCTGTGTCATGCCGCGCTTCTCACGCCAGATCCGAACCGGGCTCTCGCCGTCAAGCAGGCGCTTCGCTTCGGCGCCGGTATAGCTGTTCGCGATCGCCGCATCGCGCCCGGCCGCGGCGACATAGGCCTTCCAGGCTCGAACCGAGGCGATGTCCCCCGCGTTCTCCGCTGCATAGATCAATGCGAGGAGGTCGGACCGGCTGATTGTCACGGTCTCGGCGGTTTCCGCCAGCAGCCTGGTCGCGTTCATCGATATATCTCCCGCCTGTTTCCGACCCAGGTGACCATCACGTTGGCGCCCACAATCACGAAGATCGCCCGCCAATCGCCTTTGCGCAGCCGCCATACACCGGGCTCCCCGATCATCTCGGTGACAAAATTCATCCGCACCGTAAGATTAGCCGCGACCTGCTCAAGAGCCTCGATGATTCGGGCCTGATCGGCGGCACCGTCGCATGGGGCAATTTGCAGAGCCCGTCATTTGCCCATCCCCTCCGGTGGATGCAGGCGCGTATCGAGCGCGAAAGCCTCCTGTTCCACCGAACCATATTCACTCCTTGCCCCCACCGCATCGAAGATCACGTTCCAGCTATGAACCGACACCACGCTCGGGATCAGGACGAACCTGTGCGTCTTCAACAACGCGTCGCCGAACGCCTGTTGGCCGGCACTGGGGACACCGGGCCGCAGCCAGTTCGGATTCGGTACGTCCTCCGCGCCGATCACGCGCACCTGGCCGGGATCGGCGATCCGAGCTGACGTCAGCACGTGGCGGACGGTGTCCAGCGCCCGAAATCCCTTGTGCACGGCCACCTCGAGGATTGCCGTGGCGGGATCCAACGCGGCGTAAACGGTGCGCACGCCGCGCGAACTCCAGCGGCCTCCCGCCCGATAGCTGCCTTCGCCACTATCCCACGCCGGCGCGAACTTCGCCTGATCCAGCCTCCAGAACACCAGCGCGCCGGACCCGAGGGGCGGCGGCAGCGGCGTCACGTGTAGACGCCATACTCAAGCCGCGTCAGGTGCGCTTCGAGCGTTTCGACGCCCGCCGGCGTCGATAGCAGATCGATCGGCCTGCGTTGTTCCAGTGCCATCGCGGGCCGTTCCAGCCATGCCTCGGCCGCCGCCTGTGAGCCGAACAGTTCGGCCGCCCGGCTGAGCAATTCGGCGAATTTCCAGGTGCGGCCGCTCTGTTCCGGGCTGAGCGGCTTGTCGAGCGCATCCATCCGGCGCTGATAGGTTCGCAGACTGATGCCGACGGCCTTCTCCATGATGCCGTGGTGGGAAGCGCGCAGGATGTCGATGGTATCCACCAGATGCTTCAGCGCGTGGCCGGGCAGTCCGTTCCGCAGCAGGTCATGCGCTTCCAGGCGGTTGCGCACCGAGCGATGCAAGGTCCGCCGCCCGCCGAGCAGCGCGACCGTGCGGCTGATCTCAACGTCTTCGGTAGCAAGTTCAGCGAGCGCCATGGATATGCTTCCGACATCTGTCGCCATCAATGTGACAGGTGACAAACCCCGTTGCAAGCCACGTTACAAAGCCGCCGGACCGCATCGGCCCAGACCAAGAAATCTCATCCGAATGCCGCGAGGCCCAACCGGCCCAGGCCAACACTTTACTCCGCCCCAACCGGGACCACGCAGACAGTTGCGCCCGTCGTGGTTCAGCCTCGCGCCTTCCCGGTCAAACGGCTCGGGCTAATACGTCGTGGCGGGCTGCCTCGGGGCGGCGACCTTCTTGCTCGCGCCCGGCGTCGCGCCGGTAAACATCGCACGCATGCCCTCGCCGTTGACGCGCCACCAGTCGTGCAGGATGCGGACGTCCCAACCGATGCAGAAGTGCTTCACGCCCATCTCCAGATACGGCGCGGCGCCTTTGATATCGGCCAGCTCCACCCGCGGGTGCAGGCCTTTCTTCAATGCCAGCTCGATCGTCTTGCGCTCGGCTTTCTTCACCTCGGGGTGGTCGCGCTGGCCGGTCAGGCCCATCGACATCGAATAGTCGGAGCCGCCGAACTGCACCATGTCGAGACCTTTGACCGACAGAATCGCGTCGAGGTCTTCGACGCACTCGCGCTTTTCCACCATGATCGCGATGACAACGTCGTTGAGGGCCTCGACATAGGCCGGCGAGCCGCCTTCCTTGACCGTGCCAACGTCGCGCCGCATGCCGACGCCCAGGCGGCCGCCGGTGCCGGGGGTCTCGGCTCGCACGGCGGCGACGCAGGCTTCCGCGTCGGCGACGGTGCGCAGGTCGGCGAACAGGATGCTCTGGAAGCCCGAGCCGATCGCGCGCATGGCCTGGTGGGTCCATTGGGTTTGCTCGATCTTGATCATGCCGCCGAGGTCCTTCAGCTCCAGCGCGCGGCCGAGGTTGTCCAGGTCGTGCATGGTGAAGGGCGAGTATTCAGCGGTGAACTCGACATAGTCGTAGTTGCCGGCGATGCCGACGAGTTCCACCAGCGTGGGCCAGGTGGAGAGGACATGCGTGCCGATCGAAGGCTCGTTGGCGTTCAGCAGGGCGCGGAGGCGGTTGTGGCGCATGGGGTGGGTCCTTGGGTGTGGGGTGTCAGGTTGAACAGGGGCGGTCCGCCCATGTGGGGCCGGGCGCGATGACCGGGCGCGATGACCGGGCGGGGGACCACATCGCGGCGGGAGGTTTGCACAGTGCGGCGGCAAGCTACGTGGAATGGGCGGTTGCGGGTTCGGCGTTTCCAGCGGGTTCGCATCCACTGAATTCCGCCTCGGCTTCTTCTGGAAACGCCCGAAAGCGCAAGCCATCGGCCGAGAAATCAACGCGGTTCGGCCATTCAAGACCGAGCCGATCCGCGGCGATCCGCATCTTCTCGACAAAATAGGCAGCGTCCCGCATCGGCGTGAAAACGGTTCCGTTCGCGATCGCCGGGGACATGTCAACAACGGCCGTCACCCCATCGGACCACGTGACGGTCACGGTGTGGTCCGGATGCGCGACGGCGTTGGTGATCCGATACAGCATTTTCAGTCCTCGATGTCTCGCAGAGGCTCACCCTGGCGAGCCAGTTGCCAGTTCAACGATAACACAGCACGATGCTTTTGTCCCCAGGCGCGTATCGCCGCGATATCCCGTCCGCGCAAATGTCCGGTTCCCGAGATAATGGTGCAGTCGGCAATGGCGATCTTGAAATCGAAATCGGGACTGACCGCGTGAAAGTGCGGCACGCCGTGGTCGTCATAGTAAATCCTGATGTGGATCGATCCGATGTAACCGATGGTTGGCACGGGGTTTGGTCACGGTTCGGGAAATTGAGATCGGCAGATTGCCACGTCGTGACCGGCGATGCCATTATATCGTTATATCATTTGCTTTGGGTCCTCCAATGAAAACAACTGTCAAACTGTCGGATGCCCTTAACCGTCAGGCCAAAGCGGAAGCGGCGCCGCATGGCCGCAAGCTCGGGGATCTGGTCGAGGAAGGGGTCCGGCGCGTTCTGGAAGCACCGCCCGAAACGACCCAGCCCGCGACCCTCGCCGGGCTGATGAAACATGCGATCGGCGTCATTGAATCCAGCGTTCCCGATCTTGGATCGAATCCCAAACACCTCAAGTGCTTCGGGCGCGATGCAGGCAGTCGTTGACAATGGACCGCTCGTCGCATTGTTCGATCGGTCAGAGCGGCACCATGTCTGGGCCGCCACGCAAGTCGAGCGACCTGACGCGCCGCTGCTGGTTTGTGTGCCGGTGCTGACCGAAGCGATTTACTTGCTTGCTCGATGTCCAGAGGCCCAGGACGCGCTGTTCCATTTATTGGAGCATGGCGCGGTGGAGTTGGCGTTTCGGCTAGACAAGCAACTGGGCGCCCTCGAAGATCGAGAGCCGCGCTCCCCGCCAAGAGGACATTTAGATGCTGCGTAGCATCGAAATCGATATCACAATCGTTCAGGGCAATGCCGGCCTGATTCACGCGCGTAGTCAGCAGATGCGCGGCCTTATGCTTATGGGCAGATCGGAGGATGAGCTGTGGCGGGACATGGATCCGGTCCTGCGGGATCTTATTGATATCCAGGGAGATAAGGTTGTGACGATGGCGATAGATCGGCCGGGGCGACGCGTGCGCGTCGATGTGGAGTGACGACGAGTGAGCAGTACCGCGCTCGAATCAAGGTCCTCGGCCTGACACCGATCGGTCGGGCCAGCGCTGGGAAATATCAGTTTCATCGGGCTCGGGGTGGCCGAGTATATTCTATCCGCGACCCCGATGACCTGACGGAGGCCGAGCGCGAGGAGATGATCGAGTACTACGAACAACAATTCACTCTGGAGTGAACCACGACGGCTCAGTCCAGGAGCAATCAGTTTCGATTCTGGCCGAGTGCCTGAGAGCCACCTGAGTGAGGTGCCGTGCCTGTGGGATAGCAACTATCTCGCGGATAGGCAGGTGACGCTGCACATTGATTGCCAAGGAAACCTGGTTACGCCGCCGATGCCACGGCCGAGCCAGAGAAACAGTTTACCTGCTCGCGATCCAAGCTAATTTCTCATCCCCGATGTCCGAGAGCGACCGAGGGAAATACTGGAGCGACAATGAGTACCGAGGAGCGTCTTCAGGGGACAAGCCCAGCTGCCATCCCCCACCATTCTGGTGGCTCCGGATCGGGCGCGCCATTCTCGAAGTAATCCTCTGCCATAGTATAACTCTTACCGAGTTCGCTCACCCAGACACGGATAATGACAATGTCGACCTCCTGCGTGGCTGTCTTTTCAAATACCTCGACCTGAGCATAAATCTCGAAATCGACGACCGTCTGCTCGCGAAAAGCCCATTTGAAATCGTTGCGGAATACCGCCTCGACAACGTTCACGCCTCGCCGGACGATCAGAGGACCAGCATAAACCAATCACGGGATGGAGAAGTTCAGGATGCTGTAGAGCCGAAAGTCGCTGATCGACACAATTCCAAACGTAGCACACACATCAGGAACCTTTCGGTTTGCCCGCGTCATCGACGGTTTCGACACCTCTCGCGTTACGACAACGCGATCTGATCCAGCCAAGGCGGCGGCGATCAGGAAGGGATCTTTGCCAACCTTCACGATTTCTACATCGTTGAGGTCCGGCGCATATCCGTGGTCGATAACGTGATTTACTCCGCTCGTCGGCTCATCGAGTACCAGAGCGTCCTTCACATCAGGCCGCTTAAGCCAGTCAGCCAGCGGGCCCGGCGGCGGTGTAACTTCATCGAAGATTACGCGCGGCATCTTGATGACGCCGGACTCAGCTTGTTGCAGCAGCCATATCCAAAACTGCGGGATCCGATCGACAGGGTAAAAATCTTCGTGCGCCCGTATGAGCACGTTCGCATCCAGCAGATAGAGTGTCATCTCCCGGCGAGACGCTCCTCTTGAAGGAGGTGCGATACCGATGCTGGCCCAACGCCGAGTATTCTGGCGGCTCTGGTATGGGTAAGCGTGTCGTCTTGCAGAGCGCGACGGACAACGCTGAGTAGCCGTGCCCCCAGACGAAAGCGACCCATCCTGTAGTAGCTTGGACCTTTATCATCAGGCTGCCTATTTACCTTCTCGCGCTGTTTCTGCTGCCGCCAACGATCCACGTAGATGGCAAACAACTGCGAGGCGACAGCGCTATTTATCCAACCATTCTGCACGAACCGGTAGGCAACCGCGGGCTCACTGACCTTCCACGCCGATCCGAGGTCCTGAATTGCTCCCGTCACTTCATTGAGAGGAGCACGCAAAAGTGTTGAAAAATCAGGAATCGCATCAGATGGCAGGAGAAACTCGCTCGCCGTATCATTGCAGAATCGCTCGATCACATTATTTGGTACGTCCCGCAGTGGCCCACTGACACCACTCTTTCCAATCCATATATGCACAAGCTCATGCATCAGGGTGAATGAACGAGCGGCAGCGGCATCGTTGTCGTTGATGACCACGAACGGTGCCACGTCATCCGCCAGCGCGAAGCCGCGAAATACGTCCTCACCAATGTCTGAGTGGTGCGAACCAACGTCACCAAGGAGGAGGACATAAATTCCGACCCGCTCGGCCGCGGAACGGAGGATTGAGAACAGCGCTCCGGTGTTTCCGCTTCGCCTTTGTTGTTCCTCTGAAACGCCAAGTGCAATGCGGATCGCGCCCGCCACGGTTTTTGGCCCATCCTCAATGCGCGCGCTGCCGACGAATGGCCGAAGCTGGGCTTCCTCGGTCTCGTCGAGCACTTCCCGCACCATTTGTTGCCGGGCGCGCACGTCCCTCAGAAGAGCATCAAGCGTTGCGTTGTCTCGATCGGATGCCGACCTCGTGGCCCGAAAGTCCTCTCCCCTGTCACCTCTCGCCGGAGGATCGGACATATAGAATGCGATCAGTGGGCGGCGGTAGACTGATGCCGCTCTCTCCAGCATGGTCCGGGAGAGGGTCGTCGTTCCGTCCTCGAACGCCTGAAGCTTCTGAATGGCCGTTGCCCTGGCGGAATCGTTCAGGCCAAGCTTTTCCGCGGCCTCTTCGACCGTAAGACCGGCGGTTTCACGCGCCCACTTCAAAATCCTTGGATTGATTCGCTCCGCCTGAGCCATAGCCGACTGGGTGCCCTCCCGAGCTGACGATAGACCGGACCCGTACCGCACGGAATCCCTGTCTTATATGGGTTCCCTCCGAGTCGCTTTCCGATCAGGACATCGCGAGTCTGGCATGTACGTCGTGATCCAGATGACGACCAACCCAACAACATGCGAGATGATACCCAAGGTAAGCCTCATGGTGCCGCGGAAGCGGGACAAGCGCTCAAGAAATCGGGCTGCCGGCTGGAGGTCTCCAAGGGCGCCCTGGCCTTTGGTGAGACCAAAACGGGGCACTCCTGCCGCCTAAGCGCTGTGTCCCGGCAACTTAACCTATTGAAATACCTGGTCGGAGTGAGAGGATTCGAACCTCCGGCCCCTGCGTCCCGAAGGCAGATTGAAGACCCTGAATTGCGTAATGGAATCAAGCGGTTAGACGATTCTCTGCTGGCGGCTGCGCGGATGTTGTAGCTGACAGCCCCCAGAAATCTAGCACTTCGGGCAGCATCGTGGCGGGGGCCAGTTTCGCATAACGCTCCACCATGCTGGCCGAGTGCCACGCGCCGTCGTCGCGCAGCTTGTAGGGATCGCGGTGCACGAGGTAGTGCCACGTAGCCCAGGTGTGGCGGCAATGGTGTGGGGTCAGGCGACGGCCAACGATCTTCCCGTTCTTCACGGCGGTCGCGAACGCACGCTTGATCTGCCCGCCAGAGGCGCCGGCCTTCGTGTCGTTGGTGCTGCGGTACGGATCGCCGTTGGGCTTGCGGAACACGCGGCCTGTGCGATCGCCGGGGATGTTTGCCAGAGCGGCGACGGCACGCGGCGGGAGGTCGACGATCCTGTCATCACCGCTCTTTGTTCCACGTTCGCCATTTTCCTTCTCGCCGCGCAGCACGACGCGGCTGTGTTGCAGGTTCACCATCGTC
>Ga0207023_10255_pt1 | contig 13135 bp, 13 predicted proteins | sample Alteio_BWMinCont_47_FD_153464 | JGI IMG/M metagenome (GOLD analysis project Ga0207023, IMG submission 153464) | Enriched cells from forest soil in Barre Woods Harvard Forest LTER site, Petersham, Massachusetts, United States -... | ecosystem: Environmental > Terrestrial > Soil > Temperate forest >... | reverse complement strand
GGGATTTTGAGTTACGGAAGTCAAACGAGAAGATTAGCCGGATTCAGGAGATGGAGAAACGAGGTCGGGAGACAATCCAAGAGGTAGTAGTCGCCAGTGACTCGGAACTTTTTTGCCTGAAACGACTGGCCAGTCGAAACGACGGAGAAGAAAGCTGGATGAGAAGTGAGCGATCTTGGGTCGACTCCACCAGTCGGATCTCATGTTGAGCAGATACATAAAGTGCGGGGTAGTCGTCTGCGCGAAGCCGATTCATATACATGTAGGGATTGTCAACCAAACGAGTCCATTCGATATCCTCGTATTGGAGAAAATTAATTGCCGAGATTGAGGTATCCGAGTGGGAAAAATGGTCGCTGTGATCAACGAAATGGATGGTCAGCCCGGATGGCCGTACGACGCGGGCAGCTTCAAGGAGAATATCTCTGAGAATGGGACCGGGAATGTGTTCGAGGACCGTGAATGAGATATGGTAGTCAACACAAGCATCGGGAAGATTGAGCCGGGCGGCATCTGCGGGAGCGACGTAGTTTATCGCGCACAACTTCAATATGGCTGGAAGATCAAACGCGCTACCCTTGAGCGCCAATACCCGATCCGGCAACAGGCCATATTCGCGACAAGCGGCAAAGGTGTCCAATTCGGCAATCAGAGCGCGCAAATCCACCGCAATGATCGGCAGTCTAACATAGCGATACAAATCAACGGTTGTAATTCTCTCTGCGCCCATAAGCCAAAGAATAACGGGGAGCGTCAGACGTCGACCTGTGCCAACCTCTAGAAAAGTAGCCCCTCGTACTATTCCACCTTGCCTTTCGATGTGGCCGCGAAACGCCAATGCAGCCTGAATAAATAAGTTAACTTTGGGGGCACTGAAAGATCCGCTGGCCTTCTGAAGGGCGTAATAGCACGCGCGACTTGAACGAGGGGGTAAACGGGCAATCTGATTTTGAATGAATGCCTTATATCTCCAATGCATGGTTACCTTCCACCGGAGCACAAGCTAGAGAAGGTAGGTATGAGGCGACTCATGAATAGTGATCGAAATGATCGCGGAAAAAGCTCACGGTTCGAGCGAGTCCATCAGCCAAGGGTACAACCGGCCGCCATCCCAACGCCGATTCTATTTTTGAAGAATCCGAATAGTAGTCCCCGATATCGATCTTCATACGCTCCTCTGGGAATTGAAGAATTTTAAAGCGACCGGCCCCGACCACCTGCACCAAGAGTTGAGCGAGATCGCGCAAATTGATACGCTCGGGACTCCCAAGGTTATAAACTTGTCCAATCGTCTTGGGTTCGGCGACCACGTGTAGCATCGCATCTATTACATCATCTATATAGTTAAAATCGCGCAACTGCTCGCCACCCCAGACTTCGAATGCCTGGCCTGCCAGAATCTGTTTAATCCAGATGCCGAGAAATGTTTGGCGCGCATCTTTGATGCGCATACGGGGGCCATAAGTATTCGTTAACCTAAGCACCCGCGTCTTAAGCCCATAGACGCTTTGATATAAGATATGAAACTGTTCGCCGGCGAATTTGTCCACGCCGTTAACGTCCACCGGGTTGACCGGATGTTTCTCGTCGACCGGAAGATATTGCGGCCGTCCGTAGATTTGGCGCGTGCTCGCGAAAACAATGTCGATTGTGGGATTAAATTCACGACACGCTTCCAAGATCGAGAGCTGGGCGGTCACATTTATGTCGAGATCAGTGAATGGATCCCTCATTGAATCCATATGACTGGTTTGCCCGGCAAGATTGAATAAGACATCGTGGCCACGTACAAGGTGCCGCATACTAAAACGGTCTCGAACATCCGCGATATTGACCAGAATACCGTTAGGGGCTTCAAACAAATTGCGAAGGTTACCGCCGTATTCGGGAATGAGGCTGTCAATCACAGTCACTTTGGAACCACTTGCGGCCAATTTGCGTGCCAAGTTTGATCCAATAAATCCGAGACCACCCGTAATGAGGACTCGTCTTTTGGAGAATATTTCGGCTGTGATTTCGAACGGTTTAGTCACCAAATCGAATCGTTTGAATTGCGCCACGGGACCATTGCTCAACTTAAAGGCTGCAGGACACCTTTATCGTAATCGATGCGATGACCGAGTTTAATAATGGGTTTTTCGAAATATCTATATGAAACACTAGCGATTACCAAGGTAAGGATAAATGCGGCCAGAACCAGAGAAGACCCTACAACCCCATCAAGTACTGCTGGTCGTGAGAAGGCGGCAAAGACAAATGCAAGAATTATCCCGTGAGTAAGATATACTCCGTAGGAAATGCGACCTAGGTCACATAATGGGCGCCATCTGAACAGTCTCGTAATATCTCGACCGGCATTGAGCACGACCAGCACTATGAAACTTGCGTAGAGAATAGCGAGCAACGTGTGCCCCCAGATGCTCATATGATAACCTATATCGCGAGCCAGTGCGGCATCAAGGATGACGGCCCCCGCCAGTAGCACTACGAATACGACGGCGAGAGCACTCCGATATCGCTGTAAAAAGTTAACCCCAATAGAGGTTCGAAGCGTACAAGCGACAATAGCCCCCCAACAAAGCGAATCGAGTCTGCAGGGGAGCCAAGTGTACGCGGCAAAATCGTCATTTCCAAAATGATGATAACACCAGATCCGTAGTGCCGGAGCTCCCACGATTCCAACAACGAATAGCCAAGGTAATGATCTGCGAGAATGTCGGACCACGAATGGAAAGAGTAAGTAAAATTGCTCCTCTATTGCGAGGGACCAAGTCGCTCCGAGCCAGATCGCACCATATGTACCATATCCGGCCATAAAATAGTTCTGAGTCATTGTCGCATAAGACATCAGCGGTATTGGTCCATCGAAAAAAGGGCCGCGTACGCCAGCGAACCTGGCTCCGGCAAATATCAAAAACAGAACATAATAAAGCGGAAATATTCTACAAATGCGGCGGGCGAAAAAAGGGCGATAGTATATTCTCGAGGCTCGGTGATCGATCAAAATGCCTGTGATCAGGAAGCCTGACAGTACGAAGAAGAGATCGACGCCGCTTCGCAACAGAATCATTGAAAGTTTTATGCTCGGAATCCATTGATCGGGATTGAGATGTATACCTGCCGGAGACAGGGGGATTCCTACATAGTGCCAAAGCAATACGAAAAGTATCGCCATACCTCTGACGCCATCAAGTTCGGTCACGCGGATATCAGACGAAAACGCGGCCGATTTTATATCCGACCGACTTTTGTCATAGAACCCAATACCTTCGGACAAAATGTTAGTGCTCACGCTTGCACGATAGAAAATCGTACGACCAATTGGATTCCTATATTGTAACCAATCGGACGAACAACACGGCGACATCGATCGGGCATAGTATTTTCAACCCATCGGCTAACTTTTGTTTCGAACAGCGGCATCCAACAATAAATGAAATGCTCACTTGAGAGATTCCACGAAAAAGAGATCGGGTTTGAGAGGCTCCTGTTTCTCGCCAGTGTCGAGTCCAAAGCGTGGCCAATTTGGGTCAATACGGCTCAAACAATAAGGTTGAATTGTTGCATCTCGAAATCCACAGCGAGTGAGGAGGCGCGGAAGGGAATATCGATCATACATCCATCGGTGAACTTCACCTGAATGTTGGAACAATCCGGACCTAAGCGCATCGGCATCGCGCTTGGAGAGGAGCAGCATCGAAATGCGGCGTCTCACCGAATTTGGAAACTCGAAAAATGATCTGGTGATAAGATGACGAACCTTGCGCTGCGACATTTTACATAGGCGTGCCCATACCCCCGTTGGGGCGACCATGCTGGCCTGTAATTGACGAAATTCGTCGCCAATACGTTCCATTACGAACCGTTCCCGCACCATATTCCGACGTAATGCTGTTAGCATATCGCCCCCGGGGCGTGTCCGAACCATTTGATCAAACATTTCCAGCAATATCCAATCGTAATCCGATCCCGAATTACTGTCCCCGGCAACCGCCGCTTCTAGTTTCTCAAGATAAATCCGGACAATCTGCTCAAGATCGGGAACGCCCATACGCAGAATCCCCTCGGGTTTCAAAATTCGCCAACACTCACGAATGAACGATTCCGCTTGCGACGGAGATAGATGCTCGAGAAGAGCAGCAGAATAAACGGCATCGCAGGAGGCATCGCTAAGAGGTACTCCATCGATGAGATTGCATGCAATCACCGATGACGATACTGGATGAACATCAAAATTGAGCCAGTCCGGATGAAAACGGGAACCGCAACCGAGATTAACGAGAATCTTCGTCATTTTGATGAACGGCCGGAATAGGATTGATACAATATCTCTACTTAGTGCAACCGGCCTCTTGCGAGACTGGAACTGACTGGTCTATCCTACCGGCGGCAGTTTGACATAGGAGATAATGGATCACACCGAATGAACTCATTACGACCACGATCGCCGATATCATGCCATTAAGACGAAGCGCATTCAGGCCACCCAACCAAACAAAGCACATTAATATGGCCGCACGACAAACGTCCCATATCATCTGGGTTCGGAGACGATTGAGAATGTAAACGGTGGGCATTACCGGCCAAAGAGCGTAAGCGACATAATAGGGAAGCGCTAAGCGCTGCGCGAGTTCGCCCGTTATTCTCCAGCGCTCTCCAAAAACAAATGAAAAGAGGACTGGCCCAAATAGCGCCAAGGCGACAAAGGGCACCAAACCAAGTATGGCGGCCTTTCGTGCAGTCTCTCGAATCTCCGTTTGCGCCGCAACGGGTCCACAGGGGATAGCTTGACGCAAACGGTGGATAAATGTCTGAGAAAGAGGTTGACCCACAAAAAGTGTTGGAATGCCCATAACCCTTTCCAAAAGCGAGAACACCCCTAGTCCTGATGTTCCAAAGAAACGTTCGATGATGAAACTGGGGAGCGAAAAGCCGATGGCGTTGATCAATGCCGATGGAGTTGCAATCGCTGGGAACCGAATATAGCGCTTACCCAAATGAAAAAGCCTGTTCAACCCTGCTCTTTCACGCGGGAGACCTTTGAACAATCCTGAACAACGGAGCAATATGATCAGACCGGCAAAGCGGCCGACGGCATCGCCCAAAATCAACCCAGTTCCACCCAAGCCAATAACCGCGCCACTCAACTGCAACGCAGAAACTGTCATGCTTTGTGCCACTCTAGCCTGTGCAATATTATGAAACCTCCCAATACGCACGAGCCACTGGTTTGCGGCCGACGACATGCCAGCAATTGCAACTGTGAAGCCAACAGTCGGAGCAAAATGTGCGAGTTCTAACCAACCTTCAGTCTTAAATGAATGACTTAAAACGGGCACTATGGCAATTGCCAGAAATCCGGACCCAAGAGCCGCTAAGAATGAAAGCAAACCGAGGCGCGCGGCGGTCGAATTGTCCTCAGGCTGCAAGAGCGCGTAGTCATAACGCAAGCAGGCAACCGAGCCACCTAGGGTAGTGATCGTAAGATAAATCTGCAGAAGCCCGAAATCGGCTAGATTGCACCATCGAGTCAACAGAGGGATAGTAACCAGGGCGCAAAGTTGGCTTACCAGGTTCGCACCGGCCAATCTTCCGACACCGCTTGGAACAAAACGCCGCCTTAGGTTGACGAATATATGCGATAGATTTTCCACTTTATGCGGCTACCCGATCGATTCCGTCCGTCAAATGAGAGTAGAGCCCCGCGAACAGCATCGCACTCTTGGAAAACATCAAATCGCGTAAAGCTTGTTGCTGATGAAACGATGCGATTTCTTAACGACGAGTATAATGATCCTCGAACAGGTACCCTTTTACGAACTACATGTTGCCGCGGGAAGTCGTTGTGAATTTCGCATCCGATGTAAGAAAGTCAGCGATGACTTCCTTTATTTCAGTCGGAAACCAAGCACCGATCTCTACGTTCCGAGATATCTCATGCTAGCAGCAGCCGGTGCCCGAAAGAAACCTATGCATAATCGCAGCGGAGCAAATGGTGAAATTGATGGCGCGAAAATGTGCTGCGTAAAATGTTACGAAAGGCCTTGGGCTATCCGATTGTTATCCCCCGGGCGTCCATCAACGAGGGATTCACAAGATCTTCCCATCGTGTGCTTCGAGGCAACCGAGCATTAGGCTCTCAAGTTGCTCGGCACGTGCAACGTACGTGTGCTGCCGTAAGGTGCGCGCCTGAGCACGTCGCCCCATCTCTTCAACAGCATTGCGATGATCAAGCAACCAGCGCGCTTTCTCAATACATTCAGCGGTCGTCGAATATGTTGCAACCTCGGTGTCCGGAACGAAGTAATCGTTCAAATTAGGTCTGAGATCTGTTAATAGACATGCACCAATGCCAGTTGCCTCAAATAGACGCATGTTACCTGCTGTTGGCTTGGTAATGGGAATATGTCGATTCAGGGTAACGATGGAGGATTTCAATACCTTGTACATCTCCAGTCCATATACGCAACCGCGGAGCCGCTCAATTAGAGGTGAACGTTGAAATGCAAGCCATGGTCGAAATTTGCCTAGGCAGATTGAGTTCACTCCATCGTACAGGCGCTCGAACGGCGTACCGGAAAATGAGTCCGTCCATAATCCAAATTCAGGAAACGCAGAGGCTACCGATTCTAGCCATCTAAATCGGTCATTGTGCGGATTCGGAGAACAACTACCAACAAACGACAGCGGAATTGGGTTCGGGGATGTGGAGGAAATTCGGTTGAGAATCCCACCCTCAAATGCATGGCTCACAAAATGAGCGTCGAAACCCTCTCGCCGCCAATCGTCCACCAAGAATTTTGAACAAGTCAGCAAACAGGATTTATTGGACACATGTTGTCGGACATCGCATTCAACTCCTAGATAGGAAATAACGGCGCGAATGGACGGAGTTTTGGTCAGTAGCCATTCAACACGCTCCGGAGGAAATGTGAAGCAATCGCGTAAAAGCAGCAGTTCGGGTTGGCACTTTTGAATCTGAGCGCTGACAATTGCAAATTGATCGCTGTCAACGTACCGCCGCGCGACATTCTCCGCTGCCCATTTGAACTGAAGCGTGCTGTAATTCGCGACGATATGTAGAACCTCATGTCCGCGAGCCCGTAGATGCTTGGCGTCGAAATCGCACTCGGCAAAGCAATCCTCATCCAGAGCACGCTTGTGCTCTGCGTAGCCCAGTTGCCTTAGGCAAGGGTGCTTCCTTTCGAACTCAGCGAGATATTTCGAGTAGAAAGTCGCAACTTCTACGATTTTCACGCTTAGGGCTTCCCGGCGAAATACTTCTGAATTGATTCAACCACATATTCGAAATGTGTTGAATCCATCTCCGGATAAATAGGTAAAGAGAGGATTTCGCTTTGATGCCGATACGCGTTAGGAAACTCATTCGGTTTGTGATCCAAGTACGCATAAGCTGGATAGAAAGGCAGTGCCTTGGGATAATTTTGGACTGTTGCGATGCCCGCTGCATGCAGATGCTCTTTAAGTTCATCGCGGTACTTGGTACGCACCATATACAAATGAAACACATGTGTGCGGTCCATCGGCATAGGTGGAAGCTTTAATCCCCGCAATCCATGGAGAGCATTCGTGTAATCACCGGCAATTACCTGGCGGCGGCTGTTCCACGCTGCGAGATGCGGTAGCTTTGCGATGAGGATCGAAGCCTGCAATCCGTCAAGCCGACTATTAATGCCTTCGATCTCGTGATCACCCTTCCCGCCGTGACGAGCAAACAGAGTCGACCAATTGGCGAGACCGTCGTCGTTGGTTACGATACAGCCCGCGTCTCCCATCGCCCCAAGATTTTTCCCCGGATAGAAAGAAAACGTCGCAGCGTTACCAATGGAACCAACTAAACGGCCCTTGTATGCGGCGAGATGTGCTTGGGCGCAGTCCTCAATAACCCACAGCTTGTGTTTCCGCGCGATTGCCATTATTTCGTCCATGTCTGCCGGCTGCCCACACAAGTGTACCGGGACGATTCCGACGGTTCGAGAGGTGATTGCTGCTTCAACCATTGCCGGAGAAATATTGAAACCCTCGTTCTCCGTGTCGCAAAACACGACGCGTCCGCCTGCTTGAGTGATCGTTTCAGACGTCGCGATCCATGAGTGCGCTGTCGTGATTACTTCGTCCCCTAGTTTCAGACCTAGTCCCCGCATCGTGATATAGAGTGCATCCGTTCCGTTGGCGCAGGACACACAATGCTTGACTCCTAGCGTCCGTGCCCATTGGGCCTCGAATTCATCGACGAAACGGCTCCGAATAAATCCTGATTCTCGAATGACCGCTGCGATCGCCGCATCGATCTCGCTCTTGATGCCTAGATACTGCGCATGCAGGTCAACAAACGGAACTTTCATTTCAAGAGATTGGTAGCTGGCAAGTCAGCCAAGGTTGCAATAATCCAATTAGGCGCGAGAGGCTTTAAGTAGGATTCGGCGCGAATTCCGTTACAGACGGCAACCGTCATTACACCGAGGGCTTTGCCGGCCAGGATGTCGGTCTCAGTGTCGCCAACAAAAAAATCTCCAGTGCCTACCGCAATTCCTGCGTCGTTGATTAGATCGCGTTTTGTTTCCCATCCTGTTTTGGTACTGACTGCTATATTCAGGACGTTGTCGAAATACCCGCTAATCCCAAATGAAACCAATTGTTCTATCAACCGATCACGAGAGTGCCTCAATGTGACGAGTATCAAATGATAGCGATTGGCGATCTGCCGCAGAATCGCGGGCACCCCGGGCTGCAGTTGATCAAAATTCAAATAGGGAATGGACTCAATAGTTTCAAATTTAATGGCATTATATGCATCTGCCTCAAGGTGAAGGCCGCTTTGCGCCAATATCTCACTGTCAGGTGTCTTATGGCGCTTTGCCTGCCAAAAAGTATCGCGGTCGACCGGCTTGCCACCCAATCGCATAATTCCGTTTGAATAGGTGAGATAATGGCGAAGCGACACGTCAAGTATCGGACCGTCCAGGTCGAGGAGCGCGGCTGGTTTCATGACCGTCGACATACGGCGTAAAGATTTGAGCAAATCTCCGGTGAACATTCGCGGCTGACTCTGTAGATGGCCTCGTGCAGTGATTCGGGCCAACCCAACATCTGCGCTTGCGAGACAAGCTTTATGTTGAACCCACCCGTCTCAATGATCTTGTAACCAGCCGCGAGAATGTCTGCTTGCAGTTGAGCAAGACTGTAAACCCGTTGATGACCAACCACTATATCCTGTTCACTTAGATCGTTATTTTTCCGCAATATGCCGAGTTGAACCCCTATTCGTCGATGGAGTGAGGTAGAACTTGGTACGGTGAAAATCGCGATTCCGTCGGGCCGGAGCCAACTTCGAGTTCTCCGCATTACGGACACAGGGTCGTCGAGATGCTCGAGCACATGATTCGCCAGAATGCAGGAGACCATCGCACCCGGTTGGGGCTCATAAGCCTCAAAATATGCGTTTATCAGATTCAAGCCCCGTAGTGCCCCGAATCGCCCTCGGCCTTGCGTGATGAGCTGGTCTGACCCCTCAACCACTGTAATCGAGGCGAAGCGCGGACCTATGCTTTCAAGAAGATGGCCATCGCCCAATCCTAAGAATATAGCAGAATCGAACCTCCCGTGCTTCTCAAGCATCTCCAAGTTAATCGCAGTGCAACTGTTGCCAATAATCTGCGCATTCACCATGCCAATAGCGCTGCTATAGAATTCTGCACTCTTGTTGATCGTGTTCGGATCCATGGAGCTAAGCGGCTTGAATCCGGGGCGTGTTCTCGAAGAATGCGGGGGCGCAACAAAAGTCGCCTCCTATTTTAGAGCGAGCGGACATTACGGTATTAACTGATTGCAGTCAGCATCGAGTGATAACGCCCGATTTTCTCTTCAAATTCTGCTTTGCTGACGAGCACAGGACATATGTCAATTCCTCGGATCCAGAACATGTCGCGCTTGCAGGGATTGAAAATGTTATAGCTACCTTGATATTCGTCGAAAGCTAGGTTCACCAATATTTCTGGCATATTGCAACCCGTGCGGGTTACGAAATGGTGAGTCGTAAAAAATTTCGCCACGTTAATCTCAGTTGGGTTAGGCACCCCCTTCAGGTCTTCCGTGAAATCCACACTAAAAATCCCGTTGGGTCTCGAATCGGCGGCGAGAATGCATTGGACGGCCAGTGCATCCAAGGCCGAATCGGCTATGGTCTCACCTACACCCGTGAGACCTGTTACGCCGGACTGGGCTCGGCTGCCGAACGCCCAGTTGTGGCGTCGGCGCCCTTGGGCGACAACTAGCCGGCCATCGTGCCAAATGGATTGCCAGGTAACAGTATTGCGGCTGAGGTGCTCAGCGGCCACCGCGTGACCCCACGCATTACTCTGATTGAGATGTGTCAGGGCGGTTTCGTAACTCGGACGCGAAAGCGATCCTTTGCCAGCAGCTCCCACGGTTTCACGAATCCAAATATCTTTTCCAAATCGTGCGAATGCGGCTTTCAGGTCATCTGGCGTTGTGAGAAATAGGGTTTCCGGGACCTTGATGCCGGCTTCACGCCATATGCGGTACGAGGCCCATTTGTCGCGCAGCAACTCAATAGTTTGCTGTATGGGCATGAATAAACGGCAGCCCGTTTGAAGTATGACATCGCGATGCTTTCCAATGGTATAGGCCTCAATTTCGGGTTGAGAGTGCAAGAAATTGACCTGCTCCTCCTTGAGCAGATGAAGCAGAAATGGGATGTAAGCCGAATCGCTAGCCTTGGGACAGAGGTAGACCGTGTCGACTTCGGAGCGGTGCAGATTATAAGGATCAGAATCGGTCCCGATCAGCCGGTACTTTTCCTGGCGTGGATCGGCATCGCGGAGGCTGCGCGTGAAACTGAGGGTCGACGGTCCTCCAGAAGCGGTCGCAAGAATTGTCTTCATACGTTAGCAGCGTACGTAGCTCCCGCACGTTCGAGAATGCCAACAACACGGCGTGCGTGGGCGATGCCGCTAAGCGGCGATTCACCAGTACGAATGCAATGGATAAAGTGTTCCGCTTCGCGCCGAAGCGGCTCGACCCACTTGAGTCCAGGCAAGAGCACGTCGCCGGAACGGTAGCCAAAGCTGACTCGGAGTGCGTCAAAATCCATGTTCTCACCCAGTTTGGCAATGCGATCGATCCCCTTATCGAAAACGGCGATTTTGTCCTCTGCGATATCGTCGTAAACAACCATCTTCTTCGATCCGACAATAACCATTTTGCGTACCTTTTGCGGATCGAGCCAACTTACATGAATGTTGGCCATCACTTTGTTTGCATAGATGATATTGAGGAACACAACATCATCCACCCTCGGTTGCACATAGGCCATGCCATGCCGAACAACTTGCAACGCCTCTGGATCGTTCAACCAGTATTGAATGATACTAATATCGTGTGGTGCAAGATTCCATAGTGCATCGATATCGGAACGGATACGGCCGAGATTTAGCCGCTGGCTGTAGATGTACCGGATGTCCCCGAGTTCACCATTGTCGATCAGATTCTTCACATAACGGACGGCACTATTATAGAGAAACGTGTGACCCGCCATTACGATCCGCTGGGATTTGCTTGCCAATTCACCCAATGCGTCGACTTCGGCAACACTCGTTGCCAGCGGTTTTTCCACGAACACATGCTTTCCGAATTGAAGTGCCGTTCTGGCCAATTCAAAATGTGAACCGGCAGGAGTGGCTATGATTACTCCCTCGACTTCAGAATCTTGCCAAATGGGTTCTAGGTCAGCAACTGCATTTATTGTCGGAAAACTCTTCTTCACAAACGCTCGCCGTTCGGCGCTCGTATCCACGAGATATTTGAGATGACAATTCTGAAGTGCCGAGAAATTGCGCAACAAGTTTGGACCCCAATATCCGCAGCCAATCTGGGCAAGTGTGATAGGAATTGGACTCATGAAGGATATATGTGGGAATTTCCGGGATTCATTCAGCTACTAGAACAGCTTCGCCCCGTCGCTTCTTGTTAGATCAGGCGTAAGAAACGGCAAAACTGCCACTGAGGACACTCCGTTGAGGAATTACTTTTTACTTTTCGGACCGAGCACGGTTATAAGCACTGGCACGACAGCCTTCAACCGCCGGCGCCACGTTTCGAGTTGTTGCACGCGATCCAATCGAAATGGCCGATCCCTATTTTGGGCTTCGCCGGCCAGCAAGCGAAGGCGTTTCAACCGCCCTGCCGATTTGCTGGTCAGTGGGTTCACTCGTTCGTCCAATACGCCGCGCAACAACTTGCGCAGGCTAAGTTCAGGTGAGAAATATTCGCGACGGCCGTTCGGGTCAACCGGCGCAACCGTCTGCACGGCGCCAAGCGACCGAAGGAGGTTGAGCCCTTGACTAGCAGAGCCTTTACTGATGTCGAGTCGCTCGAAAATGTCGGAGAAACTGAGCGGCTCCGGGGATGAATAAAGGAGGCCGTAAACCTGTCCGACGGATGGAGAGATTCCAACTAGTTGCACCGCTTCGCCAAAGAATCTCACGCACTCGAGTGAGAACAAAAGTGACGGTAGAATCCGTCGTTTTCGCTGAATTCGGAATTTCTTCGATCAAGGGAGGGACGGGGCCCTCGTATTCGACCAAACTAGCATTGTATGGATTGCCTCCCAATATTTCGGATATCGTTTCACGTCGTTGGTATCGACTAGTCGTGCTTCTCTCTATTCGACCTTGCTCCTTCGGCACCATCCCATTTCATAAGCGAATTCATGACTTCCTCCCCTACCCCTCCACCTGATGCCCCAAAGCATAACGAACCGCATCAACGTGTTGAATTCGACAACGAACGATTCGAGGGCATTGACCTAGGTGAGCTGTTTGAAAGGCTTCACCGCGGTCTAGCGCAAACGCTTGGTTTTGTTGTTTTGGGTCTGGCCGTCGCTACTATGACTTATCTCGTGGTCAGTCGAACAACATCCGTCACAACTTCGATGCGAGTGACCTTTGCCTTCAATGGTTATGGGAAGGGAGAATATCCAGACCACTCAAAGTTTCAGGCGGACGACGTGTGTGCACCGGATATCATCGCTGAAGCTCTTACGCGGCAAGGCCTCGAAAGCGCAAACGGATTCGCCAGCAGCATCCGGGCGGCG
>Ga0207023_10251_pt1 | contig 13215 bp, 6 predicted proteins | sample Alteio_BWMinCont_47_FD_153464 | JGI IMG/M metagenome (GOLD analysis project Ga0207023, IMG submission 153464) | Enriched cells from forest soil in Barre Woods Harvard Forest LTER site, Petersham, Massachusetts, United States -... | ecosystem: Environmental > Terrestrial > Soil > Temperate forest >... | reverse complement strand
TTCGATTAAGCAAAACTGGCAGGTTGCATGGTGTAATAAAGCATTTAGAGGCATTCTGTTTTTGGAAATAATAGCATTAATTTTTGTGATTTTTTTTACTTACTACTTTTTCGACTATATTGAAAACCGAACAGGAGGAGTGATAATGAATGATTGGGTGCTAAAAATGATTCCGGCTAAAGATGTCTCTATTCCTATTGTACTTTTTGAAGCAAGGGGTATGTGGGGATTGGTGGGTTACCTTATGCGGGAGTATTAGACACTAACTTATGGGCGTATGATACCCTTACTAACGCATGGACAAAAATGGCACCCTTTCCGGGAGGGACACGGGATGGCGCTTTCGCTTTTACATTGGGTAGTAAAGCATACGTGGGCTGTGGGCTTGAGGATGAATATCCTTTTACGCATGATGTTTGGCAGTATGATGCAAGTGCCAATACCTGGACCCGAATGCATGATTTTCCGGATACCAGTATTTCCGGGCCGTTCTCCTTTACTATTGGAAATACCGGATATGTAGGCGGTGGTAATACGCCGATTTCTCACATGGCGGGAATTGGTAGTGATTCAGCAACTTCTAATTTTTGGAGATACAACAGCGGGAGTGATACTTGGACACAATTAGCAAGCATCCCGGCCCCTTACGGAATAGTTTACTCCGCAGATTTTGTTTTAGGCAGAAAGGGTTATGTAGGCACAGGATATGGCGAGCCGCCGGCGATCGGCCTCACTGGCGGCCTTTATGCTACGACTACCTTTTATGTGTATGATACGTTAACAGGGGCATGGGATACGCTATTGGCTACATTTCCGGGACATAGACGGGAGTATGCAATCGGTTTTTCCATTGGCGATATAGGCTACATAGGAACAGGGTATAACTTTATGGGGCAGGTTTTGAACGATTTTTGGGAATATGCGCCGAGGATACCGATTCCGCCGCATTGCTGCATTACGTGCGCGAATATGGATACGGCTGTAGCCGCATTTAACAGGCTGTATGCGCTAAGGAGCACGTTGGGCAATTATGAAACGATATATACGAACTACCTGAACCAATATTTTGGGTTTGATTTAAGCTACACCGACTATCAGCAGTTTACATCGGAATGTAGTTCGGGCCAGACGCTTACGTTGGGGGATGGGAAGATGGTGGCTGTGACCTTGTGTAACAAGGCTGTGAATGAGGTTCCGGTGGTGGTTTCGGATAGTAACCCATGCGCGTCGCAACTGCTGGAGGATGCGACCTATAGCGCGAAGAATGCGTATACGCAGTATATAGATTCTATTGCTACGGGGTTTACGGGTGGGTACATCAAGCATTGTATGCAGATAGATGACAGCTTTCATGTGAATGCGCCTTTTGATGAGTATCATTATACGCTATATTATTACGATCAGGCGGGGAACCTGGTGAAGACGGTGCCACCGCAAGGGGTACATCCGATAACGTCGGCGGCGTCGCTGGATTCGGTGGCTGATTACCGGGAGGGGTCAGAGCCAAAGGCTGTGTATCCGAAGGATTCGCTGGAGAGTGTTTATTGGTTCAATACGCTGAACTCGCCGATACAGCAGGCTACGCACGATGGAAATATTACACATTACTGGTATGACAGGCTCGGCAGATTGACATTGAGCCAGAATGCGGTGCAGACTCCGTTTTTGTATAGCTATACGTTGTATGATGCGTTGAACCGTATTATAGAAGTAGGGCAGGTGAACACGGTGCCTCAAAATACGCCGAACTGTTTCCATACCTACGGGCCATTGAAATATGGAGTGCTGCCGGTGGTGCCCGATACTTTTGCAAGGAAGGAAGCGGAGCTGGTACACTTTATAGAAAAAGGCACAAGGACACAAATTACACATACGTATTACGACAGTGTTACGTATAGTTACTTACCGTTTGCACAACAAAACCTGCGTAAACGGATTGCGAGCATAACCTATAAGGATGTTAATATTAACGCGGACAGCGCGATAAAGGATTATGATAACGCGATACATTACACCTATGATATTGAGGGCAATGTGAAAAGTATATTGATAGATGTGCCACATGATAGTATAGTTAAACAACGATACAAGAGACTGGACTATTACTATGATTTGATAAGCGGCAAGGTGAATGAGATTGTATACCAACACGACAGTATAGACCAGTTTATGCAGAGTTACGAATACGATGCCGACAATAGAATTACGGATGTACTAACGAGCCACGACTCGCTATTTTGGGAGAATGATGCCAGTTACCAGTATTACTCTCACGGGCCGTTGGCGAGGGCGGTGATAGGCAGAAGACAGGTACAGGGCATGGACTATGCCTATACCTTGAACGGATGGATAAAAGGCATGAACAGCAGCATTGCCAATACTACTACGAGCCCAAGCTTTGATATGGGGCAAGATGGATATGTGCACGGAGCCAACGCCACTGTGGGCAGGGATGCGATGGGATATACGCTTAACTACTTTGGCGGCGACTACCGACCCATAGGCGGAACGACTTTTGAGGCGAGCGGGCTGCCTACGGTGGGGTTATATAACGGAAATATAAGCGGGGCAACGTACAGCATAGCGAAGTTGAACCCGAAGACCATAGGCTATACCTATAACTATGACCAATTAAATAGGCTTACCCAAATGAAAGCCTTTGCAGGTATAGATACCGTAATGAAGCAGTGGGCGGCAGCGGATAGCATTAGCAGTTTTAGAGAAAGAGCAACGTATGATGATAATGGTAATATTTTAACATACGTAAGACACGGTAATACCATAGCAGGGATGCCGTTGGCAATGGATAGTGAGAGATATTGCTATAATAAAGGAACCAACCAGTTAAACCATATAGCGGATGGAGTTGCTTCTGGCAACTACCCGAATGACTTGGATAATGAGCCTAAGAATAACTATAGGTTTAACGGAATTGGTGAAAGAGCGAAAGACAGCATAAATGGCATAGATACTATTACATGGACTATTTACGGAAAAGTACATAAGATAGTAAGATATAATGGAGATAGTATAGTATATGCTTACGACCCGTTGGGTAATAAACTGGAGGAACGATATTACCATAGCACAGCATCAGATACTCAAAAGTATGTAAGAGATGCGCAAGGAAATATACTTGCCATTTATGACAGGAAGAAAGATACTGTGCGATTAAAAGAGTGGGACATATACGGAAGCAAACGAATAGGTGAAGTAGATACCGTATTAAGAATGCAAAAGGTAATAGTTGGTTATGGACCGATGGACTCTTTAAGTATAGCCTACCTTGAAGGACAGAAGCAATATGAACTGGATAACCATTTAGGAAATGTATTGGTAACTGTAAGTGATAGAAAACTAGTTGCCGATACTAATGGCGATGGTGTTGCAGATTATTATGTACCTAATGTAATGACTGCCCAAGATTACGGAGCATTTGGTGGATTACAGCCCGGAAGAACTTTTAACATTGCGAATTATGAATTTGGGTTTAATGGTAAATTAAGAGATGATAGTATATTTGGAAAAGGCAATTTCTCTGATTATGGAATGAGGGTGATTGATTGGACATATCAATTTTGGAGCATTGACCCATTAACAAAGAAATACCCTGAATTAACTCCATATCAGTTTGCATCAAATACCCCTATTCAAGCGATAGATTTAGATGGAGAGGAAAGAATGACTCCAGCCCAAGCGAAGCTTGCAGTTGATGCATTGAAAAATATGTCACCTCAACAGAAAGCAATACTTGCAGATGTTACTGGTGTTGCCGCAGGTGCAGTAACAGTAGCGGCAGGAATAGTTGCCGCACCAGTAACAGCTGTTGTTCTTGTAATATCTGGTAGTTATGCAATAGCAGCAAGTACTACTAAAGTAGTTGCAGATGCAGTTGGGAAGCATGATGATGCCGAAAAAGTCCCATCTACGTATTTAGGAGCAACACTTGGGAAAACAGTTGATGCACTCACTGGTAATAAAAATAATTTAGCGGAAAATTCATTGAATGTAGTAGAAGATGCCGTTACTCTTAAGGCAAGCCCACCAGCATTTGATGTGCCAACAGCCGTTTCAACCCCAGGGATTATAGGTGATGTTAGTGGTCTTTTAAATAGTGTTCAAAAAACAATGGATAATAAGAGCCAAACCACCTCCAATCAAAGCGCAATACCTGCTAAAACCCCGACTAATAATAGCAATGCCAAAAATCAAGGTGCTACAAAGCCGGCAGATCAACCTGCTGTAGCAACTCCGGCACCATCGGTAGGGCTTGCACCAGAGATACAAGGTGTCGGAGGAGCTAATAATGGTGGAAATTCAAACTTATAGTTAAATAGTAATAGTTAGAGGTTTATCAAAAACATATAAATGATATGAAATATAAAGTTGAGGTCGAAAAAAAAACATTTACAGAAAGATATTCAAAAATTTTATTGGGTAATATACTAACTGTTGTTTTTATAGTTTTATGCGCATTAGTGAAAGAAAATTTTCAATTCGATATTTCTGATGATATTATCTACATGTGCATGTTTGCATTGGGTTTGTGGTTGATTTACAATAGTCGAAATTGGAATAAAATATACATATATGAAATAAACTGTGATGAGGATATACTTTCTATTAATTACTTTTATTTTAACGAATTAAAAAAATATTCATTTAATAAAGGAGATATTAAGATAGTGAAAGAGCGTGTACCTGTTAGAAGTTTTACACCAAAATTTAAACTAGTATTAATGCAAGGTGGCTTTTCTGTAACACAGTATAGTAACGCAGAATGGGATAACAATAAAATTGATGATGTCTATAACAATTTAATTAAATGGCAAAATGGATAAATGGGCGGAGAGGTAGTGTTCAAATCGTATCCTGGCAAATAGTGTTGAATACAATACATTTAAAATCAATAAGATAACAGTAATAAATAAAGTTATTAAAGAGGGTGTAAGCCCTCTTTTTTATTTTTGAAGCCTTAAAAAACGCATCTAACGCGGTTTCTAAAAACCTTAATGTTCAAATCGTAGCCTACATAAAAATATGAACTGTAAATATTGTAATAGCACCTGCATAAAAAAAGGATTTCAGGATGGCAAGCAAAAGTATAAATGCAAGTCATGTAATAAGAACCAAAGAGATACTTATACTTATCGAATTTGTGATGGTAAGGATGAATACTATTTAATTCTTTTAAATAATGAAGGTATGAGCATAAGTTCTATGTCGAGATTGACAGGAATATCAAAAGCTAATGTTGTAAACAAAATCAGAAAAATAGGACGACAAATAAGCCTTCCTATTATAAAAGAGCAAGGGCAACAATATGAAGCGGATGAGATGAAGGTTCTTATTGGGAAAAAGAATAAACACTGTCCCAATTATCTGATATATGCTTTAAATAAAGATACTAAGCAAGTTATAAATATGACAATAGGAAGAAGAACCAAAGAGAATGTAAGCAAAGTAATAGATACTATTATAGAATTAAATCCTAAGAAGGTGTATACGGATAAACTAAATATTTACAAAGCATTATTGGAAAATGAAATACATGTAGCCTCTTCCCACATGATAAATCACATTGAGCGATTTAATTTAACCCTTCGGACGCATATAAGAAGATTAAGCCGTGATACAATATGTTTTTCTAAAAGTGCAGAAATGTTGGAGTATTCAATAAGAATTTATATATGGAAAAGATTTGTTAAGCAAATGTTTCCCATTTATTACGGTAAATGAAATGCAGCACTTATAAAAAAAGTGTTGCAAGGGCAGAATGCCCTATAATAAAGGTGTATAGTGCTAGTACAACAGTTGCAAATACGTGAAAAAGTGTTGCATGAAAGAAAAATAATTTTTGCGTTTTTTGGTATTAAAATATTTTGTACTTTAGCTGCGCAAAAAAGGAAAGGAAGTGTCAGCAGCAATTTATTTTGCCTTTGGCAATAATTGAAGTCATAGAACAATCTATTTTAAAAACATAATAACGATGAAAAAAATAATGTTATTTTTTTTGTTTTGTATGCCATTTATTGTGGCAGCTAACACTATAACATCAACCACCACGGGCGGCTATTGGAATGTTACTACTACATGGGTAGGGGGTGTAATACCAGGTAGTGCTGACAACGCTATTATTGCAACTACAACAGGGCATTACGTTACTGTAAATTCTACTGTTTCAGTAGTAGGAGTAACTGTAAATAGTGGTGCCTCACTTTCAATTACTAATATCTTAACAGTTGGTGGACTTTTTGTAAATAATGGCAGTGTTGTAGGTACTAATAATCTTACTTTAACCGGAAGCGGTACGGTACTTTCGGGTGGTGGAAGTTGGTCATCGCATACCGGTTATATTATTATGCAGAATGCTAACCAAGTTATAGATGCCTCTGTAAATATGTCTAAAACTGGCGGAGAAATAGAGTTAAATACTAGTACTTTGGGTGGAAATATAAAAGTAACTAATAATGGTTCTATTACGCTTTCAAGTACGACATTAGGAAGAATAGTTAATAGCTCGTCGAGTCACTCCGCTACATGGATAAATGCGGCCAATTCCTTTCTAAGTGTAGCAGCGGCTTCCTTTACTGATCCTGGTGACACATTATATGCTTCAGCAACAGGTAATACTGTTGTGTTTGCCGGCGGTGACATAACATTAACAAATCCGATACATAATACTTTTTACAACCTTACCATAGCTGCTTCATTGCCCTTAACTATGTTAAGTAATCTTACCTGTAATTCTGTTACGGTGAATTCAGGTTCTACTTTAAACATGGGAGGAGATAGTCTTTTCATAAGTGGTACTTGGTCGCATCCCGGCACTGTAATTGATCATCCGGTAACAACTAACGATACTAGTGTAGTAAAAGTGGCAGGCGCCATAGTGCAGAAGATACCCCCCGTTGGTTACCGGATTACTTCTAAAAATACTACAGGTGAGTGGGAAATTACATCTTTATGGATAGGCAACTTGGAACCCGGATTATTAGACACTGCTGTTATTGCAGGTTCCAATATTGAATCAGTACCCCCAATAACAGTAGCCAAGGTTATTGTAAATAGTGGAGCTACTTTATCCATAGGCGGAAGCAACTATTTAGGCGTAAGTACCGTTTTAATTAATAATGGCTCTATAACTAATGGTGGTTCACTTTATTTGTCTGGCTCCGGAACCGTGCTTTCAGGCGGTGGAAGTTGGTCGGGGAACACGGGAACTATCAATTTTGAGGGAACTAATCAAGTGATAGATGCTTCTGTAAATATTAATAAACCCGGCCAGATAGTACTAAACACTACCGCTCATGGAGTTAATGTAAAGGTAACTAATAATGGTTCTGTAACGCTTTCCAGCAATATAAGCAATAATGGATATGCCAGTCATTCAAGTACCTGGATAAATGCGGCAAACGCCAGTGTAAGTGTGGGTGGTGCTTCATGGGCATCAACTAGGGATACCCTGTACGCCTCTGCTACCGGAAATACAGTTACCTACGCAGGTACAACAGCCTATAATTTAAAAGTGCCTGTGGGTGGTAATTATTATAATCTTGCAATAAATAGTACTAATACTATTTCATTACCGGCAGCAATTACCGTAAATAATAACTTAACTATTTCGGGAGGAACCTTAAATTGTTCAACATTCCAGATAACAGGTAATAGTAGCGGAACATTATCTATGGCGTCAGGAACAAATTTAATACTGGGCCTCACTACCTCTACAACTGTACCTATATTTCCATTAAATTATACTACAGCTCATATCAGTTTGGATCCTAATAGTACCATAACATACCAAGCTAAGGCCGCTCAAGCTCTATCTTCTACGCCTTCATACGGTAATCTGGTATTATCAACAGGAACTTCTGCTTCAACAAAAACGACTAGCGGCAGTTTCCTTACAGTAGCAGGAAATTTAACCATAAACAGTAACACAACCTTAACTGGAATAGGCAGTGGAACATTAACATTAGGAGGCACCCTAACTAACAACGGAATCTATACAATAAGCACGGGTAATACCACTGTCTTTAATGGCGCAGGAACACAAACCATATCAGGGACTATACCATCATTTTATAATTTGACAATAGCTAATACAGGAACAGGAAAACTAACGATGCCAAATAGTTTAACCATTACAAATAATTTAAGCATTAGCTCAGGAATATTAGACGCAACTTCATCTAATTATAATTTGACTATAGGGGGTAGTTTTACGAATAGTGGAGGTACGTTTCTTCCGCAGGGCAATACAGTAACCCTTAATGGTGGCAGCCCAACATTGGGTGGAGGTTCTACTATAGCTTTAAACAAGTTGATTATAGGTACATCAGGTACGACTACATTAGGCGGAAATATTACTACAGCTTCAGACATAACTATAAATTCAGGAGCAACATTCAATGCATCCTCCTATAACATTAATATAGGAGGCAATTTTGCTGATAATGGAACTTTTCATTGCAATACAAGCACAGTAGATTTTGATAATAGTGGTAAACAATGTATATCTGGGCATAGTACTGAGACATTTAATAATCTTACCGTATCGTATATGAGCATATTAGGAACAAGCTGCAGTAGTATCAACATAAATGGAACAACCTTAGTACTTCCTGGTGGAGAGATGGTTTGCGCCTGTAATTAGGTTATGATGTAAGCTATTGACTAAATACACCTTGATTAAGGAGTAAAAGGGGTGAAGATATAGAAAATATCCAAGCCTTTATTCCATTTTTTTTACTTTTGCCATTCAAAAATATTTAGTAAAATTTAAATAATCTCTTCAAAAAATCAGTTCTTATTAAACTAAATTCTATCCTAGTTCTCCTAAAATTAATTAAAAATAAAAAAACCATGAAAATAATTTCTAAAATCAGTGTATCCATTGGTTTGTCTTTATTGGCAATTGGCGCAATGGCTCAAAGCCCTTTTGAGGGACAATCGGTACCTATGCCAATACTAAATACACTTCAGCCTATTAAACAAGTTAGTGCTAAAAGTGCACAAACAAGGGCTAAATCGGTGGGTACTGGTGCCTCCACAACCGCTTACCTGAATTATGAATATGTTGATTCTTCATACACCGTAAATAATACTGCAAATACCTATTTGGGTCCTACAGAGCAAATGCTGAATTCCCGCTATACCCTTGCAGATACAACTATTACGCCTTTTACCTTTACGCATGCGTATGTAGCTTTCGATACCATGTATGATGCCAATGTTTTATCAGGAACTCCATCGAACGATGTAGTTTCAGGATCACTAACTGTTGACAGCGTACAACTTGCTTTTTCTCTTATAAATAAATCAGGCAAAACAGATACTGTGCAAATACAGGTAGTGGGTGTTGATGGAACTGGATTTCCTAATAGTACCGTTTATGCTACTGAAACTTTTACTACAACAACAAGCACAAACGCAAGGGGGCAGTTTACTCGGTTAAATTTAAACACCAACGCTACGGCGATACCGGGCAATGGCAAATTTGCAGTCGAGCTTAGTTACTATGGTTCAAAGTTAGATACTTTTGACTTTGTATTTGGGTATCCTGCAGTTAATTGCAGTGGCACAAGATATGCCGATACAACCGCTTTTGGCGAAAAGTATGGGCCTAATGGCAATATGATAAGGGCTAATAGTTTTACCACCGGCTATGGCAAGTATAATCCTCCTACTAAAGCCAATGTTACTCTTCCAAACGCAACTTATGGCGGAGGTTTGAAGTATTATACTTGTGTGGGTTCGAATCCTTTATTTTGGCAAGATATATACCTGTCTGCATGGGTATCATACACTAGTACTGCTTTAAGCGCATCTATCAGTGCGGCTACCTCTACTTGTTCGGGCACGGTGCTTACCGCTTCGGCATCGGGGCCGGGTTCTCCGTATACTTATTCTTGGTCAACAGGAGCAAGTACTAGCAGCATAACCGCTATAGCGGCAGGAACCTACACAGTTTCTGTAACCAATACGGCGGCCGTAACAGCTACTGCAAGTGTTAATGTTAGCTACTCCGTACTTTCTTCTGTGAAGGATTCTGTAGCTGCTAATGGAAGCAACGCTGGTATAGCTGCAGTAATTGTAAGCGGCGGAGTTACACCTTATACATATTTATGGTCGCCTGGAGGTCAAACAACAGATAGCATTTCAGGACTAAGTTCGGGCAACTATTGTTGTGCCATTACTGATAATAATGGTTGTTCTCAAACTGTTTGTATAAATGTTCCAAACTTTTTCTCCTGCACTAATAGCTACACCGAACCCATTTGCATAGTAACAATTGACACAGCCACCAATAAAAGTGAGGTTATATGGGGAAGGACAAACTCGCCACCTGCGAGAGGTTTCGGTACATATAACGTTTATAAAGATAATGGTTCGGGATATATTTTAATACATAGTCAGGCCTTGGATAGCCTGAGTGAGTTTATTGATACAACTTCCAGCCCTTCTGTAGGTGTTCAAAGTTATGAGTTATCTACCGTTGACTCCTGTGGAGAGTCTGCATTAAGCACACCGAGTTCATCTATATTCCTTACTACGACAAAGGGAACGAATACTTACAGCCTGACATGGACTCCTTATGTTGGCTTCACTCCATCTGAATACCGCATATTCCGAGGGCTAACAATGAGCCAGCTTACACAGATTGATTCGGTTCCAAACAATGTATATAGATATACAGATAGCTTTCCGCCCATAAATGTATTCTATGTGCTGGAAGCAGTAAATCCATCGGGCTCTTGCATACCGACTACACATGGCCCAAAGAATCATAACCTTAATATATCGTTACTTTCAGGTGCATTTTCTAATGGGTTTAACACCGCGATTCTCGGAGTTCAAAACATAGGAGACGCTGTAAGTAAGTTGAATATTTATCCAAACCCAAGTAATGGAATAGTTACCTTGAGTTATAATATGAACGGAAGCGATAATGTTCAAATTACCATTATTGATGAACTTGGGCGAGTTGTTTATGAGGAACAAAAGAATCTAGTTAACGGAACAAATACCGAACAACTAAACCTTGTAAATCTGTCATCAGGCATATACTCTTTGCGTATGCAAACCAATAGTGGTATTACGGTAAGGAAGCTTGTGATAATGGGTAATTAATCAACATATAGTTAAAATAAAAAAGAGTGGTCAAATGCCACTCTTTTTTATTTATACATGCTAGCATTGCAACCTAAAAGGGTTTTGTTCGTACAAGAATACAAAACCAATAGTTATGGATACTATAACCACCGTTCAGAAAGAATTACTTGACACGATACATTTTCCCAAACAAGAAGTATTATCAGATATTGAGCAAATAAAGCAAAGGATAGATTCAGCGAAAAGAGCCATGCTGCTTGGGAACTCTACCGATAACCACAAAGTAAAAATAATATTTGAAGATACGGAAGGGATGAAGATGATTGAAACTACCGTGTGGGGAGTAACTGATAAATACTTATTACTGAAAAGAGGCATGTCCCTTCCTTTGCACAGGATACATGAGATACTTTAAGTTGTCTTTTCAAATTTCGGACAATCGGTACACTTTACATTTTTACTATCATGATAATAGCATGTATAATAGAAAATTTAGGGTTTGCAAATATATTTATTCTGACTACTCATTAATATCTCGGATCGGGTTGCAATGAAAGTTTAGCCATCTTATCCACTTCAATGGTAGCATAACCAAACTCTTCCGTAACACGGCCCTGTATCAGATAAACACCCCATCCTTTAAAAGGGTATTGTTTTAAAGATGGTGGGAAATTAGTAGTATCGAAATAAGTTCCGTATTCATCTGTAAATGTACCGAAAGCCATACGCTCCCCTCTTATCGTGGTTACATGTTTATAAGCTATGTAATTACCCAATACCCTTACAGTTTTTCCTACATGTTGAATTAAATCCTTTACCTTAAAATCGCCTCTGAATTTTGTTTTAAGCAAATCAAATTCATTCATGGATACGGGAAACTCAAGTAACTCTATCTCATCGTAAACATCTTCCAACTTATTTTCTGTCAACTTGGGTATTTCCCAATGCGGTGTTTGTAATGTGAACATGCTACCGGCTGAGGCATAGTTTATTGCTTTTTCTTTATTATAAAGCATGTGTGCTTCCCAAAGTAGTTGCCGTTTATTTTGTCCTGTTAACCGCAAGGCATCAATCCGTATAAGTATGCGCAACTGTTCAAGACTTATAGCTGTGCGCAGTATAAAGTTTTCAAGGGATGTATATTCTCCATTCCGATTCCTTTCTATTTCAATATTCTGCGCAATGTTTTGCTCCAATGTTTTTATATGAATAAAACCCAAGTAAACATCTGTTCCAAAGAGTGTGGTATAATAATTGCTTTTATTCACACAAGGAAGCATAATAGTACCTCCGGCCTTGCGAGCTTCATTCACATATACTCTGGTGTTATAGAACCCTCCGAAATTATTGATAACGGCTACCATAAACTCCAAGGGGTAATGCACTTTAAGAAAGAGGCTCTGATAACTTTCAACCGCATAGCTTGCCGAGTGTGCCTTGCTAAAACTATATCCGGCAAAGGATTCTATTTGTCTCCATACCTCCAAACTAATTTCTTTGGAATGTCCACGCTCAACACAATTTCTAAAGAACTTATCTGTCAGTTCATCTAATTGTTTTTTCCTGCGTCCCTTGCCACTCATCATTCTTCTTAATACGTCTCCATCGGCCAAGTCAAGCCCTCCAAAATGATGCACTACTTTTAACACATCTTCCTGATATACCATTACACCGTATGTTTCTTTCAACTGTTCTTCCATAACCGGATGAAGGTATTTGAAGCCGGTAGGATTATGAACCCGCTGGATATATTGCTTCATCATGCCACTGCGTGCCACACCGGGACGTATAATAGAACTGGCTGCAACCAGCGACAGGTAATTATCACATTTTAGTTTTTTAAGCAGCCCGCGCATGGCAGGACTCTCTATGTAAAAACAACCGATGTTATCATTCTCTTTTAAATGCAGAGCAATGTTTTTATCCTCCTTAAATCTTTTTACATCATGTATATCAACTTTAGTCTTTCGATTGTTTTCAATAATTGTTACCGCTTCTTTTATATGTCCTATGCCTCGCTGGCTAAGTATATCTAACTTATCCAGTGATATGTCTTCAGCCGTATACATATCAAACTGAACCGTTGGCATTCCTTTT
>Ga0207023_10236_pt2 | contig 13400 bp, 13 predicted proteins | sample Alteio_BWMinCont_47_FD_153464 | JGI IMG/M metagenome (GOLD analysis project Ga0207023, IMG submission 153464) | Enriched cells from forest soil in Barre Woods Harvard Forest LTER site, Petersham, Massachusetts, United States -... | ecosystem: Environmental > Terrestrial > Soil > Temperate forest >... | reverse complement strand
TTATCCCTAAAAATCTATTTAGGGCAAACCCCAACAGGATATTAAAATTTTTTACTCTTCCCTGCATTATCGCATATTATGTGCTAATGCCTTTTACACTGGCGGTTTTAGGATTCGTTAATTTTTTGATGAAAAAAATATTTCGGGAGCCACTTGTGCGGTATAAAAGCACTTTCACAAAAACCGATTTGTTCAGTTATATAGAAGACCATTCAAGTACAGATAACAGAGATTCCGGGGATGTTGAACATGAAGTAAAAATATTCCAAAATGCACTTAGCTTTCCCGATGTAAAAGTGCGCGATTGTATGATTCCGCGCATGGATATTGTGGGAGTTGAAATAGGAGAAGGATTTGAAAAATTGAAACTGATGTTTGAAAAAACAGAGTTATCGCGCATGGTAATTTATAAAGACAGCATTGACAATGTAATAGGCTATGTTCATTTTCAGGCTATGTTTAAAAAAGCAGAGGACATTAATAGCATTTTAATTCCTGCGCCACTAGTGCCCGAATCAATGCCGGCCAAAGATGCTTTGCGTATTTTAATGCAACAACATAAAAACCTATCGGTAGTGGTAGATGAATTTGGTATGACATCAGGAATTATTACAACCGAAGACATTTTAGAAGAAATATTTGGAGAAATAGCAGATGAACATGATCGGGAGGAATTTACCGAGAAACAAATATCGCCCGATGAATTTATTTTTTCCGCCCGATTAAAAACTGACGATATAAATAGCAAATACGGGCTTGATATTCCTCCTTCAAATGACTATCTTACCTTGGGTGGATATATTTTAAACCATACGGGTTCTATACCAAAAGCAAGAGAAACGGTGACCATTCATAATTTTAGTTTTAAAATACTTTCCTCTACGCCAACCCGTATCGAGCAAGTTTACCTTACACGAGAAAAAAAAGAAAATGAATAAAGCGTATCTTTCATTGGGCAGTAATAGGGGTAATCGGACCGATAACTTAAGTAAGGCGCTAAGTATGTTGGAAGAATGGGTAGGCAGCATCACTATTACTTCTTCACTATATGAAACTCCACCTTGGAAAATGTTGGATGAAACCGATTTTTTAAACCAAGCGCTTTTAGTGGAAACTACACTTTCTGCTGCAGAATTAATAGACAGCGTAATTTTGGTAGAAGCCATGATGGGTAGAGTTCGGACCCAAAAAAAATATGAACCCAGAATAATAGATATAGACATTCTATTTTTTAATAACGAAATAATCAATACAAAAGAACTTAATGTTCCCCACCCATTAATGCAGGATCGCAGGTTTGTTCTTGAACCAATGGCAGAAATTGCGCCTACATATATTCATCCTGTTTTCCAAAAAAGCATTCAGCAACTATTGAGTGAATGTTCTGATAAAAGCGGGATAAAAAAATTAGTTTCGAAATAATGCGTAATTTCGTACGTCAATATACTGTATATGACAGATTATAATATCCTTACTCCCAGTTCTCGGGTTTGGATTTTCCAGGCCGACAGGGAATTCTCTGCCGATGAAAATGAAGCCATTTCCGGTGAATTGTTGCGGTTCATTGAAAATTGGTTAAGTCACGGTTCGTTGCTTAAAGCGCACTATAAACTTTTACATAATCGGTTTATTGTTTTTTTTGCCGATGAACAAGGAGACAATATGTGCGGGCGGGCGATAGACGCTTCTGTAAGGTTTGTTAAGGAGCTAGAGAAAAAATATGCAGTATCTCTTTTAGATAGGAGCAGAGTAGCATACATTAAAGATGGAAAGGTAGAGGCATGCACATTGGACGAACTCGGACAGCGTATTGAAGAAGGTAAAATAACGCCCAATACAGAAGTTTTTAATAATCTAGTTTCCACAAAGGAGGAGTTTGATAAAACATGGACAGTACCACTTGCCAAAAGCTGGCACCGTTCCTATATTATGCAAAATCAATAAAAGGAGTGTATAGCAAAGTTTTTCATCCCGGCGATTTAAGCAAACACTCCTTCGCAATTACAGGCGGAGCCGGTTTCATTGGCTCGCATCTTCTGGAATATTTAATTTCGCATAAAGCAGGCAGAATAGTTGTTTTGGATGACCTATCATCCGGCACAAAGGAAAATCTTAAGCTGGCCGAAAGCTACAAAGGGTTTGAATTTATACAAGGCAGCATTTGTGATAGCAGTGTTTGTGAGAAAGCGTTAACGGGTATTGATTTTGTTATGCATCAGGCTGCCTTATGTTCTGTACCTCGCTCACTTGCAAATCCTATTGCCACTAATGAGGCAAATGTTTCAGGATTTCTTAATATCCTGGTGGCTTCAAAAAATGCCGGCGTGAAAAGGCTTGTATATGCAAGCTCTTCTTCTGTTTATGGCGATAGCAAAATACTGCCCAAAAGCGAGTTGAATCAGGTTATGCCGCTTTCACCCTATGCGGTTTCAAAGTATACAAATGAATTATATGCTTCCGTTTTTGCCCGTAATTATGGCATGAACGTAATAGGACTACGCTACTTTAATATTTTTGGTCCTCGCCAAAGCCCTGGTGGGCCCTATGCCGCAGCCATTCCACTTTTTGTTGCTGCCCTGCTTGAAAATAGGCAGGCGGTTATATATGGAGATGGTACACAAACCCGCGATTTTACTTTTGTAGAAAACGTAGTTCAGGCAAATATTAAGGCTTTATTTTCTCCGGTTGAGGCCAATGGAAACGTATTTAATATTGCTTGCGGTGAGCAGACAACCATTAACCACTTATATAAACTACTTGCGGAAAGTGCCGGCTCAAACATGGCTCCTGAATATAAATCATACAGAGCAGGTGATGTGCGTGATTCTATCGCTGATATAAGTAAAGCAAAATCGTTATTAGGATATACCCCTGAAGTTAATTTCAGCAAAGGAATAGAAACTACATGGGCTTGGTTTAAACAAAATTATAACACCCAAAAATAAATGGCATTTTTCGGTCTATTTAAAAAGCCGTCCCTTCCCCCTGTTGATTTATCTATACTGAAAACAGATATACACTCGCATTTTATTCCGGGGATAGATGATGGCGCAAAAAATATTCGCGAATCGCTTGAAATGCTCAGGGCTATGCGTGACTTAGGCTATCGGAAAGTAATCACCACTCCCCATATTATGAGTGATGGGTACAGAAATACGCCCGAAATTATTCTGAAAGGATTGGAAGTATTACGAAATGCTGTGAAGGAGGCCGGGATTGATATTGAAGTGGAGGCCGCCGCCGAATACTACTTTGATTATGATTTTGAAAAAAGTATTCCCGAAAAAAATAAATTAACATTTGGCAAGAACTATCTGCTTTGGGAAATTTCGTTTATGAATCCTCCCGAAAGTATAAATGATGTTATTTTTGAAATGATACTACAAGGGTATAAGCCCGTGTTGGCCCATGTAGAAAGATATTCATTCTGGCATAATAATTTTGATAAATACAGAGAGTTAGTAAACAGGGGCGTTTTATTGCAATTAAATATAAACTCGATTACGGGCCAATATGGCACCGGCACAAAAAAAGCTGCCCAATGGCTGATAGATAATAACATGATAAGTTTTTTAGGAACCGATTGTCACCATTCGGGGCATTTGGAGGTTTTGAGAAAAGCCCTTACCGAAGAGTATCTGCATAAAGCCTTAGCTTCAAACAAGCTGCTTAATTCTACCCTATAGTAATAGATAGTAAGTTAAGCATAGTAAACAATAAAGAAGTCTGAATAAATCAGGCGTTTTTATATGTTGATAAATTTTAGAGTACACTATAGTTTCTTTACTAATTTTGCGGCACAATCGTAAATATAAAACACCATGAAAGTAACAGTAATTGGCGCAGGAAACGTAGGCGCAACTTGTGCTGATGTACTAGCACAAAAAGACATAGTAAACAAAGTTGTTCTTCTCGACATAAAAGAAGGTGTTGCTGAAGGCAAGGCCCTTGATATTTGGGAAGCTGCACCTGTTAATGAATACAGTACAAGGGTAGAAGGTTATACCAATGACTATACCCAAACAAAAAACTCAGAAGTGGTAGTTATCACTTCCGGATTGCCACGTAAACCCGGTATGAGCCGCGATGACCTTATTGCTACCAATGCGGGTATTGTACGTTCAGTTACCGAAAATGTAATGAAGTATTCACCGGATGCTAAAATAATTGTGGTTTCAAATCCATTAGATGTAATGACTTATTGCGCTTACCTTACTGCAAAAGTTGATTCCAGCAAAGTATTTGGCATGGCCGGCATATTAGATACTGCACGATACAGAGCATTTATTGCCAGTGAGTTAGGTGTTTCTCCTAAAGATGTTCAGGCTATGTTACTTGGCGGGCATGGTGATACCATGGTTCCGCTGCCACGTTACACAACCGTTTCGGGTATTCCGGTTACTGAGCTTATAGCAGCTGATAGGCTGAATGCTATTATTGACAGAGCAAAGAATGGTGGCGGCGAAATTGTGAACCTGCTCGGCACCTCTGCCTGGTATGCACCCGGAGCTGCTGCTGCACAAATGGTAGAGTCTATTGTAAAGAATGAAAACCGTATATTCCCTTGTTGCGCTTTGCTTAATGGCCAATATGGTTTAAAAGATATTTACCTTGGCGTTCCTGTAAAACTTGGCAAAAATGGTATAGAGCAAATTATTGAGTTGAAACTTAATAATGCTGAAATGGAGCTTTTAAATACTTCGGCTAAGGCTGTTCGTCAGGTAATGGATGTGCTCGATAAGCAATTAGCAGGAGTGGTAAAATAAATTCTTTTTTCAGATATTCTCTTTACTAATCAGCCTATACCAAACTAAAATAGAGTTGAATTACGGGCGGGTTTCTTAAAAAAGTATTTTCTTCATAATATCTTCATTTAACAACTATACGTTTGCATCCATAATTAACCATTAAACATCAAAACAAAATGAAAAAGTTAAGTTTAGTACTTGCAGCAGCTACCCTTTTAGGAAGTGTTTCTTTCGCTCAAACCGGAACAACCGCTCCAGCTCCAGCAGCAAAGACCACCACAACCAAAACAGACAAGAAAGCTACTGCTACCAAGTCTGAAAAGAAAGCTACCAAGAAAGCTGCTAAGCCAGCTGCTACTACAACAACTGCACCTGCTACCAAGTAATTGCATTCGTTTTAATACAAAAAGCCTTGGCCTTAACTGGTCAGGGCTTTTGTATTTTATACGTTAAAGAAACCTTTGTCGTATGCTTTGCAATAAGAAGCATAGTAAAGGTCAATAGTTTTTGTATAGCTAAAAGCACCATCAAGTAGGGTTTTCTTTAATGCTTGACTGTCTTTTGCAAAATAGATAAACTCATCAGCAATAGCAGAGCCTTGCCTGCCGCCGGTTCTAAGATTATCCCAGGCGGTTATGGATGCCATATCTTCCAGCATGTTTTTCAATTTTTTGATATTACCACTGAACATGGTATAGTCAATCCTATCGGCAGAGGGCTGTAATTCTTTTAAAATAAAATCTTTTTTTCCAACTCGTATGTCAGCTAATAGAGCGGGTGGATCTGAAAGTATGCGTTTTTGGACCTCTATAAGCCGGGTTGCTTCATCTTTCCAAGCAGGTTGTTTAGCGGGAACATACTTTGCAGCGCAGGAAGGTGCAGTTTCCTTTAAATCAAGCAAAAAAGCTCCATTAGGTGCACCCCTTCCTTCAACAAGTATTACATATCGTTCCAAGCCAAGGCTGGAGGTGCCGGCTATTCTAAAAGCAACATCGTGAACCTTATAAAAGTCACCAGCATGTTTTTGTTTTGCCCATAACTTAATATGGTTAGCTATTTCTTCCTTTTTTGAATTTGCTAATGGCAATGTATGAGGCTGTCCTACATGTAATTTATAGGCGCCATTTTTTTTATAAATATGTGTCTTTAAAAAATCTTTTCTTTTCCGTTCACCTACATTTTTTAGGAAGCGCTTTATTACTCCTCTTGCTGTTTGTTTTTCAAGGGTTCGTATGTACCCCTGCTGCAATGTTGCAAAATAAGCATCCATGTACAAATTGCATAGCGAACTAACATCATTAATACTTAATTTAAGGTTGGAAGAGGAAACGATAACACTTGTAATAAGCCTATAAATATCGAGCAAACAAGGGGCTAGAAGGCATTCATCAAAGTCATTTATGTTAAAATAGGCAACCCGGTTATCTGCTTTATAGCTTCCCAGGTTTTCAAGATGCATATCTCCGCAAATCCATGCGTAAGGAGAGTTCAATAAAAATGAGTTGGCAGGAATATCTTCATAAAATAAATGGGTAGTAGCCCTTAAAAACCTGAATTTATCTTCCCGCATTAGTTTATACTTAAGCTTCAGTGTTTCCAAATAACGCCCTTGGTTGAATATTTTTATTTTTTCGTTTATCTTATCAGTAAGCATAGATATAAAAAAAGAGGGTGATTCTTAGTTTTGCGAATAGAACAAAACTAATTAAAAACTGTATAGCTTCCGGTATGCTTTCCAAATTGGTGAAATTTGAGTAATTTCGGCGCTTGAAAGTTTCAATAATGTGGAATTATTTCATGCAGTTAAATAGCTTTAATTTCTGGAATGGCAAATAGAGTAATTATAGAGTCCGGAGGTAAACGGAAAAACTACTGGAAAAACCTGTGGAGTTTTCGGGAGCTTTTTTATTTTTTCGCTTGGCGTGATATATTGGTTAGGTATAAACAAACAACTATTGGAGTGGCTTGGAGTATAATACGCCCTTTGCTTACTATGTTAATGATGTGGTTTATCGGTTGGATTTTTAATTCTAGTGTTCCGGAAGGCGTGCCAAGAATATTGTTAGTTGGTGCTGCCACACTACCTTGGACCTTTTTTTCATCTTCTTTTAGCGAGGCAAGTAATTCCCTGCTTGGAAATTCTAATTTACTTACCAAAGTATACTTTCCCAGGTTGATTATTCCTTTAAGTACAGTAGTAGTTTGTTTGGTCGATTTTTTTATATCACTTAGCATCCTAATTATAGTAATGATTGTGTTAAGGTTTACTCCCGACAGTAGGATTCTTTTCCTGCCCATTTTTTTAATTATAGCATTGCTGACTGCCATTGGCTCTGGTTTATTTGTTGCCGCATTAAATGTAAAATACCGCGATTTTAAGTTTATTATACCTTTTATTGTACAATTTGGGCTCTATATATCACCTGTTGCGTTCAGCAGTTCTCTTGTTTATCAAAGTAAAAAAATTCCGGAAGTGTTGAAGTTTATATACTCCCTTAACCCTATGGTAGGAGTTATTGATGGATTTAGGTGGTGCATATTTGGTAATAGTATTCCTATTTATATGTCAGGGTTTATTCCTTCCATAGTAATTACCTTCTTTTTAGTGATATTAGGAATACGGTATTTTCGGAAAACAGAAAATTCATTTGCAGATTTAATTTGATGGAACCGATAATTAGAATTGAAAATTTAAGTAAAAAATATATTCTTAGCCACCAATCTCAAGCTAAAGAAAGTTATACTGCTTTGCGTGATGTGATAACTAACAAAACAAAATCAGTTTTTCAAAAAAAATCAATACAGCCTAAAACATCTTTTGAAGAATTTTGGGCATTAAAAAATATTTCTTTTGACATTAATCAAGGTGACAGGATAGGGATTATTGGTCGTAATGGGGCTGGGAAATCAACCCTTTTAAAGATAATAAGCCATATTACTGAGCCAACTTCAGGACGGGTAGTAATTGATGGAAAGGTTGCCAGCTTGCTTGAAGTGGGAACTGGATTTCATCCGGAGCTTACAGGTCGGGAAAACATATTTTTGAATGGATCAATATTAGGTATGAGCAGGCGCGAAATACAAGCTAAGTTTGATGAAATAGTTGCATTTTCAGAAGTCGAAAAATTTCTAGACACTCCGGTAAAAAGATTTAGTAGTGGGATGTATGTCCGCCTTGCATTTGCAGTAGCTGCACATCTGGAGCCGGATATACTTATTGTGGATGAAGTACTCGCGGTTGGAGATTCTTCCTTCCAAAAAAAATGCCTCGGAAAGATCAAAGAAGTTTCAGGTCATGGAAGAACGGTAATATTTGTGAGCCATAATATGGGGGCAATTTCACAATTATGCAACAGAGCAATTCTATTGAAAAGTGGCGAAATTTTCGCGGAAGGTAAAACATCCGAAGTAACCGCTCAGTATTTTATGTTAAATAAAGCTGCCGCCCCATTGACTTCTGTTAACTTTTCAGGTCCCTTATCTGGAATAATTAATTTTTTATCTATTAAAATAAATGATAAAGATTCATCGGATGTGTTGTATTTTTCGCCTAAAGAAGAATTGACATTTGAAATAAAAGCGCATTCTAATACTACTATGCACTTTAGAACCACATTAGCATTGTTTAGAAATGGAGAAAGAATCATGTCAATGAACGATGTTAAAAATGCAGAAGAGGTTTCAGAAGGTGACTTTACATCAATATACAAACTACCATCTTATTTTTTGCGTCCGGGTGAATATTTGATCGCTATTGGTGGAAATGATGAAACTACAAAGGGTATAACATCCGACTGGATTTGGGGAACTGATTTAGTTTGTTTTAATATTATGGAGGAGTGGGATGAAAAAAATGAGATACAAGATATAGGGGTAATTAATGCTCCTTATAAGGCACAACGGGTTTTATAGAAAACAACAATAGATGAACGGAATAAGCTTTTTTATGCCAGCCTACAACTGTGAAACAACAGTGGAAGAAAGCATTCTATCTATATTCAATACAAATTTTGAATCCACCATAGATGAATTGATTGTTGTAAATGATTGCTCTACCGATGGAACACTTACCATTCTTAATAAACTTAAGGAAAAATATCCGCAATTAACGATACTAACTAATCCGAGAAATAAAGGAGGAGCAAGTACCCGTAATATTGCCATAGAAAATACCAGGAATGAGCTTTTATTTTGTCTTGATTCGGATAATGTTCTGGCAGAGGGCAGTATAAAAAAAATGAAACAAACTCTCCAAGAGAAAAAGGCTGATATTGTAGTATTTCAGGAGATTCATTTTTTTCAGACTACAACAGATAAAATTACCCATACATGGAGATTTGATAACGTGAGGTGGGATATTGCATATATGCTTTCTCACTCCCATAATCCTCCGGCAAGTGGTAATTATATGTTTACCAAATCTAGTTGGCTTAAAGCAAATGGATACCCTGAGTTTGCCAAAGCCCTTGATACCTGGGGATTTGGAGTTAGGCAACTTTTTTCAGGCGCTGAAATGGTAGTTTGCGAAGATTCATTCTATTATCATCGCCACGGACACGAATCGTATTGGAAGCGTGAAAACAATAAAGGAAAAACATCTCTTACCGCTTTGCAGGTTTTAATACCCTATTTTGACTTTATAAAGGATAGCTCAATAAATTATATTATGAGTAAATCAAACCGATATAACTGGTTTGAAAATATTGATAAAATTCCCATTCGTATTTTAAAAGAGACAAAGAAAATACCCAATGATATTAGTCGAAGCAATATAGGCCTGTTAGACAAATTAAAGATTAAAATAGGAATTTGACGAAAAGTTATAATTTAAATAAAATGAAGGTACATTTAGGCTTAATAGATGTTTATTTACACAGGGTAGGTAATTATACGCATAAGCGATTTAAAAAGGATTTTAAGAAGTTTAAAAGCTTGAATGAAAAAAGCGAACAGAAAAGATTTACTGTTCATTGGGAAGATAAGTACCCTTGTTTAGATGATAATACACCCAATACGGGTTTTGATGCTCATTATGTATATCATCCGGCATGGGCTGCGCGCATATTGGCGCAAATTAAACCGGAGTATCATATTGATATTTCATCTACGTTGCACTTTCCAACTATAGTATCTGCTTTTATTCCTGTCAGGTTTTATGATTACAGGCCGCCCATCTTACAATTGAATAATTTACAATGCGATTTTATAGATTTGAATTCCCTTTCTTTTGAAACGGATAGCATTGCCACCCTGTCTTGTATGCATACAATAGAACATATAGGATTGGGTAGGTATGGAGATACCTTAGATCCGGAAGGAGATTTAAAAGCAATAAAAGAATTAAAACGGGTTGTTAAACCAGGAGGCACTATGCTTTTTGTTGTTCCGGTTGGACAGCCAAAACTTATGTTTAATGCCCACAGAATATATAGCTATTCGCAGATAATAGAGTACTTTTCCGGTTATGCAATAAAGGAGTTTTCGCTTGTAACTGATAAAAATGAGTTTGTTCCAAATGCTCCTGTTGAATTGGCCGATGCCCAGAAATATGGCTGCGGATGTTTTTGGTTTGTAAAGAATAACTAAAGATGGAGTTAAAATATGAACCGGGCGTGCAAGAAATAAATAAGCCTTTGGTTACAGTTTTAATGGCTGTTTATAATGGTGAAAAGTACTTGAAAGAATGCGTTACGAGTATTTTGCAACAGACATTCACCGACTTTGAATTTCTTATCATTAATGACGGCTCCACCGATAAGAGTGTTGAAATAATAGAATCTTTTAATGATAGCAGGATTAAATTTGTAAATAATCCCAGAAATATAGGCGTCATAAAAGTTTTAAATAAAGCAATTAGTCTAATTCAGGGAGAATATGTTGCACGTATGGATTGCGATGATATTTGTATGCCCGACAGGCTTGAAAAAGAAGTTGCTGTTTTGAGCAGTAACTCTGATATCTCTGTTGTATCAGCTAATGTTGTATTGATAGATGCAGATGGAAAAGAAATTGGTTGCTGGCCTGAAGACATAAATACAAAAAATAATGAGGAGATATATAGAATGCTTCCTTATGAAAACTGTATTGCAAACCCCACTGTGATGATGCGAAGTACATCATTAATCAAGCATGGATATAATTCTTTTCAAAAAAGTTCGGAAGATTGGGATTTATGGTTGAGGATGGCCTCTGATAATGAAAAATTTCACAAGATAAATGAAGTGCTTGTAAAGTATAGAATTCACAGCGCTTCCATCACAGTAGGGTTTAACAGAAAAAATATTTATCGGAAAAAGAATTCGATTCAACTACGCTATTTTTGGAGTAGAATAATAAAAGGGAAATTAAATAAATTTGATTTAAGAGTATTAAAAAATGGAATTATAAATTATTGTAAATATATTCTCAATGCACTACACCCTTCCATTCTTTTAATATGGGTAAGAATTAGAGGAACAAACCCTGTAAAGGTTTTAGCGCAATTATACCGACTGCTTATATTCTGTAGTAGCCGGATTAACCGAAAAACCTCTATCTACTTTTTTTTTCCTTATTATCATATTGGCGGAGCAGAAAAAGTGCATATTCAAATTATAGGAGCGGTTGCTGACAAATATCCCGTTTGTTTTATAACGGGTACTTCAAGTGATAATAGCTTCTACGAAGATTTTAAAAAGAAATCTACAGTAGTAGATATTTCTTTGTTAACCAATTATCCCGGTATAGGCAGAATTTCAAAAATATTGATTTCGAAATTTATTGGCAATCGTAGTGACGCAGTAACATTTGGTAGTAATTCAAAATTTTATTATGATCTGCTGCCTTATTTTAATGCAAATGTTAAATGTGTTGATCTTATACATGCTTTTGTTCATCCGGGAGAAGATGGTGCTGAATACTGGAGCCTACCTGTAGTTGAAAAAATTGATAAGCGTATTGTAATTAATAAAAAAACTATTGAAGATTATAAATTACTATACAAGGAATACCATAAGGAGGATAATCTTCTGTCGAGAATAGAATATATTTCCAATTGTACTAATATACCTTTAGCTATTGATAAGCCACATGACAAAAATTTGAAAATAGTATATGTAGGACGAAACGGCAGAGAAAAAAGAGTTTATTTGATTGGAAAAATTGCGGAGAAAACGCATCATGAAAATATGATGACTGACTTTGTGTTGGTTGGTGGAGACCTTGAAGCAGCCTTTACTCAAAGCACAAAGGAATATTGTTTTTTTCGAGGAAACATAAGTGATGAAAGTGAAATGCAGAAAATATATAAAACTGCTGATATCTTGCTGCTAACTTCTTCTAGGGAAGGGTTTCCTATGGTAATAATGGAAGCCATGGCAAATGGAGTTGTTGTTATAACTACTAATGTGGGTGGTATTTCCGAACATATTACAAACGGAGAAAACGGTATATTAGTTTCTTCTATTGAGGAGGAATATATTGTATCTGATTTTGTAGCAGCTATTAAGGAGCTAAACTCAAATAGGGGTAAGCTACAGGAAATGTCTAGAAAGGCATATAATTACGCAAAATTGAATTTTACCAGAGAGCATTTTATACAGGCTTATAGAGATTTATTACTATCCAACAAAATAAACAATGCTTGAGAAAGACATACAATATAGTCCCTTAATATCTGTTATAATTCCCTGCTACAATTGCGAAAAGTATTTGGCAGAGGCTTTAGATAGCGTATCTGCACAAAGTTATACAAATTGGGAATGTATAGTTGTTGATGACGGATCAACAGACAAGTCTAAAGAAGTTGCACTATCCTACACCAAGAAAGATATACGATTTAAATACATCCATCAACTCAATTCAGGTCCTTGTACTGCTCGCAATTTTGGAATAAAAGAATCGAAAGGAGGGTTTATTCAGTTTCTTGACTCTGATGATATGATAGAAAAGGAGAAACTGAAGAGACAAGTTGAAGTGTTTAAGAAGATTTCTCTCTGCGACCTAGTTTATGGGGATATGAAATATTTCTCTCGAACATCCGATGGGCAAATTGAAATAAAAACGGATGATGAAAAAGATTGGAAGAAAGGAAAAATTAGTGGGAAGGGTGATGGTGTAATTGAGATATTATTGCAAAGTAATATCATGGTTATTAATTCCCCCTTGATAAAAAAAACAGTTTTTGAAAAAATTGGTTTATGGGATGAACAAATACTGTTTAATGAAGATTGGGATATTTGGACTCGTTGCGCCATGGGTGGTCTTTGGTTTCAGTATGATGATGCTATGGGTACTAAAGCCCTCGTGAGAGTTCATGTTGAAAGTAGAAGCCGAGATTCATTTAAAATGTATTTAAATGGGTTGAAAGTCTTATTAAAAATTAATCATATACTTAAATGCCGGAAGTATAGAAAAATAACCAATCCTAAAATATACCATCATCAACGTGTTCTTGAGAAGGAGATACTTGCAATGTATAATACCGATAAATTACTTTCTATCGCCATGGCAAATACCCTCTATCTTGAAATAGGGCTTTTTAAATATCGTATATTTGCATGGCTTATTTTCAAAATGCCTTACCATTTCTGTTGGCTGTATTCTGGATTTATTTATCTATTTAACAGATTAAAATGCAAAGTTATATATGAATCCTAAGGTATCCATCTGTAT